>Ga0183100_1001333_pt1 | contig 12795 bp, 9 predicted proteins | sample Biomet2_FD_127789 | JGI IMG/M metagenome (GOLD analysis project Ga0183100, IMG submission 127789) | Microbial communities from bioreactor (seeded with anoxic lake sediment) at LBNL, California, USA - Biofuel metagenome 2 | ecosystem: Engineered > Bioreactor > Anaerobic > Unclassified ...
GGCCGGGGGCAAGGCGCTCTTTGCGCGCGTGTCGCGTCCCGCGGATGTGGCCGCCATGAGCACGGCCGAGCTGGCCGCGCTGGCTCCGGAGCTGCGCCGCCTCATCATCGAGCAATGCTCCGAGGGCGGCGGGCACCTTGCGCCGTCCCTGGGCGTGGTGGACCTCACGCTGGCGCTCTTCAAGGCCTTCGACCTGGACAGCGACCGGCTCATCTGGGACGTGGGGCACCAGGCCTACGCCCACAAGCTGCTCACCGGCCGGGCGGAGCGCTTCCACACCCTGCGCAAGCTCGACGGCATTTCCGGCTTCCCGCGCATGAGCGAAAGCCCGTACGACCACTTCGGCGTGGGGCACGCCAGCACGTCCATTTCCGCGGCGCTGGGCATGGCGCTGGCGCGCGATCTGGCCGGGCAGAAGCATGAGGTCATCGCCGTCATCGGCGACGGCTCCATGACCTCCGGCCTGGCGTTCGAGGGCCTCAATCAGGCGGGCGACATGGGCCGCAAGATGATTGTGGTGCTGAACGACAACGAGATGTCCATCTCCAAGAACGTGGGCGCCCTGTCCAATTTCATGTCGCGCAAGCTCTCGCGCCCGGCCCCGCAGCGCTTCAAGCGCGAGTTCGAGGCCTGGCTGGCCAACATTCCGCGCATCGGCAAGGATTTGGCCATGTTCGCCCGCCGCAGCGAGGACTCGCTCAAGAGTTTCTTCACCCCCGGCATGCTGTTCGAGGCCTTCCGCTTCACCTACGTGGGCCCGGTGGACGGCCACGACATCCCGGCGCTCATCGACGTGTTCGAGCAGGCCAAGGGCATGGACCGGCCCGTGCTGGTGCATGTGCTGACCAAAAAGGGCAAGGGCTACAACCCGGCGGAGACCAATCCGACCTATTTCCACGGCGTGGGCCGCTTTGAGCCCGAGACCGGCCTGGTGCTGAAAAAGCCCGGCGTGGGCCCCAAAAGCTACACCGAGGTCTTTGGCGAGCGCCTGTGCCGCCATGCCGACGCCGATCCCCGCGTGGTGGCCATAACCGCCGCCATGCCCGAGGGCACCGGCACGGACTGCTTCCGCAAAAAGCACCCGGAGCGCTTCATCGACGTGGGCATCTGCGAGCCCCACGCGGTGACCTTCGCCGCCGGACTGGCCGCGCGCGGCTTCATCCCGGCGGTGGCCATCTACTCCACCTTCCTGCAGCGTTCTTACGACCAGGTTGTGCACGACGTGTGCCTGCAAGGCCTGGGGGTCAAGTTCTTCCTCGACCGCGCCGGGCTGGTGGGCGAGGACGGGGCCACGCACCACGGCGTGTACGACATCGCCTTTTTGCGCCACATTCCCGGCATGACGCTGATGGCTCCCAAGGACGAGGCCGAGCTGGCGCAGATGATCGCCACGGCCTTCGCCACGCCTGGGCCCGTGGCCGTGCGCTATCCGCGCGGGGTGGGCTTCGGGGCCGAGGTGCCGGACGAACCGGAGATTCTGCCCATCGGCGAGGGCGAACTGCTGCGCGAGGGCGACGACGCGCTCGTCATCGCCCTTGGCTCGCGCGTGTACCCGGCGCTGGACTGCGCCGAGGAGCTGGCGGCCGAGCATGGCCTTTCCGTGGCCGTGTTCAACGCCCGCTTCGTGAAGCCCCTGCCGGAAAAGCAGATTTTGGATCTGGCGCGCGGTCGCAAGCGCATTCTCACGGTGGAGGAAGGCTGCCTGGCGGGCGGCTTCGGCTCCGCCGTGCTGGAGTGCCTGGCCGATGCGGACATGCTGGAGGGCCGCCGCGTGCGGCGCGTTGGCGTGCCGGACCAGTTCATCGAACACGGCGCGGCCAAGGACCTGCGCGCCCGCGCGGGCATCGACAAGGCGGGCATCAAAAAGGCGCTGCTGGAGCTGCTGGGGCGCCAGTCCACCCCGGCTGGGTAGCCCCTAAAAGTACCCCAGCCCCTTCAGCACATCGAGCTGGCGCTCCTTTTCCTGGTCGCGCCCGGCGCGTTCGGGTTCGTCCGCCCCGGCGGGCTTGGTGCAGGGCATGCACCCAAGCGACCGGTAGCCCTCCCCGTACAATTCGCAGTAGGGCAGCCCCTCGCCCGTCATGTGCGCCCACACGTCCATCTCCGTCCAATCGAGTATCGGGTTCACCTGCCAGTGCGCGGGCATGTCGTCCGTTTTGTCGCGCCATTCCGCGTAGGGGCGCTGTGCGCGCGATGGCGCTTCGTCGCGCCGCAGGCCGGTCAGCAGCGCTCCCACGCCGTTTTCACGCAGGGCGCGGCCCAGGGGCCGTATTTTGAGGTCGCGGCAGCAGGCCAGCTTGTCCTGCGCCACTGGGTAGGCGGCGAGGTCCACCTCCGGCCGGGCGATGACCAGCCGCGCGTTCCAGTCCGCGCAGAGCCTGTCGCGCAAGGCCGTGACCTGCGGAAACTTGAGGCCGGTGTCCACGCTTATGGCCAGGAGGTCGGCCGTCTGGGCCATTGGGGCGGCGAACGTCTCGCGCCACAGGGCCAAGGTGATGGTGGAGTCCTTGCCGCCGGTGAAGGCGGCCGCGGCGCCGAGGCCAGCGGTTGCGCAATGGACGGCGGCGAGGACCTCCCGCGCGCGGGCGAGTTTGTCCGCCAGGGGCGCGGCCGGTGGCAGAGGGGCCAGGGCGTTCAGCCGGGAAAGGACATTCAGGGGGGGCTGGCACTGCTGCCTGGGCCCGGTGGCATGGGCTGGCACGGAAAAGCTCCTTGAAAGCGCTGGCCGGGCTTGCTGGAAAAGCGTCGCCGCGCTATGCGTTTTTCTCTGTTTGGTTCGCTGCTGCGCGTGGGCCGCGCTTCCGGCTCGGCTCATTTTTGCAGCGCCTTTGCCAATTCGGCGCGTTGCGAAGCGTTGCGCGCAAACGCCTATCCCCGGAGGGCCTGATGCTGAAGAAAATTCTGGCGCTTGTAAAGAGCGCGCGCCACTGCGTGCTGGCCACAACCGGCCCGGAAGGCCCCCACGCCTCGCTCATGGCCTATGCCGCGCCGGAGGACGCCTTGGCCTTCTGGATGGCGACCCTGACGGACACGCGCAAGTTCCGCAACCTCGCGGCCGATCCGCGCGCCAGCCTGCTCATCGACGGCAGGGAACAGGGGGTGGCCCTGACGGTTGCGGCCCGGCTGGCTCCTTTCATCAGCGCGGAAGCCGAACGCGACGCCCGGCGCGAATTGGCCGCGCGCCATCCTGGTTTGGCGGAGGCCTTGGCTGGGCAACCCACGCGCATGTTGCGCTTTTTGCCGCTGCGCTTTCAGTTTTTGGCGTCACCGGAGGGTCCGGTGGAAGAAATTTTGCTGGAAGTTGAAAAAAATCTTGACGGGTCCGGCCGGAGAGTTTAGTCCTTCTTTCCTCGCGTGGGCTCGTAGCTCAGTGGATAGAGCGCCGGACTACGAATCCGTAGGTCGCAGGTTCAAATCCTGCCGGGCCCACCACGCAAGCCCAAGGGGCCGCCATACAAACATGGCGGTCCCTTTTTCGTTGCGCGCAAAGCCACCTTGCGGCTCGTTGACTCGGAGCCGGGCACCCGCGCTGCTGGGCCACATCTCGCTGGGGGGAAGGCGCGGCGTGAAGCGCGCGCGCAGCTCCGCCCACGCTGCCCGTTCTTGCCGCTACTGCCGCAGCAGCTTCGTCACCTTGACCATGTGGCCGTCGTCATCGATGAGGATGCTCATCAACGCCACGCCGTCGTGCTCATCCGGTTCGGTGGGAGCGAACTGCCACGTCCATACGGAGGCGCTCTCCTTTGCGGAGGTGGTGAAGGAGGGCATGCCGAAAATACGGATGAGATCCCGCTCGCGGGTGACGCCGGGCTTCAGGTCGTCCAGCTTGGCGATGCCATAGTGCGCCTGCTCCGCCGCGCACCCGGCCAAAAGCGAGAGCGCCAAGGCCAGCGCCGCAATCAATTGTTTCATTGTCTGCGCCCCTGTTGTGAAGTCGCGGCGCGCCGCGCTGGTCCGATCATGCCCAAGCCGCGGCGTGAAGACAAGAGGAGGCGTCAGTCGCTCCAGCGCCTGCGAATGGCCATAATCGCTTCCTCGTTTTGGAAAAACGCCTCCACCACGGCGGGATCGAACTGCGTGCCGGCGCCCTCGCGCAGCAGGCGGGCGGCTTCTTGCGGGGGAAAGGCCTTTTTGTAGGGCCGGTCGCTGCACAAGGCGTCGTATACGTCCACAACGGTGACGATGCGCGCCTCCAACGGGATGTCCTCCTCCTTGAGGCCGAAGGGATAGCCGTTGCCGTCCCAGCGCTCGTGGTGGCACAAGGCCAGCACGCGGGCCAGGCGCAGCTGCTCGTTGCCCTCCATGGCGCGCACAAGGTGCGGGTCGGAGCAGACGCGCCGCGCTTCGTCCTTGCTGTCCAGCGGGCCCAGAATCTCGCAGCCGTACACGCAGTGCAGGTGCATCACCTCCAATTCGGAATCGGTGAGTTTGCCGGGCTTGAGCAACACGTCGTCGGGAATGCCGATCTTGCCCACGTCGTGCAGGGGGGCGCAGTCGCCCAAAAGTTCGCAGGCCGCTTCGTCCATGCCCATGGCCCGGCCCAGCAGACGGCTTATTTGCCCCACGCGGACGACATGGCGGCCCGTTTCGTTGTCCTTATATTCCGCAGCGCGGCTGAGACGGTATATCACCTGTCTTCTGGTCTCCTCCAACTCGCGCGTGCGCGCCCGGACAAGCCGCTCCAGATTTTCCTGGTATTGGCGGCTTTCGCGCAGCAGACGGGCCCGCTCAAACACCTTGTCCAGCGTCATGTCGAGAATGTCCATGTTATGCAGCGGCTTGGTGATGAAGTCCCAGGCGCCCATGCGCATGGCGGCCAGGGCGTCATCGACTATGCCCACGCCGGAGAGCACGATGATGGGCATTTCCGGCGCCTCGGCCACGGCGTGGCGGATGAAGGTGTAGCCGTCCATGACGGGCATGTTCAGGTCCACCACGGCGGCCTCCACGCCTTCGGGATTGGCCAGGAGCACGTCCAGCCCCTCCTGGCCGTTGGCCGCCTCGATGGTCACGTGCTCAAGGTCCTCCAGGTGCGCGGTGAGCGAGCGGCGCAGCCCCGCCTCATCGTCGATGATGAGAATGGCCATCGTGTCAGTCTCCAGGAAGTCCAAGCAGGATTCTGGCGCGGGCAAGCAGCTCCGCCGTGTCCGCTGGTTTGAGGAAGATGTCCGCCGGGGTGAGGCCGATGCCGCGAAGCGGCGGCGTCAGCACAAAGTCCATGGATCCCGTGTGCATGATGAAGCGGCGGCACAGGCCACGGGCGGATGCGGTCAGGGAAAATTCCTGTCCGTTCATGCCCGGCAGCCGCATATCCACGATGCACAGGTCCGCCGGCTCGCGCGCCAGCTCTTCAAGGGCGGCCTCGGCCGTGTCGCAGGCGCGGGGAGAGAATTCGTCGTAGTCATCGAAAAAATCCAGCAGAAGCTCGCGTATGCGCTCTTCGTCATCAAGGATGAGCAGGCGCGCCCGGGGTGTGGTCATCCTTCCCCCTCCAAGGCCGCGTCGCGCGGCAGATCGATGGTGAACACGGTGCCTTCGCCGGGCTTGGAGGCCACGTCCATTTTGCCTCCGTGTCCCTTGGTGACGATGAAATACGAAACGGACAGGCCGAGCCCTGTGCCCACGCCGGGCGGCTTGGTGGTGAAAAAGGGCTCGAACACGCGGCGCTGCACCTCCGGCTGCATTCCGGGGCCGTTGTCGGCAATTTTTATGCGCAGGGTCTGCGCCGTGGTGGCCAGGGAGATGCTGATGCACGGAGAGGGCTGCGGAGGCTGGCGGGTGGCCATGGCTTGCGCGGCGTTGCGCAGCAGGTTCAGCACAACCTGCTCTATCTCGGTCTCGGTGCAGTTGATGACGGGCAGGTCGTCTGCATAGTCTCGCACGATCTTTATATGCTTGAAGTCATAGCTTTTCTTAAGGTCGTAGTCGCTGCCGGCCAAGGCCACGGCCTTGTCGATGATGGCAGGCAGATCGCAGACCTTGCGGCGGCTTTCGCTGTGGCGGCTGAAGTCGAGCATGTGCCGAATGATGGCCGAGGCGCGCACGGCGGCGGAGCGGATGTCCTCGATGAACACGTCGATCTTGCGTTCACGCATGTAGGCGGCCAGCAGGTGCATTTCGAGCCCGAGGGCGGCGGCGACATCCAAGTTTTTCTTGAAGTCCGGCCGGGTGCGCTGCACCAGATTTTGCGCGGCCTGCAGCACAATGCCCAGCGGATTGTTTATTTCGTGGGCGATGCCCGCGGCGATGCCGCCGACGGAAATCATCTTCTCGGTCTGTATCATCATTTCCCTGATTTTTTTGGCCTCGGAGATGTCGCGCATCATGGCCAGCAGGAAGACGCGTGCGCCGATGACCACCGTTTGCGCGGAGGCCTCGCAGGCGAAGGCCGTGCCGTCGCCGCGGCGGGCTTCGAACTCGAAGGGATCCAGCCTGCCGCGCTGGTTGATGATTTGGTAAATCTTATCGCGGTCCGCCGGGTCCGCGTAGAGTCCTATTCCCAGGGTGGTGCGGCCTTCAATATCTCCGTGGGGCAGCCCGAGGAGAGCGTTGAAGGCTTCGTTGGCGTCGGCGATTTCCCGGGTCTCGGCGTCTATGAGCATTGTGGGCTCCGGCGAGAGGCGGAACAGGGTGGAGAAGCGCTCCTCGGACTGCTTGAGCTTCTCCACGGCGTTGATGCGCTCGGTGATGTCCTCAAAGATTCCGAGCACGCCCACGGCCTTTCCCGAGTCGTCCAAAAGGGGCAGTTTGCTTGTCTCCAGCCATATCATCCGGCCGTCGGTCAGAGTCAGCGGTTCAACAAAGCGCAGCTTGGGTTCAAGGGTGCGCATCACCTCAACATCGTCCTTGCGGTAGGTCTCGCACTCCTCGCGGGTCATGGGCAGGTCGAAGTCTGTTTTGCCGATGACGTCGTGGGGATTGCTCCAGCCGATGGTGCGTGCGAAGGCCGCGTTGCACCCCAGGAAATGCGAGTCTTTGTCTTTCCAGAAGATGGAGAGGGGCACGGTGTTGAGGATGCTTTCCAGCAGGCGGCGGTTTTCGCGCAGGCTGCGCTCAACGCGGATGCGTTCGCTTATGTCGCGGGCCACGGTCATTCGGTAGCGCTTGCCGCCTATCTCAATAATTTGGCTGGAGAGGGAAAGATGCAGCTCCGCGCCGTTCAGGCTCACACCCTGCACCACCATGTTCAGCGCCTGGCCGTATTTCTTTACCCGCGCAACGATGTCCGCGCGCTGCGTGTCGTCGGCGTAAATGCCCAGGTCCTGAATGGTCTTGCCTAAGGCGGCCTCGCGGGTGATGCCATGCGTTTTGAGGAAGCTCTCGTTGACGTCCACGATGACGCCGCTGTCCAGTTCAGAGAGGACGACGCTGTCCGGCGAGAGGCGGAACAGGCTGGAGAAGCGCTCCTCGGACTCATGCAGGCGCTGCACGTCGCGGATGCGCTCGGTGATGTCCTCCAGGGTGGCCACCACGCCGTGCGTTTCGCGGCCGTCGTCTCCAAGCAGAGTGGCGTTGAGGAACAGCGCCTTGCGCTCGCCGTCCGGCCCGGCGTACCAGGCCTGCATGCCCAAAATGGAGATTTTCTCGGCCAGGACGCGGGCGATGGGCGAATCCGGGCCCTCAAGGGCGGGGGGGGCGCCGTCATCCAAAATGAGTCCGTCCGGCAGGGCGTCCTCCTGCCCCAGCCCGAGGATGGTTCTGGCTTGCCGGTTCATGTACTCCGGCCGCCCTTGGGGATTGAACGTGACGATTCCCACCGGGCTCAGCTCGGTGAGCGTGCGCTGGTTCGCCTCGGAACTGCGCAGGCGGGTCATGGCCCGGCGCAGCGCGCCAAGCGCCAGCCCGACGAGCGCCAGGGTGATGAAGGAGATGGTGCCGCTTACCGCGCCCAGGCGCTTGGCCGGGGCCAGCACCTCGCCTTCGTCGGCTTCCACCACCAGCACCCAGCCGGTGGCCTCGTTTTTGCGCGCCAGGCATATGCGGCTGGAGCCCCGGCGCATGTAACTGTGCACTCCCGTTTGCGTTGCGCTGGCTATAATGGCGGCGGTATCCGCGCCGGGGTCGAAGAAATTCTTGTCGGCCCAGTCCGGCGCGGCCAGCAACGATCCACGGGAGCATAAAATATAGGCCCCTCCGCTTTGTCCAATGTGCAGGTGGTTCAGCATCTCCCGGGCGAAGGTGGCTGTGTGCAGCAGCCCAACGGCCACTCCGACCACGGTGCCATCGGCCGCGAGCAGGGGGCTTGCGGCCACAAGAATGGGCTTGCCGGTGACTTTTGAGGAGTTGACGGTTCCCAGGGAAGGCTTGCCGCGCATGGCCTGCTGAAAATAATCCCGCTCGGCGAAATTTTGATAGACCTGCACGGAGGGATCCGCGGACATGATTTGCTGGCCTTTGGTGTTGAGCAAAAAGGCCCGCTCGAAGGCTCCGCCGCTGACATAACCTTCCAGTTTGCGCTGCGCCGCCACCCGGGCGGAGCGGCCGAGGTAGCTGTCCTCCATGGCCAGGCGGAACATCTCCTCCTGGACCATCAGTCCGCTCTGCATGGTAAGGTCGTGGGCCTGGGTCGTCACCTCGCGGTCCAAAAAGTTCATGGCCTGGGCTATCTGCCCTTGCACCAAATTTTCCACCGTGTGCTTGGTGTAAAAGTATGCCACCAGTGTGGAGATGAACACGCCTGCCAGCACGGCGCTGAGCACCGGCGCCATGTGCCTGTCCAGGCGCAAGCGCCGGAGCAAAGGGAGGATTTGCCCAGCCGTCCTGCTCACTGGATCACTATCTCCGCGGCTTTGATGATGTCGTAGGGGATGAGGATGTTCAGGCGGTCCGCCGTCTTCAGGTTCAGCAGCACCAGGCCCTTGCGGTTTATGCGCAGGGGCAGCGCGCCCGCGTTCACGCCGCGCTCCAGCACTTCGCGCGCCATCACTCCAGCCAGGTACCCCTGCTCATCGCCCGATTCCAGAATGCCGCACAGCAGGCCGTGCTCGCGCGAGTAGTCCGCAAATCCCAGTGAAGGCTTGCGGATGTTGGCGCTGTTCCACGCGGCCACTTGGTCCGCGTCGGCCACCTTGCCGGTCTGTTCGTCCACCAGGGTGTAGTATGTTCCCAGGGCCAGGGAGTCGGCGCGGGATTGCTCGCGCAGCACGGCCTCGCGCCATTGCTGCAAGGTGTGCAGGCGCTCCACCCGCAGCACCTTGAGGGCGAATTTCGCAGCCCGTCCTTCCTGGTCCATGTCGGAGAGAACGTACTGGGAGGACTCGGAGTCGTCGGAGAGTACGGCCACTGTGCGCATATTGGGTTTGATGCGCTTGAGCAGGGCGAAGCCCTCGCTGAAGTGCCAACGCTCGCGCACGCCGGAAACGTTGGACGCGGGGAAGCCGTAGCGGGAGGGCGTGGCGTTGACGCCGCAAAAGATGACCTGCGGCGGCGCATGGTTTTTGAGGTATGGCACCACGAGGTATTCCTGGGCGGCATCGTCCGCGGCGACGACCACTTGCGGCTGTTTCGCGCGGATGAGCGCGGCAAGCTGGGCGGCCTTTTGGCGCAGCCGCTCGGGGTCGGGGGCGCGCTTGGCGTCCATATACTGGACGGCAAGCTGGACATTCTGGCCCCGCAACGCCCGCCGCACACCGTTTTCAATGTGCTGGCACCACACGTATTCCTTGTGGTAGCTCTGCACCAGCATGACCAGCCGCTGCGCTGGTTGCCGCTCTTGTCCCGGTGGCGCGCTCAAGGCCGCGCCCGCGGCCAGGGGCACCGCGCATACGCAGAACAGCAGCAGGACGAGATAAGGCCTTTTTCGTCGCATGGACGACTCCTGCCGCTTTTGGCGGCCTGCGCGGGCTTATGGGGGGGGAACCATCCGTTATGGATGTTAATCGAATACGTATGGCGTGTCCAGGGGGCACGGTCATTGGCCCAGGCCGCCAGCGCGCCCGGGCATGATCTCCGTGCGGTGCTCGCCGCACCAAAAAAACGCGGCGGCCCGGCGGTGAAGTTCCGCCGGATCGCCGCGCATCATGCGTGTCGTGTCTTCGGTCAGGTTTCAGACCTGGAATTCGCCATTCTTATAGATGACCGTGCGGCCGCCCCCGGCGAGCTCGGCCGTGACGGTCTTGGGCTCGGTGTTCACCAGGTCCCAGTGCAGGGCGGAGTCGTTGAAGCCGAGCTTCTCCTTGAGCGCCGCATCCAGCTCGGTCTGGTCGTCCGCGTAGGTGTCGGCGTAGCTGGCGCCCACGGCCACATGGCAATTGCCGTTTTCTCCGCCGTAGTTCTCGTCGAAAAGCGTGCTGGCCATGAACGCGCCGATTTTGGAGTGTCTGCGGTCGGTGAGGGAGAACTCGCCCAGCTGGGCCGCACCCGCGTCCATGGCGAGCTGCTTGTTCACGAAGGATTCGCCCTCCTTGGCCGTGGCGGCCACCACGCGCCCCGCCTTGAAGGTCAGGCGCACACCCTCCACGCGGTTGCCGCTGCGGTAGGAGGGCTGGTCGGCGTAGTACACGCCCTCGGTGCCGCGCCAATCGGGCGAGAGAAACACCTCGAAGCTGGGAATGTTGTGCCCGGAGACGCCGAGCCAGCGGCGCTTTTCGCCAGGGTTGACGAAGAGGTCGCAGTGTTCGCTTTCAATATGCAGGCGGCTGATGTCCAGCGCGGCCAGCGCCTCCTTCACGCGGGTCACCTCCGCGTGAACGCCGCGCCACTTGGCCACGGGGTCGGGCTGGTCGAGGAAGCAGGCGCGTTTGATCTGCTCCGCGTACTGCTCCACGCTCAGCCCCGCGCAGCGCGCCTGCTCCGGCGTGGGGTAGGCGCACAGGGTCCAGCCGAAGGCGCCGGCCTGTTCGCGCTCGTCCATTATTTCGCGCAGGAACTTGCGCGCCACGGCGCTCATGCCGATTTTCGCCGGGTCCACGCCGGAAAGGTGGGTGAGCGAGGCGGGCGCGATGAGCGACACGAGCCCGGAAAGGTTCTGCATCAGCTCGCGTTCGCCGGGGGGCACGGCCTTGATCTGCGTATCGGCTCCCTTGCCGTAGAAGGAGAGCTCCATGGCGCTGGTGAGGTTTTGCCGGGGCACGGGGAGCATGCCCTCCGTTATAAGCAGGTCGTACATGGCCTCGGCCAGCGGGGCCGCGTCCTGGTCGAAGCGCAGCAGAATGACGTCGCCCTCGGCGTAGGGCTTGGTGCGGGCGGTGGTGAGGCCCCACCAGAGGGTGCGGGCGTATTTGACGAGCTCTTCTTGGGTGAACATGGTGGGTCCTGCCTTGTCGGTTGCGTTGTTTGGCGGCGGGGCGGCCGCACCACCGGAGCATACCCAAGGGGCGGCGGAAGCTCAACCACGCAAAAAGCCGGGAGAAGCCCGACAATTCCGGTCTTGTCTTGACACGAGACGCTTGCTGGATATATCAGCAACCCCGGAGCCTGCGCGCTCGGATGCCTGGCTCGACGGCGAGGAAACGGCGCCTGGCCCACCGGATACCAGCGTCTCGGATAGGCGGCTGGGACCGGACGGGGCTGACGATAATTCCTTATTCTACACATCTGGAGGGTACAATGGGCTACAAGGTTACTGTCGACAACGACAAGTGCATCGGCGACGGCGAGTGCGTGGACGTTTGCCCGGTTGAGGTCTACGAACTGCAGGACGGCAAAGCCGTTCCCGTGAACATGGAAGAGTGCCTGGGCTGCGAGTCCTGCGTGGAAGTTTGCGAGCAGGACGCCATCACTGTCGAGGAAGAGTAACACCAACAGCTTCGGCTGATGTGACGGGGGCGGCGCTTGCGCCGCCCCTTGTTCGCCGCGCCGCCGCGCCACCCGCGATGCCGAGGCGAATGGACGCGATGGATGCGCGCGATGTCCGTCCGCTTCGGGCGGGACTGGGGCCGGGGGCGATCCCGGCTTTTTTGTATCCGCCGCCCCCTTTACGCGTCCCGCTTTCGGCCCCATATCTTTCCGGAACACGCCGCCGCCCCGGACCAACAGAAGAGGAGTGCCGCATGGCCCTTGACTTCACTGAATTCTTCCAGCGCTACGAGACCATCATCAACGAGGCCGACCAGGTCTTTCAAGCCGTGCGCGCCAAGTGCGCGGAGAACGTGCGCTGCGAAAAAGGCTGCAGCGACTGCTGCCACGCGCTCTTCGACCTGACGCTTGTTGAGGCGCTGTATTTGAACAGCCACTTCAACGAGAATTTTTCCGGCAAGGCCAAGGACGACGTGCTCAAGCGCGCGGATGAGGCCGACCGCCAGGCCTACCGCCTGAAGCACGAGGCCGTGAAGGCCACGCGCGACGGCAAGAACGCCGCCGACATCTTGGCCGAAATGGCCAAGGTGCGCGTGCGCTGCCCCTTGCTCGACGACGAGGGCGCCTGCTCCATGTATGCGCATCGGCCCGTCACCTGCCGCATTTACGGCGTGCCCACGGCCATTGGCGGCAGCGCCCACACCTGCGGCAAGTCCGGGTTCGAAAAGGGCAAGCCGTACCCCACGGTGTATCTGGACCGCATTCAGGACAAGCTCTACGCCCTCTCGCACGAACTGTCCGAGTCCATCCACAGCCGCTACAAGGGCCTGGGCGAGGTGCTTGTGCCCGCCTCCATGGCCCTGCTGACCGAATACACCGAGGAATACCTTGGCGTGAAGGACGGCGAAAAGGACGGCGCGAAAGCCTCCCCCGCGCCGGCGGCCGAGGCCAGAAAGAAGCCGGTGCCCCTTTCCGAGCGTCTTGCCGCGGGCAAGAACAAGGGCAAGGGCGCGCCCGCCCCGCGCGGCGGCCCCCCCGGCGAGGAGCCCGCCCGGCGCC
>Ga0183100_1001334_pt1 | contig 12795 bp, 10 predicted proteins | sample Biomet2_FD_127789 | JGI IMG/M metagenome (GOLD analysis project Ga0183100, IMG submission 127789) | Microbial communities from bioreactor (seeded with anoxic lake sediment) at LBNL, California, USA - Biofuel metagenome 2 | ecosystem: Engineered > Bioreactor > Anaerobic > Unclassified ...
TTATCCCCGGCGTCATGATCGGCGTTGTGCTGATGGGTGTCAACTACTTTACCGCGAGGAAACATCAGTACGGCACCAAGAAAGAGTTCTCCGCGAAGAACCTCTTCACCTCGTTCCGCACCTCCGTCTGGGCGCTGCTGGTGCCCGTCATTATTCTGGGCGGTATTTACGGCGGTATCTTCACGCCGACTGAATCCGCCGTCGTGGCCATCGTCTACTCCCTCATCATTGGTGTCTTTGTGTACAAGGAATTGAATCTGAAGACCATTTATGAGGCTGTGCGCGACACCGTTCTGATTAACGGCCAGACGACCTTCCTGGTGGGCATCTCCATGTCCTTTGCCCGTTTCCTGACCATGTCCCAGGTTCCCGCCACCATCGCCGGAAGCATCCTGAATATCAGCAACCCCGTTCTGATTCTGCTGGTGATTAACGCGTTCCTGCTGGTCGTGGGCTGCTTTATCGACAACATCTCCTCCTGCGTCATCCTGACGCCCATTCTGTTGCCCATCGTGCTGGGAATCGGGATGAGTCCTATTCAGTTTGGTATTGTCATGACGGTGAATCTGGCTATTGGCTTTATTACGCCGCCATACGGCTGCAACCTGTTCTTTGCCTCAGCCATCTCCGGTGTGCCGGTCACGAGGATCGCCGCGAAGATTCTGCCCATGATTTTGGTTATGATTGGCGTTTTGATGCTGCTGACCTTTATTCCCGCACTGAGCATTGGCATTCTGGGATAACCTACCGGTTTCGTGAAAAAGCCCCGGCGTGTTTTGGACACGCCGGGGCTTTTCCAAAACCGGGCCGTGTGCACCGCAAGCCTGCCGCACCGCGGGCGGAGAGAGAAGATTTTCCCGTATCCTTACATTTTAATAAACCTCAGTTTACGGTTTTCCTAAAAAACCGAGACATGCTGACGCTTTCGCAGCGAAAACACCCGGCTCGTACAGAAATTTCCGAAAATTGGGTAAGCCATGGTTGGCTCGTTCTTTCCCGGTTTAAACAAGTGGAGAAGTCAAGAACAGAGCAGAACGTGAACACCCAAAATCTGCAGCTTATACAGCCAAACCACCAGGGTTCGCAGTGTAGATTACTGGTGGTTATAGTAGGTCATGATATGGGATAAAGTTGTAGATGCGTTTATCTACAGGCCTGGCTTGCAGTGAGTGACTTTGTTGACAATTTGTTGAAAACTGGAACTAACTGTGCCGAACTGAGCCAGAACAGATATTCAAAAAAGGCTTGAAACCAGCAGCTCATTCTGTTGCAGTTAATTCCAGTTAAGACAACTTCTATTTGACGTGCAGGGGGTCACAGGTTCGAGTCCTGTATCGTCCACCAAAAAATCCTTAGAGCCGCAATGGTTCTAAGGATTTTTGCTTTTTCCAATTTCTCGATTTGTTGACAATTGTAATAATGCACTGCATATCGTAGTTAAAATAAAAGGCCGCTCGTCTTTGCAGACGAACGGTTTTTATGCTTATCCTGACCTAAACCCCGAAAACTGAACCAATGGAAATATTAGTCACGATATGCTAGACTATGAAAAATGGAGTGATTGACATGAAGCAGCTATTTACTGAAGAACAGATCATCAAGATTCTCAAGGAACATGCCGGAGGTAATCGGGCAGCGGACATTGTCCGAGAGTACAACATCACAGAGCGGACTTTCTATCGCTGGAAACCAAGTATGGCGGAATCTAAACAAGTCAAAGCCCAATAGCTATTCGGGAACATTTGCTGTAAATATGGCAGGTACATGGAGGGAAAGATTGCGTTCCACGATGCTATCAGGAAGAGTCAGGAAAGAGTTGATCGTGCAATCTTTGAAAGAGCGGCAGAAATCGCAAAAAAAGCCCAGGGCATCAATCCGAGGGAGTTGGCCAACTCAGAGAAGGCCAAAGTGATTGATGCCCTGAGAGAAGCGTTCCCCTTGAAGGAGCTATTGAAAAAGTTGGATATTTTTGAAAGTAGCTCTTCTATCAACGGAGAGCTCAAGCTATGCCTGATAAATACGATGATCTGCGTACAAAGATAAAAAAACAGCCCGACAGTGGGAATTCTTGTTACACGGGACTTCCATACGGATGCACCAAACAAATTATGGCTGACGGATATTACGGAGTTTCATACAAAAGAGCAACTCGGACGGATTTCAAGCGTTTTATGATTACCTGAGCACGGATCTGATCTGTTGGACAATGTCAACCCCAGCGGTTTCCTCCAGATAGGTTTCTACCTCCGGGCCAATTATTCCTCTCATCTTCTCCCTCTCTCGGGATGAAAACGGAACAATCTGCATTCCTGACACCTCAAGCTGCTGATATCCGCTAGTAAGATAATCCTTTTGCAGGGCGGTCGTGTTTTCAATGGCGTCGTCTGCGGCGGAAAAAATAAATTGCTGCTGCTCTTGAGTAAGGCTTTGCAAAAATTTCTGATCAATATACATCAGATCCATATAAATTTTGTGGTTTGTCAGGGTAAGATATTTCTGCTGCTTATACAAGCGGTTTCCAATGATGCTGGGAAGCGTATTCTCCTGCGCATCTACGATTCCCTGCTGCAAAGCTGCATAAACCTCTTCCACTGGGAAATTTACGGTCTCGGCCCCCAGTTCTTCCCAAGCTTTGCTTTCAATCCCCGTTGAAAACACACGCATATGAAGTTTGGAAAAATTCTCCACATTTTTCACTGGTTGATTGCTGGTCAAAACCCGAAAAAGGGGAGGCATAATACCCAGAATTTGAACTCCTTCCTGCTGGCACTCATCGTCCAAGATCTTTCGGATTGCCCCCCCTTCCTGCAAACTGCTCTCTAACCGATCCAGATCAACCTCCTGCAAAGAAGGTAGCCACTGAATCACCCCCAGCGCATTGGTTGGTCCCACCCCCAGGCGCATTTCCACGGTACCATTGCCAAAAGAATCAACCGCATCCGTCAAATTTCCCAGAGTATTGTTGGGGAAAATATTTACGCGCATCTGGCCATCAGATAATGCTTCCAGTCTATCCTTGAAGTCCAGTGCCAGTTTCTGTGTCAGGCTGTTTTCAGATTCGGAATGGGTCAGCAGTATTACAATTGTTTTTGACGTATCTGGCATTTCTCCTGTCGGTTCAAAAAGCGGAGTAGCCTGCTCATTCCGGCATGCAGACAAGCATATGGCCAGAAAGAGAATTATGATCCCAAATTTCACTTTCTTCATTCCTGCTCCTTAAGGTGCCGTGCACGGAATTGACCGGGCGTCTCCATGGCATACTTTTTAAATACTCGCGCAAAATTCTGCGGAGAACTGAATCCTGTCTTAAAGCCAATTTCCGCAATCGTATAGTGCGTCGTAACCATCAATGCCTTTGCTTTTTCCAACCGGCATTGATTCAGGTAATTCACAAACCCCGGCGGCTGGTAAGTGACAAATAGTCTGGAAAGATAAGAACTGCTGATCCCACAAGATCGGCTGACCGTATATAGTGACAGCTCCTGATCTGAATAACAACTTTCAATATAATTCTTTGCTGTTTCCAGATGGCGAAATTGTTCCTTGCCTGCCATACAGGAAATCGCCTTGAGTGCTTTACTGCAAAATTCATATACAGCCTGAGGGCGCTCGTCGTTCTCCCCCAGATAAGCCGTCGCACCTTCCAGTAAATCCCTTTTTTCTGACCAATTTGTTTTAGGATCAATATCAAAGTGGATCAGACTCTCTGAAAATAAATCCACAATATTCTGATAAACTTGGAATGCATCCTCCGGAACACTCTTCACATCATCAATTAACAGTCTCAGCTCCCCCAGATCGGGTTCCGCCTGTTTAATCGCATTCTGCAAAATCCGTTCCGTCTGCTGACGATATAGGCCGAGGACATCCGGTTTGTAATCTGTGCCCGTAGCGAAGTACATACGATGCTGAAGATTATCTTCGGCATCCCGCAAGGCATGTCCCAAATTCAGGATGTTCTGATAGATTCGGCTGCTTCCCATCTGCAAGATCTCATGCTGCTCTCCAGCCGTGACTTTAGTATATTCGTTGTATTCCTGCGTCCAGCCTTTGATCCGGGCCATTGAGCAGTCTGATGAGAAACAGAGCACCAAAGTCACCTTATCTTCTGTACCGTCTAAAATGCACAGGAGTCCTTTTTCCTGCCAGTATGCGGTGGTCATTTTCACGAGCAGAATTTTCCGAAGTTCTTTTTCCGACTCTGTGGGCACAGCACCCGCATTGTGAAGCAACCTTAATTGCAGAACTTGATAAGTACCTTCCATAGGGAACGGCGACCGAATCTGATTTAAAATTGATTGAATTCGTCCTGTGCTGGTCTCTTCACAGTTTAAAATAGACAAAAACAACTTTTTGGTTACGGAATTTCCTACTTCCGCGAGCATATTGGACAAGGTAATGCGCTGCTGTTCGCTCTCGTGATGAAGATTTTCAATCAGCTCGAGCTCATTTGCTGCATTTTCAGTAAAAGCATCCGTGGCGTGTGTGCCTGTTTCCTTGGTTATGGAGGCAATTACATTTTGAATTGGATAATAAACAAACTTAATCAGGTATAAACTTGCCAATGCCAAAAGTAGAAGAACTGCCGCCAAAAAGGGAATCATAAAAACCAGGCCATCCATCCAAGGTTTATGCAGAATACTGCTATCAACCCGCAGTACATAGCTTAGGCCCCTAATACATGACTCATAAGTCAGAAAGTATCCGGAATTTTGTCCGGCGATTTTGCAAAGCGTTTTTCCGTCTCCCACATTTTTGCGGCTGGAGATTAGACAGTCCGACTGCCTTGGATAATTAACCTGTTGACTGAAAATCGGGGTTCTCTGGTAGTAAATGTATATCTTACTTTGATCGGGCGTTTCCTTTTTCACGTATGCGTAAAGCTCTTTAGAATCCAGTAGCACGCATATAATTCCCAGAGCTTTTCCGTCAGGAAAACTTTTAAACAGGTATAACCGGCCCCCGATTGGCATAAGAAGTGGCATATTTTTATCTTCCTGGGCCTTTAGCGTATATGCGCTAAAAAGTGTGGCTGCCGAACTTTTCCAGCTCGGAGTAATGGATTTATCCGAGTCAATAATGCTGTCAGCCTGCGCCAGATACAGCCATGCTTTTTTTGCATAAGTATTGCGTTGCACAAGATCCGATAGCCGCAAAGCCGTGTTCAGCGCCGGCAGGCTCTGGAATACGTCACCGTTCACCAAAAGTCGGTTGCAATCTGAATTTTGAAAAAGGTCCTGCGTTTGTACCGTAATGGAATCAATAACCTGATTGATTTCCTCGCTGGCTACAGTTAACTTTGAAAATCCCGCATAAAAGACCTGATCCCGGTATTGTTGTGCGTACAAGTGTTCCATAAGGGTATAGGATAAGATTAAAATTAGAAACGTCAAAATCAGTTGAACAGAAAACGTCTTTGCGAAAATACTGTGTAAACGAAATCGTCTTAACAATTTTTCGCTTTTCCTCTGGCTATCCATATTTACTTTGTTCCCTTCAATCTTATCAATTACCGCCACATTTTAATAAAAGAAAAACCGCCTTTGCTTAGGCAAATGCAGTATAGATGCTTAAACATCTTAAAGAAGCACTGCCGTGTAAATGTGTGTTTTGGATACAAAATCTACATTGGAAGGTGTATCAGAATGCAAATATTCTCTTCTTATCCCAATACTTTTTCTATAAGCTAATTCACAAATTGTGAGAACTTGCATTTTATTATAGAATAATCTGCTAAAATGGTCAACGTATAATCCAACAAAAGCAGACATGATAACCAAGTATTGCTTTCATACGGGCTTTGGTTTCACGGTTACAACGTGGACGCCATACCGTGTTGCGGTATTGTGAGCAGTACATCATAACCTTATTTACCCAGACGCTGTATGACGTTTCCGGCATCTTCATCATTTAAGACCCGTTGGAGTGCAGGTATTTCCTGCACCTCAACGGGTCTTAAATGGTTGGACTTAATCAACCCTTCTTGATCTGGATGCTATCTCCGATTTTATATCCGGACTCGCTGTAAAAACGACCTGTAACCGGTCCTCCCAGATTCTTTTTAAACGAGAAGTGTTTCAGATATCCCCATTCCAACCGGGTCTCATCCGGCATGCAGTTATGCTCTCTTACCAACGTATAGCCATACTGAACCATTGGAATATTTTGAGCATTGCGCCACACATAGGTGTGGAAACGTCCAATCGTATTGGAGGCACTAAAGCCGTTGATATCCGCTTTCATCCCGTTGGCTTTTAAGAATGCTTGAAGCCATGTCTGAAGATTCGTGTTTCCCCACAGATCGGGCATTTCAAACGGCAAGTCGCTTTGCCCATGGATGAGATAAGTCGGGAATTGCTCGCCGGTTCCGTTAACTTCGCCTATAGACTCAAACGAAGTGCTTGCCGCCGCCGCGAACAAGTCGGGATTTGTCTGTGCCAGTGTCTGCAAGGTCTTCGATCCAAGGGAGTGTCCGGCTGCATAAAATCTGCTGGAATCAATGTTAACATACTTGGGAACGGAATCTCGTACAATCTGCTCCAGCATATAATCGTAGTCGGCGCTTTGGGTAACGTCCTCCGGATATGTCACAGCAACGGCACTTGAATATACTTCGCCTACAATGGCGAAAACGCACCCTTCTTCATTTGCAATTTGCCACCACATGGAGCAGTCCAGAAAGACGCTGGCGGTCTGGGTCATCCCAGGGTGTACTATTACAACCGGTGCACCCTTGGTCTTCCAGAGTGCTTTTGCGGAATCGGGAATATAAATCAGATAATCCCGTGGATCGAGTTTACCGTCCTTGTTATAATCTGCAAGCGCAGCAACTCCGCCAATCAGCGTCCCCGCCGACTTTAAAGGACTTTGTACCCGGATCGTTGATTGAGCCCAGGACTCATACGTTCCGGTCTTGTCGTTTTGCGTAGGATACGTTCCACTTTTTTTGGAAGAAGCTGCGCCGCCTTTTTGCAGATTCACAATCATGGACCCATAATTCAAACGATATTCCAGATGGTTGCTGTAGGCAAAAGTCGTTGTATAACGAATGTAATTGGATAGAAATGCGTAAAGATCGCTTGCTTTCAGATTCTGAGAAGACGAGACCTTTACCTGTGAAATTCCACGCACTGCATTTGGAGTGTTTTTTAATATGGTTTCATTTGCAAATTTAGTCTGCCACGCGTTGGAATTAACGTCCTGATAGTAGATATTGTTCATGGGATTGGGCAAGACGTCATTGGCCACTTTCCAATAAGAGACACTGTAAGAATTCCCGCTGTACCCTGCCAGCCATGTCGGTACAGGCACATCACTGCGGGTGATAAATTTCCCGTCACCGCCAAGTTGCTGCAAGGTCTGGGTGAATTCCGCATCGTCCATACCGGGGTCATATCCGCCGGAGTTGTGTCCATCATATGTTTCCGCGCCTACCTTATCCAGATAGCTTTGTCCGACGGTCGTACCTCCCACATAAGCCTGACTGCAGACATAAATCGGAGATTTTGCAGCCCATGCTTCCAGCGGAGCGCAGCCAGTGTTATAACCGACAAAATAAAATGCACCAAATGTGGTGAAAACCGCAATTTTATGATCGTTCATACCGGAGGTTAAAAAAGTCATCGCTTTATTGATGTAATCTTGCTCCGCTTCTTGCGTACCCCAGCCATTCTTCCCTGGCTCCAGAGCAAGTAGGCATTCTCCGTTCTGGTCGGCAAGCGATATCCATCCTTGCTGAAACAGGAAAGCGTAGGTGTCTACCCCATTGGGTACGGCTATCACTGTAAATTTCGAGCGGGTCGGCGCGTTAGCGGAGATATAAACCTTCACCGAACGGCCCGCATCCCCCACAGCCTTGGTAAAATACCCCGTCAGAGGGAGCTGTGTCGCCTGCGTATAATCAATGCTCAATTCGCTGGTATAGCTGTTGAAGTCAACGGCCTTTGCATTTTCAACCGCAGCGCTCGTGTCTGCCGCTTTGGGTTCGGCGGCGCCGGCTTGCATCGGCAGTGCTGAAGTCAGGAATAACGCAGTCAGAAGGCCGAACGACAGTTTCTTCAGAAATGATTTATAAATCATAGTAGGCATCTCGCTTTCAATAAAGTTTACAGGCGGTGGATACTTCTGCCAGGTACGCTTAATTGTTCAGTTTAAAATAAATGCCCCGCTTTACTTTTTAAAAGTAAATGTATAAGTAGCAGTTGTCTTACCATCCGGTCCCGTTACAACCACCACGGCCGGTTTACTGACGGTCACTGACACAGGGCAGCGGCTGGATGCCGCTTTTCCGTTGACCGTCATGCCGGTAATACGGTCTGACATTGCCACGGGGGTCATTGTCACAGTCCCCAAAACGGAGGAGACCTTCACATCATAGTCGTATTCATACGGAACGAATTTATTTGGAATCACATACTTTAGGTGTCCGTCTGGCAGCTTATCGTTCACGGTGCTTTGGCCGGTCTTATATTTGAACTCATGCCCAACCAACGTGGCCCCCTGGAATGTCATATTGCTCAGCTGCGCATTTTTTTGGCAGTCAAAATAAAGGTTGCTCTCTACCAGCTTGCTCTTTCCTGTGTTGTCGAGTTCAATCCGTTTAAACGGTTTTCCGTCATACTTTCCGGTATACTCGGCGATCACCTGCTTGCCCGCAATGGAAAAGGCTGTCCAGTTCAGCGTTTCAAAGCTGTTTCCGTCCTTTGCCAGCAGAGCGCCGTCTCCGCGGCGGTCATCCGAAACGCTGTCTTGTCCGTAATTGACCAGATTCTGTAGGCACTGTTCCCAAACCATCAGATAATCAGAACCCACACCGCAGCGGTTGTGACCGGTGTACAACTCTTTGACGGCACCGCCGTCCTTGGTGTAGATATCCATCAGCTGCTGATGCAGCGAGAGCAGCAGATCCTGACAGACGCCCTGTGCGCCAAACTGGTCAGCCACCCAATAGCGGTTCACACCGTAAATATCGGATGAGAAGAGCAGTCCAAGCTTTCGGCAGTACAGCATGATCATGGCGTCTTCGTGACCCGGAAGCTGAAGGAACTCAAACTGGCAATTCCCCAGATCCAGTGTATCGCCCTCTTTTACCGTGTGAATCTGAGAGCCGGTATAACTTCCCTTCTTGGTTGAAAGAATGGTGGGCTTTGCGCTGGTGTAATCTTTGGCATAAGTCTCGATAGTCCACTCCGTATCCATAGGGCCGACACGGTCGCACATGTAAATATCCATTCCGGCAGCATAGGCATCCGGCATGGCGCCTTTATGATCCGGATGATTGTGACCCAAGACAAACACAAACGGCTTGGTCGCAAGTTTCTTGACCCTGTCAATGAGAGAAATGGTCGTATTGGTAGGCATCAGTCCATCATATAAAACGCCCATCTTGCTGCCTTCGATATAGTAAGCAGCTGCTTGGAAATTGTCAAAGAACCGATATACCGTCGGATAGGAGGCCGAGCCAGCGTGCAGCTTGTCTGTGGCAAAGTCGTGCCATGCCGGCCGATCAATTCGCCAGATGAACCGGGATGCTGCACTGCGCTCCAGGCCCTTCTTAGTGGCATAAGCCTCCACTTCAACACAGAAAAAGACGTTGTCATAGGGGAAATCCTTGTTGTTGTTCAGTCCAAACATGGGGTCGGTGGAATATCCGGGGATGTAGTCGAACCACTCCCCCCACTGATCGCTGAGCGTCACTCCGTTGCCGCGGTCTCCAATAAACAGGCCCTTCATCGCCGGGTGGGAAATGTTGAAAGCACGGCACCGCCAATGCACAGTGGCGCCCTCCGTCGCGGTAAACCAGATGGGTCGGCAGCGCACAAACTTTCGCAGTGAAACCGGCATGGACCATACCGGCGATACCATGCGCTTGCTGACGGCTTCAATAATGATGCGCGCTTCCGTGTCGGTAATACCATCGGTTGGATTTAATGTAGTATTGGTGCGTCCGCGCATAAAGATCTGACCAACCAGCGTATTCAGAGCCGCACGGCAATCCTTGGAGATTTTTTTTGCATCAGAGAAATCAGAAAGATAATCCTTTTTCAAGGTTTCCAAATGGAACGCTGCGCAGATAATCACCGCAGCATCTTCACGGGTCATTGTAGACATAGGATAAAAACAGTCTTCTGAAGACCTAGCAGACAAAACGCCCATATCCAGAGCACATTCAATTGCCTTAACATAGTCGTCGCGTCCTGTCACATCGTAATAATTGCGAATGCGCTCTATCTTCAGAATATTTCCTTTTTCATCAATATCAGTGCCATCATCCATGACTCCGTTATAGTGGTACCAGCCGAAATAGTGAGCAAGGCGGTTCATAAAGTCTCCACGCACCATGGGACTGTCCACATCAATGGAATGAGCTCTGGCCGTCTGTCCGGTGTGAAAGCTGACGAAATAGGAGGCATCCTCCAACTCCCATGAAATTTTCACATCGTGCCCGCCTACACCATCTCGCATAATGACGATACCGTCCGTATCAACGGAGACAAAGTGTTTGTTGTCAGAGCGCCAGATTCCTTCTGTCTGTACCTGTCCGTTCACCACGGCAACCAGCTTTACGGGCTGGATGAATTCCAGTGTATAGGTCTGGGCATTCATATTCACCTTGCCACCGTCAATGTAAATGCCCCCCTTAAGGGTTTTGGCATAGGATTTATCATCCGACGTGGCAGGGGTTGCTTCCACAAACACCGGCAGAATAGAACTAAGACTGATCGCCGCCGCACCCACAGCCACTCCTTTGATGAACTGGCGTCGTGTCAATCCTCCCTGATCTGAAGAACTTTTGTTTTCATTTTTTATTTCTTCCATTATATTTTCTCCTCCTGGCATCATCTTTATTTCACTTCCTGCTCTTCTTGCCGTTTAAGCCGTCTGTGGAACAGCAGTTGGCACAGCAAGGTGCTTATCTCAAACAAGATAAGCATGGGAAGTGCCACCAAAATCTGGGAAACAACATCCGGCGGAGTAATGACAGCGGCAATAATGAAAATAATCAGAATCACATATTTTCTTTTTTTTCTTAAAAACGTAGGATTAATAATACCGATCATTGTCAGCAGCACTGTAACCACGGGTAATTCAAATACAGCTCCGAATGTAATCAGCGAAGTTACGACAAAGTTGAGGTAGCTTTCAATTGACACCATCGGAGAGATGATGTCCGGATCCTGAAACTGCGCAAAAAACTGCATCATAACCGGCAAAACGATCACGAAAGCAAAGGCGGCACCTGCGGCAAACATTACTACGCCGAATGTCAGGATGACAAATACCGCAACCCGCTCCTTCTTTAAAAGTCCTGACCGGATGAACCCCCAAATCTGATACAAAATAACCGGACAGGCAATTACAATTCCGCCAATCAGAGACAGCCGCAGGTAAGAAATTACCAACTCCGTAGGCGCAATATACACAAACGAGAATCCAGCCGCTTTTCGAATCAACTGATCTACAAACCACTTTGTCTGAGACATGCAGCCAATGAACGCTACGAGAAAAAGGCTGCCGCAGATCAGCAGGCGTCTCCTCAGCTCTGTCAGGTGAGAGATCAAGGACATTTTCTTCTCTCCCTGCATTTTACTTCGCCACTGCACAAATTGTGTCGGCAATTGCTCCCAGAATCTCCTTGCTTGCACACGTGGCATCGCCTCTGTTTTACCGCTCATGAAATCCCTCAGACTTTCGCTTTTTCCGAAGGTTCTTCTTTCTCCGCCTTTTTACTGCTCTTTTTGAAATTTGAGATGGTCTGACCCACAGCCTTACCCAATTGGGGAAGCTTTTTAGGTCCAAAAATCAAAAGTGCAATACACAAAATGACCAGAAGTTCCTGTGTTCCGATTCTTCCCATACAACATCATCCTTTCGGCTATCTTTGCTTTTAAGCCAATGGTTATACAGCTTCGACGTGGTCAGTAGCAACCGCTGGAGTAGTCTGTTCCTGTGCAACCGTATCCTGCTTTACGGAACTAGTCTTTTCATCGTCTGTATCTGCATCCCACTCTTTCTCATAGGAATCCACATAGTGCTTAAAAGATCCAATGGCCTTGCCGGCCAGCCTTCCCAATTCGGGCAATTTAGATGGCCCAAAAATCACCAATGCGACTACCAGAATCAGAATAAGCTCTGTTGTTCCAACTCTCATGTCTCCGCCTCCTTTCCTACGCATTTTTCGCAAAAGGGAGTTGTCCTGTTTGCTTCTACGCGCTTTCAAGGAGTGTATACGAAATAGATAATTTAGTATAGTATCATTTTTATGAATTTGTGCAATTCGTTAACAGAACTTGTAATGGGCGCAAATTTTGTTCATAGAGTTCTTTGCGGTTACAGTTTTGTTGCTCAGTGACTGGAGGCATACACGCCTAAGAGCAAGAGGAAACCACGATTTCAAATCTGTATCGAACAGCCTCTTCCTTTTGTGGAAGAAAATGCAGCCCCGTATACAGATAGCGTCCTCTAGGAAATTTTAGGGGACACTATGCTTTTTAAAAGTAAAAAACTCTAGGGCAACGAAACTGACGCTTACACAGCGTATGAATATACACAGGCATAAGCGTCTTTGTAAGTATGAGGGCGATAATGAATTATCTACAGGCTTGATATGCAGCGGGTGACTTTGTTGACAATTTGTTGAAAACTGAAACTAACTGTACCGAACTGAGCCGATATAAATTTTTTAAAAGGGCTTGAAACCAGCGGCTCAGTATGGTACAGTTACTTCCAGTTAAGTTAACTTCTATTTGACGTGCAGGGGGTCACAGGTTCGAGTCCTGTATTGTCTTCCAAAAA
>Ga0183100_1001335_pt1 | contig 12789 bp, 7 predicted proteins | sample Biomet2_FD_127789 | JGI IMG/M metagenome (GOLD analysis project Ga0183100, IMG submission 127789) | Microbial communities from bioreactor (seeded with anoxic lake sediment) at LBNL, California, USA - Biofuel metagenome 2 | ecosystem: Engineered > Bioreactor > Anaerobic > Unclassified ...
AGATCCATTGGCGAGCGTTCCCATTGCGACCCAATGCTGGTTGGGCCTTCGGCGGCTACAAAACGTTTGCCGTTGGTGTGCGCCACACATGCACTCTGACGAACCGATAAGCGCTCATCGTCTTTGATACGGTGCGTGTTGGCCATCGCCCAGAATTCGCCCTGCGGAAAATCGCTGATGCCCATCACTTTCAACGCATCAACAGGCGCCGAATGGGGGCCGCCCGATTCGGGATGAATCCCCAAACCATATTGATGCGCCAGGTTGTAAAACAATTGGTAGTGATTGTCAGCTACCAGATCGCCAATGGTTTTGCGGAAGTCGTGTAAAAAACGGTCTGACTCACTCCTGTTTTCAACAATTCGGCCGGCCAAAACCGGCATGTATTTTTGAATATCGTAGCCCCGATACTTCAGGAAATCGGCAGGAAAATCTTTGGTCCAGCTTACCAGATCCATTTCCCAACTGTCGGTTTGCAGGTATTTCACGCTGTTACCAGCTTCCTGGGCCGTTTTAATCAGTGGAACAATGACTGTATTGGCAAATAAATTAAAAGCTTCGGCACTGAGATGATCGACCGATAAACCTTCCCAACCATCACTGTTGGTTGATGTGCGCGCTCCGGTACAAGTATAGCCATAACGAATGATCGTCCATTCGCCCGCAGGTGCATTCCAATCGAGTTTGCCATTTTTGAAATTCGCTGTCAGGTCAATAACTTCATTCTTTTTTACCGCCATATCAGCCTCCGATTCGGGATAATCATCACGTAATTCGTGTAACGGATAGACTCCCTTCCAGCCAATTTTTTCGTTGAATGATTTTTTCTTCCAGTTTTTGATGGCTTCATTTTGTACAGGAACTCCGGCTTTTTTAGGGATTGCCTGTACCCAAATGTCAGCATACATTAATTTCTTTTCGGGTTGTGGTAACTCCATGCTGATGTGCTTTCCACCGATCACATCCACTTCAGAAAAAACAATCTTTTTCATCGCCATTTCAGGAGTGATGGATGGTGCACCCGGATTCCAGCCGCTTTGCACATTCACGCTCAGTTCGATGCCAATTCGATCGGCTTCTTTAACGGCATGCTTGTACAATTCCATCCATTCGAAACTCATAAAAACCGGACCGGCAGCAGTTTTTCGGGCCACTTCGTAGTTCGAGCTTCCGGCGTCAACAATGGATGCGCCACCGTAGCCCTTGTCTTTCATTTCCTCCAGATCGCGGGTAATCGATTCTTTGGTGGCCATGCTGTTGAGCCACCACCAGTAGCAACGAAGGCGTGCTTCAGATGGTGTGTTGGCAAAACCAGATTTTAGTTGGTCATGCGAAACCTGAGTTGTGGTAAATATGTTTTTTTGCTGGGCTGTTACCAAAAAGCTCGCCAGCAAAAAGATCAATAACAGTTTAGTTTTTAACATGTTGGTTAGTTTTTAAGAACAAGATTGAATCGTGTCCATTGGCTGAATCCAACGGCAAAAGACAAAGCTAAAGGTTCAGCTTATTTTATCACCTCAAACGAAGAACTTCCGGAACCAACACCTTCGACGACCACAAATTTTCCTTCCTGACGGTATCTTACCGTATTGCCGTTCATCGTCACTTTTTGCGATTTCGACCAGAAAGGAAGGTATACATCGGCGGTGCTGTTGGCAGGGATCGTCACATTCAGATTAAAAGATTGGGATGGGTTATTCTGAAATGAAACGGCTACATCGCCACGGATTGTCGGACATTTGATCCCCGCCGATGCCAGGTTCCCGGGTTGCGGTTTGATGCGGATTTTCCGGAATCCCGGTTCAATTGGTTCAATGCCCATCAGTTTGCAGGGAATGATGTTGGCCGGAGCCGCGCCCCAGGCGTGATTCCAGTCCTGGTTGGGTTTGTATTTGTTGTCCCAGGCTTCGAGCGAAATTGTCGAACCGACCCGGGTCATGTTGTACCAGCTTCGTTCAGAGGTTGAAGCCAGCAGTTCAAGCCCGTAGTTCGCATTGTTGCTGTTGTAAACAGCATCCATCAAAAACTGCGACCCGTAAACACTGCAAGCCAAACCCCGCGATTGAACGAATGCGTTGATCTTTCCAATGTATTTTTCAGGGACCAAGCCGAAAGCCGCAGGAAACATGTTGGCATGAAGCGAAGCATGATCGGTTCCAATTCCGTCGAAATACACGCCGCGTTTTTTATCGAGAAGCTTTTCATTGAAAATTACTTTTAGCTTTTCAACGAGCGTTGTAAATTGTTTTTCATCATCGTTCTGATTCAACACTTTAGCTATTCGCGCCAACTGACTGACAGCCTGATAATGGTAGGCATTCACCACCGTATTTATATTTCTAAAAACAAAACCGTCGGTTTCGCCGGGTTCCTTTTTCCCCAAACCCAAAATTCCGCTTTGAGGCCAGTCCACAATGTCTTTCAGGGTTCCTTTAAAATGAATGCTTTCCAGAACTTCCGGCGTGACTTTGCCGGTTTTGGTACTGATTAAACCGGTTTCATCGGCTAGTGGCAACAAGGCTTTTGCTTTCAAATCGGTGTAAAAATGTTCGAGCGATTCTTTATTACCGGTGTACAGGTAATCGTTCCAAGCCATCAGTACCGATTGCAGAATCCACTCGGTTGGCCAGGTCGGCCGATTGATCAGGTACTCGTGCGAATAACGGCTGATGCTGTATTCGCGGGCCACACCATAAAACCCCAATTGGTTAATGTACGCGTCAGCTTCGTACGGAATTCGCTCGCGATCGCCATCGACGAAAACACCCAGAAATGAAGTCGCTTTCATCGAGTATTTGCACAAGTTCCAAACCTGATTCAGCACGGTATCCGAACTTGAAAAATACGAATCCGACTCGTCGAACGGATAAAATACGGTTTCCTGAACGAGCTGATTTTTTGCCAGAGGTTCGCTGTATCCTTCAATCTCACAATACCGGAACGGAGTGACTTCGCCAATGTATTCGGGCATCAAAACAGCTTGCGGACCAGTATTTCGTTTATCCGGATTAATTACAATCTGGTAAGTATTCCAGCCCTGTTTCAAGGCTAGTTTATATTGCGAATAACGGATGGTTCCGCTGGGTTTTCGGTCGATGCGGTCCTCTTTTACCGCTTCGCCCAAATGAATAATCACCGTATCCGATTCTGTTTTGCCATGCAAAGTCAGACGAAGCTGGGCAAAAGCGTCCTTCCCAAAATCAATGAACCACAACGAGCTAGAAACCGATCTTATTGAAGTTGGGTAAACGTCTTGCTTTTGCTGTGGGTAACGTGCCGTGGCATAATCAACCAGCATTTCAGCAGTTTTAAACTGTGAAACAGCAGAAAGCGATGATTCCACACCGTGGTTATCCCAGGTTTTCACTTTCCAGAAGTAAACCGAATTGGGCTGAAGTTCTTTCCCAGCGTAAGCAATATTCGCCGACTGATCGCTTTCTGTTTTCCCGGAGTCCCAACAATCTCCAATATTTTTCTGAATATTTTCGGGACTGGAAGCGACCAGGATTTGATAGGCTGTTTGAAGTGTGTTGTTCTGATCGGAATTAACAATCCATCCAAAAAAAGGCCGCTTTTGGGCAATTTCAGCAAACTGAAAATTCTCTTTTCGGCCCACAGCCTGGTATAATTCGGTGTTCACCGGGTAACCGTTCCTAAAAACCTGCCCGGCATGGGTCAGAAAATTGACAGACAATCCGGTTGGTTGATTCCGTTCAGGAATTGCTGAAAGCCCTTGAAATGACCATGCAATCAGGAAAGCGAAAAAGAATACAAAATTTTTAAGTTTTAATTGGTCCATTATTCGTTGGTTTAAATCGTAACAGTTGGATTGAAGGGCTGAAGGATTGATTTCCGCGATTCAGCTAATTCTGGTTAAAAATAAGGTTTTCTTTTCAGATGAGTTTAGTCCTGAAAAAAACAGGGACAATCCTGTCGAAAGATGCCCCTGTTTTTTAATTAAATAGATTGTACTATTTATTTGTCCATCCTGTATTTTGATCGAGCACGACATCGGTGTTCGAGTCGATTATCTTTTGAGGAATCGGCCAAACGTTGTAATTGAAAGATAAAGTTGAAGCTGTTTCGGGCCAGTAAGCATACTTTTTGATACGGTCAACAGCAATAGTTCCACCCATGCGTAACAAGGTATTCCAGCGACATTCTTCGTAAACCAGCTCGCGGGCCCGTTCGTTCAGAACGGTATTGAAACTATCGTCCATGTCGGCGGCAGTTACCTGATATGTACAATTTGCGCGAGTTCTCAGCAAGTTAACATCGTTTGCAGCGCCACCTTTGTCGCCACTGCGCTGTTTGGCTTCTGCACGCAACAAAATAGTTTCGGGCAGACGAATGATATAATCATCCCGGAAAAGGTTACTCATGTTTTCGCCATCGGCAACACCGGTATATTTGTCAGTTGCTATTTTACACGAAACCGGGTAAATTTCGCTACGATTATTCAAATTGGTTGTTGCATCAGTACTTCCATTATACATTAAATTCCAGGGAACAATTTTCTTGAAATAGGCCGAAGAAGCCACATTTCCTTTAAATCTGCGACGGAAAACGACATCGGAATTTCTCATGTCGCCTGCCCATTTTCCGGCATAAATACTGTCGCGAGTGTACATAGTTAACGACATTTGTGCAATACCGCGTCCTCCGACATCTTCCAGAGTTCCGGTAAACCATGTTTTTCCAACATCACGAAAAACAGGTCCATAAGTTCTGGAATATGGAAGTTTTGATTTGGTATCTTCTGCTTTGTATGCAGCATAATCAATCTGCATAGCCCAGATACATTCGGTATTTCCATCCTGATAATTTACATTTCCTTCCTGAAACAAATCCCAATAGTAATTGGTGGCTTGCAGCGCAGTGTCGACAGGAGCACTTGAAGCACCTCCCTGGTAAACGTTGACCGCGATTGAAGTGACGGCTTTTCTTGTTCCAAACCGGGAATTCATCAGTTTATAGGTTCCTCCATCGATCACTTTATTTGCATAGCTGATTGATTTGGTATATGCAGCCTGTGCCCCGCTCGAATTTCCATCAGCAGCTAACTGAGTTCCCATGGCCAGATAAAGTTCGCAGAGGTTATGTTGTGCGGCTCCCTTTACCAGGCGGCCACCAACAGCCGTCGTCTCAGGCAAATCAGATTCAATGGCTTCCAGCTCAGTGATAGCAAACTGATAGATATTCACGCGGGTTTCCCTGGTGTAATCATATCGCGGAGCTGTTGCAATCTCGGTTACAAGTGGAACGCCTCCATATAACTCAGCTAAATTGCGATAAGCAAAAGCGCGGAAGAAACGGGCCTGAGCCAAAGCGTAAGCTTTTTCAGAAGCCGAAGTCCATGAAACTTCCGGTAATTCAGCCGCATAAATAGCCAGGTTAGCACGGGTAATAACATAATACCAAGCTTTATAAACCTGATAAAAAGTATCGTGATCGGGATTGATCGTACTGTAATCGCTAAACGTATTTCCGCGGCGAATAACCGGCACATCATACATATCGGTTCCTTTGCCCCTGAAATTGAACGTCCAGGTATTTTCACTCGGATTGGCCCACATATCGCGCAGGTAAGAATACAGATTCACCAGCACCTGGTCAACCTGTTGAGAGGAGGTGAAAATATTTTCAACCGTATAAAATGTTTCTGGTGTTTCTTCCAGATACTTATCATCGTTGCAGCTCACCAAGCTCATGAATAGTGTCAGGATGGCAATGCCACAGATATATTTTATTTTTTTCATAATCCTTAGTTTTAAATCTTTAGTTAGAAACTGATGTTTGCTCCAATAGAATAGGTTGAAACAACCGGAAGCGTATTATCCAAATATTTGGCACCTGTTTCCGGGTCGCCCCCATCCCAATTGGTAAAGGTTGCCACATTCTTTGCCGCAAAGAATACCTTCAATGAACTAAAATTCATTTGCTTTACCCAAGGTTGTTTAAACGTGTACGACAGTGAAATATCCTGAATACGGACAAACCCACGTGATTGTAATGCCTGATAACGTCCGTCGCCTGAGAATGTTGCCGACGGATAAACATTGCTTGGATTATTCGCTGTCCAATAAGGTTTATAAGTCATGTTGTCGTTAAACCGGCCAGTTCCCGAAGTCATGAAAGCAATCGTATTGCTCTTGAGAAAATAATTATTGCCCCCAAAAACGCCAGAAACCAAAGCATAGAATTCGAAGTTTTTATACGTGATACTGTTTCCCAGATTCAACCTGAAGTTTTCCTTGTCATAACCAAGAATCGTACGGTCGGCTGATGTAATCGCCGGATTTGAATCTAAGTTTACATATTTTGGAGTTCCGTTAGCTACACCATTGGCAGTTTTGTATTCCGTATCACTTTCCTGAACGATTCCATCTTGTTTATAACCATAGATGGCCCCCAGAGATTTACCAATAAACCAATTGTTGGTAATATCGTCATCCTCCTTACCGTCGCCATCAGAATCTTTTCCATCAATGGTCTTTAATTTATTTCGGTTAAACCAGTAAGTAACAGAGGTCGTCCATGTCAGATTTTTTTGCTGAATGTTAACCGACTTAATTGTCAATTCAACTCCGTGATTGTCTACTTCCCCCAGGGAAGTTAGAATACTTGATTGACCAGTCATATCAGGAATCGATCGGTTGATGATTTCGTCGGTAGTTTTCGACATATAGGCATCAAAGTCCACGAACAAACGATTTTTGAACCATGCTGATTCAAAGCCGGCATTCCATGATGCTGTACTTTCCCAGCCCAAACCATGATTTCCTATGGATGTTTGATTCAAACCATAATATACTTTACCGGCAGCATTGGAGAATTCATAGCGGATTCCACTTGAAGAACCATTAGATACCGTTGACAAAGTTGAATATGCCCCAGCGCCCTGATTACCATTCTGTCCCCACGACAGTTTAAGTTTCAGGCTGTTCAATGGTTCAAACGATTTCATAAATGCCTCATCGGATATTTTCCATGCAAGTCCAACAGCACCGAAATTTCCCCATTTATTGTTTGCCCCAAATACGGAAGCTCCATCTCTACGGAATGATGCAGTTAAATAGTATTTGCCATCGTAGTTGTAATTAATACGTCCGAGGTAACCAACATTCGCTTTTTCAATTCCACCAATTATATTCCCATTGGTGCTGCTATTTACATAAAGATCTACTTTTTGAGTCGTGGCTTTATGGAGTCCCCAGATACCTAAAGCGGTATTCCCGTTGGCAGCAAAATCAGAACCTGTTATATTGGTAATCCGGTATTTATAATTATCGCGTGTAGCAACCGCAGTTGCTTCAATATTGTGTTTCCCAAAGGTGTTTTTATAGCTCAGAATATTATCCCAAACATAGCTGTATGCATTGTTTGTATTCAAATTCCCGTTGGCTTTCGACAATAAAGCCTGTACTGTTGCTGGGGTGTATCTGTCGGTTCCTTCGCCTTCGGCAATGTAATAGCTTTCGTGGTAAAAACTTCCTGATTGGTTTTGGTCGGAACTTAATTGGTAATTCATGCGATAATTTAACCCCTTGATCCAAGGAATATCAACCGAAGCATAAGTATTTAAACGATAGTTATGGCGGATATCCATATTATCTGCAGTTCCGTCGTTAACGCCCCACAATGGGTTTACATTAGACTGTGTCTGTGGATATTTTTCCAAATTGCCCTCCGTATCACGGTACATCACACCATATGGTGTCATCGTCTGTGCGTTGGCCAGATTTGCAGCAAACCCTGAATAATCGCGACGCGAAAAACTACCGTCAGCGCCAACTTTCAGCCAATCAGTAATGTTCGTACTAATCTTTCCCAAAACAGAAATCCGGTCAAAATCATCGCCCTCTACAACGCCCTTTGTTTTATTGTACGATGTTGACATGTAGTAATTTAACCCTTTTGACGAGCCGGAAATAGCGAGCTGATAATCCTGCATCGTACCAAGACGAGTCACTTCATTGAGCCAGTTCGTTTCTTTTCCTGCTTGATAATTAGCCAATTCCCCGGTTTTCATCCAGTCGACCGAGCCTTCAGCATATTGGTTCCTTGCATTTACTACTGTTATCCACTGTGCACCTTTCATCACTTCCGGACGATCAGGCCAGGTCTGAACACCAGATGTGGCATTTAATGTAATAACCGGTTTGTTCGAACTTCCTTTTTTGGTATTGATGGCAATTACACCATTTGCCGAACGGGTACCGTAAACGGAAGCAGTTACAGCATCTTTCAAAACATCAATGCTGGCAATGTCACTTGAGTTAATATCGCTGATACTTCCCAAATAAATTACTCCGTCAAGAATAATCAAAGGATTGTTATCGCCCTGAATCGAGTTTTGCCCACGAATCAACATCGATGGCTCGCCTCCCGAACTATTTGTTGCGCCGATATCCAAACCAGTAACATTCCCTTTTAACGATTGGAGAGCATTCGTGTTGGGCAATAAGGCAATCGGAGAATTCTCCATTTTAACAGTCGAGGCTGATCCGGTGAAATCTTTACGTTTTGAAGTACCGTAACCAACAACAATAACTTCATCCAAGCCTTTTGTTTCTTCTTCCAAAACAACGTTAACAACCTGCTTGCCCTGTACTTTTATTTCCTGAGAAGTCATCCCAACAAAAGAGAATACCAAGGTCGCATCATCGCCGACTTTTGCCAATTCATAAGTTCCTTCAGCACTGGTTATGGTTCCATTTGTAGTTCCTTTCACACTGATAGAAACACCAGGGAGAGGGCTTCCTGAAGCATCGGTAACTTTCCCCGTCACTTTCTTTTGTTGTATTGAATACGATGGTGACAGCACGATCTGACGGCCAACCAATTTGTAATTGACATTAGATCCTTCGAACAATAAGTCGAGCACTTCGTCAACCGAAGCTCCTTTAACATTGATGGTAGCTGTTTTTTCTACATCAATCAGATCTTTGTTGTACAGAAAAACATAATTGCTCTGATTTTCGATCTGAAGCAATATATCTTCAACCTTAGTCTGCTTTACATTCAGGGTTAATGCTGAAGTTTGGGAGAATACAGTTCCAGCCAGAGACTGAAAAACAGTAAACACCATCAAGAAGATAGCAAGTTTCATAATTAATAAAAGTTTTTTCAGACCCGTACTTAGCAGCAGGCCCTTAGGTGCAATTTTTTTCATAGTTTTGTAATGATTAATTTGTACGATTAATTAAAATACAATTTCTGATGCGGGGAATGTTCGAGCATTTTCCGCATTTTTTTCATTCATAGGCAATGTTTATTTTAGTTTTTAATAATTCTTGTGTTATCGGCACTTATATTAATATTATCAGGCACATACGTACCATCCGGTTTTAATTCCTTGCGTTGATAGTTATACTTTATTGGCGCAGAGATTGATAATAACTGTAAAATCTGCTCCAAACTTTCATTGTTAATTGTTAATTTATACCTGTAATTACCCAATTGTGGGTTCATTAGATTAATTGTCACATTGTGCTGACGCTGCAAAATGCGCAAAATAGACGAGAGAGGTGTGTCTCTGAAAATGTATTTGCCTTCGCGCCAACTGCTGTAAGTCGTTACGTCGGTATTCTCGATTGTGATGCTTTTACTTTTCTTATCGAAAGCCGAAACCTGACCTGGCGTTATAAATTTTTCGTCACCATCCGCATTCAGAGATACTTTACCTTCGGCCAATGCAACAGTTACCAAATCTTCGTTATCATACGAATTTACATTGAATTCGGTTCCATATACTTTAATTTCAGGGCCTAAACTATTTACAAAAAACGGCACTTCGCTCTTTGCCACCTTGAAATAAGCCTCACCAGTTAGATGTACACGGCGTTCACTATTATTAAAAACAATTGGATAGGTTAATTCTGAACCTGAATTTAACCACACTTTCGATCCATCAGGTAAATCAACCATAATGCGGGCACAAATTGGGGCAACTACCGTCAATTTTTGCTCGTTTTTATTTTCAAGCAGATTCGAATATTTTTGGGTTAAATTGTGCTGAGTGTAAAACAGCCAACCTGAAACGACCATCAACGGCAATAGCAGTATGGCAGCTACTTTTGTCAACTGAGAAAGGAAATAACGAAACTTGGAAACCGGCTCGTCTTGCTTGATTTTATCGGATGTTTTCTCCCATGAATAAGCAATATCGCTAGTTGTAACATTTGCCCCCTGAAACTTCAGATTTTTAACCATCCGCAACGCTTCCCTGAATTCAACAACATGCTCAGGATGATCTTTTTTCCATGAATTCCAGTATTCTTCCTTCGAAGAATCTTCACCATTGGCCCACGCTGTAAACTGGTTATCTGAAATTAATTCTTCAAATACATTTTGATCCCACTCGCTCATTACTCTTCGTTTTCATATAAAGAGTAAATCAGGATGTTTTATACTCAGTCGGAGAAAAGTTTTTTCTTATTTTTTTGTCCGAATACGAACCAAAGGAACATTTCAACATTCTCGACACCTGTAATTCCCTGATCAGACATATCTTTTCGAATTTTCTCCAGCGAACGAAACAACAGGTTCCGGACGCTTTGAATGTTCATTTCGAGTACTTGGCTAATTTCAGGAAATTCGAGACTGTGAAAAAAACGAAGCAAAATAACTTCCCGTTGCCTGTCAGTCAATTCTTCCATGCTTTGTGCAAGCAAACGCGAATAATTTCTGCTTTCTTCATCAGAAATCAGAAAGTCTTCAGGTGAAAAAAAGAACTGCAAAGTAACAAGCTCTTCAGTCAATGATTCTTTCCGTATTCGAGTAATTCGGCGAACCAATTCGCGCCGAAGGGAAATAATGAGGTAAGCTTTGAAATTATTAACCGAAATCATTTTATCGCGGCGCTCCCAAACATCGGCAAATAAATCCTGAATAGTATCTTTCACCAGCTCAGGCAAGGCAACAATCTTTATCCCGTAGTAAAAAAGCTCCTTGTAATATATTTCAAACAAAACTCCCAGAGAGGCAAAATCGCCACCTTTAAAATTGCTCCAGGCCTCCTGAAGTCGAATCAAATTGGAACTTACTGGGTCCATGTTGCGAACGACACTTTATGGGTAAAAATTTATTCGGGTTCAAAATTAAAAACTATTTTCTGTGAAAGCCCCAAAATGCAATGTTTTATCCCGAACAAACCCAGAAGCATGAAAATCAGAAGAGGATTTTCCAGTGAATTATTTCTCTTATAAGCATAAAACGATGTGTTTATCAAATACCTATTCCCCTGTTCCCAACCACATCAACGCATCAATAATCAGACGATTTTGAATTTTGTTCGTGAAGGTAAACGACAATTCTTTGTTGGTCTGATGTTCGTAATCGATGTCGTTGTGCCCCATATTAATGTAAATCATGCGGTAATGTTTATTTGTCCACACCACAGGATAATCGCCACTGTACCAGATTTCATGCGGTTTCGGTCCAGTTCCCAATGGGAAACTCGACGAATCGACCGAGAGCAAAACCTTGATATCAGGATTCGCCCGCAGATCGTTTTTCCAGGCATAGCATTCGTTGGGCTGCGATTTGAATTTTGCGGGAAGATGTTTGGTTACCGGATGGTTCCGATCTTCCACTTTCAGGATCGCCGAAGTTGGTCGCCAGGTATTGCTTTTGTATTCGCCCGATCCCAGAAATTGGTTGTGATACCAATCCCAGTTCTGCGGGAAAGTGGAAGGCGTCAGTGCAAACGCCGAAAAATGAAATCCCATAAATGCTCCGCCTTTTTCCATGTAATCATGAAAGGCTTTTCGCTGATCTGGTGATTCAGGCCGGGTATCCAAAAAAATCACCACCTGATAATACAAAAGTGTATCGGGATTTAGCTTGTTCCAATCGTTGGTCGCCATGTAACTAAACCGATGTTTGGCACTGATTTCAGTAAACCACCGATTGGCTTCGTGTACAAAACGAATGTGTGCCTGATCGTTTTTGGCGGTGTAAAAAGCAATGACTTTAAATATTTCCGAATGATTTCCTGCCTTTACTGAAAGAACGGCAAACAACAAAAACAAAATAATCAGGATTTTTTTAAGGCCTTGCATAGGTTGCTGTTTTCTCATAAGTCAGGTATGCAGATCGATTTCGATGAGTACCGTTTATATTTCGAGTTTGTTCACGTTTGTTCGCGTTTGAAAACCTTCAATCTCTCCTTCCATACCGAACACTTCGAGCAGCACCGAATCTTCCAATGCTTCCGTGTAATGCAAAATATTTTTCTTCATGCACCAACTATCGCCCTTAATAAATTCTGAAACAACATCATCAACAATCACTTGTATCTTGCCCTGAAGCAAATATGCTGAATGGTTATTCTGATGAAAATGTTCGGGTAGCAAAGCCCCTCTTTGAATCACAAGTTCGGTCATAATCATCGAATCGTCATGATGTAGGATCTTGATTTTCACGCCATCAACAATCTGACTATATGCGATCTTAAAATGAGAATTTAACATGTGGTAATTTTTAAAAGTTGCAACTAAATTAAAACCGTTGAACTAAGCCGTTACCCTCAACTATTTCTGGTTTTTATGTGAGTTAAATTCGATACAAAGTCGGACTATAATTAAATCTGAAAACAACTCTGTTAAAATAAAGCTAAAATCTTATATCAGAGTTACATGCAAATTTCAGGTAATCTTCCCTGACTGGACTAAAAATTTCGATAGCAACTGAGTTTTCCAGAATTTCGGCCCGATGCTTCAAATCTTTCCCTATATTCCAGCTATCGCCCGAAACAAGTTCGAGCACGGTCTCGCCGATAAACAA
>Ga0183100_1001336_pt1 | contig 12781 bp, 9 predicted proteins | sample Biomet2_FD_127789 | JGI IMG/M metagenome (GOLD analysis project Ga0183100, IMG submission 127789) | Microbial communities from bioreactor (seeded with anoxic lake sediment) at LBNL, California, USA - Biofuel metagenome 2 | ecosystem: Engineered > Bioreactor > Anaerobic > Unclassified ...
CGGGCGGCCGACCCCATCCGCGCCTACCATTACCACCATCATCAGCCGCGGATATGTATCCCGCGAAAAAAAGCGGCTCTATCCCACAGAACTGGGGCGGATGGTGACCTCGATGATGTTGCAGTACTTTGCTCCGATTGTGGATACGGAGTTTACCGCTTCGTTGGAGGATAAACTGGATGAGGTGGAGGAGGGGCACGTAGAATGGCGCTCCATCCTTCGCGACTTTTACCCGCCGTTTGACCAGATGCTCAAGGTTGCCGAAGAGCAGGTGGAAAAAATTGAGGTGAAGGACGAGGTCAGCGATGTGCGCTGCGATAAGTGCGGCGCGATGATGGTGTATAAAATGGGACGGTTTGGAAAGTTCCTCGCTTGCCCGAATTTTCCGACCTGCCGAAACGCCAAGCCCATTATCCATTACATCGACGCGCCCTGCCCCAAGTGCGGCGCTCGCCTCATGGAAAAAACCAGCAAAAAGAACCGGAAGTTTTATGGGTGCGAACGTTACCCCGACTGCGATTTTGTGAGCTGGGAAATGCCTGTGCAGGACAAGTGCCCGCAATGCGGAAGCTATATGATCGAAAAACGCACCAAGAAAGGCGAGCGGGTACACCTGTGTGCCAATGAAACTTGCCGTTATAAAACAACCGTGCAAGAGAAGGATGAGGGCGAAGAATGAGGGCTACGGTAATCGGCGGCGGCTTGGCGGGTTGCGAAGCCGCGTGGCAACTGGCAAACCGCGGCGTTGAGGTTACCCTGTTGGAAATGAAGCCGGAGCGCAAAACCCCCGCCCAAACCCTGAACACTATGGCGGAACTGGTGTGCAGCAACAGCCTGCGTTCCGATCGGCTTTCCAATGCCGTGGGGTTGTTAAAGGAAGAAATGCGGAGGTTGCAGTCCATCATCCTCAAGGTGGCGGATCAAACGCGGGTGCCCGCGGGCGGCGCGCTTGCGGTAGATCGGGAGAGTTTTTCCGCAGGTGTGGATGTAGCGATTCGCAACCACCCGTTGATACAGGTGGAAACTCGGGAAGTGACCGAAATCCCCTCCGGAGATGTGATTATCGCCACAGGGCCGCTCACCAGCGACTCGCTAAGCGAGGCCATTGGTAAGCTGGACGGCCTTACCACCCTGCATTTTTATGACGCGGCAGCCCCGATAGTTACGGCTGATTCGCTCAACCGGGATACGGTTTTTGAAATGTCCCGTTACGACAGGGGCTCCGATTACCTCAACTGCCCGATGGACGAGGCGGAGTATATGGCGTTTACCCACGCGCTGCAAACCGCGCAAACCGTAGCGGTGAAGGGGTTTGAAGAAAGCGCGGTTTTTGAAGGCTGTATGCCTATTGAAAGCATGGCAAAGCGGGGCGATATGGTTATCGCGTTTGGCCCGCTCAAACCGGTTGGGTTAGTTGATCCGCGCACCGGCAAACAACCGTTTGCCGTGGTGCAACTGAGGCGCGACAACGCGGATGGAACGCTGTACAATATTGTTGGATTTCAAACTCGGCTTACGTTTCCCGAACAGCGTCGGGTATTTGGGATGATCCCAGGTTTGGAAAACGCCGAGTATGCGCGGCTGGGCGTGATGCACCGAAACACCTTCCTGAACAGCCCGGGGTTTTTGGATGAAACCTATCAGGTGCGCAACCGGCCCGGACTTTATTTTGCGGGGCAGATTACGGGCGTGGAAGGATACGTGGAAAGCGCGGCCAGCGGCCTGCTGGCAGGCATGAGTCTGGCGTACCGGCTGCGCGGCATGGAACCGCCGCATTTCAGCGGGCGCACGGCTATGGGTGCGATGGGGCGGTACGTATCCACGCTGAACCGGCATTTTCAGCCAATGAACTGCGCCTTTGGGCTGATCGATCCCTTGGAACGCAAACCAGGCGAAAAGAAAATCCGCAACAAGCAGGAGCGGTACGAACAGGTGTCGGAACGCGCTTTGGCGGAAATCGACGCCATTGCGCGACAAATGGAACCTTTTAGCGACCACTGACCGTGGACGCGATGTATACTGTGTTTTGGAGGGATAAGGGTATGCGGAGACTCCTGACGATGGTTTTGGCCTTGTTGCTGCTGGTTGGGTGCCTGCCGGTTTCCAGCGCGGGAGCGGCAACCAAACAGATGCGAGATGACGTTCCGGTATGGGATGAGGATACGGTAAAGCAGTACGCGCTCGATTTTATTCAGGGCAGCGACTTCGAACGCCTTTTTAATTATTATGATTTGCAGGTGCGGCGGTATATGCCGATGGATACCTTTACCGCGATGCTTACGGAAATCGAATGGATGACCGGCGGTTTTGTCGGGTTTGGCACGTATGACTCGTTTAATGAGGATGCGCTGAAAACCAAGACGCATGTTTTGCATCTTTGCATGGAAAAACAAGACTTAGACTTGTATTTCACCCATAAAAACGAAGAGGACGACTGGGAAGTGATGGCAGTCGAGTTTGTGCCCGGAGAAAAACAGGACGCTCCGACAAACACAAGCGATACGGATGTAGCCGCAGATGACAGCACGCAGCAGAAAACCTACACCGAAACGGATGTGCAGGTTGGCAAGGAACCGTATTTACTAGGAGGAACGCTCACGCTGCCGGCGGGCGCTACCGCGCAAAACAAGGTGCCGGGCGTTGTGCTGGTGCAAGGCTCCGGCCCGAGCGACCGTGATGAGACCATCGGTCAAACCAAACTGTTTGCCGATTTGGCCGCTATGTTTGCGCAGAGGGGGATTGCGACCCTTCGGTACGATAAGCGCACGTTTCAGTATGGCGCCGATATGACGGCCGAACAGGTGCAGACGCTGACGGTGGAGGAGGAAACTATTCAGGATGCGATTTCCGCCGGCACGTTGCTCAAAGCGAACGAGTGCATAGACCCGCAAAGGGTAGTGCTGCTGGGGCACAGTATGGGCGCGATGCTGGCGCCCAGAATTGTGTCGGAATCGGACGGTGTTTTTAGCGCGATGATGTTGGTGTCCGGTTCGCCAAAGAGCCTGCTGGATATTATGCTTGCGCAAAATCAAGCCATATTGGAAACGCTGGAGGGCGACGCGCTCGCATCGGCGCAAACGCAGGTTAACGCCTTTGCCGCGCAGGTGGACGCGCTGAAAAAAGCGAAAACCGCCGAGGCCGCCAAGCAGATCACCCTCGCAGGCGTGAACGGTTATTACTTTTGGGAAATGATGCAGACGGATGCCTGCAAACTGATCCGATCGCTCAAAATTCCAACCTATATTGTACAGGGCGAGGAAGATTTTCAAGTTACCCCGGACAACGGGATTGACGCATATGAGGATGAATTGGGAAATAAGCTCAAATTTGTGGAATTCCGGATGTTCCGGAAACTGAACCATCTTTTAATGCTGTACAACGGGCCTACGGAAAGCGAAGGCACCGTGGCGGAGTATGACACGCCCGCAACTTTGGATACGCAGGCGGGCCGTTACCTGGCCGATTGGGTGCTGGCCCTGGGCCATACAAATGAGGAGGACTGACACACCATGGAAATGAGAGGTACCACCATTTGCGCCGTACGGCGCGGCAATCAGGTTGCCATTGCCGGCGATGGGCAGGTAACCATCGGCGAATCCACCGTGTTCAAATCATCTGCGCGCAAGGTTCGCCGGTTGTATGACGGGAAGGTGATTACCGGTTTTGCCGGTTCGGTTGCGGATGCTTTTGCCCTGTGCGAACGGTTTGAAGAAAAACTGACCCAATGCGGAGGCAATTTGGAGCGCGCTGCCGTGAGCCTTGCTCAGGAATGGCGCGGCGATAACGTAATGCGAAAGTTGGAATCCATGCTCATTGTTGCCGACCAGGACGCGATGCTCATTTTAAGCGGCAACGGCGAGGTGATCGACCCGGATGACGGTGTGGCGGCGATTGGCTCCGGCGGCAATTTTGCGCTGGCGGCCGCGCGCGCGCTGGTGCAAAACACGGACTTGTCCGCGGAGGAAATTGCCGTGAAAGCGCTGACAATCGCCTCCTCCATTTGCGTGTTTACCAACGACCACATTTCCGTAGAAACGATTGGAGGCTGAAGCATGAAGGAACTAACGCCCAGAGAGATCATGCGGGAGCTGGACCGCTATATTATCGGACAGGAAGAAGCAAAGCGCGCCGTAGCCATTGCCCTTCGGAACCGGTATCGCCGGGCGCAATTGCCGGATGACCTCCGCAATGAGGTAAGCCCAAAGAACATCCTGATGATTGGCCCTACCGGCGTGGGTAAAACGGAAATTGCCCGTAGGCTTGCCAAGCTGGTAAAAGCGCCGTTTGTAAAAGTGGAGGCTACTAAATTTACCGAAGTTGGCTATGTGGGCCGCGATGTGGATAGCATAATCCGCGACCTGATGGATAATGCAGTGCGCATGGTTCGCGAGGAATACGAAAAGAAAGTCGAAACCCGCGCGGCTGTGCTTGCGGAGGATCGACTGGTGAGCCTGCTGGTAAGCCCGCCTAAAAAGAGCAGCGGGAATCCGTTTGACTTTCTGCTTTCCGGCAAAAAAGAGCCGGAAGTACCGGCGGAAGAGCAGCAGCGCCTCGCAGGGAAACGCGAAGAAGTTCGCGATCAGCTGCGAAGCGGAGCACTGGAAGACCGGGAAATCGAGGTTGAAGTTGAGGAGAACACCCCGCAGTTGGAGGTTGGCGGCAACAGCATCAACATCGGTGACGTTATGGGCGGGATGATGCCCAAACGTACCAAAATTCGTCGCGTGAAGGTGAAAGATGCCCGAAAAATCCTGTTGGAGGAGGAAGCCGGCAAGCTGATCGATGAGGATGAGGTGCATGAAGAAGCGATCCGCCGCGCCGAACAGCAGGGGATTGTGTTCATCGATGAAATTGACAAGGTGGCCGGCCGTTCCGCAGGCGGGCACGGCCCCGATGTAAGCCGCGAGGGTGTGCAGCGTGACATTCTTCCCATTGTGGAAGGTTCCACTGTAAATACCAAGTATGGCGCTGTACGCACAGATTTTATGCTGTTTATCGCGGCGGGCGCTTTCCATGTGGCGAAAGTGACAGACCTGATTCCTGAACTTCAGGGCCGTTTTCCTGTGCGCGTAACGCTCAAGAGCCTTACACAGGATGATTTCAAAGCGATCCTGACGCAGCCGGAAAACGCGCTGACCCGTCAATACGAGGCATTGCTTGCAGTGGATAAGGTGTTCCTCTCCTTTGAGGATTCCGCCATTGACGCGATTGCCCGCGCCGCGTTTGTGATGAATGAAACGCGTGAAGATATTGGCGCGCGCCGCTTGTTCTCCGTGTTTGAAAAACTGTTGGAGGATATATCCTTTAACGCGGGCGGCGACGAAATGCCTAATGTGTACTTAAATATCAGCGAGGATTATGTGGTGGAACACCTTGGGAAGGATGAGGCGAACTTCGATACCAAGCGCTATATCCTGTAAGGCAGGTGCCATTCCGGGGTATTCTACAAACTTGCCATGAGATGGAAGCTTGCGAAGGGTTCTTTTCGCAATCGCCCATAGCCAAGGGTTGAAAGCAACATGGCAAGTGCCGCCCAAAAGCGACGAACCTCTTTTGTGATACGCAAACAACGCGAGCCTACACAAAGGCTCGCGTTGTTTGCGTTTCCAGCTAGCGCGGACATTGAAAGGAATCGCGATAGGTACGGAAATACCATGTGCCGTTATGCCGCCGATGGTGTTCAACGCGCAGCAATCCCTTTGAGCATGGCGTCAGCGCAAGGCCCTGGTTTAGTAGGGTAACAGGGAAAACGCTTATTCCAAAATCCGACCATCGGTCGAGATCACAACAACCTGCCAGGGGATCATTTTTCCGCTGGCCTGCAGCGCGGTTTTTACTGCGTGTTCCAAACCTCCGCAGCAAGGCACTTCCATCCTCACAACGGTGATGCTCTGCACATCGTTCAGGCGTAGAATGTCTGTGAGCTTTTCTGCGTAATCCACACCGTCCAATTTAGGACAACCGATTAAGGTAACATGGTTACGGATAAATTTTTCGTGAAAACCGGCGAAGGCATAAGCGCTGCAATCCGCCGCCACCAGCAACTTCGCGTGTTGAAAATAGGGCGCGTTCACGGGAGCCAGCTTAATTTGCACCGGCCACTGGGTAAGCTGGCTGGGTCGCTCCGTGGGCGGCTGCTTTGCGGGCATGGTATCAATCGGTGCGCGCTCAATCATCCGCGAGCGCGATCCGGGGCATCCGCAAGCAACCGGTTTTTCCGGTGTAACTGTGGAAGAATTTGCCTTGTGCGCCTCCACGGCCACTTCATCGTACGCGGCCGCTTCCCGCTCCACAAAAGTAATGGCGCCGGTGGGGCACGCGGGCAGGCAGTTGCCAAGGCCATCGCAATAATCATCCCGTAAAAGCTTTGCTTTGCCGTTGACCATCCCAATGGCACCTTCATGGCACGCGGACGCGCACGCGCCGCAGCCATTGCACATATGTTCGTTGATTTCAATAATCTTCCTAAGCATAGCCATCGCCTCCTTGACTTTACGTGAGAAGTATACTACACTTGGAAGGTAAAATCCGTTGTATTTACAACACAAGGAAGGAATCTTGATGCCGAAATTGGGAATGATGGGTTCATCCCCGTTACTGGCTGGCATTAAACCGGAGCAACGGGATGCGATGTTTACCTGCCTTGCGGCCCGTGAACTCCCTTTTGTGAAAGGCTCATATGTCCTCCGCGAGGGTGACGCTGTGGATAGCATTGGCTTTGTAAAAACAGGGCTGGTGCATGTGGTTCGGGAAGATTTTTGGGGTAACCGCAATCTGATTACGGAAATTGCCGCCGGAGAAGTATTTGCCGAAAGCTACGCTTGCCTGCCCGGTTCCGAATTGCCGGTAAGCGTAGTAGCGGTAGAGAATACAACCGTCCTATTTTTGGACGTTCGGCGTGTGCTGACCACCTGCAGTACGGCTTGCGAATATCACCAGGTATTAATCCGGAATCTGGTATCCATGCTTGCGGCGAAAAACCTGACGCTAAATGAAAAACTGCAACATATAACCCAGCGCAGTACGCGGGAGAAATTGCTTAGCTACCTTTCCTCGCAATCCCGGCGTGTTGGGAATGCCTCGTTTACTATCCCCTTTAATCGGCAGGAGTTAGCGGATTACCTGTCGGTGGATCGCAGCGCCATGTCTGCGGAACTGGGGCGTATGCGTCAGGAAGGATTATTACATTACCAAAAAAATCAGTTTACCCTGCTTTCCTGACACAATCAAGAGTAGAATGGACACCAAGTTCTCGCGTTGTATGGTGCAATGGGGACGAGCGGCGAAGCGAGCCTTGTTGCTCCTGCAAAACAGGAGCAGGCAGTTGTGGATGCGCTTGATAAACTACCCACACGAGCAGCTGGGTTGCAGGGTTAACTGAAACAACGCCGTTCCGGTGAAGCCGGAACGGCGTTGTCGTTGCTTGATTTTCTTGGTTTGGGATCAGGTGGGTTAGTTAATGGTGTACGTAGCGGTCACATGATCGCTGTTTTCACACCCGGAGCGGGCTGCGTATGCTTCCAGCGTGGTTCCGGTTGTATCTACGGTGATAGCGGCGGTGTATTGGGTGTAGGCGCCGCTGTTCAAGCTGTAGTACACCGTTGTGCCCGTGGGAATGGTAAGGGTGACACTCTGCGCTCCGGTATAGGTGCCGCCTGCGGGGCTGATCTCCGGAGCCGTACCAACCTTAATGGTGTAGGTACCGGTAGCAATACCGCTGGCAACCATGCCGGTGGCAAAAGCCTTGGCTTTGATGGTCGTCGTCGTGCTCACCGTAATCGGCGAAGAGTAGGCCGAATCGCTGCTATCCGGATCGGTACCGTCAGTGGTATAGCGGATGGTTGCGCCGGCTGTGGCACAAGATAAGGTTACCGTTGCGGAATCATTGCTGGTTCCCTCGGCGGGGCTCATGGTGGGTGTTTCAACCTGCGTTACAGTCAGGTTGGCTGCATCGCTCGCGATACCGGTGCCGATGGCATTGGTGGCATACACCTTGAAGTACCATGTGCCCGGGGCGGTAAGGCTGATAACACAGCTGTTTGTGGTAGCGCTCTGATCCGTATAGGTGGCAAAGGAAGAATCGGTGCTGTAACGAACTGTGTAGCCGGTGATGGTGCTGCCGTTGCTGGACGGTGCGGTCCATGTAACGGATGCCGCGCCGGACGCGACCACGTTGGTCGGTTGACCGGGCACCGCGGCGGGCGTAGCCGTAACAGCATTGCTGGCAAGGCTTTCGCCCTGCGCGTTGCGCGCTTTTACAAACAGCGTGTAGGTTGTTCCGTTGGTAAGCCCGGTAACAGTTTTGCTGGTTGTGGCGGATGTGGTGTAAGCGCTGGTGGTGTAGTACACGTTGTATTCGATGATGGAGGATCCACCGTCGTATGCGGGCGCCGTCCAGCTTACATCAATTGTACCGTCGGAAGTAGAGGTAACGGTGAGGCCTGTAGGCGCATCCGGAACCGTAATGTTGGGCGTTGCGCTCAGGCTGTTGCTGGCGGCGCTGTCGCCCTGCGCGTTGTGCGCAACAACCCAGAAGTAATACAGCGTGCCATTGGTCAGGCTGCCTACCGTTTGGGTGTAGGTAGAGCCGGAACTGATGGTTGTATAGGGCGATGCGCTGATGGTGGACGTTGTGTTGTAGTAAACTTTATAGGCGTCAATCGCGCTGCCCCCGTTATCGCTGGGTGCGGTCCATGTCAGCTTCACCTGGCCGTTTTCCGCTTTCGCAGTTACCAGGGTAGGCGCGCCCGGCACGGTAAGCGCTTTAACGGTAACGGTGCAATCATTGGTGATGGCGGTGTTGGCCGTCGCGTAACCGCGAATGGTTACCGGCTGGCTGGTGGTACCAGTGAAGGTGGCGGCGGTAAACACATCGCCGGATACCGAGCCGTAGCTGCCGCCGGAAACCACGCTGAGCGTATACATGGAACTGGGAGCGTTATTCACATAGCTGCCATTGCTGTATACCAACTTTGCGTTGATCTGCGTGCTTTCCCCCTGATTCAGGGTGCTGGCGACCGGTGTAAGGACGATCGAGCTCAAGGTGCCGGTTTTTACGGCGGTAACGGTGATGGTGGCCTTGAGCGTGGAGCCGCTGAGGGATTTATCCAGCGTGGTACCTGTAACAGTGAACACCGTATTGTCGGGAATGGAGTTGCTGATGTCAATCGCAATTTTCCCGGTGGATGCGTTGCGCGTAGCCGTTACATAGCTGGAGGCGTTGGAAGATACAGCCAGCGTAAAGTAGGGCGAGGTCAGGTTCGTGCCCAAAATGGTGGGGGTAACATCCAACGTGCCGCCCGCGCTGGTCACGGTTGCGGTGGCGGTTGTCTTATCAAAGGAGAAGGATGTAACGTACGAGTTACCAACTGTGGTCAGGTAGCTGTTCATCATATATCCGCGACGGCTGCCTACGGAGATATAATCCCATGTGGTGCCATGCGTGAGTACGGTTACCGCGGTGCCAACGCTATAGACGCCGATGACGGAATAGCTGGTGCCGGGGCCACTGCGCAGACGAACGCCGTAACCGTTGGAACTCCATACAGTTGCGGTGTAGCCGGTACCGCCGCCACCGCCCCCGCTGGTGGTCAGAAACTTGTTCATCATGTAACCAACGCGGGAACCGATTTGTATACGGCTCCAGGAGGTTCCGGATTCCAGCACCGTAACCGCCGTGCCGACGCTGTATACGCCCAGTATGCGGTAACCGGTGCTGGGGCCGCTGCGCATGCGCACGCCCAGCCCGTTGCTGCTGGTTACATAGGCGGTGCCGGTGCCGCCGCCGCCGCCGGAGAATGTGATGTAGGAGGCGTACATATAGCCGGTGTTCCCGTCAGGCGCCTCCACCTGATACCAGCTGCCGGATGTGCCCAGGATTTTTACCGATGTACCGGTGTAGTAGGAACTGACGGTGCTTGCGCTGAAGGATGGTGACGAGCGAAGACGAAGCCAGCCGCCAGTTACATAGCCGTACTGGGAAAGAGCCATAGACGAAAGCGGTATGGCAGTCAGCACGAGCACGAGAACCAGAAAAATAGATACTATCCGTTTCATGGCGGATCCCTCCGATTGTTCAGGAGATTTCATCAGATAGGACGAACCACGTTGGCGGAATCATCCCTCTTTTTAGAAATTGTACATCATTTTTCGGGCCTTGGCAATGTATAAACACCTGATATAACGGCAATTGCAAGCATTTCTCAATGTTTCGGGGAAAACTTTGCTATGGTTTAAGCCCTGTATATGAAATGCACCTCCGCAATATGTGCAAAATGGAAACATGTGGGAAAACATACGGATACCCAATAACCTTCGATAGGTTACATGGGGAGATACTTGCCAAGCGAGCTACCTGTGTTACAATGCATACATGCGGCGATCGCAGCGAGCGAAAGCTTTCAAACCGCTTATCAGCGTCGCGCCAGACAGACTGATTGCTGGAACGGCAGATGGAGTGAAACCTGTGAAGGATACCTGGAAAACCAAACGGTTGCAGGGGCGCCCGGCGACGGAGGAACGTATGCGCCGGATGATCGATGACGAAACAGATGCAGAAATGATGCAAGCTTACGCTGAAATGCTCCAAGGCAGCAGGGAACACCCTCACGAGCGGCTGTGGTACACGGCTTGGATACTCACCCTGCGGGATGGCGCCGTAATTGGCGATCTGTGTTTTAAAGGCCCTCCGGCAGCCGGTGAGGTAGAAATTGGCTATGGCCTTGCGCCCGAATACTGGGGTCAGGGGTATGCGACCGAAGCGGTACAAGCAGCTGTGGCTTGGGCATTTCGGCAGCCGGACGTGTGGACGGTATGGGCGGAAACGCTATCCGACAACATCGCATCCCAAAAGGTATTGGCGAAAGTCGGGTTTTACCCGAATGGCACAGGCAAGGAAGGGCCGCGGTTTCAAAAAGGCAAGCCCGCTTCGCGGCGGATGCTTTTCTTCTTATTATCAGGGTTGGGAGCGGGAACCGTTGTGGGCTTGGCAACGCAAAACGTGATGCTGGCGGAGGTTGTTGGCGTTAGCCTTAGCCTTACGTTGGGAACGATTCTGGGTGCACGGGAAAAGCGCTTGCGAACCAAAGCGGAGAAATCGCAAAAACCCGATGCCAAAACAGAGGCAGCAGCGGAAAAATCGAAGTAGCTGTGAAATCGGCAGGCCTCGCCCCTAGGTGCGCGAAGGGATTGCGGACATGAAAGGGCTTAGGGCGCCTGTCGTTTTTGGGGGAGTACGGCAAAAGGTATCAAAACCACCTCGCTAAAAATGTACGGTTGCGGAGAGGACGGACAGCCGCGGATTTGATACCATATCTACGAAAGGGATGACGCGCATGGAATGGCTGCAACGCATGAATGAGGCGCTGAATGTGTTGGAGGAACAGCTGCAGGGAGAAATCGATCTGGGACGCGTGGCGAGGGTTGCCGCCTGTTCAACGTTCCATTTTCAGCGAATGTTTGGCTACATCGCGGGGGTAGCGCTGGGCGAATACATCCGGCGCCGTCGCATGACGCTGGCTGCGCTAGATCTTACCGCTGGGGATGCGAAAGTGATCGACCTGGCGCTGAAGTACGGGTATGAATCGCCTACCGCGTTCAACCGTGCGTTCCAGAGCGTTCACGGCCTTCCGCCCTCCCGCGCAAGGGAGGCGGGCGCACGGCTGACAGCGTATCCGCGCATCACCTTTACCTTATCTGTAAAGGGAGAAACCGCCATGAACTATCGGATTGAAGAAAAGGAAGCCTTTCGCATCGTGGGCATGAAGGAAACGATGGTACTGAACGTAGAAAGCAATTTTGCCCGAACGCCAAGGTTTTGGCAGGAAAGCGCGCCCCGGATTCCAGAACTGTGTGCCCGGATGAATGCGGAGCCGTTTGGAGTGCTGGGCGTTTCCACCTGTATGAACCCGGAGGTGTTCGACTACTACATCGCTGTTGCCAGCACGCTGCCCGTGCCGGAAGGCATGGCAGAGTACACGGTTCCCGCTTCTACGTGGGCCATCTTCACGTGTGTCGGGGCGATGCCTGACGCCATACAGACCCTGCAAAAGCGAATCGTTACCGAATGGCTTCCCACATCTGGGTATGAGTATGCCAATGCGCCCGATGTGGAGCTTTATGGAGAGGGCGATCAGTTCAGCCCCGACTATCGTTGCGAAGTTTGGCTGCCCATTGCGCGCAAGGGAACGACTGAGGAAGCGTAAGCCATTGGCTGCCAAGGCGCGGGAAGCCAACCGGGTGTGCCCCGCAACAGCAGGGCAAGGGGGGCAATGCCTCGGGGGATGCAGCGATTGCGACTCTTTGGGGTAACGTAGTCGAAACCGCAAACCAATAGCGAGGCATTCTTCGCAGGTAAACGATTTGCTTACAAGGCTTGGAGGCGCATGACGGCGATTTTTGCAACGTATAAAATGAAAAGAGCCCCGCTGTTTGCGGGTTCTCTCCGATTGCCATAGGACAACGGAAAATCGCAGTCATCGCTCCCTCCTAGCCCTGCGGGCTGTTTGTTCGCTTGCGCACGATGCCGCGATATAAGGCTTTGGGGGCTTCCCAACCCCACCGAGGGTTTCGCCCATGGAGACGGACAAGGGATTCTATCCCCAGCCCCACCCTGATAGTAAAAAGGGACCCCGCCGTGAGCGGGGGCCCTTTTGCTTGATACGCGTTTGGTTTATTCCACATCCTGCAGGGCGTCGTAGCCTTCTTCGCCGGTGCGCGCCTTCACCACATTCTCCACGTCGTACACGAAGATTTTGCCATCGCCAATATGCCCGGTATAGAG
>Ga0183100_1001337_pt1 | contig 12780 bp, 12 predicted proteins | sample Biomet2_FD_127789 | JGI IMG/M metagenome (GOLD analysis project Ga0183100, IMG submission 127789) | Microbial communities from bioreactor (seeded with anoxic lake sediment) at LBNL, California, USA - Biofuel metagenome 2 | ecosystem: Engineered > Bioreactor > Anaerobic > Unclassified ...
GTCCGGCCCCCCGACCCGCGAGGGAGCCGATGTCATCTTCTCCGGCGCGGGCCTGCCGCTGGATTTGCCCAAGTACCTGCGCGAGGAATTCCCCGGCGAGCTGGCCGACAGGGCGCGCACCAAGCTGGTGCCCATCGTGTCCTCCGGCCGGGCCGCGGCAGTGCTGTGCAAGAAGTGGCTCTCCCACTACAACTACCTGCCCGACGGCTTTGTCGTCGAAGGCCCCAAGGCTGGCGGACACCTTGGCTTCAAGCCCGACGAGATCGACAACCCCGACTTCCAGCTGGAAAAGATCCTGCCGGAAGTGGTGGAAGCGGTGAAGCCCTTCGAGGCGCAGAACAACCGCCGCATCCCGGTCATCGCCGCGGGCGGCGTGTACACCGGGGCGGACATCGCCAAATATCTGGAGATGGGCGCCTCCGGCGTGCAGATGGGCACGCGCTTTGTGGCCACCCACGAGTGCGACGCGGACCAGGCCTTCAAGGAGGCGTTCGTCAACGCCCGCCGCGAGGACGTCACCGTCATCAAGAGCCCCGTGGGCATGCCCGGCCGCGCCATCTTCAACGACTTCCTGCAAGCCGTGCGCGAAGGCCGCAAGAAGCCTTTCAAGTGTCCCTTCCACTGCATCAAAAGCTGCGACATCGCCACCACGCCCTACTGCATCTCCCAGGCGTTGGTGAGCGCCAAGCGCGGCATTCTGAAGCACGGCTTCGCCTTCTGCGGCGAAAACGTGTGGCGCGTGGACAAGATCATGAGCGTCAAAGAGCTCATCGGCGGACTGAAACAGGAATTCGACGAGTTCTGGGCGCTCAAGAAAGCCCAGTTCGTTAATAAATAGGCCGTAATCGCGGCGGAACCAGGAGAACGCATGAGCAATCCCAATGTGCTGATCGAGACCCCCATGGGCGAGATGCTTGTGGAGCTTTGGCCGGACAAGGCCCCGGAGACCGTGGCCAACTTCCTCGCCTACGTGGATGAGGAATTCTACGACGGACTCATCTTCCACCGCGTCATCAAGAATTTCATGATCCAGGGCGGCGGCATGGACATGATGATGCGCGAGAAGAAGAACAAGGCCCCCATCAAGAACGAGGCCAGCGCCGACACGCCCAACGAGGCCTTCACCCTGGCCATGGCCCGCACCATGGATCCGCACAGCGCCACCAGCCAGTTCTTCATCAACGTGAAGGACAACGACTTCCTGAACTTCACCGCGCCCACCGCGCAGGGCTACGGCTACGCCGTGTTCGGCAAGGTGGTCGAGGGCCAGGACGTGGCCACCAAGATCAGCACCGTGCGCACCAAGAATTACCTCGGCCACGGCGACGTGCCCTCCGATCCCATCACCATCATCAGCATCCGCCGCTTCGAAGTGTAAGCCGGCGCCGACACGCAAAAACGCCAAACGGCGCGCTCTCCCATCCGGGGGGCGCGCCGTTTTTTTCGTCCGCATGGCGCCGCGTGGCGCCGCGTGCGATCGTCGTCGCCAACTAGAGATCTTCCTCCGTGCGTACCGGGATGCCTGCGGCCTTGAGCAGCGCGGCGAACACGCCGTCTCCCGAGACAAGGCGGCCGCAGAAACCGCCATCATACACTCGGCCGCAGCCGCAAGAGGGCGAACGCGCCTTGAGGATCGCCGACGCGCAGCCATGCTCGCGGCAAATTTCAAGCGCCCTGCGCGCCCCTGCCGCAAAGGCTTCGGTGCAGTCCAGGCCGGATCGCCCCAGCACCCGGCCGCCGCGCAGCTCCATGGGCTCGCGCGGGGTGGGCAAGCCGCCGAGCACTTCCGGGCACACGGGCACGGCCAGCCCGCGCGGCAGCAGATCAAGCACGGCCGCGTTGGGGGAGGCCGAGCCGTCGTACCGGCAGGCCTCGCCCGCCAGACAGGCGCTCACCAGCACGGCCCTGGCGTCAGACTTTCCCTTCATTTTTTCTCCCCGGCGTCGTCAGGTGGCCCCAAATGTTCCGCCTGTCTGCCGCGTTCCGCCTGGCCGTCGTGTTCCGCCTGGCCGGACTTGTCGGAATACGGATGCGCCTGATCATACACCTGCATGATGCGGCGCATGTCCAGATGGGTATAGCGCTCCGTCGTAGAAAGCCGCGCATGGCCGAGCAGTTCCTGCACGCTGCGCAGGTCGGCCCCGGCCTCCAGCATGTGCGTGGCGAAGCTGTGGCGCAAGGTATGCGGATGCACGCCCTGGGTCACCCCCGCCTCCGCGGCCAGGCGCTCCACAATGCGCAGCGCCTCCCGCCGGGAAAGCGGCCCTCCGCGCACGCCAAGGAACAGCGCCAGTTGCGACGGCGCAGGGTGCAGGCCCGGGCGTTCGGCGAGATAGTCGCGCAAGCGCAGGCGCGAGGCCTCGCTCAAGGGCGCGAGCCGGTCCTTGCCGCCCTTGCCGCGCACGCGCACGAATCCCCGGTCGGCGCGCACGTCGTCCACGCTCAGCGAAAGCGCCTCGCTCACACGCAAGCCGGAACCGTACAGCAGCTCCACCAGGGCCAGGTCACGGATGCCCTCCGCGCCGGGCCGGGCCGGGGCGTCCATGAGCGCCGTGGCCTGGTCCACGTTCAACGCGCGGGGCTGCCTGCTCTCCTGCTTGGGGTTGCGCAACCCGGCAAGGGGCGTTTGCGCCAGCAGGCGGTGGTGGATGAGATACCGGAAGAACGAGCGCAGAGTGGAGAGCTTGCGCGCCATGCTGGATTTTTTTTGCCGTTCGCGGTGCAGCGACGCCAGATACCCCGTGGCGTCCTCCCGCGTGATGGCCTCGAAATCGGCCAGGTCTTTGCCCCTGCTGGCCAAAAACAGCGAGAATTGGTCCAGATCGGCGGCATAGGCCCGCGCAGTGGCCGGGCTGTAGCCCTTTTCCACTTCCAAAAACGCCAAGAACCCCCGGCAAACCTCAGGCAGCAAAGCGCCGGGGGCGTCCGGCGCGGCGGACTTTTCCCGCTCCTGCGCCTGCCGCGGCCCGGCGGCCGCGCCTCTAGTCGGTCCGCCTGTCGAGGACATAGCTGCTCTTGGGGTTTTCCTTGGCCTTCTTTTTGAGGCCCATGGCGATGGCCGAGGCCTCGCCAAAATGCTGCAAACGGCCGCCGGTGTTGAACACGACAGCGATGGAGATGGCCATGAGCGGGAAGGTGCGCACCTCGCCCTGCCGGTCGGTGGAGACGATGGACTCGCGCTCGCGGTCATCCTCATCGTAGAAATGCGGCACAATGGCGTCAAAAGCCTCCACGACGCGGCGGCAGGCTTCCTCGGCTATCGGCGCGGGCACGATGAACACGAAGTCGTCGCCGCCGACGTGCCCCACAAAGCTGCGCACGCCGGTAAAGCCGCGGATGGTGTTCACAATGACCCGCGCGGTCATCATGAGCACCTCGTCCCCGCGCGAGAAGCCGTACTTGTCGTTGAAGCTCTTGAAGTAGTCCAGGTCGCAATAGGCCAGGGCGAAGTCGTCGCGCCGGTCGATGAGGTCCTGAATGCGGCTGATGATGCTGGTGTTGCCCGGCAGTTTGGTGAGCGGATTGGCGTCCATGGCCCGGGTGGCGCGGCACAGGGTGAGCTGCACGCGCTGCTTGGCCTCGCGGTCAGTGAAGGGCCGCACCAAAAAGTCGTCCGCCTCTATCTCGTTCCAGTTCCACTCGCGTTCAAGGTCCGCCCGGTCGAGGCAAAGGATGACGGGCATTTGCCGGTACACGTTCTCGCTCTTGACGATGGCCGCGACTTCGGCGCTGGGGATGTCCGGCAAGCGGTTGTCCACCACAAGGATGTCCGGCGGCTCGTTGAATATGGCCTCCATGGCGCGACGGCCGCGGGCGATGACCGTCCACTCCACTTCCAGCGGGTCCCACAGGCGCTTGAAGAGCGCGCCAAGCTCCGGGTCGGGGGTGAGCAGCATGCCCCGCTGCTGGCGCTGGAAGAGCGGCGCGGCCATGGCGCTAGGCCTTGCCTGGGACCGGGGCGTCGTCCTCGGGACCGAAGGTGACGCTGGAGACCTCGCCCAGATTCTCGGCAAAACCGTCCATGATCTCGTCGAGATCGCCCAGCTTGAGGCCAAGGATTTTGAGCGCCTGCTCTGAAAGGGGCACGGCCTGATCGTCGCCGCCGCTGCCGTACTCGAACACGCGCACGATGAAATCGCCCACATGCGCGGCGGAGGCGTGCAGGGGGTAGAACTGGGCGCGCTCCGGCCGATGGTGCGACCCCATGGCCTCCTTGATGGTGGCGGGAAGGTGCCAGTGGTCGGCCAGCCAGGCGTTGATGCGGTCGTGCCCGAAACCGAGCACGGCCTTCTCGGCCTCGAACCAGCGCAGGTCCTGGCTGCGCACCGCCTCGCCCACGGCCTTGTGCAGTTCGGGCAACTGCACGGCGGCCACCACCTTGCCCAGGTCGTGCAGCAGGCCGCATACGCTGAACTCCTCCGGATCCTTGAGCTTGGCCTTGCGGGCCACAAGGCCCGTGGCCAGGGCGCAGCCGATGCTGTGCTCCCACAGACCCTGCATGGACTTGCTCATGATGTCGAACACGGAGGTGGAGATGATGACGCCGCGGATGACGTTGAAGCCGAGGAGCACCAGGGAGTGCTGCACGGAGCTGATGCGGCCGGGAAATCCGTACACCGGCGAATTGACCATTTTGAGCACCTTGGCCGAAAGCACCTGGTCGCGGCTGATGACCTTGGCGATGGCCTCGATGGAGGTGTTCGGGTTCTGGACAAGCTTGGAGACCTCGTCGAGAACCTTGGGCAGGGTCGGCAAATCGCGGATGGACAGTATCTGCCCTTTTGCGCTGGTCTTGAGATCCTCTTCCACGGCTGGCTACCCCTTCTCGGTGGCGGCAACCGCGTCGGCCGCGGCCTTGATGGTGAAGTACTCCCGCAAGTGGCGCTTCACCTGGGTCATGTAGGGATCATCCAGGCGGCGGAACAGATGATCCAGGCGCAGCACGCGCTCAGACGGATTCTGACTGGCGGCGACAGCGTCGCCCACGACGAAGATTTTGTCGATGCCCATGCCGTCAAGCTTGTCGATCAGCGATTCGGACAGCTCCATGCCGGCCGCGATGATGGGCATGCCGTTGGCCTTGGTAATGGGCTTGGCCAATTTCATGCCCGGTTTTGCAAGGGAAAGGGGAATCTTCTGCATGTTGCGTCCTGTCGTTGAAAAGTCGCATCAAACTACGCAAGGCTATAGTACATGCCCGGCCACTGGCGGACAAGCCCCTGCAACTCCAGCACCAGCAGACGGCGGCTCACGGCCGCGCTGTCGGACTCCAGCGCCTGGATGAGCGTGTCGATGTGCGTTTTGCCGTCCTCGGTCAAGGCGTCCAGCAAGGTACGTTCGTCATTGGTAAGGTTCGCGGGCGCTACCTTGGGCGCAGGCGGTTCCACAGGGGCGTGAGGCGTTGTGGCGCGCCGTGGTCCCGCGGGCCGGGGCGGTGTAGGCTTGTCGGGCGCATCGGCTGCTGCGCCGGGCAATTGCTCGGGCACGCGGGCAAGCTCCGCCGAGAACTGAAAACGCAGGGCGCGGATGATGTCCTCCGCATTCTCCACAAGGGCAGCGCCTTGCTTGATGAGCTGGTGGCAGCCCGCGAAGGTCGGCTGGCCCAGCGGGCCAGGCAGGGCGAACACGTCGCGTCCCTGCTCCATGGCCAGCCGCGCCGTTATGAGGCTGCCGCTGCGCGCAGCGGCCTCGGCCACCAGCACACCCAGGGAAAGCCCGCTGATGATGCGGTTGCGGAAGGGAAAGTTGCGCGCCTCCGGCCGTGTGCCGGGACCGAATTCCGTCAGCACGAGCCCCTGCTCCTCCAGCGCGCGGCGCAGGTCCTCGTTTTCCGGCGGATAGTGGATGTCCAGCCCGGCGCCCAGCACGGCGATGGAGCCGCCCACCGCGCCCAGGGCGGACTGATGTGCCTGCCTGTCTATGCCGGCCGCGAGCCCTGAGATAACCGTGACTCCAAAGCGGGACAGGTCGGCGGCGATGCGCTCGGCGGAGCGCAGCCCAAGCAGCGTGCACTCGCGCGCGCCCACAACGGCCACTGCGGGATTTTTCAGCAGCGAGAGGTCACCGCGAAAGTACAGGATGATCGGCGGGTCGGGAATTTCTTTCAGCCGTTCTGGAAAGCGCGGGTCGAACCAAGTGATGAGGCGGTCGCCCGCAATGCGCGCCGCCCGGTATTCGGCCTCGGCAGCTGGTCTCCAGGGCTCTTGCTGGAAAACCTCGGCGCGATTTTTGGGCAAAATCTTGCGCGCGGCCCAGTTGCGCGCGTCGGCAACGGCCTCATACGCGCTGGAATAGGCCGAGAGCACGGCCTTCCACGAGCGGGGGCCCAGGCCGGGCGTGTTGCGCAGGGCCAGGCAGGAGAAAAATTCCTTGGCGGCGTCCAGGCTCATAAACGGCCCCAGCGTGCTCAGCCGGGCGTCAGCCGCCCAGCTCCGCAAGCTTGCGGCGGGCTTCCGGCGCTGGCTCGGACTTGGGGAACTCCTTGAGCAAGGCGCGCAGGTACAGTGTGGCGTTTTCCTTTTCCCCCAGCATGGCATAGCTCATGCCGATTTTAAGCAACGAGGCCGCGGCCTTGTGATGCTTGGGAAAACGCCTGGTCACGTCTTTGAAGGTAAGGATGGCCTGGGCGTAATTCTTTTCCTGGTAGTAGCTTTCGCCAATCCAGTAGAGGGCGTTCGGCACAAGGCCGCTTTGCGGGTCGTCCTCAAGGAACTGCTGGAGAATCTTGCGGCCTTCGGCCGGGTCCTTCTCCAGACGCACAAGGTTCATGCCCTGGTCGTACAGGCTCTTGACCGGCGGCGGGGCCGGGGCTGCCTGGGGGACGGACTGGGGGGCGGCTTGAACGACAGAGGTGGAGCCGCCGTTTTCTGCGGCCACTTCCGCCAGAGCCTGGGCTGCGGGCGAAAGCGCGGCATGGGGAGCAGGCGTGACCGGCGCGGACGCAAGCGGTGCGCCGGGGCGCATGGGCACTTGGCCCATTTGCGCCTGCAGCTTGGCCAAGTTTTCTTCCAGCACGCGCACACGGTCCACGAGCTTGCGCTGTTGGTCGCGCACGCGCTCTTCCTGCTCGCGCTGATTTTCCTTGAAATTAAGGAAGTTCTCTTCAAGACTGCGCAAACGCCATTCTTCGCTCAGACCGCGCTGGGCGTCCATTTTCCCGGCACAGCCCGTCAGCGTCAGCGCGCACAGCGCCATGATGAGGCAAGGCTTTCGCATGAGAGGCTCCCTGTTCGGTTTCAAATAGGCTACCGCGCGCATTTTTGCAAGATTGCCGCACCCATTGCATGGCAGAAGAAATACCCTTGCCTCGCTGGGCGATATTGGGCACAATGAAAACAATATTAAAAGGAGTCGAGGCCCCCGGCAATGCCCCTCGTTGACCTTCTGCCCATCGTCGGCGCGCTGAGCGCACCCGCGTTTTTGCTCATCTTCGCCCTGGCCGCGCTGGGAGCGCCCTTGCTTGCGCTCCTGTGCCTGCTCACCGCGGCCCTGCGCAGCGCGCTCCATTCCGAGGCCTACGCCCGGCGATTGCTGCGCATGGCGCTCACCTGCGCCGTTCCGTCCCTGCTCATCGCCTTGGCCTCCGCAACGCTGGCGGGGTACCGCACCGCCTGGCTTGTGGACTGGGTGCGGGCGGCGCCCTTGCCCCCCGCGCTGCTCGGCGTGGCCGCGCTGGCTTTCTGCGCCTTGCTCATAACGCTGCGCACAGCGCGCCACACGCACCGCCACGGCAAACAAAGCAATCCGCTGGGCCCAACGTTCATCCTCTCCATGCTGGGCGCTGCGCTGCTGTGGCTGAGCCTTGCGCTGTGCACCGCCTTGCAGGAACAGGCCAGGGCCGTGCTGCGCGCGCCGATGGACGCCGGGCTCGGGGTTGCGCCGCTCATCATTCCCGACGTGACGACGATGCCAAAACTCGGTTTCTCCCTGGCGGGAGCGATGGTCATCGGCGGTGTGGCCGCAGGCGTGGTGAGTCTGGAGTACCTGCTGCTTCGCCGGGACAGCGAGCCCTTCGGCCGCGACGCCCTGGCGAACGTTTTACGCCTTGGCGCGCGGTGCACCCTGCGGTGCGCGCTGCTGGCCGGTGGCTTCGTGGCCACCCTGTGGCTGCGCCTGCCGGACATGCCCGCTGCGCCGGGGGGGGCCATCGCGCCGAAGCTACTGCTGGGCGTTTGCGCCGCCGCCTGTGCGCTGGTGTTCCTCTTTTCCCTGATGGTGGCGCGCAGCGCACGTCCCTGGGACTGCGCCCTGACCATCCACGCCAACCTTCTCGCCCTGTGGCTGGGCCTTTCCGCCCTGTTGTCGCTCGGACTGCTCAATTTCTACGCGGGTTAATCGGTCGGCCTTCCCACAAAAAGAGGCGACCCGAAAAGCCGCCCCAGTTTTTGTGCCCTCTCCCGGCCCAAAGGCCGGTGTGCCGGTGCGAACTAGTCGTGCGTGCCCTGCTTGGTCGTTACCGTGGCCAGGCGGTATACCTCATGCGGGTCGAGGATGAGCACCACCGAGCCGTCGCCCATGATCGTTGCACCGGAAATGCCACGGATTTCAAAACCGTTGAGGTACTGGCCCAGCGGCTTGATGACGATCTCCTGGCGTTCCAGCAACCGGTCCACAACAACGCCCAACCGGCGGTCGTTGTCATGGATGATGACCACAGGCAGGATCTCTCGGTTGTCGGCGTTGCTCGGCAAGCCAAGCAGTTCGGAAAGTTCCACGATTCCCAGCACTTCTCCGCGCAGGGTGAGCGCCTTGCGGTGATTCACCTCGCTTAAGCGCTCCACCTCGATTTTGGTGGTCTCGCTCACGGCATCCAGGGGGATGGCGTAAACATCCTTGCCGATCTGGACCATGAGGGCATCAATGATGGCGAGGGTAAGCGGCAGGGTGAGCGTGAAACGTGAGCCGCGCCCAACCTCGGTGTTGATCTGGATGTTACCCTTGAGATTTTTGATGTTGTTCTTGACCACATCCATGCCGACACCACGGCCGGAAACATCGGTGATCTTCTCCGCGGAGGAAAAGCCCGGCGCAAAGATGAGATCAATGGCCTGCCGGTCGTCGAGGAGCTTGGCTTCCTCTGCCGTGACGAGCCCTTTCTTGACGCCGACCTGACGCATCTTCTCCGGATCGATGCCGCGGCCGTCATCCTCAACTTCAATGGCCACGGAATTGCCCTTATGGTAGGCGCGCAGCCACACATGGCCCGTGGGCGACTTGCCCGCCGCCACGCGTTCGTCCTCGGGCTCCAGGCCGTGGTCCATGGAATTGCGGATGAGGTGGACCAGAGGATCGCCGATCTCCTCGCCGACGCTCTTGTCGAGCTCGGTCTCCTCGCCCTCGGTGATGAGCTCCACCTGCTTGCCGCTCTTGCGTGAAAGATCGCGTACCAGGCGCGGGAAGCGCGAGAAGACCGTGTGCACGGGAACCATGCGCACCTTCATGATGGTGTCCTGCAGGTCATCGGAGATGCGCGCCATGGCGTAGGTGGTCTCCGTGAGCTGCTGGGCAACGGTGGCGACTTCCTCGTGGCCGTCCTCCAGCGCCCGTGCAAGCATGGAGTAGCGGTTCCGGTTGATGATCAGCTCACCAATCAAGTTCATCAGGTGATCGAGCTTCTGATGATCGACGCGGATGGTCGTGGAGCCTTTTTGCGGCTGCCCGGCCTCGAAGGCGGCCTGGGCCGCGGTGGGCGCGGGTGTGGCGACCTTGCCCGCCGCCGGTGCGGCTGGCGGACTTGCGGGTTTGGCCGGCTTCGGCGCTGGCTGCTGTTTCACGGCGGGCTTCGCCACCGCAGCTGGTTCGACCTTGGGTGCGGCTGGCTCGGCGTCGGCCTTGGGCGCCGGGACAGTCTTTTCGGCGACCTTGGGCGCGGGGGCGGCGGCAGGCGCAGCGGTCTTCTGGCTGGGCTCAGGCACAGCAGGCACAGGCTTAGGCGCGGCCGCAGCCGGCGTATCGGACTTCGGCGCGGGTTCTTCGCCCTTGACCTTGACAATGGCGGCAAGGGCCATGTCCTTGAGGATGGAAATTTCCTGCGAAAGGATGTCGAGCATGAGCTCGAAGCCCATGTCCGACTTGCGCGCCTGGTCCACCAGGCCGGCGGTGCGTTCGGCGTACCCCTTCACCTCGGCCAAGCCCATGTACCCGCAGGAGTTCTGCAAAGTCGTCAGGCTGCGGTACAGGCCATCGATGATGTCGCGCTGGTCCGGGTCCTTGCGCAGCATGTCCATGGCCATGTCCAGGCTTTTCAGCTGATGCTGCACCGTCTGCTCGAAGATGGCCACATCCTCGGGGTCGTAACTGGAAGCGGCGGCGGGTTGCTCCTCGGCCTGTTGCGTTTGCGCGGGGGCCTGTTCGGGCGTCTTGGCGCCTTCACTTTCGGGATCGCTGGCCCAGGTGGCGGGTTCGTCCGCCGCGGAGCCCTCCGGGGCGGAGTCGGCCACGGGCGGCGCGGCGGCATCGACTGCGCCACCGCCCTCCATTTCCGGGGCGAGCACAGCCATGTACTGCGGCGGAACCGAAAGTTCGCCTGCATCGGTGCTGGCCTGCAACACGGCCGCCAGCAGGGAGATATCAATGGGAGTGGCCTTGCTGGATTCTGAATCGATGCGGCCGAGCAACTCCTCAATCATGTCCACCACGGCCAACAGCAAATCGATGATGCCGTGGCTGGTGGCCATTTCGCCCTTGCGGACGCGATTAAGCAGTGTCTCGGCCTCATGGGTGAGGGCGTTGAGTTCGCGGTAGCCGATGATGCCGCTATTGCCCTTGATGTTGTGGAAGTAGCGGAACAGGTCGTTGACGAGTTCGCCGGAGCCCTCGGGGTTCTTTTCCAGATCCAGCAGGCCCTGGTTGAGATTGCTCACAAGGTCGCGGGCTTCCTCAAGAAAGTCCGTCAAGTGTCCTTCCCCGACAGTGGTCAGTGTGTAGGGGGTGGGGTCAAAGTCCGGACCTGGCTCATACACCACGTTCTGCCAACGGATAGTCATGGGCGCTGCGGGCGCGGCAGGCGCGAGATCGGCGAAGGTCGGGGAATCCACCTCTTGTGCCGCCGCGGCCTGTTCCTCGCTGGCATCACTTTCGACGGCGGCGGAAGGGTCCTCAGCCCCGGCGGCGGGGTCTGCCACATCAACCTCGACCGGAGCGGCGGCTTCGGCGGTTTCGCCCTCTCCCGCCAGCGCATTTTCAATGCGTGCGATGATGGAGCCGGTGTCCACCTCGCCCTCCTGGCCGGTGGTTTCCAGATTCTCCACCATGGTGCGCAAGGCGTCCGTGGCGGAGAGGATGATATCCATGATTTCGGAGTTGACGGACATTGCGCCCTGGCGCAACTCGTCCAGAATATTCTCAGCCTTGTGGGCCAGCCCATTGATTTTGTGCAGGCCAAGAAAGCCCGAAGCGCCTTTCAGGGAGTGCATCGGCCTGAATATCTCGTTCAAAAGACCGAGATTCTCTGGGCTTTTCTCCAGCTGAAGCAGATTGGGCTCGATGGTCTCCAGATGTTCCTTGGCCTCGACAAAAAAGTCGGTAAGGATTTCTGGATCAAGATACTCTTGGCTCATTTAGGATCCCTGCCTGATCTGATGTTTCCGCCGGTCGAAATTCGCTGAGGCGGCGCTCCGCCCCGTCCCACAGGCTAGGCGGCGGAATCAGCCCAAAAGCATTTTTACGTTGCGGACCATTTTCTCTGGCTGTGCGGGCTTGACCATGTACAGGTTGGCCCCAAGCGTCAGTCCGGTCTCAATATCCTTGTCCTGGCCTTCCGTGGAGAGCACGATGATCGGAATATCCCGGTACGCTTCCTGCTCGCGGATGTTTTTGATGAAGGTGAAGCCATCCATGCGCGGCATGTTCACGTCGCTCACGATGAGATCAACCTGCTCCGCCGCGTAGAGCTTTTCCAAACCGTCCAGGCCGTCTTCGGCCGTGGTGACCTTGAAGCCTTCCTTTTTCATGATGAAGGCGACGAGGTTCCTTACGGTTTTAGAATCGTCCACAATCAAAATATGTTTAGGCATGTGTCCTTCCCCCTTGAAGCACGACCTGGACCAGGTTGTCGATGGACAGGATGCTGATAAGTTTCTCGCCGGATTTGTAGAGGCCCATGAGCAGATGCGTATGAACGCCCACATTGCCCTCCACATTCCACTCCAGATCGTCTGCGCTGGCCTTGTACATGGTGGAAACCGCCCCGATCATCAGGCCGATTTGCAGGCCGCGGTGCCGGCAAACGACAATAAAACGATCCTCTTGCTCGCCTTGGATGCCAAGAAGCGTCCGCAGGCTCACCAGCGGAGTGACACGCCCACGCAGATTGATGATGCCGGCAATGCTCGCCGGGGCGGCGGGAAGTTTGGTCGGCTTCACAAAACGGATGACTTCCTGAATGACCGTAATGGGCAACGCGTATTCCCGCCCCATGAGCGAGAAACTCACCAGCCGCACCTCGGCCAAATTGCGCATCACCTCGTCGGAATGCTCCGTTTCGCCCTCCGGGGAATGCTGCGCGGGAGCCATGCCCGCCACAACGTCCTCGCCGCGCGGATCAAGGCGTCTGGTCTGCGCCAGCACTTTGTCCCGCTCCATGCCGAGGTACTTGTCCAGAAAGGCCGCTTCCGCGCCGGTGAGCTCTCGGCCGACGTCCGCGACGTCGGGCAGGCGGACGTCATCAATGAAATATTGTTCAGGCGTTTTCATTCGCAAGCATCTCTTTTGCCAATTGCATGTATTCCTCAGCCCCTCTGGCCTTTGGATCAATCTCGAAAATCACCTTGCCGCCCGCGC
>Ga0183100_1001338_pt1 | contig 12777 bp, 14 predicted proteins | sample Biomet2_FD_127789 | JGI IMG/M metagenome (GOLD analysis project Ga0183100, IMG submission 127789) | Microbial communities from bioreactor (seeded with anoxic lake sediment) at LBNL, California, USA - Biofuel metagenome 2 | ecosystem: Engineered > Bioreactor > Anaerobic > Unclassified ...
CAGCGACGTTCTTGTTGCAATCAAACGTGCTTTGGCGCGATCAAGCGCTGCCTGGGCGCGCTTCCAGTCAATATCCGTGCGCGGCGGCACTTCCTTATGGAAAGCATCGAGACGTTCCTGGGCTCTGGCATATGCCTGTTTCGCCCGGTTAATGTCGATGTGGATCGGCAATTCTGCCGCTGTCGCCAACACAGTAATTTTGTCCGGCTGAACTTCCATAAAACCGCCGCTGACAGCGACGAGTTCTTCCTGTTCATCGATCTTAACCCGCATCGCATGCGGAATAAGGCCGGTGACCAGCGGAGCATGCTGCGGCAAAATACCAAGTTCCCCTCCAGTGGAGCGAACAATCAGCATGCTGATATCCGTCGTGTAGACGACGCTATCAGGAGAGACAATTTCCAGCTTAATCTTAGCCATGGATTATTATGCCTCCTTTTGCATTTTGCCAGCCGCTGCTCTTACCTCTTCAATGGTTCCCTGCATATAAAATGCCTGTTCCGGCAGATCATCGCATTTCCCATCTAAAATTTCCTTAAAGCCACGAATCGTATCTTTCAGCGATACGTATTTACCCGGTGAACCGGTAAATACTTCCGCCACGAAGAATGGCTGGCTGAGGAATTTTTGAATCTTACGGGCTCGGGCAACAGTCTGCTTATCTTCATCAGACAGCTCTTCCATCCCCAAAATGGCGATGATATCCTGAAGTTCCTTGTATTTCTGTAAAACTGCCTGCACACCGCGGGCAACAATATAATGTTCCTCACCGATGACATGCGGATCAAGAATACGAGACGTAGAATCCAGCGGATCGACGGCCGGATAAATACCGAGCTCGGCGATCTGACGCGAAAGAACCGTTGTGGCATCCAGATGCGCAAACGTTGCTGCCGGTGCCGGGTCAGTCAAGTCATCGGCCGGCACGTATACAGCCTGTACCGATGTGATGGAGCCATTTTTTGTCGACGTAATGCGTTCCTGTAAGGACCCGACATCCGTTGCCAGCGTTGGCTGATAACCAACGGCGGACGGCATGCGTCCGAGCAGTGCCGAAACTTCCGAACCTGCCTGAATAAAGCGGAAAATATTATCGATAAACAACAATACATCCTGGCCCTGCACATCGCGGAAGTATTCTGCCATCGTCAGACCCGTCAGGGCTACACGCATACGTGCTCCTGGCGGTTCATTCATCTGACCATATACGAGAGCCGTCTTATCAATAACCCCGGATTCCGTCATTTCGGACCAGAGGTCATTCCCTTCACGCGTACGTTCCCCAACGCCGGCAAATACAGAGTAGCCACCGTGCTGCGTTGCGATGTTGTGAATGAGTTCCATAATCAGAACCGTCTTACCAACGCCGGCCCCACCGAACAAACCGATCTTACCGCCGCGGGAATACGGCGCAATCAAATCAACGACCTTAATCCCCGTTTCGAGGATCTGCGTTGAAGTTTCCTGTTCATCAAAATGAGGTGCCGGACGATGAATCGGCCAGAATTCCTTGTTGCCAACCGGTGCCGGATTATGATCAACCGTTTTGCCCAGTACGTTAAATACGCGACCAAGCGTTTCATTGCCGACAGGAACTTTAATCGGCGAACCGGTGTCCACTGCCTCCATCCCTCTGGTCAATCCATCCGTGGAGCTCATTGCGATGCAGCGTGTGATGCTGTCGCCCAGATGCTGCATTACTTCTACTGTCAAATTAATTTCTAGATCACCGGATTTCCCCTGGATGACAATTGCGTTCAGAATTTCCGGCAAAGCCTCCGCCGGAAATTCGATATCTACGACAGGTCCAATAACCTGTACTATTTTACCATTAGCCACTTAATGAAAACCTCCTTACTTCAAGGCTTCAGCACCACCGACGATCTCTGTGATCTCGCGGGTAATGTTTGCCTGACGCACTTTATTATAATGCAAGTCTAATTTCTGAATGAGTTCCTGCGCGTTGTCCGTCGCATTGCTCATCGCGGTCATACGGGAACTCAGCTCACTTGCAGAAGCCTGGAGCAGCGCCGCATATATTGTTGTTACCAAGTACTGCGGTAATAAGAATCCTAACACTTCACCAGCGGAAGGTTCATAAATATATTCCGTTCCGGCTGATTTTACCTCACCCTCGCCAAGCCCGGCAAACGGCAATAGTTGAATTGTCGTCGGCACAGAGCTGATAGCAGAAACAAATCTGGTATACACCATATAGACTTCTTTGTATTCGCCTTCAGTAAAGCGACGAATCAGATCCTGGGCTATCCGGCGGGCGTCATCATAGGCTGGTCGCTCGCTGATGCCAATAAAGTCTTTAACAATCGTGTAATCGCGGTTGCCAAAATGCTCTTTTGTCTTTTTGCCAACAACAATTAAGTCAGCCGTCGCTTTGTCGCCAATATGTGCCACAGCTTCCTTAAACACACTGCTGGCGTAAGCTCCAGCAAGCCCCTTATCCGAAGCAATAACCAGATAAAGTTTCTTACCGTCTTCACGAATCTTGAGGAGCGGATGGTCCACATCCTCTCCGGCTTTGCTGGCAATATCAGTGATAACCTGACGCATTTTAGCGGCATAAGGCTTGTTGGCCACAGCCGCCTCCTGGGCGCGGCGCAGTCTGGCAGCAGCTACCATTTTCATGGCTTTTGTGATTTGCTGGATACTTTTTACACTCTTTATCCTACGGCGTATGTCTTGTAAACTAGCCAATTAAAATCACCTCACTGCCTTATGCGTTTTTATATGAAACTGTTTCCTTAAATTCAGCGATTGCCTTGTTGATTGCATCTTCAAGCGCATCGTCGAGTTTTTGTTTTTGGGCAATTTCCGCTGGAATTTCCGGATGATTCGAATTGATGAATTTCAGGAAATCCTGCTGGAAGCGAACGACCTGATCCACCGGAATATCGGTGAGGAAGCCGCGAACCGCCGTATAGATGACCAGAACCTGATCCTGTACCAAAAGCGGTGAGTACTGCGCCTGTTTCAAGGTTTCAACCATGCGGGCCCCGCGATCAAGCTGTGCTTTCGTTGCCGCATCGAGATCCGAGCCGAACTGAGCAAATGCCGCAAGTTCACGATACTGTGCCAGGTCAAGACGCATCTTGCCGGCAACCTGTTTCATCGCTTTGATCTGGGCACTACCGCCGACACGCGATACAGAAAGACCAACGTTGATTGCCGGACGCACACCGGAATAGAACATTTCTGTTTCCAACATGATCTGTCCATCTGTGATCGAGATAACGTTCGTCGGAATATAACCGGAAAGGTCACCGGCCAGCGTTTCAATGATCGGCAATGCCGTAATCGAACCAGCGCCAAGCTCATCCGACAATTTCGCCGCACGTTCCAGCAGACGAGAATGCAAGTAGAATACATCCCCCGGATAGGCTTCACGTCCTGGTGGTCTTCTGAGCAGCAAGCTCATTGCACGATATGCAGCGGCATGTTTGGAAAGATCATCATAAACGCAAAGGGCATGCTGGCTCTTATACATAAAGTATTCTGCAATCGCAACCCCGGCATAAGGTGCCAGGTACTGCAACGGAGCACTGTCAGCCGCAGTTGCTGCCACGACGACTGTATAAGCCATAGCACCACTGTCTTCCAGTGTTTTCACGACCCGGGCAACGGTTGATGCCTTCTGTCCGATGGCAACATACACACAGATACAATTCTGTCCTTTTTGGTTGATGATCGTATCAACCGCAATGGCCGTTTTACCCGTGCCACGGTCACCGATAATCAATTCGCGCTGTCCGCGGCCGATCGGCACAAGGGCATCGATAGCTTTTAACCCAGTCTGCAACGGTTCATGGACAGATTTTCTGTCGGCAATCCCCGGCGCCGAATATTCAATCGGGCGCGTCTGTGTTGTTTCGATCGGGCCTTTGCCGTCAATCGGACGCCCGAGGGCATCGACAACACGGCCAACCATATTTTCACCAACCGGAACCTGCATGATCCGACCAGTACGCTTTACTACAGCGCCTTCTTTGATTTCCGTATCTCCGCCAAGGAGCACGGCCCCAACATTATCCTGTTCAAGGTTTAATACCAACCCGAATATATCATTACCAAAATCAAGTAATTCTCCCGCCATAGCTTTTTCTAAACCATGGATGTGAGCAATACCATCACCAATTTCGATAACAGTTCCGACATCATCAACATTCAGATCAATATTGTAGTTCTTGATCTGATCCTTGATAATGGCTGTTATTTCTTCTGGATTCATTTTCATACTACTCTGTCACCCCAATCTCATAACTTAATTTGCCATTAACTGTTTCTGCAACGATTGCATCCGCCGAACTACACTGCCGTCAATCAGCTTGTCGCCAAGCTTAACAACAATGCCGCCGATGATGCTCTTATCTACGCGCGTGCTGACCAGAACCGTCTTACCGGTGACCTGTTCAAGCTTTGCAACCAACTGTGCCTGCTGCCCCTGGCTAAACGCAGCGGCTACAGTAACTTCTGCTTCTATGATATTGCGGGCATCATTAGACAGAGCCTGATATCTCTCCACAATCGCTTCCAATAAAGACTCGCGACGCTTATCGATTAAAAGCATAATGAAATTGTAAACCGTAGAAGCCAGGTCTTCTTTAAACAATTTACTGAAGAGATCCCGTTTCGCCTGTGGCTGCACCTGGGGATTATTCATAAAAGCCTTCAGATCTGCCTGCCCTGAAATCAGCCGACAGATTTCATCAAGCTGAATGCCATAGACTTCCAGCTTGTTTTCTTCCTGAGCCAATTCAAATATTGCCACAGCATATTTGTTTGCTAACTGAATGTTCAGCATGACAATTCACCGATCTTATCCTTATCGAGCTGCTGAATGAACTCACCGACAAGCTTCTCATTGCCGGCAGCATCGAGATTAGCCCCGATGATCTTGCCCGCTGCCGCCACCGACAACGCCACGACTTCATCCTTAAGCTGAGCTACTGCCCGCTCACGTTCACGGCAAATCTCAAGCTCTGCATGTTTGCGCATCTGCTCGATTTCTTTTTTTGTTTCGAGTACACGGGCATCATATTCTTCCTGGGCCCGTTTTTCTGCTTTATCAACAATTTCCTGTGCCTGAATTCTAGCTCCGGCAAGGCGCTCTTGATATTCCTTTAAAACAGCCTTGGCTTTGATTTCATCATCTTCAGCCGCTTTGATATTCTGCGCAATTTTATCTTCGCGTTCTTTCAACATCTTCACGATTGGCTTATAAGCAACTGCCTTCAGCAGTATAACCAAAATGAGGAAGTTTATTATCTGCGCCAGAAGCGTTGGATTTATCTCAATCAATTTGCTACCTCCTTACATCATGTATCGAACTAAAGGCGACGGCAATACTGCAGTCGCCCTAAACATCTTAGTGAATCAACGGATTTGCATATAACATGATGAGCGCAACAACTGTCGCGATAATAGCCATGGACTCGATCAAACCAACGGAGATCAGGGTATTGGTAAAGAGTGCCGATTTTGCTTCCGGCTGACGAGTCAAGCCTTCGATAAATTTAGAAGTTACGAGACCATCACCGATACCGGCTCCGATTGCTGCCAACCCCATTGTAAGACCTGCTCCGATTAATGCTGCTGCTACCATAATTGCATTTTCCATGAAAAAAATCCCCCTTAAATAATTTACTTATATTTTTGTTCATTAGTGGTCGTCATGTTTGACGCCATTGGCTAAATACGCCATGGATAACATCGTAAAGATGAAAGCCTGTACCCCACCGACAAAGATACTAAATGCCAGCCAGATAACACTTGGCACCGGCATCCAGATCGGCATGAGCTTCAGTAAAATGATGATGAGAATTTCCCCTGCCAAAATATTACCAAATAGACGAAAAGCCAGTGTGATAGGTTTGGCAACCTCCTCAATCATATTGATGATGACAAACGGCGCTACCGGCTGAAAGAAATGCTTGATATAGCCCATTCCTTTAAAATACAAGCCGAGCACATGCAGCATCACCACGACCAGCAGTGCCAGTCCCAGCGTCGTGTTCAGGTCATTTGTCGGCGACGACAAGGTCGGAACCAATCCGATCCAGTTTGCCACCAGCAAAAACAGGAACAACGCGATAATCATTGGTGCGAGCATCCGGCCGCGTTCGCCCATCGTCGCATCAATTTGTTCATGAAGTGCCGTAATAACCATTTCAATCAAATTTTGCCAGCCGCTAGGCACAAGCTTCAAGCTGCGCGTTGCCAAAAAAGCCAGCAATAAAATGACTGCCATAGTCAGCCATGTCATATACAGTGTCTCTACATTAAATGTGAGTCCTGCGACATGAGCAACCTCACGAACGCCAATTTCATGCATACGTATCCCTCCTAAGTTATGAAATTATTCTTCATCAGCATTACCATTACCGGCAAATGCAATGATATTGGCCATTAATAAAACGGATAGAACCGCAAATCCGCCGACCGCCGACCAAAAGACTCCCAGTGAAATCCGAATCGCCGTCGACAGCACGACAAAAATCATAAGCAGCCGCAAGCCCAAGCCGAACTGCATCTGGCGCTTTGCCCTGGCTATGCTCTTTTGCCGGGAACTTTTCCATATCCGATAAATCAAGGCCCACCAACAGGCTGCTGCCAGCAGGTACCCAATAAAAAAAGCAGGCACCAAAAAAAGCTTGCCAGCGGCATACATACCAGCCGTTATAACAGCTGTAGCTGCGCCGAGCTGCCAAACGACCCGCCTGCTGCATGCTGATAAAATTTCTTTCATATTCCTCCTCCAATGACATCTGCCATTTTTGCAATGAATATCTGCCTTTTCCAAAGCCTGCCTTCCAAATATTTCATTCGGAAGCGATTTAAACTCATCCAGCTTTCTTTCATTCGACAACAGGAGGCATTTCCCCTGCTAAAAACGACAAAGACACTGCTTTCCCCGAAGAATTTCGCTTTGGTTTAGTGATTTCTTCCATAAAATACATTTATCTCTATATTTTTTTGGAACACAACCGCCTAAAATGGCAAATTATCACTGTTTTTCATTATACAGCCTGCAATTGGGATTGTTCAAGCTAAAATCCCAGATTTTTAATCATTTTTTTAAATGATCATCATTATTATTTTATATGATGGCCTTGATTTTCCGGTAGGTGGAGTAGATCGCCACCGGAAACCCGAGGACAATTCCGGCTAATGTTCCATATGGACCCGTACCAAAAGACTCATCAATTTTCCTGCCGATGAAAATGCATATACCAACGACCACAGCAAAATAAATACCCAGCCCGCTGACAAAGGCTGCCGTCTGCCACAGGCCTCTGTCGCTGCGTTTGTTTTCCTCGGAACTCGTCCGTCGTCTTTCATCCTGCAATTGACTCATCCTTTCGTTGCCCGCTTTTCTTCCTTAATGCCAAAAGAGGGAGCTGCTGCGCAGCTCCCCAAATAAATCAAACTTGTGCCTTAAAACTATCGGGCTTTTCCTGTTCCAGCCCATAATGATAGAGTATTGCCTGGACAATACGACGGGCAGCCTGACCATCACCATACGGATTACAGGCACTAGCCATGCGATCGTATTCATCCTTATCGGCCAACAGACATCTGGCTTCTTCGTATACGCGCTGACGGTCCGTGCCGATCAGCTTGACCGTCCCGGCAGCCACAGCTTCCGGACGTTCTGTCGTATCGCGCAGCACCAGTACCGGCTTACCAAGGGCCGGAGCCTCTTCCTGGACGCCACCGGAATCTGTAAGAATCAGACTGGACCGATGCATCAAATTGGCAAACGGCTCATAATCAAGCGGATCGATTAAATGCACCTTTTCATGTCCGCCGAGTTCCTGCTCCACGACTTCCCGTACTTTCGGATTCTTATGTACCGGGAAGACAATCTCCACATCAGGAAATTCGTCAATAATCTGCTTTAACGCCTTATAGACATGGCGCATCGGTTCGCCCAGGTTCTCCCGGCGATGCGTTGTCACCAGTACAATGCGTTTCTTCTTGTAGTCAATTGTGCGCAAAAGTTCATTTTCAAACGGATAATCCTCGCGCACGGTCTTATGCAACGCATCGATAACGCTGTTTCCCGTCACAAATATAGCCGTTTCGGCTATATTTTCGCCACGCAGATTACCTGCAGCCGTATCGGTGGGAGCGAAATGGAGATCTGACAGCGAGCCGGTGAGCTTGCGGTTCATTTCCTCGGGAAACGGCGAATACTTATTATGTGTTCTAAGCCCCGCTTCAACATGTCCCACTGGAATCTGATGATAAAATGCAGCCAATGCTCCGGCAAACGTTGTCGTCGTATCCCCATGAACAAGCACAATATCCGGTTTTTCCTTCGTCAGGACCTCATTGAGCCCCATCATCGCCTTGGTCGTAATATCAAACAGTGTCTGTCCGGCAGCCATGATATCAAGATCATAATCCGGCTCAATCGCAAACAGATGCAGGACCTGGTCAAGCATGTCGCGATGCTGGGCAGTAACGGCAACGACAGGCGTAATCAGCTCCGGATACTTTTCAAGTTCAAGCACGACCGGCGCCATTTTTATCGCTTCCGGACGCGTGCCGAAAACCGTCATCACCTTTATCTTCTTCTTCATACAAATCTCCTTTCAACCTACTGTTGCGTCTAAACTCTATTGCTTGCTGCGTCTAATCTGCAAAAGAGGCAGGTTTGCGCCTGCCTTCTGTCTAATGTGATTCTATTGATTTTTTCAAGTCAAATATGCCAAGCTTCTTGGCCCCAAAGACAACCGCTACTACTACCCCGATGATAATCATCACGGCAATGCGCCCACTGACTTCACTCAGGGCAATGGCACTAAGACCGAGCACCGCACTGATAACATACATCAGCAATACCGCCTGTCGCTGCGTAAATCCAAGGTCAAGCAGACGATGATGCAGATGTCCCCGATCCGGCTTAAAGATCGGCACCCCGCCACGATAACGGCGGACAATGGCAAAGGTCGTATCCAAAATTGGCAGACCAAGGGCAAGAATCGGTACAATCAGGGCAATTGTCGCTGCGCTCTTAACCGCACCGATAATCGAGATCCCTGCGAGCATAAAACCAAGGAACATGCTGCCGGTATCGCCCATAAAAATCCGGGCCGGATTGAAATTATAGTGCAAAAAGCCAAATGCCGCACCAGCCAGCGCTGCCGTCAGCACCGCCACCAGCAAATACTCCTGCTGCAGGGCCACAATGAGAATTGTAACCGCTGCAATCGTTGAGACTCCGGCTGCCAGCCCATCGAGCCCATCAATGAGGTTGACCGTATTCGTAAGGCCGACAATCCAAAAAATCGTCGCCGGCACCGCAAAGTATTCCAAATAAAAGAAATCACCGAACGGATCGCTGATAAAGTCAATTCTTATATCAAAAGCAACCAGTATACAGGCTGCCAGAATCTGTCCCATGAGCTTAACCTTCGCCGGCAGGTTTTTAAAATCATCGACAATCCCGACGACGGCAATCACTGTCCCGCCTAAAAGCAGGCCCATGATTTCTGTGGTGATATTTACGGTAAACAATACCGCCGCCATAAAGGCCAGATAAATTGCAATGCCACCGAGCCGCGGAATCGGACGCTTATGCACCTTGCGCGGATCCGGAGCATCCATAGCTCCTGTCTTTATTGCCAAAGAAATAACACCTGGCGTCACGACATACGCAGCAATCAGCGCAATAAGAAACGCCAAAATATAATTCGGCATGTAAGTTGCCACCCCTTTTCTTAATACAACAAACCAATTGTACCTCACGCCTGCAGGCCTGTCAACGAAATTCTTTAGTACCAAACCACCGTGCAAGCCTGTAATTGCTGGAAACAGCGAAAAGAAGAGCAGCTCTGAGAGCTGCTCTTTTTAAACGATATCCTTCGGGTCGCACTCGACAACCGAACCATCCGTTTCAATATAAACGACCTTATCCAGCATTGCATTGCGGAGCATCCGCCGGCACAGCAGGCAGGGTTTTCCCGAAGCCAGTGTGCCATCCGTATTGTAACCGACGATATAAATCGTCGCCCCCTTCATCTTGCCAGGATCCGCATTGACAATCGCATTTTGTTCCGCATGAACAGCTACGCAAAGTTCATAGCGCTGTCCCTTAGGAACATTACAGCGTTCGCGCTCGCAGACGCCAGTATCAATGCAATTAGCCTCTCCTCGCGGAGCGCCATTATAGCCGGTACTGATGATGATCTTGTCCTTGACAATAATCGCCCCATACTGACGGCGCAGGCAGGTCGACCGCCGGCCAACCGACTTGGCAATATCAAGAAAGTATTCTGTCCATTCCGGACGCGGCTTGATTTCCATACAATCCCCTTCTTACAGCGTGCCGAAAATTCTATCGCCGGCATCGCCCAGTCCCGGAACGATATACCCGTGGTCATCGAGCTTTTCATCAACGGAAGCCACATAAATTTCAACATCCGGATGTTCTTCATTCACGAGTTTAATTCCTTCCGGCGCTGCAACGAGACACATCAGGACGATGGATTTCGCACCTTTTTCTTTGAGCAGCGTCAAAGCCGCTGCCGAACTGCCGCCGGTAGCAAGCATCGGATCCACTACGATCAGTGTGCGTTCGCTGACATCGCTTGGCAGTTTGCAATAATACTCAACCGGTTTGAGGGTTTTCGGATCGCGGTATAAGCCGACATGGCCGACTCTAGCTGCCGGGATCATGTTCACTACCCCATTGAGCATACCTAATCCAGCTCTCAAGATCGGCACCACGCCAACCTTCTTCCCTGCAAGCACTTTCGATTTGCATTTGGATACCGGAGTCTGAATCTCAACTTCCTGCAACGGGAAATCCCGGGTGATTTCATAGGCCATCAACATAGCAATTTCTTCTAACAGCTCACGGAAATCTTTAGTCCCGGTACTTTCTTCACGCATCAGCGTGAGTTTGTGCTGGATCAACGGATGATCAATTACGTGCACGTTTAAATCTGACATTACATCTTCCACCTTTTAATATAATGGATACTTGGCGCAAAGCGCAGCCACTTTTTCTCGGGCCTTAGCATGTGCCGCTGTATCTTCTGGATTATCTAAAACAAGGGCAATAATTTCTGCTACCTGTTTCATATCGTCTTCCTTGAACCCGCGGGTCGTAAGCGCCGGCGATCCCAAGCGGATGCCACTGGTAACAAACGGACTCAACGGTTCAAACGGAATTGTATTTTTATTGGCTGTAATGCCAATCTCATCAAGCAGATTTTCAGCTGCTTTACCCGTCAGATTCTTACTGCGAAGATCGACGAGCATCAGATGGTTATCGGTCCCGCCGGACACAATACGGAAACCATTTGCCGTCAGTGTATCCGCCAGTACGCTGGCATTTTTTACAACCTGCTGGGCATACTCTTTAAAGTCTTCACCAAGGGCTTCCTTAAAAGCAACGGCCTTAGCTGCGATGACATGCATCAGCGGCCCACCCTGAATTCCCGGGAAAATGGCTTTATTGAACTGCTTGCCGAATTCCTCATCACGGCAGAGAATCAGCCCCCCGCGCGGACCGCGCAGTGTTTTATGGGTCGTTGAAGTTACAACATCCGCATACGGCATTGGTGATGGATGCTGTCCCGCAGCCACCAGCCCGGCGATATGGGCCATATCCACCATCAGATACGCCCCGACGGCCTTAGCGATCTCACTCAGGCGCGGGAAATCAATCGTGCGGGCATAAGCACTGGCTCCGGCAACGATAAGCTTCGGGTGACATTCTTCCGCGAGCTTTTGCAAAGCATCATAATCAATTCGTTCCGTTTCCTTGTCAACACCATACGGCACAATTTTAAAGTATTTGCCGGACATATTAACCGGACTGCCATGCGTCAGATGTCCACCGTCTGTGAGGTTCATCCCCATAACCGTATCACCCGGCGTAAGCAAGGAGAAAAAGACAGCCATATTGGCCTGGGCCCCTGAATGCGGCTGTACATTTGCATAGGCCGCGCCAAAAAGTTCCTTCGCGCGGTCAATTGCTACCTGCTCAACAACATCTACATATTCGCAGCCGCCATAATAGCGTTTTCCCGGATAACCTTCCGCATATTTGTTCGTCAGCACACTGCCTTGGGCTTCCATCACCGCTGTGCTTACGATATTTTCTGATGCAATCAGTTCAAGCTTATTGCGCTGCCGGTTTAATTCCCTATCAAGCTGTGCGGCAATCTCTGGATCTGTCTTAACTAAAGGGTCTAACAAATTCATCAATGTTCCTCCTATTTAGATAGAAATTATGGCCTTATTTATAAATAACTTCAACCGATGCCTCAGCGGCCTGTCAAAGCTTATTTTTCCTCTAACGCAGTGATCTTGTCAACCCGGCGGGCATGGCGGCCGCCTTCAAATTCAGTCTGCACCCAGACGCGAACCATCTCGCCTGCCGGCCCAAAGCCAGTTACCCGGCCGCCGAGTGCAAGCACATTGGCATTGTTATGCGCCCGGGACATTCGGGCCGAAAAGACATCCGTGCAAAGTGCAGCGCGAATCCCTTTGATCTTGTTGGCCGCAATGGAAATGCCAAGCCCGGTACCGCAGAGAACGATGCCGCGATCAGCCGCTCCACTGACAACATCCGCACATACTGTTTCGGCAATATCCGGATAATCCACGGATTCGGCCCCAAAGGTCCCGATATCTTTGACTTCAATATCCTTAAATTCGGCCAAAACTTTTTTCACTTCTTCTTTTAATTCAACGGCTCCATGATCGCAGCCTATTGTAATCTTCATCGTCTCATCTCCGTCATCT
>Ga0183100_1001340_pt1 | contig 12755 bp, 9 predicted proteins | sample Biomet2_FD_127789 | JGI IMG/M metagenome (GOLD analysis project Ga0183100, IMG submission 127789) | Microbial communities from bioreactor (seeded with anoxic lake sediment) at LBNL, California, USA - Biofuel metagenome 2 | ecosystem: Engineered > Bioreactor > Anaerobic > Unclassified ...
GGTAGCCGGGTTTCTGATATTAATTGGGAAAAATTCGAACGCGGCTCCGCGGGATGGCGGAGCCGCTTCTCTTTTTTATATTTTAAGTCTGGTAAAAATGAGAGGATGATCGATTATGGGAGTTTTAAAGTTTATGCTGGCAGTCAGTCCCATCGTGTTTGTGCTGGTGGGGATTCTGGCGTTCAAGAAACCGGCGATGAAAGTCGCGCCGCTGGCGCTGCTGTGGACGCTGGCTCTGGCCTTTACCTATTTCAACGTCACGGGTCTTGGCTTTAAGGAAAATGTCGCGGCCTACGACGCCTTGCTCTGGAAGGGGATCAAGGAGGGCGGAAAAATCGTCGCAATGGTCTTCGGAGCCTTCGTCATTCTCAATACGCTGAAGAAAACCGGAGCAATCGAAGACGTGAAAAACACCGTGGCCCACATCTCTGGCAGCGACCGCCGGGTGCAGTTGATCGTGGTGGGCCTCATGGTCCCCATTTTCCTGGAGGGCGCCGCCGGTGCCGGCGCTCCCGCAGCCATCGCGGCTCCGTTTCTCGTGGCGCTGGGCTTTGACCCGGTGCTCGCCATTGCGGTGGCGCTGCTGGGCGATGCAACTCCCTGTTCCTGGGGCGGCGCGGGACTGACGACCATTTCCGGCGGCGCGGCCCTGGTAGACGCGGGAGTTTCCACCGCGGCACTGAATTCCGCCATGGTGGGCCGCATTCATATGTTCGGCGTGATGGTCATTCCCTTCATCATGGTGGCGATTGCTTTCGGCCGCAAGGGCTTTAAAAACATCGTCCCCTACCTCTGCTATGCGGGCGTCACCACGGGCGTCACCATGTTCTTCCTTAGCAATTTTATCGGCCCCGAGGTCACTTCAATGGGCACCGGCATCATCTCCATACTCTTTTCCGTGGCCTACGTGAAGCTGGTTCCCATCAAGACTCCTGAGGAGTTTCGCTACAAGACGCCTGAAAAGGCGGAGCGGAAGTACAGCGCATGGCGTGCCATGTCCCCGTATATCTACATGCTGATCCTGCTCCCCGCCGTGCGGTACGGCGTGCCTGCTTTTGTTAAAAACGGCTTTGCGCTGATGTGCACCTTCGGCTACATCGTCTGGGTGGACGCGGTGATCTTCCTGTGCGCCGTGCTGGGCGCCATCACCCTGGGTATGCGGGCCGAGGACTTCGGCGGCGCGTTCACCGGCGTTACCGGCGGCGGCTCCGTCACTGTGGTCCGCCAGAGCAAGGACGGCAAGGCTCCGGTCTATGAACAGGTCAGCGCTGCCCAGGCGCGGGCCATGGAGGGCCGCACCTTTTTCTCCGACGCCTCCGCCTGCGTGAAAAATTTTCCAGGAGCGGTTGGAAAGGCATTGCACCGCAGCGAGTTTGGTTCTGTCTGCAAGAGCACGATCGGTTCGGTCTGCCCCGTTTTGGTGACCATGGGCAGTCTGCTGGTTTTGGCCTATATTATGCAGTCTAAGACCACCGGCATGATGAACCTCATCGCCGGCGACATCTCCCGCCTGGCCGGCATGTTCTACCCCGCCGCCGCTGTGTTTATCGGTACCATGGGCGCCTTCATCACCGGAACGGGCCTCGGCTCCAACATCATGTTCGCGGGGATGCACACGCAGGCGGCCACGTCCCTGGGGATGAACCCCATCACCGTGTTCGCGGGACAAAACGCCGGCGCGTCTTTGGGCAACCTGATCTGCCCCAACAACACTGTGGCGGCCTGCGCCACCGTCGGACAGGTGGGCAACGAGTCCAAGGTCATGCGCAAGACCCTTCCCGCCTGGGGTATTATACTGACTCTGTACATGGCGCTCGCCATGGTATATACTCTGGTGGTGTTTCCCGGTTTCGGGATGTAAGCGCAAAGATCAAATATGCAATCGACTGGGAGAGGGGGAGCAATCCCCCTTTCCCAGTGAATAAAATCAGGAGGAACGTATAGATGAGAACAAGAAAAGTCGGTGTGATTGGTTTGGGTCATGTGGGCGCCCACGTGATGTATTCGCTGGCGGTGCAGGGCATTGCGGACGAAATTGTTTTGGTGGACCAAAATGAGGCAAAGGTCAGGAGCGAGTGTCAGGATCTGTTTGACGCCGTGGCCTATCTGCCTCACCGGGTGAAGGTCAGCGTGGGCGATTTCCCGGATCTGGGAGACTGCGACGTGATCGTCAACTCCACAGGCAAGATCGACCTGCTCCGGGGCAATCACAACCGGGTCACGGAGATGGACTTTACCATCCCCGCCGTCCGAAGCTATGTGGAGAAGGTCAAGGCCAGCGGCTTTAACGGGGTGCTGGTCAACATCACCAACCCCTGCGACATTGTGACGCGGGAGCTGGCTTTGGGACTGGGGCTTCCCAAGGGCCGTGTTTTCGGCACCGGCACGGGGCTGGACACCGCCCGCCTCATCTCCACACTGGCTCGCCAGACCGGCATCGACCACAAATCCATCACCGCCTATATGCTGGGTGAGCACGGCAACGCGCAGATCGCCGCATGGTCCGCTGTGTCCTTCCGGGGCCGCAGTCTGGACGACTGGGCCAAAACCGGAGATTCCCGTTTCCAGTTTGATCGGGAGGCCCTCCAGAAGGAGTCGATCGGCGCGGGCTGGGCGACATTTTCTGGAAAATTCTGCACGGAGTATGCCATCGCCACCACCGCCGCCCGGATGGTCCACATTGTTCTGCACGACGAGAAGCAGATCATGCCCGCCAGCGCAGAGCTCTGCGGCGAGTATGGCGAGTCCGGCCTTTATGTGGGCGTCCCCTGCATCATCGGAAAGGATGGCGTGGAGGAAGTGGTGGAACTGCCGCTGAGCGACGGAGAAAAAGCGGCGTTTCACAACTGCTGCGAGGAAGTGCGGCACAACATGGAACACCTCAAGGAGATCTGATTCTCTTTCAAAAAGAGAGGCCCATGGATAACACAAGGTTATCCATGGGCCTCTTTATACGATTTGGAATCAAACGAGCGTATCCAGAATGGACTTGAAGTCCGCGATGATGTCCTCCGGGTCCTCAAGGCCCACGCTGATACGGACCAGCCCCTCGCTGATGCCGGCGGCTTTCAATTCCTCAGGAGTGTAGGTGGAGTGAGTCATGGAGGCGGGATGCTCCACCAGCGTCTCGGCGTCGCCCAGAGACACGGCGATGGTACACATCTCCAGCTTGTTCAGCGCGGCGGCAGTGGCGGCCCGGTCGGATTTCAGTTCAATGGACATCATGCCGCCGGGCAGCTTCATCTGCTTTTGCGCGATTTCGCGGCCCTCAAAATCGTCGAGGCTGGGATAATAGACCTTTGCCACGGCGGGGTGACCGTGAAGGAACTCCGCCACCTTCTGGGCATTGGAGCAGTGGCGCTCCATACGAATGCTGAGGGTCTTCAGGCCCCGGGCAATCAAAAACGCGTCAAAGGGACTCATGACCGCGCCGGTCATGTCCTTCAGCCCGAACATCCGGCACTGGCCGATAAAGTCCGCGCTGCCCACCACAAAACCGGCGATCACGTCCCCGTGGCCGTTGATGTACTTGGTGGCGCTGTGAACCACCACATCAGCGCCCAGCTCCAGCGGCCGCTGAAGATAGGGGGAACAGAAGGTGTTGTCCACAATGACCCGAATACCGGGGTTGAACGCATGGGCGGTTTGGGCGGTGGCGGCAATGTCGATGATCTTCATAGTGGGATTGCAGGGCGTCTCAAAATAAACAACCTTCGTATTACGGGTCAGGTGTTTTTTGAGGTTTTCCGGCTTGCTGAGATCGGTAAAGGTCACATGGACGCCGAACTTGCTCATACCGTGCATCAGCAGGGCATACGTGCAGCCGTACAGCGTTTCATCCGCCAGAATCTCGTCGCCCGCCACCACGGAGGTCCAAAAGGCGGAGGAAATGGCGCCCATGCCGGAGGCGGCGGCCAGGGCGGCCTCGCCGTTTTCCAGAGAGGCCATTTTTGCCTCTACCTGCGTCAGGGAGGGGTTGCCGAGGCGGGTGTAAATGTATCCATTTTCTTTACCAGCGAATCGGGCGCCGCCCTGTTCCACGGAGGCAAACTCGAAGGTGGAGGACTGATAGATCGGGGTGCACAGGGAACCGGCGCTGTTGACTTCCTTGCCGGCATGGATCTGGCGGGTTGAGAAACCCAGCTGCTTTTCGTTTTTCATGGAACCATCCTTTCATCGGGCCCGCAGAGCGGGCAAATTGACAACTGCGGATTAAAAGTTTATTTGCTTGGGTGTGGCGGGGAATAGATGGCAGTCGTATCGAAGAAAAACGACCGACTCATCCAGAAAACTGTGCAATACTTCCATACATGGCTAAAATAAAAAAGAAAATTTATACACTATAACTACAATATAGCACCTTCTGAGAGAAGGCGTTAGCAAGTCTTTTCGGAAATCAGTTCCAGAATTTTCAGATAATAAATTTGACAAGTTCCCAAAAATTTTTATAATGAAAGGAGTGAACAGATTCGGAAGGAGGGGATCCGATGACATTCCAGCAACTCTCTTACGTGGTAGAGGTCAGTAAATGCGGGTCGATCAACAAGGCGGCGCATAACCTGTTTCTGTCCCAGTCCGGGATATCCACCGCCATCCGGGATCTGGAGGATGAGCTTGGCATCCACTTTTTCAACCGCAGCAATCGGGGCGTGGAATTTACGCCGGAGGGGGAGGAATTTGTCTCCTATGCGATCTCTCTGTTGGAGCAGAAGCGCCGGATCGAGAGCCTGTACACAAACGACCGGTTTGCGCCTGCTCCGGTGCGCTTTGCTGTATCCACCCAGCGGTATCCCTTTGCGGAGGATGCTTTTTTGCGCCTGCTGAGGGCCATGGATGCGCCGAGCTACAGCCTGTCTATCCGGGAGACGGGGATGGATGGGGTCATTCAGGACGTGTGCGAGCATCGGGTGGATGTGGGGGTGATTTTTCTCTCGGACCTGACGGAGAAGATTATCCGCCGCCGGATGGACACGCAGGATGTGGAATTTCACGAACTGGCGGCGGTGCCGCCCTGCATCTATGTTCACAGGGATCATCCGCTCACGGGCTGTGCTCCATTAACCGAAAAAGGACTTTTGGAGTATCCATATGCCTGTTTTGAGCACGATCAGGGTGCGGCGGCGGATTTTTCGGAGGAATATCAATTGCTTTCCGATCGAAAACCGGTCAGAACCATCTGCGTCAACAGCCGCACGGCCATGATGGAGGTACTGGCGGCCACGGACGCGTTTACCACCGGCAGCGGACTTCTGACGGCTGGTCTGAGCGACGAGAGGGTGATCTCCATCCCGCTGGAGGGCAGGGGCAATGTGCGCCTAGGCTGGCTTCAGGCGAAAAACACCAAGTCCACACCTCAGGCGGAGCAGTTTCTCCGCCTGCTGGCGGAAGCCACGGCGGACGCCGCGGCCTATACCCGTACGCTTCAGGAGCGGCGGGTGGTTCGGCGGGGATAACCGCAGGTTTTCACAGAGGCACGGCAAACATTCTTATGCTGATCCGACCGCCTCGTCCGAAGGACCGGGGCGGTTTCTTCTTGCGAGAGTGCGGCGCGAGTGATACATTTTATGATGCCGATTTCGGAAAAACAGGAGGAGTAACAGCGTGGAGGATCATCAGGAGGAAAAATTCAACCGAATGACAACGGAGTCCGTGGGGCGGTTGATCTGCGAACTGGCCGTGCCCTGCGTCATCAGTATGCTGGTGACGTCGGTCTATAATATGGCGGATACTTATTTTGTTGGAAAACTGAACAGCAACAGCGCCACCGGAGCGGTGGGGGTGGTGTTTTCCCTGATGGCGGTGATCCAGGCCATCGGGTTTTTCTTTGGCCATGGGTCCGGCAACTATATTTCCCGGGAACTGGGCGCACAGGACAGGGCGGAGGCCAGACGGATGTCCTCCACTGGGTATACGCTGGCACTGTTGGCGGGTGCGGCCCTGTGCGTATTGGGGGAGATTTTTCTGGCGCCCCTTGCCGACCTGCTGGGAGCGACCCCTACCATCCTGCCATACGCCAAGGACTATATGCGGATTATCCTGATCGGCGCACCGTGGATGACGGCGTCGCTGGTGTTGAATAACCAGCTGCGGTTTCAGGGCAGCGCGGCCTATGGTATGGTGGGAATCTCGGTCGGGGCGGTGTTGAATATCGGGCTGGACCCCGTCTTCATCTTCGCACTGGACATGGGTGTTGCCGGCGCGGCATTGGCCACGGTCCTCAGCCAGTTCGCCAGTTTTTGCCTGCTGCTGTGGCAATGTGGCCGGGGCGGAAACCTGCGGCCCCACCTAAAGGAGACGCAGATGAAACTGTTCTACCTGAAAGAGATTGCCCGGGGCGGTCTGCCGTCTTTGGCTCGACAGGGTCTTGCCAGCCTTGCGGCCGTCTGTCTGAACCGGGCATCCCGGGGCTACGGAGACGCCGTGATCGCCGCGATGGCAGTGGTGACCCGGGTGATGATGTTCGGCGGCTCCGCCCTGATCGGCTTTGGACAGGGCTTTCAGCCGGTCTGCGGATTTAATTATGGAGCGAAGCTCTATCACCGGGTGAGGCAGGGCTTCTGGTTCTGCGTGAAGTGGGGCACCACGTTTTTAGCGGTGGTGTGTGCGCTGGGCGTGGCCTTTGCGCCGGAGATGGTGGCGCTGTTCCGGAACGATCCGGAGGTGGTCCGGGTGGGTGCGCTGGCCATGCGGTGCCAGTGCGTGGGCTTTGCGCTCTCCGGCTGGGTGGTCTTCAGTAATATGACGCTGCAGACGATCGGGGATACCGGACCCGCAACGTTCCTCGCCGCGGCCCGACAGGGAGTTTTTTTCATTCCGGCGGTGCTGTTCCTGCCGCGGATATTGGACCTGTGGGGCGTAATTTTGGCGCAGCCGGTGGCGGATATCCTGTCGTTTATCACGGCGGTGCCGCTGATGCTCAAAGCTCTGAGCAGAATGAAGGAGGCGACTGCTGACGCCGGAAGTAAAACAGTTGACAATTTCCCGCAAACTGGATACAATAAAGATTCAGCAAAAACCCATGACAACGCTGATACTAAAAATATGAAGGAATGAAGAGTATGGAACAGGACAGAAGACAAGTAGAGGCCATCACATCCCGTGATATCGATTTCGCCCAGTGGTATACCGACGTTTGCAAAAAGGCGGAATTGATTGATTACACCAGTACAAAAGGGATGTTTGTCCTGCGCCCATACGGTTACGCCATCTGGGAGAATATTCAGAACATCCTGGATAAGGAGTTTAAGAAGACAGGGCATACCAATGTCTCCATGCCCCTGCTGATTCCCGAGTCCCTGCTGCAAAAGGAAAAGGAACATGTCTCCGGCTTTGCGCCCGAGTGCGCGTGGGTTACCATGGGCGGCAGCGAGAGGCTGGAGGAGCGGCTGTGCATCCGCCCCACCTCCGAGACGCTTTTCTGCGATCACTGGAGCCGGGTTGTCCACTCCTGGCGCGACCTGCCGATGCTTTATAACCAGTGGTGCAGCGTGCTGCGGTGGGAGAGAACCTCCCGCCCCTTCCTGCGTCACCGGGAGTTTTTGTGGCAGGAGGGACACACCATCCACGCCACACCCGAAGAGGCGATCAGCGAGACGGAGATGATTCTGGAGTGCTATGCCTCCTTCTGCGAAGACGTGCTGGCCATGCCGGTGATCCGGGGCCGGAAGACGGACAAAGAAAAGTTTGCCGGGGCGGAGGCTACCTATACCATTGAGTGCATGATGCACGACCACAAGGCGCTTCAGGGCGGCACCAGCCACTATTTCGGAAACGGCTTCCCCAAGGCCTTTGACATTACCTTTACGGATAAGAACAACCGTCTGACCACCCCCTATGAGACCTCCTGGGGCCTTTCCACCCGCATCATCGGAGGCATCATCATGACCCACGGCGACGACAACGGTCTGGTTCTGCCGCCCCGTATTGCCCCGGTTCAGGTGGTAGTCATTCCCGTGGCGATGCACAAGGAGGGCGTTCTGGACGCGGCGCAGAGCCTGAAAAAGCGTCTGCTGGACGCGGGTGTGCGGGTGAAGCTGGACGATTCCGACAACTCCCCCGGCTGGAAGTTTGCCGAAAACGAGATGAAGGGCGTGCCCCTGCGCGCGGAGATCGGCCCCAAGGACATTGAGGCGGGACGGTGCATCGTTGCACGCCGGGATACCGGAGAAAAGATATCCGTGTCGCTGGAAGAGCTGGAGACGACGATTGTAAAGCTGCTGGATGAGGTGCATGACAACATGTATGCCATGGCCCTTAAAAACCGGGAGGACAACACCTTTGATATCAAGTCCCCCGCCGAGGCAAAGGCGATTGCCGAAGGCAAGGGCGGTTTTCTCCGCTCCAAATGGTGCGGCTCGGTGGAGTGCGAGATGGCCATGAAGGAGCAGGCGGGCGTTTCTTCCCGCTGTATGCCTTTGGTCCAGTCCGGAACGGAGGGCGTGTGCCCCGTGTGCGGTAAGCCCTGCAAAACCGACATCTACTGGGGCGTCGCGTATTAACGGAGAAGGCATTCCGCCGGTCCGGTCGGATGATATGGAACGGAAAGCCCCCTGAATCGTATTTGCTTAGCTCCCTTTTCATTTTCCCATAACAATGCCCCCTGATGTAGGAACCTACATCAGGGGGCATTTTGTCGATTACCCGGTTTCGCTTGCTCTGCTCGAGGGAACCCAGCAGACTTACTCCCTGGGTTCAAAAAAGCCGGGACGGATTACTCCGCCAGATGGAGAATGGCAGTCATTTCCTCGGGGCCGATCTTCACGAAATTGCCAAAGGGGAAGCCGCCGGGTTTTTCGGCCCGGTGAGCGGTCATGCCTGGAATGTCCGCCGCGTTGGCGCCCACCTCCGACAACGTGGCCGGCATCCCGATGGATTTCAAAAACGCCCGGAACCGGGCAATGCCCGCCTTGGCGGTGATCTCCGGATGGACAAAGTCCATGTCGCAGTCCCATACCCGGACGGCGAACTGAGCAAACCGGTTCACGTCGTGGGGCAGAACGTACTCCATCCACGCCGGCATGACCACTGCCAGACCTGCGCCGTGGGCGCAGTCATAGAACGCGGAGAGCTCGTGCTCAATCTGGTGGCTGGCCCAGTCCTGAACCCGGCCTATGCCGCAGGAGTTGTTGTGAGCCAGCATTCCCGCCCACATGAGGTCCGTTCGGGCGGCGTAATTACTGGGATCCTTCAGTGCTTTCGGAACGGCGGAGACAATGGTTTTCATCAGAGACTCGCACAGCCGGTCCGTGACATCCACATCCGGTGTGTTGGTGAAATACCGCTCACAGATATGGGCGATCATGTCCGTCGCTCCACTGGCGGTCTGATAGGCAGGCAGAGAACAGGTGAGCCGGGGGTCCAGCACCGCAAATTTCGGCCGGAGCAGGTCCGACTTCGGGCAGCCCCATTTCAGATTTCCCTCTTCCAGAGTGATGACGCAGCTGTCGGATCCCTCAGACCCCGCCGCCGCGATGGTCAGCACCACGCCTATCGGCAAAACATCGGTAATGGGTGTTTTCCCAGAAAAGAAATCCCAGAAATCGCCGCCGTAGCCCGTGCCCATGGCGATGGCCTTCGCCGTGTCGATCACGGAGCCGCCGCCCAGAGCCAGCAGAAAGTCCACACCCTCCTTCCGGCAAAGCTCGATCCCCTCATAGACTTTTCCGCTGCGGGGGTTGGCCTGCACACCGGAAAGCTCGGCGAAGGGGATGCCTGCCGCTTCCAAGGAGGCGGTCACCGCGTCATAGGCCCCGTTCCGCTTCACCGATCCGCCGCCGGTAACCAGCAGGGCCTTTGTGCCGCCGAACTGCCGCACCAGCTCCCCAGTGCGGCACTCCTCTCCGTCGCCGAAGGCAAACAGAGTAGGAGAGTAAAACGTAAAGTTATCCATCTTAATACCCCCGCTTCAGATCAACCAGGTGGTCCAGGGGTTTGCCCTGCGCGTATTTCTCCAAATTTTCGCAGAACATGGAGACCGTTTTGTCGCAGGTGTAGCCCAGAGTCATGTTGCCCGCCACATGGGGCGTCAGCAGCAGGTTTTTGGTGTTCCACAGGGGATGGTCCACGGGCAGAGGCTCCGGCACCATCACGTCCAGCGCCGCACCCGCCAGCTTCCCGAAATTCAGTGCCTCCATCAGCGCCTCCTGATCAATGGCGGTGCCGCGGCCCACGTTCACCAGAATGGACGAGGGGGAAAGCTGGGCGATGCGCTCTCTGGTCATGATTCCGATGGTTTCCGGTGTGGAGGGAAGAGACATGACGAGGATATCGGTCTCCGGGAGGACGCTGTCCAACTCCGTCATAGGGACGATCCGGTCATACACCGCGTCGGCGACCCGCCCGCTGCGGTTTACGCCGGTGATGGACGCGGGGCAAAGAGCCCGGGCCCGCTTTGCAAAGGTGGTGCCGATGTCGCCGGTACCCAGCAGCGTCAGGCGGCTGCCTTGAATGGAGCGGATGGGCAGGTCGTTGGTCCAGCCATGACTTTGGATGACCTTTGTGTAGTCCGGCATTTTCCGCTGAAGCATCAGCGTTACCATCAGAATGTGCTCCGCGATGGTCACGCCGTAAGCCCCGGAGGAATTGGTGAGCATCACGCCCTCGGGAAACCGGAACGGCGGCTGATAGGGGTCCACGCCCGCATAGGAGCAGCAATACCATTTCAGACTGGGCGCCTCCTTCAAAAGTGACCGCCAGTGTCCGAACAACACTTCGCAGTCCGCAATTTGCCCGGCGGCGTCCTCCTTGGTCTGATAGTAGCGGACGGAAAATCCGTGCTTTTCCGCCACGGCATTGATCTGCTTTTTGTGGTTCTCCGAGATGAATTCATTGACGACGCAAACAGTATGGCTCATTTCAATTCCTCCTGTATTTTAAGATAGCTGTTACAGCGTTTGTATGATTTTTTCAGCGCACCGCATGCCGTCCGCCGCGGCGGAGAGGATGCCTCCGGCGTACCCGGCTCCCTCGCCGCAGGGGTACAGGCCCCGAAGTGTACTCTGTCCCGCTTCGTCGCGGGGAATACGGACGGGGGAGGAGCTGCGGCTCTCCACCGCTGTCAAAACCGCGTCCGGTGCGGCGTAGCCCCGGAGCTTTTGGTCAAGAACCGGGAGCGCCTGTGCCAGCGTGTCGCATACGAAATCCGGCAGACATTCCCGCAGGTTTGTCCATTTCACGCCGGGGCGATACGTGGGCGTTACGCTTCCGGGACCGGTTGACGGACGGTTTTCAAGAAAGTCCTCCACCCGCTGGGCTGGGGCGCTGTAACCGCCGCCGCCCAGACGGAACGCGGCGTCCTCAAGCTTTTGTTGGAACTCCACGCCCGCCAGCGGGCCGTCTCCGCCGAAATCCTCCGGCGTCACATTGACCAAAAAACCGCCGTTGATGTTCTTCCCGTCTCGGGCGAAGCGGCTCATGCCGTTGGTGACCACCCGATTTTCCTCCGACGCGGCGGCCACCACCTCGCCCCCGGGGCAGACACAGAAGGAATACGCCGCCCGACCGTCGGGCAGATGGCAGGAGAGCTTATAGGTGGAGGCGGGCAGGCCGGGGTGGCCCGCATATTTTTTATATTGTACCGCATCCATGTCCGCCTGTAAATGCTCAATGCGCACGCCCACGGCAAAGGGCTTCGCCTCCATGGGGACCTTTGCGGCATGGAGCATTTCAAAGGTATCCCGGGCGGAGTGCCCCACCGCCAGAACAAGCTGGCGGCAGGGAAGTGCATACACGCCCTCCGGCCCCTCCACGGTAATTCCGGCGAGGCCTCCGTTTTCCGTCCGGAGTCTCGTCAGCCGGGACTCGAACCGGATGTCCGTCCCCAGACTCAGCAGCTCCTTGCGCAGGTTTTTCAGCGCGATGTGGAGCATGTCCGTTCCCACATGGGGCTTTGCGTCAATCAAAATGTCCTCCGGCGCGCCGCAGGAGACCAGCTCCTCCAGAATAAAGCGGTGACGGGGGTCCTTGGTGCCGGTATTCAGCTTTCCGTCGGAAAACGCTCCCGCGCCGCCCTCTCCAAACTGCACGTTGGAGCGGACGTCCAGTTCTCCGGTTTGCCAGAACCTTTCCACATCCGCCTGACGCTGCTCCACGGTTTTGCCCCGTTCCAGAAGGATGGGCTTTGCCCCGGCCTTTGCCAGCACCAGCGCGGCAAACAGCCCCGCCGGTCCCGCGCCTACCACCACCGGCGAAAGCTCCGGCGGAGCCGCCGGTTTCGGCAGAGCATAGTCCGGGGCCGGGACATAACGAGATACCTTTTTGTTGTGGCTGCGGCGCAAGACCTTTTCCTCCTCTGCCGCGTCCACCGCCACGGTGTATACCAGTTCCACGTCCTCCCGGGCGTCCACGCTTCGGCGCAGGACATGAATGGATTTTATATCGTTTTCACCGACCCGCAGAAGGCGGGCGGCCTCCCGCACCAGATCACGGGGTCCACGCCCGGGCCGCTGCTTCAGACCTTCAATTTTAAGCAAATTAATAGTTTCCTTTCCTTGATGTTCAGTATGGGCATCGTGCTCCGTTACGTTGCAGTCGGCAAGGCCGATCATCTGCCTGCTCTCCGGCTCCGGACGGGACCTCAACGCGCGCTATCATCAGTTATCATTATATCACGTTCCATGTCGTATTGAAAGAGTTCGCGCATCAGTATCTTACCGTTCAAGCCATCCACCACATACCCGGGGCTGCCGTCGGTCTTCACGCCGCTGCTTGTATCCATCTCTCGATAAAGAAACCTGGCGGGGCACTGCCCCGCCAGG
>Ga0183100_1001341_pt1 | contig 12735 bp, 14 predicted proteins | sample Biomet2_FD_127789 | JGI IMG/M metagenome (GOLD analysis project Ga0183100, IMG submission 127789) | Microbial communities from bioreactor (seeded with anoxic lake sediment) at LBNL, California, USA - Biofuel metagenome 2 | ecosystem: Engineered > Bioreactor > Anaerobic > Unclassified ...
GTTTGCGCTTGTTGCGGGATTATTGGCAAAGTATATGCGGGCATGCGCTCACTGCCTTGCGCAACTCCCGTACGCAAGTATTTCGGCATCCTACGGGTTTGTCCTTATCTGGCTTGCAGGAACAATCCTGCTGCTTGCGGTTACCCTGCTGATGATGAAAAATCGCCGTCTTTTCAAAGCGACTGCGTGGCTTTCGGTCATTTTGCTCTTAACAGGGATTTTTTCGTATCAGCTGTCGATGCACAATGTAACGCGCCTTGCCATTTTGGATGTCGGCAGTGCCGAGTCACTTGTGCTGACGCGAAACGGACATGCGGCCGTTGTTGGCTGCGGGGGCTTTTCGCCCAATCCAATCAGCAGTTATCTGCGTGCGCAGGGAATCACTCAGCTTGATTATATTCAGCCGCTGACTTTAACCAAAGAAGAGTCGGAAAATGCCGCCGAACTGATTAATCAATTCGCTCCGAAACAGCTTGTGATGCACAGTGACGATTGCATGGACAGCTTTTTGGAAAAGTCTGTTCCAAGTGTGAACCATGTATCTGTTTATGACACAACTGCCGCTTCCAACCTGTGGAGTAACGCCGATATTCGTGTTCAGTCTGCCGGTGCGGTCAGCGCAGTGCGAATTACGATCAATCAAGTGACAGTTTTAATTTGTCCGACCGGTACGGACCTTTCCTTTCTGCCAAACGACTGGCTGAGTTCCGATTTCATAGTAGCCGATTCCATTTCGGAAAACGTGGTTCAGTATGAACCCCTGTATTTGGTGCTTTCGATGGATGAAGAGGACATTCGGAAAAATGCTGTTAAAATACAGAAATTGAACCCGATTGCAACCGGTGGCATCGGAAATGTTGTACTGCAAATGAAAGATGATAGAACCTTAAAATTAAGGAGGGAATAGAAATGCCTGAGATTACCGAGGCGGAATTCAAAAAACAGCTTGAAAAATCCGATTTTTCCAACTTGTATTTAATATACGGAGAAGAAAAATACCTGATTGTAAATTACGCCCAAAAGATGATAACCAAGGCCGCTGGCAGCGTGTTCAGCGACTTTAATCTTCAGTGCTTTGATGATTCCGCTTCCATAGATGAAATCGCCGCTGCGGTCGAAGCACTGCCATTTATGGCGGAGCGCAAATGCGTCGCCGTTTCCGACCTTGATGTGGAAAGTCTGCGCACGCAGGAAGCCGCTAAGCTTGATGAGCTGATTGAAAACATACCGGAAACTACCGTGTTGATTTTTTATCTTCCTACCGTTGTCATTGATTATAAAAAAGATAAAAAGTGGAAGAAGTTTCTTACTTCGGTAAATCAAACAGGCTGTACTGTACAGTTAAAAAAGCGCTCCAATCCAGACCTCGAAAAGCTTTTGTGCACCGGAGCTACAAAGCGGGGCTGTGTGTTGCCGCGTGCAGGTGCTGCCCGTATCATTGGTTACTGCGGTAACGACATGCAAACACTGCTGAACGAACTCGAAAAGCTTTGCGCATTCGTGAAAGAGGGCGAAATCACTACGCAGCTCATTGACCAAATGGTGGTTAGAAATTTGGAAACCAAGGTCTACGATTTGTCCAAAGCGATTATTGCCGGAGAATACGACAAAGCCTATGGGGTGCTCGATTTACTGTTTTATCAGAACGAGGAACCTGTTTCTGTTCTGGCTGTGCTTTCTTCCGCTTATGTGGATATGTACCGCGTGAGAACGTCCGTACAAAGCGGATGCGGGGCTATGGAGCCTGCAAAATATTTTGATTATGCACGCAAGGAATTCCGCCTGACAAACGCTGAGCGCGACGCAAAAAAGCTGACGTCATCCATGCTGCGTGAAAGCCTTCAAGCGCTTCTGAAAGCCGATACGGCCTTGAAAAGCGCACGTGGTGACCGCCGCATCGTCATGGAAAAACTGATTGCTCAGCTTTTATTAATCGCTGAAGGGGAGAGGATTGCTTGATTAAAGTAAAAGAGGCTGTCATTGTCGAGGGGAAGTACGATAAAATTAAACTTTCGTCCATCATCGACGGTTTGATTATTGAGACAAACGGTTTTCAGATTTTCAGCGATAAAAAACAGATGGATTTGATTCGCCGCCTCGCCGATGCCCGTGGAATCCTTGTCCTGACCGACAGTGACGCCGCAGGTTTTGTAATCCGAAACTATCTTACGGGCGCAATCAGTTCCGACAAAATCAAGCACGCGTATATACCCGATATTCTTGGCAAGGAAAGCCGTAAGGAAAAGCCGTCAAAGGAAGGAAAACTCGGGGTAGAAGGAGTTCCGGCCGATGTGATTATTGATGCGCTCAAACGGGCGGGCGTTACCTGTGAATCTGGAGAGACGGGAGGACGTAAAATCACCAAAACGGACTTGTATCTTTTTGGCCTTTCCGGCGGTGAAAACAGTGCCGAAAAAAGACAGGTCCTTTTGAAGGAACTGTCTCTTCCTGCGCATTTAGCTACCAATTCACTGGTTGGTGTTTTGAACAGTATCATGAGCTACAATGAGTTTGCCGAGCTTGTCGACAAAATTTTTAAAAATTGATCATATAGGGTTGACAATTCCTAATTCATGATGATATAATAACTCTTGCTGAGTCGCGCGAGTGCTGGAATTGGCAGACAGGCACGTTTGAGGGGCGTGTGTTGTATGACGTACGGGTTCAAGTCCCGTCTCGCGCACCAACTAATAAAATCCGGGGAGCCGCATGATTGTGGCTTCCCGGATTTTGTTTTTGCTTAAAAACTATGCTTGGGGTTTATTTGGGATTTACGCAAGCTTTTTTTGAAAGATAAAACGTTTGCAACCGCTTCAGATGCCTTGGCCTGTGTTTTGGCCGCATTATAAAGCAGATGGAAATTGGTCATTACTTTTATCTTCATTATCTGTACTGTTACGTATTGTTTTTGATGTTTTAGATAGTGGTTTAACTGATGGAACGGTTGAAGCGCTTGCAGAGTCTAAAACAGGTGAGTTATCTCTATTTTGTTTGTTTTTATCCATAAAGTTGATCTCCTTTCGAGATTAGTTTATCCAGTGGATCAGGTTTTATTAAAAAAGCGGGGCGTTTCCGCTCCGCCCAGTATTAGTTAATATTCTCGGGGTGGCCTTGGCTGAATTGGCGGATGCGGTGGCCCCGATGGATGATGTGGCCATTGCTCATCGCGGTACGGTTGCAGACAACGATCCTGTCTTCGACATGGTCGCTCGGGCTGAAACCACCACCAAAATGGAGGAAAAAATCTTGGCATTTTATATACATCTCCTTCCACACATAATATGCAGAAGAGGACAGAATTGAGCGGATACATAATAAAGAAGCGGCTCAAACCCGTCAGGGTAGGAGCCGCAGAACATTATTTGGTATATCAAGTTATCGATTTAAAATCCAGACATTGTAGCTTAAATATCCGGCAAAGGTGATCCACGCAAGATAGGGTACAAGCAACCATCCTGCCGCTTTATTGCATTGGTAAAACAATTTTATTGTCGCTGCGAGAAGAATCCACAGAATAACGAGCCAAATAAAAGCTAACAAATAAGCATTAAGATTGAAAAAGATGGGTGACCAGATAAAATTCACGACCAATTGTACCGCATAAACAATGAGTGCAGGTTTCCTGCATTTTGGATCAGAAAGATAAACCAAGTAGGCCGCGATACCCATGAGAATGTAAAGAATCGTCCACGCAATCGGAAACAGCCAGGATGGTGGGGATAACGGTGGCAGGTTCAAAGATTGATATACACCTGTTTGGCCTCGGATTATTAACCCTGATATGCCGCCAATACCCAGACTAATTAGCAAACTAATGAGGAGCGGTTTCCATTGAATAGAGCGAGTTGAATGCATAATATCAGACCTTTCTAACCTTTTTTAAAGTATATGCTTAAAAAGTAAAAAAAACAATATATTAACCTCGTCTTTTATATTTAGGTGGAATTTCAGTTAAAAAGCTCTCACCTTCTGATTTGTCACCGATATAATTTTTGCTCAAATTGCATTCAGTGTTGTCACAAGTAATTTCATTGCAAGATTTCGACGCATAGCACAAATTGCTCGATTCTTTCTGATGATAGCGGATGCTAATCGAAACATAGCGGCTTAAATGGCCGCAATACTTTCCAAGCGTTTTGTCGGATACCATATAAATCATCTCCTGTATTTATTATATCAGAAATTTGTGAACACATACTTCGGCAGTGAGCGACACGACTTATATTTTACAATTTATGCAGCGGTAATTGACGCATTTGATACGGTGCCTGCAGAAACCATCCAACAGACTGTAACTGTGAGAGATAATGGCAACACTGCATCGAATCCTTCCACGGGCTTGCAATGAAATAAATAGATAGAATGACAGTCTTTTTTAGCCAATTCTTTCGTTTTTGAGGGTTATATTTTTTATTATGCAAATAACAGAATGAATTCATTGGTAATCGTGATAGTATTAATTAGTAAGCAGTGGATAATTAGCAGTTGATTTGTTTTTTAGAATAGGACATGTTCGATCAGTTGCTCTTTGAAGCACATAAATAGATGCAATAAAAGAAATAAAGGTGTAAGTATAATGTCATTTAAAGATCCAAACAAGTTAAAAAAGAAGAAGCAAGTAGTTAAAAAAGTTACTCCGAAGACAGAAACTGGGCATGAATCAGATTCTGCCGACAAGCCCAAAAGAAATGCCGGAGCAAGCGCCGATAGCAGCAGCCGAAGAATGTGGCGACTGAGACAAGCAAAGAGCCAAGTCCATCCCCAAACACGCGGTATAAGTAAATAGACAAAGTTAAGCCGTATCGGATTCAGTTTCGGTACGGCCTTTTTAGTTCGGAAAGCTTATGTGCCTGTTATGGCCTATTTTGTGTATAATGAAATATGTTGACATATATCCCATTATCAAGTATTCTTAATGAGAAAGTAGATGATATTTTGAATATTTTAGGATGGCTTATTTTAGGCGCACTGGCGGGATGGATTGCCAGCATGATCATGGGCAAAGACGCAGATATGGGTGCTATCGCTAACATTGTTGTCGGTATAGTTGGCTCTTTTATCGGAGGGTTTTTGGTTAGTGCCGTTGGGGGACAAGGCTTTACTGGATTTAATTTATGGAGTTTGATTGTGGCAGTCATAGGTGCAGTTGTGCTATTGTGGATTGTCAATTTGCTTCGAAGAAAGAGATAAAAATCAAAGTTATAAACAGTTATGGCCCGCTGATTTAGTTCAGAGGGCTTATTTCTTTATCACAGCCTAACCGCCGATACTAACAATCTGATTGATAAAGATATACCCGGGGATTAATTCCCCGGGTTGCTGATATTTCGGTCTGTTCTTTATAATGATTCAGATGGGTTTATATTCTGTTTTATAATTTCGCCGGTTTCAAAATAGTTATCGATCACTTTCTCAGGCCATCCTAACTCTTTTAGCACTTCTTTGATCGTATCTTGTGTTTGCTTTGTCATCGTTATCAAATCTCCATTCAAAGTTTATCGTGTTTATATTGTGACAAAACTCAGTGATGTTCTTCTGTTAGAACCGTGAAAATAAGATGAATACAAACATTACCAATTTAAAGTTGAATGCCTGAATTCCGTTGGACTTTGTGCTCCATATAAATGGAATAATATCTAAAGTGAACTCTATTTTAAGCTACATAAGCTTAAAATATTTGTACGAAGATTTGTATAAAAATGGAAATTTTTGTGATATACTCTACTCATTGATAAGGAGGCGCATTATGCAGTATATAAAAGTCGCACAAACAGATGAAGTAAAACCTGGCGAGAAAAAGAAAATTTCTCTTAAGGACAAGACGTTATTGCTTACAAATGTCCAAGAAACCTATTATGCGATCGATAATAGATGCCCGCATATGGGAGGCTCCCTCTATGAAGGAAAATTGGATGGTGGTACGATTACTTGCCCCAAGCATGGTTCGGTATTTGATGTAAGAACAGGGAAAGTAGTAAAAAACGGCAAAATTGTTTTCATAAACCTCAAAGTCAATGATACTAAGGCTTACCCTGTTAAAATCGAAGGTATTGATATTCTGATTGGTATGGAATAAAACACCCAATAGATCATTCCTGTTGATATGAAACCGGAACCAATGTAAGAAAATAAGAGTGAAAGGGGAAAATAAAAATGAAAAAAAATGTAGGTAATGCGGATAAATGGATTCGAATTGTTTTAGGGATTGTTCTGCTGAGTTTGATTCTTATTATCCAGAATAATTGGCGGTGGCTTGGCTTGATTGGTCTAATTCCGTTAGCAACGGCTTTTCTAAACTTTTGCCCGATTTATGCTCTGTTTGGAATAAGCACAAACAAGGATAAGTAGTGAAGCGCATCAAAACAGATAAAAATCCGGAAAACCATATTTATGATGGATTTCCGGCTTTTTTTTGAATTGAGATGGTATAAGTACGAAATAATCTTGTATGTGGCTGAGATTATACTTGCGATTGAATCGGAAATCGAGTAAAATTATAAAAAACAATACATATCTCTCAACTTACGCATTTGTAGGTATGTTCAGTGAGGAAGAAAAATGGAACTTTTAAAAGAACGAATTCGCATGGACGGCAGGGTCAAGGAAGGCAATATTCTTAAGGTTGACAGCTTTTTAAATCATCAAATTGACATTTCTCTGTTAAATGAGATCGGGCGGGAATTCAAGCATTTGTTCGATGGGAAAAAAATCACCAAGATTGTTACGATTGAAGCAAGTGGCATTGCAATTGCCTGCCTCACCGCACAATATTTCAATGTTCCTGTCGTCTTTGCAAAAAAAGCAGTGAGCAAAAATATCGACGGAGACGTCTACACTTCTACAATCAAGAGTTATACTCACGGAAATGAATACACCGCTATGCTGGAAAAACGATTTTTGACTCAAAATGATCAAGTACTAATCTTAGATGACTTTCTTGCTACCGGAAAGGCGCAACTCGGCCTTTTAGACATTTCCAGACAAGCAGGCGCTACAGTTGCCGGTATCGGTATTGTCATTGAAAAAGGGTTTCAGGGCGGTGGTGACAAACTCCGGGCTGCAGGATATGATTTGCGCAGCCTTGCCATTATTGATAGCATGGAGAATGGTACACTCTGTTTTCGGGAATAAGCACCTCTTCTTGGAACATAGGGAGGGTTGCAAAACTCAAATGTGGGATCATGTAATCGCTCGCTGATGTGTTTCCTAACGGGAGAAAGTTAAATAGAGAAAGTTAGGGTGCACTGGTTTGATTTCCGGTGCGCTTTTTTGCTGTTTGATGGGGGGGAATTACTACGAAGAAAATATTATGTTTTATATTGTCATTCTTAATGATGACCGCGGTCGGTTGTTCAACCCAAGCTTCTACTTCGGGTACCGAATCTACAAAAAAAATGAAGCAGCCGGAACCTTTTATTCACATTGATATGGTAACGATAAGCTCCGGATATGCCATGACTAAAAATTTTCATGTGCTAAAAACAGTAGACAGCGGAGTAAATTGGACAGACACACTTACGATTAACAGCGATTCTTATTCGGATGGACCAGCATTGTATGTCTTAAATGACAAAACAGTCTATGTTGCCTCCTATACAGCTTCTGAAATTGAAATTCAAAAATCTACGGATGCTGGCAAAAGTTGGTCTAAAAACACAATGAACATGCAGGTAGATGATTTTAATTCCACTTATGGTGGGAGCCTGACCCTGAGTTTCATCAATCAGTCTGATGGATTTCTTCTTACCAGTGGTCTTCCGGCAGCCGGTCTGATGAGTAAAGCGCTTTACAGAACGTCGGATGGAGGAAACAACTGGGCTTATATTGGAAAAAGTGAGAATCCAGAGCAGGGAGTCGGAGACCTGTCGGGAATCAATGGTTATACAACAGGAATGACATTTTTTAATTCAGTTACTGGATATATCACCTGCACCTACCATGGCCAAAAAGAAATTTCAGTGTATAAGACTGGTAACAGAGGGAAAAGCTGGTCTGCTGTTGCAATCCCTCTTCCCGAAAAATATGCATCATCGGCTTATGATAAAGAATACTACGCAGATGCATACCAACCCGTGGTTTATGGAAAAGACAGGAAAAACGTAAAAATGGAATTGTATTTCTGTTATGACGATGTACGCTACCCGTATATTTACAGTTCAGATGACGGGGGAACTACTTGGCACATAGATGGAATAAGCAATTTGTTGATGAAAGAATACTGCTTTGTAGATAATAAAAACGGGTTTGGATTAAATGAAAGCGGAAAGCTTTATACGACGAACGACGGTGGTATTTCATGGTCGGAGACTTTATAGTGATTGCGGGCACAAAAACGGATGAACAATTATTTATTTTGCTTAATCACTTGACAATAAGTGAATGTTCGTTTATTATATAGTTAATCCTCAGTTTCATCCAGAAAATTAGGGGGGTTCATATGAGAAGAAAAGATGATGAAAAGCAAAGATGCATTAAAAATGCTGTAGTACAGCTGATTTTAGAAGAGGGCTTTCAAGGTGCATCTGTTTCAAAAATAGCAAAATCTGCAGGTGTATCGCCTGCTACAGTATATATTTATTATGAGAATAAAGATGCAATGCTCCGCGATATCTATTACGAATATGCGGAAGACACTATGCAATATTTGCTTCAGTGTTTAAGCCCGAATATGCCGGGGGACGAAGTGATCGCTGTTTTAGTTCGAAGGTATTACTGCTTTATTGTTGAAAATAAAGAAATATTTCACTTTATCGAACAATACAGTAGCTGCCCGGTTCTTCAAAACAGCTGTGGATTAATGAAGGGCCCGGCAAACTTAAATCAGTTGTTAATGGACTTAAAGAATCGGCATATCTTAAATGATTATAACATTGATAATCTGTATGCCATTTTATTTTCCCCGGTTAAAACGATAGCAGTAAAGAACTGTGCTTCCGAAGACATTGCGACGGAGCGCTTGGATGAGCTGATTTACATTATTCAGAGAGCACTCCTCAAAGACTTTTAACCAAATCCGGGTGATTTGATCTCGAAAAGTTTATTTACCCTTAAGCGAGTATAAAATCTCGCTTATTAATTATAAAATAATTAAATGAATATTCATTTATAACCGAAAGGATAGTTGATATGATAATACCAATTGAAGATTTAGTCTTATTACCGCAAATGACTTACCCGTTTAGAACAGGACACTTAAGTGAAGAAGAATTGACTGCTATTCGCCATAACGATCAAGAAATAGTTGCTTTGCCATTAAAGCAGCATCGCGGCAGACACGAGGTTAAGGCAGAGGATTTTCACAAAGTAGGCGTTACATTGGAACTGCTGGAAGTGAATACCGACGAAAAAGGAAACCGTATTCAGGCAAAAGTTTTAAATCGTGTGGCAGTATCCGATATCATCATTGGGGAAGACATCATCACTGGCAAAACGGAATTAATCCCTGAAGTTATTGACCTTAACGAAAATAGCCAAAAAGAAATGATGACCTATATTCAGGATATCTCTCACCAAATTGGAATGAACTTCAAAAATTCAGAAGGCATCGTTAAAGCAATTGATGATATAAAGGATCTTAATGTTTTGATTGGCTATATCTGCCAGTTCACTCCTTTCACAAATGAAGAGAAAAATACTTTGATGGAAACTGCTTCTTTAAAAGAGCGTGGCTTGACTTTCATTGATTATTTTCTGCATTACAAAGAGTCCATTCAGCTTCAAATCGAAATGACGGAACGCTTTTCCGAGAGAGCCAACAAAAACTACCGTGAAGCAGTTTTGCGGGAACAGCTCAAGGCAATACAGGAAGAGCTGGATGAAGAGAAACCTGCCTCAGCCAAAAAGGGTAAAGATTATAAAACCCGTATTGAAAATGCGCATATGCCTGAAGAAATTCAAACAGCCGCACTGGAAGAGTTAAGCAAGTTGGAAAGTCAGAGCCCTGCAAGTCCGGATTACAATGTGATTCAAAACTATTTGGATCTTATTGTGGAACTCCCCTGGGAGATGAAAACGGAAAAACTCGTCAATATTGCTGAAGCTCGTCGTATTCTTGATCAGCAGCACTATGGTTTGGAAAAAGTAAAAGAGCGCATTATACAGCACCTTGCAGTCATGCAGCTGAAAAAAGAGCAACAGGGTTCCATCCTTTTGCTTGTCGGCCCTCCCGGAACCGGCAAAACAAGTCTTGGCAAAAGCATTGCGGAAGCATTAGGCCGAAAATACATTCGACTCAGCTTAGGCGGAATCCGTGATGAGGCTGAAATCCGCGGGCACCGCAGAACTTACATCGGCGCAATGCCCGGACGTATCATCCAAAGCATCAAAAAAGCAGGGACAATGAATCCTGTTTTGGTTTTGGATGAAGTGGATAAATTGATGACCGGTTATAACGGCGACCCGGCAAGCGCGTTGCTTGAAGTCTTGGACCCCGAGCAAAACAACACCTTTACGGATCATTACTTGGATTTGCCTTACGATTTGTCCAACGTACTTTTTATTGCAACAGCAAACTCACTTGAGAGTATTCCAAGACCTTTGTTAGATCGTATGGAAATCATCGAGCTTTCAAGTTATACTACAAATGAAAAGTTTCACATTGGTAAGAACCATTTGATTAAGGAAGCCCTTGATGAGCATGGGTTAACAGAAGCTGATGTTCAGATCAGTGATGAAGCGCTACAGAAAATTATTTCAGATTATACGATGGAGGCCGGCGTCAGGGGATTGAAAAAGCAGCTGGATGCCATTGCTCGGAATGCGGCGGAAAAGATTGTTTTGGGAACCGCTGAAAAGCCATATGTAGTTGAAGCAGACGCATTGGAGGAAATCCTCGGCAGACGGATGTCAAGACACGACATGGCACAGGAAATGAACCCTCCCGGGGTTGTTACAGGATTGGCATGGACCCCGGTTGGCGGTGAAATCTTATTCATTGAGGCCACTGAAATGCCCGGAAACGACCAGATTATATTAACCGGTCAGTTGGGGGATGTCATGAAGGAATCTGCAAGAATCTCTTTAAGCCTTTTAAAGTCCCGTTTGCCGGTAAATGCCATTCAGTTCAAAGAAAAAGATATACATATCCATGTACCGTCCGGTGCTGTCCCAAAGGATGGCCCTTCGGCAGGAGTTACGCTCTTTACGGCTCTTGCATCTTTGATTACCAATATTAAGGTGAATCCGAAACTCGCAATGACGGGGGAGATCACCCTGAGGGGCGCTGTTCTTCCGATTGGTGGACTGAAAGAAAAATTGTTAGCTGCGGAACGTGCGGGTATCACAAAAGTTTTGATTCCGGAAGATAATGTTGCAGATCTAAAGGATGTTTCACCGGAAGTGAAAGAGAAAATTCAGATTGTGCCGGTGACAACCATTGAAGATGTTTTGCAAGAAGCATTAGGGATCGCATTGCCTAAGGTCCATCAAGTTCTTGCTCAGCCAAAATTTTTTACGATGTTAAATGAGCACCAAGAGTAATTTGAATACGCGAAGTATCCCGTAAAAGAAGAATCACAAAAATCAGACCCGAATTGGCGTTACCAAACGCTTCTTCGGGTCTTTGTTTATAAGAAATTTCAATAGGGGAGAGCTAAATCATTTTTTACGCTTCTTGCGTTTATTCGTGTGACGGTCAGTGCTAACACTTCGCGAGAGAATTATATTTTTCAACTTTACATACGCTGCTAAAGCCACAATTAAAAATAGATAAGATAAAATTTTATAGGGGGAGAATATTCCGTCTGTCGAAAAAATGCTTGGAACGAGCAGCGCCAAGACCTGCAGTAATGTAAAAAATAATAATATGTAGTTGAGACTTGAAGAGTCTAATCTGTCCAATAAATCGCGCTGAGTGTTAAATACTCTTTGCAGTTGTTCCTGATTCCTTGCGAGGCGACGGAGTTGTTCGTCAATCCGAAAGGCATGCCTCAGCATAGCGAGAGATTTTTTAGAAGATGGATAATTTACTTCGATATCCCAAAATTCGATTGTCTTTGAATAGTCTGTTAGAATTTGATTTGTTTGAGATAATATTTTATTCGGGTTGTGTTCAGTCATGGAAGACAGAAATTCTACAATTCGCTCATTTGTCATTACAATGGCGGACTCTTCGAACATTAGCAATTCTATGTAAAATAAAGAAATGGATTCACAGGAAATTCTGTTTTCCACTTCAAAGGGGAATGAATTGGATATCTGTATAAAAATATTGGAATAAGCATATCCGTGCGCATATTCATACTGAGCCATCCCGTGATCATCTTCTACGATTGCTGTAATATCGCTGTCAATCACTCGTCCCATCCCTTCATCCTGGCCATAAATCGTTTCGGTAAACAGTAAGGAAGACAGTTCGTAATTACTGATGTTGGAGCGGTCATTGCGAATACTGAGGAACGCCTTGGGAGTTCCTCTTTTGATGAGCTTATATTCTTTTTCAATATATTCGTAAAAATTCAGCAGGCTGCCATCATTTTCGACGACGATAAGCTGATTGCGTATGGTGCTGTCCAGCAGGTGGCTCAGCAGAAATGGGCAGGATAACGAAATGACCGACGCAACCCCACAGCTGCTCAGTTTGTCGATTGACAGAATAATGTCCACATAGGCGGGCTGTCCAATGGGATTACCGCCTGTTAAATACGTGTCAGGAGTAGTTTCCTCTGTTACAAGTACCCTTTTCTTTCCCAGATAATAACGTTGGATACGTTCTTTAAAGTCGCTCAGGCATCCGCC
>Ga0183100_1001342_pt1 | contig 12731 bp, 9 predicted proteins | sample Biomet2_FD_127789 | JGI IMG/M metagenome (GOLD analysis project Ga0183100, IMG submission 127789) | Microbial communities from bioreactor (seeded with anoxic lake sediment) at LBNL, California, USA - Biofuel metagenome 2 | ecosystem: Engineered > Bioreactor > Anaerobic > Unclassified ...
CTTAGGTGAGTAGAATTAGCATTGCTGTTGGGGTGTAGCCAAGTGGTAAGGCACGGGACTCTGAATCCCGTATGCACTGGTCCGATCCCAGTCACCCCAGCCAAATAGATCAAAAACGCCTTCCCGCAAAGGAAGGCTTTTTTTGTGACTTTTCTACCGTTTGGGCGAAGGGGAAAATCCAAAGATTAGGAAGAGCTTTTAGGCCTTAAGGAGTTCGATTGTGATTTTGATCATCGTTTCAAAATCCGTCACGGACAAATACTCGAAGCGGCCGTGGTGGTTGTAGCTTCCCGTTCCAAGGTTAGGAGTGGGGCAGCCGAGAAAACTAAAGGTGGCGCCGTCGGTTCCGCCCCGAATCGGTTCATGGCGGGGAGCGATCCCGAGCTTTTGATAGACTTCGTCAGCGTGAATCATGGCGCGGGGGTCCTTGTCGAGAATCTCCTTCATGTTCCGGTAATCGTCGGCCAACGTCACCTTGACGGAGGCTTTCGGGTATTTGGCGTTGAGTTTTCTCTCCGCTTCGACGAATTCCTGTTTTTGCTTTTCGAGGAGCGAGCGGTCGTGGTTTCGGATAATGTAGCGGACGGTCGCGTGCTCCGCCGTGCCCTCTAGGAAGAGCGGGTGGTTAAAGCCTTCGTGCCCCTCGGTCAGTTCCGGGCGTTCGGCGGGATTAAGGAGGCTATCGAATTCGGCGGCCAGGCGCAGGGCGTTGATGAGTTTGCCTTTGGCCTCGCCCGGATGGATGGCGAATCCGCGAATCTCGACGACGGCGTGGGCGGCATTAAAAGTCTCGTCTTCGATGAGGTCCGGTTCGGCCCCGTCGAGGGTGTAGGCGAAAGTGGCTCCGAACTTCTTCGGGTCGAAGTGCTCCGGTCCCCGGCCGATTTCCTCATCGGGAGTGAAGAGAATGCAGATGGTGTGATGCTTTTCTTCCGGATGGCTAACGTAATGGTCGAGGGTGGCCATAATGATGGCTAGGCCCGCCTTGTCGTCGCCCCCTAAGAGGGTGGTTCCGTCGGTGACGACCAGCCCTTGGCCTATGTATTTCTTTAGCCTCGGGAAATCCTCCGGACTCATGGAGAATTCTTCGTTTAGTTTGATTAAACCGCCGTCATAATGCTCGATGAGCCGGGGTTTGACGTGGGCGCCCGAGATTTCCGAGGCGGTGTCGACGTGACTGTTGAGGCCGATCGCGGAAAGGCCTTTCTCGCCTTCGAGCCGCGCGTAAACCCGACCATTATCATCGATGGTGGCCTTAATGCCCATCTCCGCCAACTCTTTCACGAGCTCGCGAGAAAGGTCTAATTCCTTGCTCGCCGAGGGAGTTGCCGAGGAGTTTTCATCACTTTGGGTGTCGATTTGGACGTATTTGAAGAAACGGGATAATTCTTTGGTCATAGAAAGCCTTCCTTTTTGCCGAGGTCATTGTATAGCGAATCAGCCACTTCTTCCATAAAAGGGTGGGCCGAAAAACTCGTAGGTAGTAGAATGAGGCAAATGAATAAACGTCCCTTCTCGCTTCTCGTCTTGTCCTTTTTCGGAACAGTCCTGTCCTCCTGTTCGCTTTTTGGGACCTCGTCATCCGTTCCTTCTTCAAGCGGGGACTCTACTTCTAGTTCGTCCTCCTCGAAAACATCCACATCCTCGAACGGCTCTTCCGTTTCAAGTTCCGTCTCTTCGTCTTCTTCGTCTTCTTCGTCCTCGAGGTCCTCGGAAGCGCCTTTGCCGACCGATTACACAGACTTTTGGTCGCATAAAGAAGTGATTTCGATCAACCTCAGTTTTTCGACGACATCCCTCTACGCCCTCAGCCACTTTGGAGCCATTGATAACCAAAAGTGGGGCGACGTCTATTTCCCGGCTGATTTTTCTTTGACCATTGGCGGCACGACCACGTATGCCTATGAAGTGGGGGTGCGGATGAAGGGCAACACATCTCGCACCGAATTCCTTAACTACAACGGCACCTTTATACCTGACGCCTACGCTCACTTTAAGGTGTCCTTCAAAGCCACCTTCGACGATGATATATACAACTTAAGCCAGTTTAGCGCCTTCAAGCACGACTGGTCGGATGATGCGGCCGGGCGGAAAGTCCGCAAAAACCGCACGTTTTACGGGATGGAGAAGTTCGATTTGAAGTATTTGCCGCGTAACACCTACGGAGGGAAGGGTGCCACCTATTCGCAGGAAATGTATTGCTATCAGCGCTTCAACGACGCCGGTATTTTGGCCCCGCATACTTCTTGGGCCAGTTTGAACCTGAGCAGCTCCTCAGCCTCCCGCCTCAGTGATTACGAGCTCGTTGAAGACATCGACAAACCCTTTCTCAAGAACCGTTTAGGCAAGGACGAAGCCCAAGGGGATCTTTATAAATGCGTCTATTCCCCAAACAAAGCCGACTTCAACCGCACCGAAGCTGTGACCATCAGCTACGACGATGTTACCGGCTATTGCAACGGAACGCGGGTCCCTCTGGGCCGCATCGGAGTCGAAGACAACTTCAATTACTATCACCCCAGCTACCAACTCAAGACCAACGATAACGTGGAGGACAGCGACTTTTCCAAAATGGCGAACCTCATTAATGCCGCCCATTCCTGCCGCTACGAGAAGGGCCCCATCGAACTGCTTAGCAGTGTTCTCGATATTGACGAATTCCTCAAATTCGAAGCCATTTCCTTCCTCTTTGGCAATTTCGACGATCAACGGATGAACTGGAACAACTTCTTTCTCTACTTCCGCCCAAGCGACGGGAAAGCCATTTACCTGCCCTACGATTGGGATTGGTCACTAGGCAATTCCATCGACTTCGACATGGTTAACCTCGATCCGTTTTACAGCACTGGCCTTGATGGGAATGAGGTGGCTAACCCCTATTGGGACACGATCATCCCGGGAGGCAAGAACAGCGACTACTCCTTGGACGACTTCCGGGCGGCCTATTTGCAGGACATGAAAGACGCTCTGCAAAACGGTTACCTAGACCCTTCAGCCTACGAAACCTTTATTGCTTCGATGCCCAACACAAGCGATTTAGCTTCAGTAACCACCTACATGAACGCGAAAAAAGCCTTTGTCACCCCCTATTTGAACAATTAATTTCGTACTGGGTTAACCCAATAAAAAGCGATTCTCAGGGTCTATCCGGGCCTTCTTTTTGGCCCTAGAAAGAAAGACTTCCTTTTCTTTCGGCGAGTAAGGAAAGTTGAAACCTGTCGCAATTACCTTAGAATAGTAAGGATTAACCACGAAAAAAGGAGTTATCTCATGGCAAAAAGAACAATTCTCGGGGCGCTTGACGCCAAACGGAGTCAAGAGATCCTCCTCTCCTATCAAAAAGATCCCAAAAACAACGTGATTCGGCACGCCTTATCCAGAACCCCTATCACCAACGTCATTTTCGATTCTTCGTCCCTCCGCGACGTGAACCCGAAGTTCTCGCTCGACCTCAAAACCATGCCGGTGGCCAACCAAAAAGCCAGCGGCCGTTGCTGGATTTTCGCCGGACTCAATTTCCTTCGGGAAATCATCGGCAAAAAGGCCCACATCAAGAGTTTCGAGCTATCGCAGAACTATATTTCTCTCTATGACAAGATCGAGAAGGCCAACTTCGCCCTCGAAACCATCATCCTCTTCGCCGGACGCGACCATGACGATAGGGAATTTGCCTATATCCTTCACGATCCGGTGGGCGATGGCGGTCAATGGGATATGTTCGTGAACCTCGTGAAGAAATACGGCCTCATGCCACAAAGCGCCTTTCCGGAAACCTATAACAGCAACAACACCAAGGAGACCGACACCCTCGTGAACGCCGCGATCCGCGGTTTCGCCGCTAAGGCCACTCATCTCTATAAAGCCGGTCTTCAGAAAGAGATTCGTCCCCTCAAAGAGGAAACGATGGGGAAGATCTACGCGATGTTCCTCAACGCCTTTGGCGTCCCGCCCGAGACTTTCGACTTCGAATACGAGGAAGGAAAGGAAAAGTACATGGTGGAGCGCGGCCTGACCCCTTTGTCCTTCTTTAAGAAATACATCGGAGACGAGATTGACGAATACCAATCCCTCATCAATTCCCCGACCGCGGATAAGCCTTTTGGAAGAAACTACACCATCGACTACCTCGGCAACGTCGTGGAGGGGAAGATCATCAACCACCTCAACCTGCCGATGGCGCGTATCAAAGAACTCATCATTGCTCAACTCCAAGGCGGCCTGCCCGTGTGGTTTGGCAGCGACGTCGGCTTCTTCCGTGACCGGGAGTCCTTCTCTTGGAACGACAAGGCCCTCGATTACGAATCCGAGTTCGGCTTTCCCTTACATTTCGACAAAGCCGATATGCTTGACTATGGCCATAGCGCCATGAACCACGCCATGGTCGTCGCCGGAGTGAACCTCTTGGACGGAAAACCCACCAAATGGAAGATCGAGAATTCCTGGGGACCCGACAACGGCACCCAAGGCTATTACGTCATGAGCCCAACTTGGTTTGACACTTTCGTCTACCAGGCCGTCATCAACAAAAAATTCCTTAACGCGGAGGAGAAGAAGGCCGCCAGTGCCGACCCCATCCACCTCCATCCGTGGGATCCGATGGGAACCTTGGCCGACTAACAAATGAAAAACATCAGGTTTTGCCTGATGTTTTTTTGTGCTAATCCTTAATGTGGGACAGCCACTTGAGGACTCGAAGTTTTCTCTCGTTATAGGGCGGATACTTGACGTTGATCTCGGGTCGGCCCTTCACAAGAACGCTTTTCTCGTGGGAGAAGGTCTCGAAGGTTTTGCGGCCGTGGTAGCGGCCCATCCCGGAACGGCCCACGCCGCCAAAGGGCAGCTTCTCGCTCGTGACGTGCATGATGGTGTCGTTCACGCAGCCCCCGCCAAAAGGTGAAAGGGCCATGACCAGCTTGGCTTTTTGTTTGTCGCGGCTGAAGTAGTAAAAAGCCAAGGGTTTCTCTTTCGAATTGATGGTTGCTAAAGCGGTTGGGAGGTCGGAGAAATAAATGATCGGCAGGATCGGTCCGAAAATCTCATCTGACATCACCTTATCATCCCAGGTGACGTGGTCCATGACCGTCGGTTCGAGCAGTCGCCCTTCGAGATGGCCTCCGATGATTACTTTGGAGGGATCGAGGAAGGCCGTGACTTTCGCCACATGGCGGTCGCTGATGAGATGGGGGAAATCAGGTGTGAGGTGCCCTTGTCCGTCGTAGAAGAATTCTTTGATGTATTTTTTTACACAAGAGACAAAGGCGTCATGGATCTTTTCGTGAACATAGAAGTAATCGGGGGCCACGCAGGTTTGGCCGGCGTTGAGAAATTTGCCCCAAACGGCCCGTTTGGCGGCGAGATCGACATCGGCGTCTTCATCGATGATGCAGGGGGATTTGCCGCCGAGCTCAAGGGAGACGGGTGTGAGGTTTGGTGCGGCTTTCGCGAGGATTTCGCGACCGGTCGTCGCCCCGCCGGTGAAGAAGATGTAATCGTATTTCTGATCGAGCAAATCGGCGTTCTCCTGATGGGAGCCAAGGATGACCGTGACGAGCTCGGGTTTGTTAAACTCAAGGAACATGTCGGCGAGGACCTGCGAGACGTTCGCGGCGGCGGAGGCCGGCTTGATAAGGGCGGTGTTACCGGCGGCGAGACAGCCCATAAGAGGCGCTAGGGCGAGCTGGAAGGGATAATTCCAAGGAGCGATGATGAGGCACACGCCATAGGGTTCTTGCATGAGATAACCAGCCGAAGGGAAATTGAAGATGGACGTGGCCACGCGTTTGGGTTTGCTGTTTGAGCGGAGGTGCTTTATTTGGTAATCGCACTCATCAAGGACAAGATACATTTCCGTTGAGAGAACATCGAACTCGCCTTTGTTGAAATCCGCCAAGAAGGCCGCATCGAACTTCTTTCGGTACTTGAGGATTAGCCTTTTGATTTCTTTGAGATTGGCGATTCGTTCCTCGAGATCCCAAGTTTTGCCCGACACGAAATAGGCCCGCTGCGCCTCAACCAGTTCCTTGATCATATTTGGTTCCTCTTTTTTAATTCTATGCCTCTTTTTCGTTTTGGATATAGCAACGCTTCATCGACCGAAACATGACAAAAACTGCCGGCGCGAAGAAAAGTCGTCTCAGCCTCGGCTTTCCCCTTCTCAAAAACTTGGGTTTGTGAGATTGTTCCTTTAACGCGGAAAACCGAGGGCGCTTTCGTAGAAAAGGCCTAACGCCTTTTCATTTTTCGGACTAAAGTTTTCTCATGAGCGAAATCATCGTTTCCCATCTTTCCAAAATCTACAACCAAGGCAAGGACAATGAAGTCCGGGCTCTGGATGACGTTTCCTTTAAACTTTCCGAAGGTGAATTCGTCGTCGTTCTTGGGGCGTCCGGAGCCGGCAAAAGCACTCTGCTGAATATCCTTGGCGGAATGGATTCGGCCACGAGTGGTTCTTATCTCGTCGGATCGGTGGACGTCGCTCGTCTATCGGCCCATGACCTATCCCTTTTTCGCCGCAATGATGTCGGGTTCGTTTTTCAGTTCTATAACCTCATGCCGAACTTAACCGCTCTTGAGAACGTTGAACTCGCCGCCTCGGTCGTCAAGACGGCCTTTTCCTCCAAAGAGACCCTCGAGAACGTCGGCCTCAAAGAGCGGTCCAACAGTTTCCCTTCCCAGCTTTCGGGAGGCGAGCAACAGCGGGTGGCTATCGCTAGAGCCATGGTTAAAAACCCCAAGTTGCTTCTCTGCGACGAGCCTACAGGCGCCCTCGACAGCAAAACCGGAGCGACCATATTAAAATTGCTTTATGAAGTGGCGGGTAAATACCACACGACCGTCGTCTTGGTAACCCATAACTCGAAGATCGCCGACTGTGCGGGTCGACTTCTTCGCATCAGCGATGGCCGAATCGTGGCGGACGAGAAACATCCGGATCACGTCAAACCCGAGGAGATTGTTTGGTGAGCCCCTTTTCGTATTTAGCAAAAATGGGCCGGCGCCAAATTAAGAGCAATTGGTCCCAGTTTCTGGCCATTATCGCCATCGGGGGCCTAGCCGTTACTTTGTTCGTCGGCTTGCTCGCTAACGCGGACAGTTTTGAGGCGCGCGTCAATTCCGCCTATGACCAAGGCAACATGGCCGACGTTTGGGTCACGACCAATCGCTACGACAAAACCAACAAAGCGGCCATCAGGTCCATCGTGGGCCCCGACGCCGAAATCGAAGGACGTTTCGAGACGAGCGGGCGAATTGGTCGCAACCTCGTCTATCCGACGGTAGTTCCTGCTATTCCGACCATCAGCAAGCCTTACGAGGTCGAAACGGATGCTCAGGCGAGCCAAGATGATTTCGTCTACATCGATACCGCCCTCGCAAACGGGGCCGACCAAAAGTATTCCATCGGGGACGCCCTGAGTGTTTCTTACGACTTTTCGTCCCTCAGTCTTCCTTCCGAAGCCAAAGCGACCATCCAAGCGCTCCTTTTGGATCCGACCGACCCCTTTTTGGATCAAACGGGAGTGCTCTTAAACTACACGATCTCTGGGATTATGAAATTCCCGGAGAACATCCAAAAGGCGGCCTATTCGCCTTCCATCGTTCTCATCTCCGCGAGCCGCTTCCAAGGGGCCGTCCGCAGTTGTCTTCTTGAACATTTCAGCCCGGAGAACTTGGAGACCGTTTTCGAATACGTGCGGGAGTCGTCCCTTGGCTGGGATATCGCTAGTCCAGCGACGTTCCCCCAAGCCAACCAATACCTGGTGACATTTCCCAATCACCAAGTAGGCGATGCGGTGGAACGCCTCAAAGACTCCTTCATGGAAAAAGGGGCCGACTCGAACCTCCTTTCCGTTAACGACCGTTCCAATATGCCCTTCGTCGCCACGGTCCATAACGATGCCGTTCAGGCCCGCCAGTTCACCTTCCTCTTTCCTTTCGTCTTCTTTTTCGTCGGGGTTCTCGTCATTCTCACGACGACCAGCCAAATGGTCCTCAAGGAACGGACAAAAATCGGGACTTTGAAGGCTCTAGGATTGTCGCGGGGGCAGATTTACCAGCACTATCTTCTTTTGACCGATGCCGTGGTGGGCATCGGGATTGCCATAGGCCTTGTGGTCGGTCCCTTGCTGATTCCCGCCATCATGGATAAGAAATACAGCATCATCTACACCCTTCCGGCCCGGACGTATTCCTTTCCGGTTCTCTATGGCCTTTTGACGGCGGTGGCGTTCCTACTCGTCTCCTCTTTGGTGACTTTCCTTATTTGCCGGAAGGAAGTGCGACTCAACCCCGCCGAATCCATGCGTCCGGCCGCTCCCAAAATTCCTGGCAAATCATCCTTTCTTTCGGTTAAACGGCCTTCCTCGATGCTTCTTTCGTTCAAAATGGCGTTTCGCAACATCCGCTTTTCCCTAGGCAAAAGCGCGATGGTCGTGGTCGGGGTCACCGGGTGCACGGCTCTTCTTGTGTGCGGCTTTGGTATTGAGGATTCCATAAACTATGGTATCGATCACGACATGAGCTTATATAACAATGCCTCTCTTTTGGTGGCCTTTTCTGGTTACAAAAGCAAAGATGAAATCATTGCCGACCTTGAGACCTTGCCCGACGTCGATACGAGTCGGTGTGACCCCATCGTCCGTCAAACTTCTACCCTGAAATGCGATGACAGCACGGCGGATTCCTTTTTGTACATTCTCTCCTTTGACCCGAGCGCTCCTGACTCCCATTTCCAACTTCCCGCCTTCGACCACGCAACCGTCGCTATCAGCGAAAAAGTCGCGAAGGCCACAGGAGCTCAGCTTGGAGACACTATCTCCTTCTCCTACCAAAGTGTTTCCTATTCCGCCCCAGTCGGCCTCATCTACCAAGCCTTTGCCTTCAACGGCCTCGTCGCGGTCTCGGATGCTCCATTTTGGGAAAGCCCCGTCACCTACGCCGGAGCCTATCTCGAAACGTTCGCGGGAACCGAGGAAGCCTCTTCCGGGGTCAAGGAAGAAATCTTGCAGCAAACCGCAGCCGGACAACGCTTCAGTTACGTGACCGAATGCAGCACCAAAGGAGACTGGCACGACCAAATTAAAGACGTCATGTCCGGCGTTCTTCTGATGACAAACGCGGTCAAATATTTCGGCATCGCCCTCGCCGTGGTGGTTCTATATAATCTGGCCTTATTGAACTTCCGGGAACGGACGCGCGACATCGCCACGCTCAAGGTCCTCGGCTTCTCGCGCCGGGAAATCGCCTCCAGCCTCCTTTGGGAAACCATGACTCTCACTTTCGTCGGCGTCGGGCTTGGTTTTGCGATGGGCTATCCCTTTCTTTTAGGCGTCATGGGGCTCAACATCGTCGAGCTGGTCAGCTACTTTTACGTGATCAACCCCGCGAGCTACGGTTTGGCTTTCCTTCTCACTTTCGTCGTGGATTTTGCCGTGAACGGAGGCCTTTCGCTACTAACGGGAAGGGTCAAAATGGTCGAAAGCCTGAAGTCCGTGGAGTGACAAGCGTCTCTATGGCGGTTTTACTTCGCCTCCTCTATACTTAGAAACAGGAGGCCAAACACCATGGCAGAAAAGAAGAAAGTCCAGCGATACCGTTGCAAGATTTGCGGCTCGATTGTCATCCCCAATCCGGATGGCTCATGCCCAGTCTGCGGGGCTCCCGCGGATATGCTCGTCCCGGTCGACGAGAACGGCAACGACATCGAACAATAGGTGAACGAGGGGCCTTACGGGCCCCTTTTCGTTCCAAGAAAGGCTTTTATGGACACTCGAAAAATCGCGATTATTGGCGATGGGGCCGTCGGTAGCAGCATTGCCTACACTCTCATGCTCGGCCATGTGGTCAATGAGATTGTCATCATCGACGTGAACGTCGACAAAGCGGAGGGCGATGCCCTCGATATGTCGGACGGCATGTCTTTTATCTCTGTTCCGAAAATTGTCCGTTCCGGCGACTATTCCGCCATCAAGGGCGCCCGCATGGTCATCATCACGGCTGGTGCGGCTCAAAAGCCTGGTGAGACGAGGCTGGATCTTCTAAAGAAAAATGCCTCCATCATGGGCGGCATTCTCGACAGCGTGAAGCCGAATCTTGATGAGGACGCCATCGTTCTCATCGTCAGCAACCCGGTGGATATCTTGACCTATTTTGCCTACCGGAAACTCGGCGTTTCCTCTTCGCGCGTCTTTGGAAGCGGGACCGTTCTTGATACGTCGCGTTTAAAGACCGCCATCAGCGAAGACACTCATATCGATCCGCGCAGCATCCACACGATGATCGTGGGCGAGCACGGCGACAGTGAGGTGGCCGTTTGGAGTGCCACGTCCGTCGGCGGGCTCTCGCTCACCGAATACTGCGCCAAGTGTGGGAAATGCCAAGACAAAAACATGGCCCGCCTGAACGCGCTCCATGACAAAGTCAAAAACGCCGCCTACACCATCATCGCCAAAAAGGGCGCGACCAACTACGCCGTGGCCCTCGCCGTCAGCCGCATCGTTTCGGCGGTTCTCAACGACGAACACTCCGTTCTTACGGTTTCTGCCCTCTTGGTCAATGAGTTCGACGGTGCCTTAAAGGATCTCTACATGTCCTTGCCGTGCGTCGTTTCCTCGATTGGGGTAGAGAAAATCCTTCGTCCCCCTTACTCCGCGAAAGAGAAAGAAGCCATACTTGCTTCGGGCGAAGCTCTGAAAGCCAAGTTGGCTGACCTGCCTCTATAAAGTTTAATAAAAGCCGCCTTGACTTGACGCCAGGCGGCTTTTCTTTTTTCAATGGGTCGAATTTATTTCATCGCCACGTATTTCTCAAGGAAACTCTTGAGAAGGGGATCATGGTATTTGGCCGCGGATTCGTGTTTCCAGGAGCAGTAATCGACTCCGTTATAGGAACGGATGTCCACATCGTCTTGCGTGAGGGTTAGGCCCACGAGGGCGGTCACCGTGCAGCCGCCTTTTGTTAGAGCCGCCGAATCGCTGAGGAACGGAAGTTCGCGGGCTCCGTCGAAAAAGGATGATGTCACTTTGTAGGATCCCTCGACCAAGGCCACTGTGTCATTGACATAGACATCGGCATCGTCGATGGCCCCCCAAGGCTTGCTCTCCTCATTGGCGGCGGGATTGCAATGGAGCCATGTTGGCACGTAACCGGCGTCAAAGCCGAAAGTGGCGGTGAAGGTCTCGGACAACCCATAGTTATCCTTAAAGGCGGCCCATTGCGTGTAGGCCTGCTTCTCATCGTCAGAAGCGCTCGTTTTGTTGGAAGGGGCGGCTCCGTTATAGTAACGGATACCTTCGACGTCACAGTCCACGACGTAACTCAGGTTATGCTCGATCTGGTTGTAGGATTTTAAGAAATTACCGTCGACGTAGGAGCAATCTGGGCAGGAGGAACGTTCAAAGCCGATGGTAAAGGGTGTGGTTCCTGAATAGAGTGTCTCCAGTTGGCTTTTGCTCACATAGAGCATGGAAGAAAAGCCAAGGCGCGCGCTCATCCAGGCCGCGAAAACGTCATAATCCTTGGCGAAACTATCGGAGACGCCATCGGCTGTTTGTTGGTATTTGAAGGCACTGCCGTCAAAGATGGCAATCGTCGCTAAGTGGGCGTCGATATTGAGACCAAATTTGGACACTGAGGCATCGTCGAACTGGTTGGCTCCAACGCTGTAGATCAGAAGGTTCTTGTTCTTTTGGTAACGGTTGATGGTCGCGCAAAAATCGGACCAGCAGGTGCAACCGAGGTCTTTCGGAAGCACCACGAGGACGAAGGGGGAAGCCTTGTCCACGAGGGCTTGGAGATCGCTATGGGCTGCCAAGGCCTTGAAATGTTCGGTATCGGAGAGACTCGAGTCAAAAAGGGCCCCGAAAGTTTGGGCAATTGGGGTGATTGTTTCGCCACACGAAGAAAGCAATGGGAGAACGAAGGCCGATGAGAGAAGGGCCAATACTAGAGATTTTTTTCTCATGAGGGCAGTTTAAAGCAAAAAAGTGTCTCTCGCAATCGCGAGCGCGTCTGCGCGAAAAACCTTTGATAGAAAAAGGGACAAAAATCACTTTTTTATTCTTTGTGGTTAAAGCCGTAATTTGCCCTATTGTGCCGAACAAATGTCAGCTTTTTATTTGTAAGTAAAGACCCAGTTATTTAGTTGAGGCTTTTTTCGCATCGAATTATGTTGCATTTGCGTCAAGTTTATTGCATATTTTTTCGCGTCAAAGCTTCCGTACATAAAATCGGAATTTGGCATTCGTTCCCGTGTTTCTGGTTCCCCCTGGAGGTATGGCGATGGACGCTGATAACACAATTATTTCGATTAAGGGCATTAGCAAGGTCTTCGACAAGTCTTTTGTCGCGGTCGATGACTTCACCCTCGACGTCAGAAAAGGCGAGTTCGTCACTTTGCTCGGCCCATCGGGCTGCGGCAAGACCACGACGCTCCGTATGCTCGCCGGATTTGAGATTCCGACCAAAGGCAAAATTTACCTCAATGGTCAGGATATCACTGATCTTCCGCCCTATAAGCGGCCGGTCAACACCGTTTTCCAACACTACGCCCTCTTCCCCAATCTCGATGTCTACGACAATATCGCTTTTGGCTTGAAGCTCAAGAAAATCCCGACAGTCGTGACTAACCGCAAAGGGGAGAAGAAAACCATCCTCAAGCATCTCACGGCCGAGGAGATCGACAAGAAGGTCGCCCACGCTCTCGAGATCGTGGACATGGAGGAGATGGAGGACCG
>Ga0183100_1001343_pt1 | contig 12731 bp, 10 predicted proteins | sample Biomet2_FD_127789 | JGI IMG/M metagenome (GOLD analysis project Ga0183100, IMG submission 127789) | Microbial communities from bioreactor (seeded with anoxic lake sediment) at LBNL, California, USA - Biofuel metagenome 2 | ecosystem: Engineered > Bioreactor > Anaerobic > Unclassified ...
TTTCGCTGCCGCAGATTCAGGAAACAACGGCAGGCATACAGGATATTACTTTTCTGCATATGGGTTATAAAGGTTTAATAGATATTCGCGGTGACGAAAACGAGCCGCTGATACGTCCCTTTCTACAGATAGGCGGCGTGCAAACTCCGCTCAAATCCCTTTCATGGAACCGTTTAGGGAACTGGATTCCCAACTTCTCTTCTGTAACGGATCAAATAGCGCTGTGCGGGGTTATTCTTGCTCCCGTGGAAGAACGCGGATTTTTGGTGAGGCTTGAAGCCACCAACCATTCATCGGAAGCGGTTGAACTTACGTATGGATTGTGTGGACGCTGGGCGTCAAGCTGGCACTGCATCAATGAAGATAAAGTTCTTGGAGGCGAAAAGTACTGCTACCGGAGCGAATGGAATCAAAGCATTGTGTTCGATATGCGCTGCGGTACACCCATGTTTGCTTTTGCTCCCATGGCGGATCAGGAATGCGAATCTACTTTTACACAGGCAGGCGATGCGGTGGATTACCGTTTGGCACGGTCGGAAATACTGCTGCCGGGACAAAGCTGTGTGCAGACTGTGTATTGGGGGATTGGCTTTGAAGAAGTGGCCGCCACCACCAGTGCAAAAGAAATACTGCGTCAGGGTTATAATTACGAACTGAACCGTACATTGGAATACCTTGCAGGGCGTGCCTCGCAATTTAAAGATGAAAAGCTTACCTCACTATATAATACAAACCTGTTTTTTTGCATTTTCTTTTCCACGGGCATTACATTGGACACAGAGGAGCTGGTGCTTGTCACCAGCCGCAGTCCGCGCTATTACGTAAGCGCGGCATATTGGGACCGTGACAGTTTATTGTGGAGTTTTCCGGCGATTCTAAGCGCCGACCCCCTCCTGGCCCGTGATATGCTGCTGTACGTCTACGGCCGCCAGAGAAGAAATTTTGGCGTGCATTCAAGGTACATTGACGGAACGGTGTTGGAACCCGGTTTTGAACTGGATGAGCTGATGGCTCCGGTGATCGCACTGAAACGTTATGTGGACGGAACGGGCGACCGTACAATTTTAGAGGAAATCGGCGTAAAGACAGGGATTGCGGAAATCTTACAGAAATTAGCAAAACATCGTCATGCCGATACAGCATTGTATGATACTTTTTTGCAGCCCACGGACGACGATCATGTGTATCCGTACCTTACCTATGACAATGTGCTGGTATGGAACGCCTTGCGCGCCATCGCGCATTTATACCCGGGTCACAGAGAATTGGAACAAACTGCTGAAGATGTCAAAAATGCCATTGCACAGCATTGTGTGAAAGAAGAAAACGGGAAACGCTTTTATGCTTGGTCCGTGGATTTAAACGGTCATTATGATATTTATGACGAGCCGCCGGGCAGCCTGCAAATTCTGCCATACCTTGGCTTCTGCACCGTGAATGACGAAGTATACCGCAATACAGTGGGCATGATCCGCTCACCGGAATATAAATACAGCTTCGCAGCAAGTAAATTTGCCGAAATCGGCTGCCCGCATGCGCCCCATCCGTGGATTCTCAGCGTCGCAAACAGCCTTTTGTGCGGGCATACGGCGCACTGTGCGGAATTTTTGCGCAATGTTAAAATGGATAATTTCATTGCCTGCGAAAGCGTGGATGAAAATACCGGAGAATGTACTACGGGCGCGGCCTTTGCTACCTGTGCGGGATTTTTATGCCATGCGATGAAGGAAGGTAAGGAAGGATTGGATCAAGTATGAGAAACGATGTGAAGCTTGATAAATGGAAGATTTCGGCTGAAAGCAAGGGTTGGGCCGACGATTTTCTGGAAAGCATCTTCTTTACCGGCAACGGACGGATGGGTGCACGCGGCTACCTTGCCCTTGCACCGGATGTGCTTCCTGAAAAAACCGGCCTGTTTATTGCCGGAATATTCGGCGAGTTAAAAGCGGGGATTACGGATTTTGTGAATCTGCCCACCCCTATTTATGCGCGGTTAGAAGTGAATGGCCATGCGATAAAGGCGGATGAAGTATCCGTAAGCCGCACGCTGAATATGAGCAATGGCCTGTTTACGGCGGAATATGTTCTAAATTGTGCCGGGAAGCGCCTGCAGGTGCGTGAAGAACGCTTTTTCTCCCTTTCCAACACGGGATTGCTGGTACAGCGTATCACGCTGACACCCGAAGCGGCGATTGAACTGAAACTTTTCAGCGGAGTTTATACCTCCTGCTGTAATCTTCCGGTGGCGGACGACCAGACGAAAGAGAATACGGAAACCGCGCAGCTAACCACCACAGAACAGAAGGACTTTTCGGAGAACGGCATTTCCGTGCAGCTGTGTACCAAAGGTACCGAAATTAAAATTAATGAAAAGCTGTCGTACCGTGTAAAAAATCTACAACATCACGGAACTTTTGAGGATGAGAAAAGCGCCGGACTTATTTTTAACAGTTCGGCTTCTGCAAAAACGCCTTATGTGCTGGAGCAGTGTGCCTTTTTACCCACCAGTCGCGACAAAGATCCCCGCATACAAAATGTAAGTCTGGAATGGAGTTTCGATACGCTTTTGTCGGAGAGCGAAGCGGCTTGGGCACGGCGCTGGAAAACGGCAAATATTGAAATTGAGGGCGATGAGCAGTCGGATGCCGCCCTGCGTTATGTCACCTTTCAGCTGATTGCCAACGCTTCAGAAAAAGATCCCACGGTGAATATCGGCGCGCGGGGATTGACACACACCCGCTACAAGGGCTGTTATTTTTGGGATACGGATTTGTTTATGATGCCTTTTTATCTTTATACCGATCCCGAGGCGGCAAAAAATCTGATGCAGTACCGCGTGAATACACTGCCGCAGGCAAAATTACATGCGCAGAAGATGAGCGCTTCGGGTGCGCGTTACCCGTGGATGGCGGCGTACCACGGCAGTGAACAATGTGAAAGCTGGGATATCGGCGCTTCGGAACTGCATGTGACAGCGGACATCGTGCATGCGCTGAACGATTATGTAAAGACGACGGGCGATATGGATTTTTACGCGAATGGCGCGGCGGAGGTTTATGTTGAAACCGCGCGTTTCTGGCTCAGCCGCTATACACCGGAACCGAACGGCGACAAAGTGAATCTGCTTTTCTGTAAGGGGCCGGACGAATACTGCGGAATTACCAGCAATAATCTTTACACCAATATGCTTGTAAAAGAAAATCTAAAGCTGTCACAGGAAGCGGCGGAATACCTATATGAACACGACAGGGATGCCTACATACGTCTTGGTATTACAGAGGAAGAAACAATTAAGTGGAAGGCATTGAAAAATGCAATCAAGCTGCCCAAAGACCCGGCTTCTGGGCATTGGCGGCAGGATGATACGCTTCATTTACTGGAGCCCGTGCCGCTTTCAAACTTAAAACAGGGGAACGCCGCCAGTTATCACAGTGTGTGCTTTGATCGTCTGCAGCGTTATAAGGTCATCAAACAGGCGGATGTGCTCCTGCTGATGAGCCGTCTTCCCAAAGCATTTACGGCAGAGGAAAAACGCGCGGCATGGGATGACTTTGAGCCGCTGTGCCTGCACGATTCCACTTTAAGCTTTGCTACGCACGCGCTGTTTGCCGCGCAAAATAATTTTATGGAGGCGGCACAGAAATATTTTAGGAAGGCTCTTTTTCTTGATCTGCGCAATGTGATGGAAAATACCGGCGAAGAAGGATTGCACCTTGCTTGCCTTGGAGAAAGCTATCAAACAGCGATACTGGGGTTCGGCGGGTTATCCTTTGAGGACGGCAAGCCGAAGCTTACGCCCCATTTGCCGCAAAATTGGGAAAAAATGAGCTTCCGTTTTTATTATCGCGGGAAACGGTATGAGGCCAATTTAGAGCAGAACGATGCTTCGCTTCAGCTGCTTGGCAATCCTGAAGATTGAAACGTTCCGCGAAGAATGAAATAAGAAGAAATCAATTTATTAGTTAAGGGAGGAAATAGATATGAAAAATTCACGCACGTCTGGGTTTCGCGTGGCGCTGCCGTTTTTGCTTCCCAGCCTCGTGGGATTTTTGGTATTCAGCATTCTGCCGATTATTGCGACGCTGCTCATCAGTTTAACAAATTGGGACGGTTTGAGCGAATTGACGCTGACAAGCGATTTTCAAGGCTTTATGAAGCAATTTTTCGTGGGCTTTCAAAATTATAAAGAACTTTTCAGCAGTTCAGAGCTTTATCAGGTGCTGTTAAACACCTTGAAATTCGTAGTGCTTTATATCCCACTGATGCTTATAATATCGCTCTGCGTGGCCAGCGTTCTAAATAGCAAGATGCGCGGCGTAGGCTTTTTTCGCGTGGTGTATTACATTCCCGTTATCACCTCGTGGGTGGCGGGTTCGCTGATTTGGAAGTGGGTGTTAAACCCGGAATACGGCATTTTGAATTCCATGTTGTCTGCAATCGGTATTCAAGGGCCAAAATGGCTGCAAAGTCCAGAGTGGGCCATGCCGGCCATTGTGCTGGCATCTGTATGGAAAGACATGGGCTACTTTGGCCTGATGCTGCTTTCCGGTTTGCAGGGAATCAGCCGCGAGTATTACGAAGCGGCGGCGATTGACGGTGCCAATAAAATTAAATGCTTCTTCAAAATTACATTGCCGCTGTTGACTCCGACGATTTTTTTCGTGCTGATTATCGGCCTGATTAATTCCTTCCAGATTTTCCCGCAGGTCATGATTATGACGCCGAACGGTGGTATAGGCGGTTCTACGATGGTGATGGTGGAACGCATTTACAGATACGGCTTCAAGTACTATGAAATGGGTACTGCTTCCGCGTTAAGCTGGATCCTGTTTGTCATCATTATGATATTTACGTTTGTGCAGATGAAATTACAGAACAAGTGGGTGAATTATGATGACTGATTCCATAAAATTAAAAAATACAATCTCAAAAGTGTTGTATTACGTTTTTGCGTTGCTGATCGCTATCATCGTATGCATCCCATTTTTTTGGATGTTTGTAACATCCTTAAAAAGTAAAGGGGCATTGATGCTTCTGCCCGTGGAATGGATTCCTAAAACCCCCACGCTGGACGCGTACCGCAAACTGCTGACAATTCCAAACTTCACGTCATCCATCGCCAACAGCTTTTATATTTCGATTACCTGTACGGTATTGCGGCTGCTGTGCGCGGCAATGGCGGCTTTCGCCCTCTCGAAGATCAAGTTCCGTGGGCGCGGGCTAGTTTTTGGTCTGTATATCACCGCTTTAATGATTCCGGCACAGACTACATTTATTCCACTGTTCATCGTCATGAGCAAGCTGAATCTAATTAACAATCTGAACGCGTTTTTGTTTTTACAGTTATTCAATGCGTTCGCAATTTTCATGCTGCGCCAGAAAATGCTGACCATCAATGATGCGTACATCGAGGCGGCAACCATCGATGGCGCCGGGATGGGCCGGATATTTTTCAAGATCATTTTGCCGCTGTGCTCCGGTACTCTGGCAACGCTTGCTATTTTATCATTCATGGATTTGTGGAACGACTACCTTCTGCCGTTGGTTTTGCTCACCGACCGCATGAATTATACTCTGCCACTGATTTTAAACTCTATGCAGGGGCAGTACAGCAACCAATACAATCTCATGATGGCAGGCAGCCTTGTATCCATCATCCCCATTCTGATTGTGTATATCTGTGCGCAGAAATATTTTAAGGAAGGATTGACGGTCGGCGGCGTAAAGGGCTGACCGTGGAACCTGAGAAATGAAACGATTTGAATTTTCCGCACAAACATCCGCAGTGAAGTTTCCGTTCTGCGGCCACAGCGCCGAGTTCCGGTGGCACGAGGAAAAAGACAGCGCGGTGCTTACCATTGAGTTGCCTTACGGCGCAGCTTACGGAATGGGAGAAAAGTATAATTTTTTGAATCAAAAAGGCCGCATCGCCGTGAATCGGGTTGAAGAACAATTTTGCCACCAAGGTGAAAAAACGTACTGCCCTGCGCCGTTTTTTATCACGGACACGGGATTTGGCCTGTATGTAGAAACAGATTGCCAAACAGAATTTGATTTCAGTGAAAAAATTAGCGTTTCCATGCCCCGCGGCGCCGCCGTTGTCATTTTTGAGGGCACGCCGGAAACTATGATTGCGGAGTATATGTCCCTTTTGGGTCCCGCAAAACTGCCGCCGAAATGGGCTTTTGGACCGTGGATTTCCGCAAATCACTGGGATACGCAGGAAAAGACCGAAGCACAGCTTGAGCAGCTTCGCAACCATAATTTCCCCGCCACTGTGCTGGTACTGGAGGCATGGAGCGACGAGGCCACCTTCTACATTTTTAACGGGGCAAAGTACGTTCCCGTGTCAGGGAACGAAGCATTGGAATATGCGGATTTTGATTTTACCCAAAGTGCCTGGCCAAATCCGCGCGGCATGATTGACAAACTTCATCAGGATGGGGTGCGCCTTGTATTGTGGCAGATACCCGTGTATAAAAAGCAGGGGCCGGATGAACGGGTCAGTATACAAAATAAAAATGACGCAGATTTTGTCCGTTCGGAAAAACTCTGCGTACAAACGGATGCGGGGGTAGCCTACACCATCCCCAAGGATCATTGGTTTGCGGGTTCCATGATTCCCGACTTTACAAATCCGGAAACAGATCGACTCTGGTTTGACAAACGCAAATATTTGATGGGTATCGGCGTAGATGGTTTTAAGACGGATGGCGGCGAATTTGTGTATCAAAATGATCTTCGTTTTGCGGACGGTTCCACCGGCGCGCAGATGAAGAATCGCTATGCGCAAAGCTATACCTCCGCCTATACAAAATTTGCCGGGGATGATTGCGTTTTGTTCAGCCGCGCAGGATACGTGGGTCAGCACACTACGCCTATACTTTGGGCGGGCGACCAGCAGAGCGAGAACAGCGAGCTGAAAAGCGCTTTGCGTGCAGGGCTTTCCGCCGCCATGACGGGAATACCGTTCTGGGGGTTTGACATTGCGGGTTTTGCCGGGCCGCTGCCTACGCTTGATCTGTACCGCCGCACCACACAGCTTGGGTGTTTTTGCCCCGTCATGCAGTGGCATTCCGAACCGGATGGCGGACAGTTCCGGGAACTGATGCCAACCGCAAAAGGCAATAACGAACGCAGCCCGTGGAATCTGTCGGCTGTATATGACGCACCGGAGTTTGTGGATGAGATGCGTTTCTGGCACAACCTGCGCATGAACCTGCTGCCGTATCTTTATAGTACAGCGCTTGACTGCGTATCCGGCAGCCGTCCCATGCTGCGTCCGCTGATCTATGCTTTTCCTGATGACGGAGCAGTTTGTGACATTGACGATGAATTTTTATTGGGAGAAAGTCTTCTCGTGGCACCCCTATTGGAGGAAAATATCCAGAGCCGCGCAATGTATTTACCGCACGGTGTTTGGTACAATCTGTTCACCGAAGAAAGCCGGCAAGGCGGGCAAACGATTGATGTTTCCTGCCCGGGCCGTCTGCCGGTATATCTGCGGGCGGGATATGGTGTGGCACTGAATCTAAACAATACGCGGGAGCTTGGCAGCAGCGTTGGAAACAGAGTGGACGCTTACCAAAATTTGCATTTTTTACTGGCCGGAGTAAACGGTGCCTATCATTTTAAGGATGACCTTGGCAATGACTTTACCCTTGCATGGAGTCAGTCCAACTGGACACAGACCGGGCATGCTGTTTCTCAGTTTACCGTAAAAATCATCCGATAAGTGAATTGCTTGAGTTTTCTATATAAATTTATCAAAAAGGACGGGGTTTGCCGTGAAAAAATATGAAGGCATTATTTTTGACTTGGACGGTGTTATCTGCCATACCGATCATTACCACTATTTAGCATGGAAACAGCTTGCAGACCGCCTTGGCATATATTTTGACGAACAAATCAATAACCGTCTGCGCGGCGTGAGCCGTATGGAGAGTTTAAAAATCATACTTGAAAACAGCAAGGTGATTTATACCGATTCTGAAAAGTCGAAATTCGCACAGGAAAAAAATCAAGATTACCGTCAGCTTTTGGTACAGATGTCACCCGCGGATTTGTCCGCCGAGGTAAAAGATACGCTGAACGCTTTGCGGAAAATCGGCTGTAAACTTGCCATCGGGTCGTCCAGTAAAAATGCCCCGTATATTTTAGAACGCATCGGCCTGAAAAATTACTTTGATGCGGTAGCGGATGGAAATCAAATCGAATACTCCAAGCCGAATCCGCAGGTTTTTTTGCTGGCTGCGCAGCAGTTAAATCTTGCACCGGAAAGCTGCCTTGTGGTGGAAGATGCATCCACAGGAATTGAGGCGGCGGTACGGGGTGGCTTTGACGCGGCAGGCCTCGGCGACGCGCGGACATGTGCGGCGGCAAAATATCATCTTACAGAATTCGTGGAATTGAAAGAGGCCGTTATGGGGAATGACAACTGACAAATCATTTAAAATTGAATAAACTCACAAAAAACAGCAATACGGATTTTTCCGTATTGCTGTTTTCTTTTGTTTCGTGGTTCCGGTATTTCTTTAATCCAAATTACTTCTGCGTATACTTCAAATTGTCAAAAGAGGCAATATTGATAATTGTACGCTCGGATTTTACATAGGATATCTTTACGGCATCCCCTTCTCTTGTCAGCGACAGTTCCGGACTAATATCCGCAACGGCAGTAAAGATCTTATCGGGCTGTTCCTTTACAATCATGGAATAGACGGTGTTGCCATTGATGATTTCAGAGGAGATTCTATCAATTGTGCCTTGCAGCTCCTCTTGCTGGTCGCCTGTGCCAATTGCAGAGCTGCCGCTCGTATTTTTCATAACAGACCGGTAGTTTGATATCGCATTACCAATGGTTTCGCCGGTTCCAACACTTGTGTAGTCAACGATTGATACAAAAGCGTACTGCTTAATAAGGCCGGCGGCATCCTTTAATGTCATAAAATAGGTCGCCTGTCCGTCCACGTTCGTGATGAGCGGGAATGACGCCATATATTTCAGATTTTGCACTTTGCCTTGAGCCGACTGCTGTGCCGCGTATTCGGTTGCTCCACTGATCTGATAACGGTATGGCTTTTTGGTAACCATATCGATCAGCATGAATCCGGTGGCGCTTTCATCGGCTCCCACGCTGGTAAGGCCGGTGTATAAGTAGCATCTTCCACCGTTATAGATAATGGCATTACCCTCAGAAGGCTCGAACTTATCCTTATTTGAAAAGTTAAATATGCCATGGATGTAGTTCCCGCGGTTTGCTATCTGTGTCATCAAAAAATCAGACGGCTGTACTCTGTCAACCCATTTTGGCACATCATTGATGCCGTATCTTACGCTCTCACCGGTACCGGCATCAACAACAATCACACCGTCAGCTTCGGGAAGACTCATTCCCACAAGATTTTTATAGGTAGTCACAACCCAGTAAGGCTTGCCGTCATCATTGATTTCAAAGGAATAATCCGTAAGCCCGGTAAAAAGTCCGCCGGAAAAGCGCGTATGCCTTTGCAGGTTGTCAAAGAAATAAGCGTTCGGCTGGTATTTCACGGGGCGGTTTTCAACATAGGTTACATCCTTTGGGTTTGTCGCTGAGACCAAAATATAGCCCGGGGTGCCGCTTGAGTTGGAAATCCACTTAAAAAATCCGGAGTGCAGCAGCGGGACTACCCACACAAGTTTGTCATTTACTTTTTGAATTGTCGGTTCACCCAATGTGACCTGACTGCCCAGCGCGGGTTTTTCTCCGAGCTTTTTATCGGCAAGAAGTGCCGCCAGGTTGCTGTCAACGACCGGAAGCCTCGCTATATCAATCGCCTGAACATCGGAGGAAAATGTTCTGTTTTCAGGTTCAGGCATTTGATTTTTATAGCTGTCCGTATGAAACAGTACGCTGGAGAAAATGCTCACAACAATTAAAATAACCCACGGCGCAGCCGCAACGATTAAGTATTTGCGCCCTCGTTTCATCATGTTGAATCTTGCTGCATTATCATTTAAAACAATAAGTTTTTTCTTACCAATGTTAAGCAGCCAAATCAACAGGGAGAATGACGTGATTACAAAACTCCAGAAGCCCAGGCCATCTGCGTATAAAGGATTGAGATTAGGTGAGGTGAAAAATATGATTACGCCAAAGAGCAGAACAAGAATCAGCAAGGCAATGACTTTCGTCTTTTTCATAGATATTTCCTTTCTGGTTACGGATATATGTTTTTTTCATAAACATCCAATTTTCATTAAAATCTCTCTATTATATTATAACCCTAATCAGAGATAATTGCTTATAATTGTTGAAAATAATATATGATTAGGGGAATCACCGCCTTTACGGAAAAGTTCCCATTGTAAGAAAATCTTAAGAAGTTAATAAGCAAGAATTCAAACATTGCGCTTTGTTCTGTGATAGAATAAGATGAATATAGAATAAGGAGCTGTTTTTATAGTGCAACAGGCAAAAAAGAAGAAATCAAAATTTTGGATTATTTTATTGATGATTGCTGTTATTGTTCTCGCTTACAAATCAATCAATGCACTTAACGGGAAATCATTGTTGGGGCAAATTGATAGCAATAAAGCCGGGCCGGTTCCCTCATTAACGGTAGCTTCTGATCCCAATGTTTCCGTATCCATAGACAGCCTGCATAGCCCCCATGCAATTCTGGTTCGCTTGGATGACCATGCCATTCTGATGCAGAAAATGAGCGAGCAAAAAATTTATCCGGCATCTTTGACTAAGATTATGACAGCAATTGTTGTCATAGAGAATTTATCCGATTTACAGAAAAAAATTGAACTTCCCAATTCTATGTTTCAAGAACTGTACAAAGCGGACGCCTCAATGGCGGGGTTTCAGCCTAACGAAAAAGTGAAGGCAATTGATTTGCTTTACGGGGTCATGCTTCCGAGCGGAGCGGAGTGTTGTATTGGTCTTGCAGATCATATTGCGGGATCGGAGCAAGAATTCGTCGCGAAAATGAATCAAAAAGCAAAAGTACTCGGCATGAGCAATACGCATTTTACCAATTCCACGGGTCTTCAAGACAAAAATCATTATACAACCGTAAAGGATTTATCCAAACTTTTGAGTTATGCGTTGCAAAACAGTACATTCCGTGATGTTTTTACTTCTGCACGTTACTCCACGGCATCCACCAATAAACATCCAAACGGCATTACATTTAACAGCACAATGTTCAAAAACATAGAAAATCCAGTCATAAGCGGAGGAAAAATTTTAGGAGGAAAAACCGGATATACCGATGAGGCCGGCCTATGCCTCGCAAGCCTTGCCCAAAAAGACGGGAAAGAGTATATTCTTATAACAGCAGGTGCCAAAGGAAATCACCAGTCAGAGCAATATAATATTGATGATGCTTACGAAGTGTATAACAGATTAGGAAAAAATTAAGCCGATCACAAAGCAGTATTTGATCAGAATCTGGGTAGCCGGAAAGAGATAAAAAGCTTGGTAAATAGCTGTTATAGACGATGAAAAAAGTAATTGGAAGCTGACGTGATACGTTAGCTTCCAATTTTGTTTAAAATAGGACTCGGCTTACTGATACTAATCTTCAATTAAAAACGTCAACTTTTTAATTGAAGAGCGCCCGACTGCGCCGAGCTTTGTTTTGCGCCAATAAGCGCAAAACACGTCTCATGCAAAATCCAACGCGCTTCGCGCTATAAAAAGATTGATCAACCTTTTTAATGGATTTTAGTATGAGCTTATTTCTTGGCCGCAGTGATTTTCACTGTGCTGAACACCGTCATAAACATGGAAACCAACATAAAAATGCCAACTACCCGCACAGCCCAATCGGGAAATGGAACCGCAAAACGCCAAATTATGAGACCTGCAACGCTGATAATTAAGACAAGTGTACTGATGATTTGTAGCTTTTTCATTTACGGTTACCCCCTACATTTTTCTCATATAGATCAGTTTTACAACCGCGCTTATCATCATTTGACAAACGGCAGCAGCAGTAAGTACAATAAAAATTGTAGCATTAAAATATGCGGCGATAATACCGGCAATTATCATTAAAGCAGAAGTAACGAAAATCATCGGCAGACCTGCCTTTGCTCTAATCGCTTTCAGTCTTTCGTCATTTTCTTTATTAAACTCCAGCGTTAACTTTTTTTCATCTCTCAGTATTACTCTGTAGCGGAGAAAAAGAATTGCCGCCATCAAACCGCAAGCGGTAACCGCTCCGCATTGAAAGCCAAAAATAAAGCTATCTTTAAGCTCCGGACTTACTAAGAACACATCATAAATTCCTAAAGACACAGCAAACACCATGGGAATAACAAGCAATAACATTCTTGTTTTAATTACCTTTTTATAATGATCCATTTTACGGTTCCTTTCAATCTGTGTACTCAGAAAAATCGAACACATCTTCTATTGCCATCCCGAAGTAATGAGCAATTTTGAATGCCAGCGGCAAAGATGCGGTATACTTTTCTACCTCAATAGAGGTAATCGTTTGCCTTGTCACACCAATGGCAAGTGCAAGTTCTTCCTGCGACATTTTTTTGGATTTTCGCAATTCTGCAATTTTAGTCTTCAAAAAAGCGCCCCCAATCTGCAATGCTGACTTTGCAGATATAGCATAGCGTACTTTGCATAATTTGTCAAGTGTGCTTTGCATCACAGCTTAAAATTTTTTAATATTTAGACTGCCCTTTAAATTAATATTCGTGGATAGATTCATCCATATTGCATG
>Ga0183100_1001344_pt1 | contig 12727 bp, 11 predicted proteins | sample Biomet2_FD_127789 | JGI IMG/M metagenome (GOLD analysis project Ga0183100, IMG submission 127789) | Microbial communities from bioreactor (seeded with anoxic lake sediment) at LBNL, California, USA - Biofuel metagenome 2 | ecosystem: Engineered > Bioreactor > Anaerobic > Unclassified ...
ATCTTTATTTTAGGACGGAGAAGATTAAGGCAGCAACGGTGGCCAGAGAGCTCATCATGGAGATGGTTTCTGCCGTTGACATCCGGTTCTTGATTTCTGCAGGCTTTTGAGGGACGACGATGCGGGCTCCGGGCCTTATGGTTGGATAACGATTGATGCCAAGAAAACTCTTGGTACTCTTGGCGGTGCCATTGGCATACAGCACAAAGGCATGCTTTTTATTGGCGATATTGGAATAACCGCCAGCATTACTGATGTAATCGCTGAATGTCAGATGACGGTCGTAACGAACTAACGTGGGAAACAGCACTTCTCCCAACACACGAACGGTTTGAAGTTCACGTGGCACAAACAACACGTCACTTTCTTCGAGGTAAAGGTCTTCGGGGCTGCCAGGATGATGCATAATCGCATTCAGGTCGATGCCGACAATTCCTTCAGTTTCATTTAGCTTATTGATATTTGAGGTACCTTTTAACTTTTGCTGGATGGAATCCATCTTTGAAAGGTCTTTCAGAGAAGTGGCACCCGAAGCTTTGAGCAAAGCGACATCGACCGTGTTATTATCTTGGGATTCCAATTGTTTTTTGGCGCTTTCGGCCATAATTTGGTTCAGTTTCTTTTCGACACCGGTTTGCTTTTCGTTACGGATGAGGTATGCTCCCCGAGGATAGGCATACCGGGTTAAGCCACCGCTGCGGCTAACCAAGTCGGATAGGCGCTCCGACTTGCTTTTGATGTTGTAGTCGCCCGGTTGAATCACTTCGCCTTCTATCCGGACCATGCGGATACCTTCGTAGCCTGAGATGGAACGGACGATGACCTGATCGCCGTTTTCGAGCAGGATGTCGCCTTGACCGGACTTGAAGTTCAAGTCTTTGTCGAGCGCGAACTTCTTGACGATGGTTTTGACATTGGTATTGAGCAGGATTTTCTCGTCCTTGATGACACGGATCAACTCAACGGAATCGGTGGAGGCCATTTCGGAGAAGCCACGGGCTTTAAAAATCAGGTCCTTGAGCGTGATGTTTTCAATCAGCGGGAAGGTTCCGGGTGATTTAACAGCGCCCCAGATGGATACAGACTGACCTTCGCGATAATCGAACAAGCTGCGAATCTCAACCTTGTCGTCTTTTTGCAGCGGCACGTCGGGAGCCAGGCCATGAAGCACGTCGCCAAGGGCGAAACCGATGATCTCCGGAATTTCATTTTCTTTCTTGCGGGTGATATACGCCATGTTCAGATAGGCATCTTTGGTGATGCCATCGGCTTTCGCGATAAGTTGTTTGACGGTCATGCCCGATTCGAGGGCGTACGCACCAGGACGATAGACGGAGCCATCGATATCGACACGGTTGTCGAATTCATTATAGGTGGTAGAGACAGTATACTCATCACCGGATTTCAGCGCAAAGGTGGGAATTTCACTACCCTTGACATCAACAACGGTTTTTGCAATATCGGTGAGTCTCAGCAAGGTGATATTCGTCTTGTAAGCGTTATCGGTGTAGCCGCCGGCAAAGTGGACAAGGTCGCTGAGCGTTTCATCCGGCAAGGCTTCAAAGATGCCGTTATGCTTGACAGCGCCCTTTATTGTGACGCGGAGTTTATAGGACGAGATTTTCAACACGTCTTCGTCCTGCAAGGCAATGTTACCTTTCAGCACTCCGTCGACCAGAAAGTGGTAGACATCGATGTTGGTCACCACCTGTCCGTGCCGGATCACCTCGATGTTGCGCATGGAACCCAACGCGCCCGGACCGCCGCAAGCATAGAGGGCATTGAAAGCGGTCGCCAGGGATGGCAACGTGTAGGTACCGGGACGGGTAGCCTCGCCGATCACCGTTACCCGGATGCTGCGGATACTGCCGAGTGTGACATTGACATGGGTCTGACCGGTGGAGACCCCCATATAAATACTCCCCACTCTGTTACGAATCAGCCGGGTGGCATCGGCCATCTTCATGCCGCTCACCTTGATGGGGCCGACGTTAGGGATACGGATGGTGCCTTCGGTTGAGACCTTCAGTTTATAGTTGGCTTCATAAAGGCCTGAAATATCGATGTTCAGTTCATCGTAGGTACCAAGGATATAGCTGGGAGGCGTCGGGATGTTCAGTTTGGGTTCGAAGGTCAGGTTCTGACTGCTGAACAACTCAGAGCCAAACACGCCGGTACCCGCATCGGGTTTTGCCTGTTGAGTGCCCGCATCCACGGTACGTTCGGTTACGTTTTCCGTAGCAGTAGCCGTTTGCGCGGTGCCGGCGGCGCCGGTATACTTGGCATAGGCTGCCTTCTGTTCCGGTGACAGCTTGCTGACATCAACGTTTTGTGCAACCAGACTGCCTGCGGTCATTAAGCAGAGAAGGATAAGTCGGATTTTATTCATAAAACCAATATCATTATATGGGTTATTGCATTGTCTAAGCATAACAAGGTTCGTCAGTCCCAGAGAGCAGGATGACGAACATAAAAAAGGCAGGTCGTGATAGCGGAGGCTATGGTAACCTGCTTATTCAGGACAAGGCTTCCGTTTTCCAGATAAGCAGCGTTTTGCCTGGATCCGGAAGGAAAAGGGGAAGCCTCTCTTTGGAAGTGATGAGGTAATGAATCTTGAAGGAGACATTTTCCTCAGCTTTTTGTACCAATTGAACCAGATACTGCTGATCAAGATCGTTACCGACGAACACCAAATCCATGACCTTGCCGGGGCTGCCCTGGGCAAAGTCGTTGATGACAAAGGCAGCTTCCAAATGGCCGATCCGTTTCACGACGTCTTCAACCAGCTGATCGATGCCGATGTATTTCAGCAACAGATGGTGCATGTCGGCATAGTAGGGATGCTTGATGTTGGCCCGGTAGATCTTCTTGTTTTGAACCATTTCCGATTGAAGCAGTTGCGCATCTTCGAATCGGTTCAGTTCCTGGCGGATGCCGTTGGTCGATTCTCCAAATTCCGCCGCCAAGTTGCGAAGGTACGCGGTGGTGTCACTGTTGATAAAGAACTTCATCATCAGTTTCAGGCGGGTTTTTGAAGTGATCAGACTATCCAGCATAATTGGTGAGTATCTTTCTTGCTCAATTTTGGGCTCAAAAATACAACAAATCTCTGAAATGGGTAGTTAAATATGAAATTATTTCATGAATATCGTGTTAATTTATTGTAGAGCTGTTTAAACAGGCTGTTGGCTTTTGGCAAACAGTGTCATTCAACATGGAGAATTTATAAATCACGTTTATCATAGTATAATAATAACATTTTTCAATCGTTTACCATAAACGTATTCATTGTTACAATAAATATTATTTATTAGATTTGTAATCAATACACAGGCTAAATACCACCTGAAATAATGTTGTTGATATCGTTATCATCATGAAACACAGCTATCTATTTAAGAGATTATTGATCCTTTGTTTTATTCTGTCCAGCTTCTCTGTCTTTTCCATGAACGGTTACCGGGCCGGACGGATCTTTATGGTAAACGGCGATACAGTTACCGGGTTGATCAGTTATCAGTCGGATGCAGAACTGGCAACGGGCTGCAGTTTTAAACAGACAAAGAATGGAAAAGCCAGGTTTTACGGAACGGAAGAGCTGAAAGGATTTCAGTTAGATCAGGAAGGCAGAGTCTTCCATAAAGCATCGCTCTATTTAAAATACAGATACAAGTCGCTTTTTCTGGAAACGTTGGTCAATGGGAAAATAAGCCTGTACGACTGGGTGGACAAGACGACCGGTGCGACGCTGTTTTATCTGAAAAAGCAAGGCGATACAACGTTGGTCGATCTGCCGTTTGAACAAACAGAACGGCTGGTCGACAATGGCTACACGAGACTATACAAGACGATCTGCACCACCAATCATCAGGATTCGCTGATGAAATACATGCAGGATGCCTCTGCCCTTTTTCCGGAGATTAAAAAAATTGTCACCCCGACGCCATCCAATCTGGCTAAACTAGTTTCGCACTACAATGAAACGTTTGCCAGCCATGATGCCCAGGAAGCGAGTGTGGCCGTATCTCCTAAACCGAGAAGGGACCTCGGTTTGTCAATTACCCCTGGCATTGCCTACACTAATTTCATGCCAAATTTGTACGTTCAAAGTTATTCTATGGATGGAGCGTTTCTGTCGGTTTGCTTTACAAGAAGGAGCAAAACGGTTTTCTTCAATGCCGGCTATTTTCAGTCGTTTTTCAGTAAGTACAACGGAAGGTCCTACTGGAGCAGTGGTTATAGACATCTGGAAAAGATTCCTGTTAATGTTGAATACAGGCTGCATTTAAATTATATCCAGCCCCGTTTTTGCTTTGGTATCGATACCTATTTGACAAACGGCAATGTCTATTGTGACGTAGCGCCTTCATTGGGCTTAGTAATCAGAATCAACAAACTAATGGCCGTTTCCATACTCTCGACATACAACTTCGGGCCTCAGGATATGTCGTTTGACATATCAACGGAGGAAACGAAAAATCCGGTCATAACTGTATTTGCTGGGTTGCAGGTGTCTTTTTGACAGAAGCTGGAGCGTTGTCTTTGTTTAATGAATATCTTTGAGGTATTTTAAACGGCAGTCAATGGCAACAAATACCTCTTTTAAACAGACTGATTTTACCCGGACAGCTCTGGACAGCGACTACGATGCGTGTGAGTTTGTAAATTGTGCCTTTCCGGAAATCCGGTTTGGCAAGATCGGTTTTGAGAACTGCCGGTTTGTGCAGTGCAACTTCAGTTTGTGCCGCATGGACACGACGACGTGGTCGGACGTGCAGTTTATCGATTGCAAAATGACCGGCATCGATTTTTCGAGGTGCAATCCGTACACCTTGTCGATGACATTTCAGCATTCGCAGTTGCAATATGCCATTTTCAGCGCGCTGAATTTGCAGGGGATCCATTTCACGGAATGTAACTTGCAGGAAGCCGATTTCAGCGAAACAAACCTGAAAGGGGCTAAGTTTGTTGAGTGCGACCTGGCCCGGGCAATCTTTTCATCGACCAACCTGGAAAAAGCCGATTTATCGACCTCGTTCAATTATATCATCGATCCGGTGACCAACAGGTTGAGGCAGGCCAGATTTTCGCGCGAAGGACTTGCAGGACTGGTAGCCTCCTTCGGTATTGTCCTTGTCGATTAACATTAATGGAAGGTCTTTCAATCCGGCTCACGCAGATTCCTGATAAAATCGTCCACGATCGGTTTGGCCTTGCCATAGTCCAGACTTGAAATCATCACTTTCGTTGCATCCAAATCACCAGGAGAAACCAGCCACGGGTTTCTCGAGCCCAACAATTCGTTGGCTATATAGACCTCAATACCAGAATCCTCCAGAATGCTTTTAAGCATACCTGCATGCCAGACTGTGTCCGAGTATATTTCAATCAATGTCGGTTCATTCCTTGTTTTCATGCGATTTTTTTTGAACTTTTGTCTGAATTTCAATTCAAAAATACGCTCATTTTATTTCATACAACAAACAACCATGAAAATTGTTTTTCTGGATGCCTATTCGATAGGCGATGCGGATATGTCTGCACTGGAAGCGCTGGGAGAATGGACGGCCTACGAACAGACGGCACCGGATGAAGTCATCGCTCGCTGCACTGGGGCCGATGTGGTCATCACTAACAAAGTGAAACTGATGCAACCGGAACTGGAGGCCTTACCGGGCCTGAAGCTCATTTGTATTGCCGCGACAGGCATGAACAACGTTGACCTGACCACGGCGGCCAGAAAAAGCATCACCGTCAAAAATGTGGCCGATTATTCGACGGACAGTGTGGCTGAACTCACTGTAACATTGGCGCTGGACTTGATGCACCATTCGGCTTATTATGACCGATATGTGAAAAGCGGTAGATACAGCGCCAGTGGGCGGTTCACCCACCATGATCGTCCGTTTGCCGAAATCAACGGCAAAAACTGGGGCATCATCGGGATGGGGCACATCGGCCGAAGGGTGGCTGAAATAGCCTCCGTTTTTGGCGCGCACGTTTTCTATTACTCCACCTCCGGTAAAAACCTGGATGCCGGCTATCCGCATAAAAGCCTCAACGGACTGTTGGCAGAAAGCGATATTATCTCCATTCACGCGCCGTTAAACGGCCAAACGCACTACCTGATCGATTACAACGCGTTATGCCTAATGAAGCCAAGTGCTTATCTGATTAATGTGGGTCGTGGCGGTATTGTCAAAGAGACCGACCTGGTTCAGGCATTGCGGGAACGCAGGCTGGCCGGAGCCGGGCTGGATGTGTTCGAACAGGAGCCTCTGCCCGGGGATCATCCGCTTTTGTCGGCCGATATTCAGGATCAGTTGTTGCTGACGCCCCACCTTGCCTGGGCTTCGGCTGAGGCCCGCCAACGGCTGGTCGACACGATGGTGCAACACATCAAGGACTATTTCGGCTAATAGTCAGGCTGGAAAGGCTGCACAAAATGGTCCGGAAATAGATACTGTTCCTGACAATGTGCAGGATACTGTTTCAAAAGTGGCGAAACAGCCTTTACAACTAATCTGTTACAACAAACCCGCTCCGAACTGCTCGGAGCGGGTTTGTTGTAAAATCCTGAATATCAATATTTATTACGGCTATTTTGTAAGTCTGAACCAATCAACATCCATCCAGCCGCCATCGTTTTTCTGGACGGTGCGGGTACAGAACAGGCCGACTTTCGCTCCTATCCAGAGGCCTTCACGAGCAGTAAATGGCTTGCCGAGTTGTTGAAAGGTCTGTCCGTCCAGGCTGTAACTGAACGTACAGTCTTTGATATTGCGGACAACCACCCTGAGATAGAGTTCGTTGGTACCGGCATTGACCGTTTCGTTGACGGTTTCGGCAGCGCCCTGATCGGCATTTTTACAGCTAATTTGTGCCAGGATAAAACCGTTTTCGTCTTTTTGAAGGGTCAGCGCCGCATAGTCCATCCCGATCACGGCCATTCCGCACCGTTCCCCTTTGGAGGCCTGGTTCGGAGTAAAGCGGATTTTGGTGGTCGCGGTAAAATCGGGTGCCGGAAATTTTTGCAGCAGCAGATTGGGGGCGTTCAGCAGGTTTTTGTAATTGACAACTGGGTTGTAGGAGAATAGCCGGATGAAGCCTTGTTCGCCATGGAAATAAACCCATTCCGGTCTGGGATTGGCGTACCACTGCCATTGTTTACCAAGCGTATTGCTGTCGAATTCGTCGCTTTCAGCCGGGTTGGCCACCGGGGAAGGTGACTTCGTTTTCGGCTTGGTATAAGTAAGCAACGGCTCTCCGCATCCGTCACCATCCTTATCAACGCCAATGACCGGCCAGCCGTTGTTCCAGCTCATTGGTTGCAGGCAAACCACCCTTCCGAGCGGTTTCTGCTCCTGAAAATGGAAAAACCAGTCTTCGTTAAATGGGGTATGCACCCAGGCACCCTGATGAGGCCCATTGATGGAAGAAGCACCTTGATCCATCACTTTTTTGGCTTCATATGGCCCATAGACTGACCTTGAACGAATCGCCATTTGCCAGCCGTCTTTGACGCCACCGGCAGGAAAGAAGATGTAATAATAGCCTCCTTGTTTGTGGAATTTCGGGCCTTCACAGGTCTCATTCGCCGGATGGCCGTCAAACACCAGCACATCTTCCGAAACAGCCTTGGTAGCATCGGACGACAGCTCGCAAACAGCCAGCAAACTCTTCATGCCGTAGCGTGATCCGGCATAGGCGTGAACGAGGTAAACCTTTCCATTGTCATCCCACAACGGACAGGGATCGATCAGCCCGGAACCGGCTTTGACCAGCACCGGCTTTGACCAGGCGCCTTCCGGATCTTTGGCTTTCAGCATGAATATGCCCTGATCCGGATCGCCGTAAAAAATATAAAAGGAACCGTTATGGAACCGGATGGAAGGCGCCCAGACACCACAGCCAAGTTGCGGCGTCGAAAAGACATCGTAGGGTTCGGATTTGTACAAGGCATGCGAAACGATTTCCCAATTGACCATATCGGTCGATTTCAGGATCGGTAATCCGGGAAAACAGTTAAAGCTGGAAGCGACCAGGTAATAATGGCCGTTGGCATAACAAACGTCCGGATCGGAATAATCGGCATACAAGATGGGATTTTTATAGCTACCATTCCCCAGATCTGGGCTCCAGACGTCAGAGACGTAATGAGGTGATTCATAGGTAGTTTGATGGTTATTGGCTGCTTCTCCGGTAAACGGAAATAGCAGGAGACAAACCGAACATAAGGTTAAATAATGACGTTTCATGATATTATTGTTTTTAATGGCTATCTGATAGTATACCTAAACTGATGTTTATACAAAACCTGAATCATCATCACTCTGTCAAGTTTTTAAAACGGGACAACTTTGTTTGGTTTTCACATAGTTCATATCTGTTCTTTCCAGTTAAGCACTTGCTTTAACGTCTCAACTTCTTCCTGCAATCTTACAGGATTAGATTTCTTAAGTTTTTGGATGTTGAGTTGCTTCCACTGAACAGATGGATAATTTTGGAATAAATCATATTCAGATACTTTCCAATTCGGTTCTCCACTTTCAAATGAAATCAAAAATGACTTATCTTCATCTGTGAGCATATCGTTAACGCTTTTGATAAGATGACGACGAGTCTCTTCAAACTCAGAATAATCAAACCCAATATCAGTCATACCAGCAAATTGATTCACCAAAGCCTCTCGTTGGTCAATTTGATTTGGAGCAAACGATTCGTGTATAGGGCGGTCGCTGCCTAAAAGGCAAAAAATAAATCCAAGCTTAGTATTATCAAAGTTTACGTCCATATATTTAACATCAAACAAATCTCTTGGATGTTGGCGAGATAATGCTGCCGCAATCTTCCCTCCGTAGAGTAATGAAAGAGGTACAATATTTGCTTCACAATAAAGTCCAAACTGCTCTTGCGCTTTCTCACATAGTGGCATTGTAACTATACTGCCACCAACAATGCCTCTTTTTGTTTGATTCACTTCAATCTTTATCTGCTTGCCTTTATATTCGCAGAGAAGTTTGCAACTATCGGGGCGGTGGGTGATATTGACACCTTTAAGTGACTTCCTCACCTTTTCCGCAATAGCTAATAATCGGTTGTTTATGTTGGCAATGCTTGTCCTTCTGTCCTCAAGCGGAATGTACGTCAAGTCGATATCGACCGAATAGCGTGGTAAGTTTTTGACAAACAGATTTATCGCTGTACCTCCGTGTATTGCAAAACATGTCTCACCGGCAACAATGGGAATAATATTCAAAAGCACTTCCACCTTTTGAGCATATATATTATTCATAATCAGCAAGTTCTTTTGATATTGTTATCTCATATTTGTTGTCGTAAACGCCATTCTTTGCTATTGAGCGTTTTCCTTTCCCCAAATCCATCTTCGAAAGGCTTATCGCACGAAACCATTGATGTTTCGACTTCTCCGCCATATAAAGAAACAACCGTTTCACCTTGACAGAAGTACAGACTTCGAGTAGTTGCTGTATTAAATGCGGGCGAAGTGTCGTTAGCATCTCCATAACGTAATAGGTGTCCATTATTGAATAATAGGCTGGTGCGAGATGCAAACACTCCATAAACGCCCTTTCAGGTGACGATACGAACAACTCTACGCCGTTAACCTCCATTTTCTCGATACCGATAGAATCATTGCCGAATATTTTGGTGGTAAAATATCGAACTTCCATATCCCAGGAGTGATTTAATAACCAGAAAGGAAGCCTTTGTGATGTTTGAGTAAATAGATAGGCAGTAGGTTTGCCTATTGCCACAAAGTGCGAGAATCCTCTTAAATCGAGAGCAGTTGAAGCTCCTATAAAACACGTTTTTCCTAATTGTTTGTTGTACGAGAATATGGCAGCATACAGCGTTGGAACATCTCCGGCTCTGTAATAAACACCTTGCGATAATCGGCTCAACCAACCAGATGCGACACACAAACTTTGCTCTTTGGTCGACATATTTTGTTTAGTCATCCAAGCAGAAATCAGCAAGGCATTTTTCGGTACCTGCTGAAGTAATAAGTTTATTTTAGTTGCCATAAAGGGAATTATCTACCGCAAATATAAAATAAAATAAACCATTTTCAAGATATAAGTTGCAATTCTCTCGAGAATGTACGCAGCTGATTATTATTTAGGCTATCTATTCCCCCACCTGCCAATTTTTATTCATTCCGATACAATCATGTTCGTTTTATAATGTATGATTTGGTAGCGTCAGTGCATTTCTTGGAATGAAGGTGGTTGGTCTGGGCATAGTATATACTGTTTGTTTTAAGAAATCACCTAATGACCTGGCATTTTTGAAACTGGCAATTTCGTCAGCCGGCAGTAACGAGCCGATCCCGATATGATGGGGGTGCCGGTCTTTGTTGAACAGTTCGTATGGCATTCTGATCAGACGGATCCGCCAGTCAATGGTGCCCAGAAAATAAAAGAAAGGGGAATTTTGATCAAAAAAACGGATCGGGAGCACCGGCACGTTGGCTCTTTGTATCAGCTTGATGATGCTTTCCTGCCATTCCCGGTCACTCACACGGAGGCGCCGGAAACTGAACATGGAAACAGCCCCGGCAGGGAAGAAACCGACCGGATGCCCTTCATGGAGGTTGGTTAATGTTTCCCTGATGCCGTTCACACCGGCTACCGGATCGGTACTTTTCTTGCCGACCTTGGGTTTGACGGAAATGAAATGGTCGTCCATCGTTTTAACATATGACAGCAACTGATTGACCATCAGTTTATAATCCGAACGGATGCCAGCCATCAGATCGATCAGCATCACGCCATCCAATCCGCCGTACGGATGATTGGACACGGTGATGAAGGCACCTTCAGGCAACTGTCTTAACCGTTCGGCATTGCCAATCAAGTATTGAACACCCAGGTCATTTAGCAAACTATTCGCAAAGGCAGCCCCTGTAAACTGGCAGGAACGCCCGTATACCCAGTTTACTTTTTCAATATCAAATACATGTATGACCAGATTGGCCAACTTATGTCCCCATTTTCCTCTGAATATCGGAGACATTTGTTCCATATCTTCTATGTCAACAACAACTTTCTTCAACGTAAGCAACTATAAATGAACAATAATTATATAAATCAGTCCGGTCAATATCCGATCGACTTCACCCGGACGGCACGCTATAACATCAAGTCTGCTTTTCCTACACTACCGGTTATCTGAGTGTTTGGATGATGGCCTTTGACTTTCATCAGCAAAATGCCGATTCCGATCCAAAACAGTTCCCTGACACGGGTTACCAGACTGACATAAATGCCAAGACTGCCAGCCAGTGATAGCATTTTGAACGCCAGATAAAATCCGCCCTCACGTGTACCGATCTGCATGGGGGAGAAAAACAGGATATTGGTAAACAGGCTCATGAAGGTGTAGATCACAATCGACTGAATCAACGTCACATCGGAAGTGACCGATACCAGAATGACATAGACCTCCAGCGCATTACAAATCCGGCAAAAGAATTCCAATCCCAGGGTACGGAAAAAAGCGCTGCGCCTGGTGTTATACAATTTGGATATTTGTTCGTCTATCTGAATGAGCCTGTCATTGTTTCGTTTCAGGAACGGAACCACCCACCGTTTGAGTAACGGCACTCTGGAACAGAACTCAAAAAAACGGACAGTGAGGCCTTTGCGGTAACATTTCCAGATGGCCACCAGCAGCACGGTCAACAGGGCGAACGAAACAAGTAACAGGATGCGGAGTTTGACAGACATCGGTAAGAACAAGGCTGCAGCCAGTATGGATAAAGCCCAATACAGGAAATGGGCTGAAATGTGTGTCATCGTATACAACAACACGGATGAGGTAGCTTTTTCCACCCCGAATAACGACCTCAGTTCAATGATTTTGTACGGGTCTCCTCCCAGAAAACCAAGCGGAGTAGCAGCCTTGAGGGCAAAACCGCTCAGGTTTATTTTCAGGATGTGCCAAAACGGAACATGACGGTTGACCGGATTTTCATCGCGGATGATGGTGTTGAATGCCAAGGCATTGATGACATAGATCGGCAGCCACATGCCGATAATGACGGCAAACCACCAACCGGTTTTTCTAACATTGTTAATGATCGTGTCAAAACCGATGCTCCAGACCATCAATACCAAGGCCAGAAAGCCTACGATAAAAAACACATTCTGTCCGGAAAGTTTGACGATCTTTTTCATGTTGACCTGTTACTGTCAATTCAACGATTGACACATTTTTTCGTGACGGTTGATGGCGATCATGAGCAACGGATTGAGTATCAGTATCTCGATGGCAAAATAGAGCCATTCGATATTAAACACCAGCGTTGCCAGCATGATCAGGCTTCGTGCGTTAAACGTGAAACAATCCAGCAGGGGCATTAGTTTAAGACTCTTGGCTCTGAAAGCAGTGATGACGTCTTCAGGATAGCCTTCCGGGTATTGTTCGTTCAGGCGATCGATATACTGATGCAGTTGCGGGGTCTGGCGTTCCTGATTCCAGGTATAAAACCGGTAAAGCCCTATAAATGCTTTCGTAACGGGTTCCTTTTTCCAGTTCAGTTCTTCGTAGTGGGCTTTAATGGAAGCACCACTTTCGAATTCACTGTCTTTTCCACCTTTCAGAAAATGAAGGTGCAAGGTCTTGTAAATGTCGATCATTCCGGCCTGATTAAAATGCGACAGGGCTGAAAGAACGGCAATGAGGATGGTCCACCACCCCC
>Ga0183100_1001345_pt1 | contig 12718 bp, 9 predicted proteins | sample Biomet2_FD_127789 | JGI IMG/M metagenome (GOLD analysis project Ga0183100, IMG submission 127789) | Microbial communities from bioreactor (seeded with anoxic lake sediment) at LBNL, California, USA - Biofuel metagenome 2 | ecosystem: Engineered > Bioreactor > Anaerobic > Unclassified ...
AAAGAGCAGGCACGAAACGTGCCTGCTCTTTTTTATTAGATTTTGTTATGCTTCTTTTATAACTTATTTTACAACATATGCTGTAATGAAGTTCTGTAAAATTGTTGCTACTTCAGCTCTTGAAGCCTGACCCTGAGGATCGAAGCTTCCATCATCGCGACCTTTAATGACGCCGGCTTTCGCCATAGCTGTTACTGCATCACTTGCCCAACTGGAAATCTTGTCTCCATCTGAGAAATCAGCCGTATTATCACTTGCTAAGCTAATGTTTGCACTCTTTGCATAGTTTGCGATCATGACACAAAGTTGTTCTCTTGTAATCGTTGCGTTCGGTGCAAATTGTCCTGCACTTACGCCATTTACGATTCCATTTTCTGCTGCCCAGTTTACATAATCTGTGTAGTATTCTCCACTTGCTATATCAGCAAAGCCTGCATCTTTATCTGCTTTTCCTTCTGCATAGCGTCCTAATACTGTGACAAACATGCCTCTGGTCATTTTTACATCTGGACCAAATGTCGTGTCTGTGAGACCTGCGAAGAGTTCTCTTGATGTTGCAAAATTGATATAATCTTTACCCCAATGTGAATTGATATCAGTAAAGCTCTTCGTTTTGTCTTCAACTTTGATAGTTGATCCTTCTGCTATTTTTGCTATAACACTTCCATCTGCTACAACAGAATTCTTGATAATGCTTTCTTTTCCATCAGCGCCTACTAATATGGCTACCGTTCCGGCTGTTACCGGTTTAGCCACAATCGCTGCGGTCAAACCTGCTACTTCTACGTCTTTGCCGCCTACGGTTACGCTGACTTTAATCGATCCATCATCTTGTTTTGCTGTTGTAATGGCCGTTGTTTTTTCCATTCCACTTCCCAATGCTTTTAAAGCACTGTTTGGAATAGTTACAGTTGCATCGCCTGTTTTTACCACTAAGTTAGATGCAATCTTGCCTGCTGCTGTCGCAATTGTTGCTGTAGGAATTTCTACAGTCTGTGTGGCTGCAGCACCTGTTACGGTTGGCGCAATCACGATATCAGCTTTGCTTTCTGCAGCTTCTGTGATAGCATCCGTTATATCTTTTTCTGCCAATGTTGCTGTTGCTATATTGTTTGCTACCTTTGCTACTGGTGTCAACGTCGTTTTTGATGGCTCAGGGTTCGAAGGTCCAGAAGGATCTGAAGGACCTGAAGGACCATTAGGACCATTAGGTGTTACAGGATCTGTTTTTACATCACTTCCGCCGGTTGTCGGAGTAGTGACAACACTAGCGAGTGGCAATACACTTGAAGTAAAGGTTTCAACATTTGTATTTGCATTTGCCATGTCCAAAGACATCACAGATACATTTGCCCCACTTGAAAGAGTTAACTCAATGTTGGTACCACTCTTATCGGTTAAAGCATCTACAGCATCCTTACTTAATGTAGCTTGAATCGTCACAGGATCGGAAGAAGCCTTATAGGTACCAATCACCGTACCACCTTGAGATATAGTACCACCTTTATCCGCTGTGTAAGTCATATTCAACGTGTATTCTGTATTTGCCAAGTCATCTACTGTTGCATAGAATTTTGCACCAGCGCTAGCTACACGATAACCATCTTTCACACTACCGAAATCGCTAGCAACGGTAATACCAGGTGAATGAACAGTAAAGTCTGTTGCAGTGTCTTTCGTAAGATCGTTAAGATCTACTTGCTTATCAGTAGCAGCTAATTCAAGCCAAGCTCTGGTTAAGGTTATGTCGCTACCAAATTCGATAACACGGTTAGTATTCATATTCCAACCGTCAAAATCGGTTGTATAGCCTTTTAATACGCAGGATGCAATCTGCCATCCTTTACCACCTGGAAGTGTACCAATCTGCACTTTCGTTGCACTATCGGAATACTGATAAACGGGAACATCTTTTTCTGATTTATACTTGAAGTATGTGCGGAAGAGGTTACGTTTGTTCATGGAGTTGACATACATCTGAGCACCGGCTGTTCCTTTACGAACCGTCACTCCGTCTTCTGTCGTACGAGCACCCCAATTAACTCCATCAGCAACTTCATAATACTCCCCAACTGGTCTTATACAAACACCAGGTACATAGTAAGTTGAAAAAGCTGTATCGTTTGAATCCCCAGCCAATAAGGTTTTACCAAACTGACTACGTCCCTCATTTTCAACCAATTTTATCGTTTGAGCCGTTGCGCCTTCGAGTGTAATATTAACACTGGCATGTCTAGCACCTACTGAATCTACCGTTTCAACGTAAGGTTTTTGCAAACGGATAGTTTTAGTGCCATCTCCCTCTGGCAAATGACCAATAATCACATCATTTTGTTTCACAACGGCATCTTTTGTTGCACCTTTGTAGCTAATGACTGAATCATAGTAAGAATCTGGATTGCTTACCTCATAATTAGTTGCTACAGTTGCATCCGTTATTTTTTCTGTTCCGGAACTCCAAACGTCGGATACAGTTGCCGCACCGTCAGTCGACAAAGTTGCTGTTGGACTATTCGTCGAATATAACGTATAGGTGTCTACTTTCTTAGTACCGTCGCCTTTTAAAGTACCGATTGCAACACCGTCTTGCATTAGCGTGCAGTCTTTATCGGCTTTGTATTCGATAACGACTTTCATCAGACGATTTTGCTCTATAGGAACGCTTCCTAGAGATGTAGCATGACGAGCATTTGATAACACTGTCGGTGTCACAGAATCCTTATGGAACAGTACCACATCAAACATCGTACCATCAAGAACTCCATCATCAACTTTGCCATCACGCGAAAGAACCAATCCGGTATCATCACCATCTGATAAATATCTAGTATCAGGAACCTGGCCTCCCGTGGCAAACGGATAGAGAAGAGTTAAGATATTATGATTCTCTTTGCCATTTGGAGCTCTCATATAAATGTTTTCAGAACCTTGTGATCCGCGTAAAACTTTATCGTCTACCGTAATCGGATCTCTCCATCGATCCGGTGAGTAAGTAATACTTAAGCGGGTCGAATCAATTGTATCCTGAGCTTTAACATCATCGCTTGAGTTAACTGTGTAACTATCTGTTTCATCTGTAACAGATATGGATTCAATAAATACTGTTCCAATACCAATATAAATATCTACTGTATCATTATCAGCTATAGAATCTTTATAATCTTTATCAAGCTTAAATGTATATTCTTTTATATTCACTTTTGACGGGAATATAGGGTTACCCTTTGCATCCAAATCTGGATCTATAGTACCCAAACGAGTTGTAGTGGCTGCATTAGTCGTCTGATTAAGTGATGCTGTTGCATAGGTATCAGCCTTCACCGTTAAGGTCAAATTCATGGCAGTGCTAAATTTGGATTTAGGAATAGAAACATAGAATCCCTTTCCTGTTACTGCAACCTGACCAGAATAGATATCGTCCTCCGTTTTAACTTTGGACATATCAGAATTCATGAATCTGATACCCAAAGAATCTTTGTCGTCCAACGAAGTAGAGATCAAGGTCGATCCATTATCATTTTTGTATCCAGCATTGCTCACTTTACCAGCGGTATGGAGCTGCCATTTTAAATCACGATTATCTTCATTCGTTTGATAATCATCAAACATAACATAATAACCGCCGCCAATTACATCGACAAGATTTCTTCTCCACTCAGGAATGTTATCCTTATTGGGGGTGGTCACGCCATCCATACCATAGACATCCATATAGGCATTACCAGCGTTAGAAACACTGTAGCCATATTTATCATTAATGAAGAAGTTTTCAATCTGTCCACCAAAACCAAAGCTGTTCTGGCTCTTTCCATCCAATACAAATGTATTGTGACCTAAAGTACCTTGATTAAAAGTAGTTGTCGGTCCAGACCAAGATTGATAGCCAGGATCAATTAAAAGCTGTGAACCATTACGAACCAACTCAATTGTGTTTTGGTCTAAATGCGTATGATCTGTCAAAGCACCATTGGTACGTTTACTACTCTTAATATCTGCCAAAGTATCCGTCGGACCCCATCCAGTTTTCAAGAAAGTCGTTCCTTGACCATTGAATATTTTACCAAGTGGTGTCTTATCATTACTTGGGCTAGTAATCGTTACCTCTCCAGGGCTCCAAATAAATGGCAAGAAATCGCCAGCACTGCTAAAGTTCAATCGTTTAAGTCCCCATGCTGCATACTGGCTTAAATTATTCTTTGAGTAATAAAGCATGATCTTATTGTACTGATAGGAATATAATGCATTATCTGAAACCATCGTTGTAAATGGCTTTCCAGGAAATACACCATATACAAAGTAATCAATAATTTTCGTTAAATACCCGCTATGAATGACATCATGGCCGGTAATACGAGCATCTGCATCGTGGAATTGAAGAGCATTGCCAAGAGCTAAGTCGCCATATTCAAAGCCTTCATTCCAAGCACCATCTTCGTCAAGTCCAAATTTATAAGACTCTTCGATATTATAACGAGCTAAATTCAATTCTTTTGTGGTGTCGACTTCTTTACCAACAACTAAAGAACAAACTCCAAGAGCAGAGCTCTGAACAAACAAACTGTTTGTTGGAACACTATTTCCATCATAATGATTTACTCGATCATTAGGGTTAGAGCAAGCCTTATATAATTGGTCTACACCTAGTTTTTTAATAGCATTACTAATCGTTACTCTATCTTCGCTGTTTAAGGTGTCGTAAATCATATCGTATGTATACGATACACCCAAAACTGTATAGCTTAGGTCGAGTGAAGCATCTTCTTTTTCTTCTGGATCTGTCCATTGATTCCAATGAGCAAGTGATAACAACATTTGTTTTGCCTTATCTGCACATTTTTGTGCAATTGCTTGCTCACTAGGTACGGTACTATCTGCCAACATGAGATAAGTAAACGCCATGTTTTGCATATTCGATCTCAAATCAGCTGTCATTGCTGTCCAGTAATATACAGGATAAGCTTTTGCATGCATTGCTTCGCTTGACTTATCACAGCCAGCTGATAACGTCCAGCCAACCAAATTATCAAATCGATCATCAACAATTGGTGCATAGGTGTCATAGATACGCATATTATCGTAATGTGCCATACCTTTTCCGCTACCTTCATTACCTAACACGATTGTATCTGGTGCACCATTTCCAAATTGAGTTGCGGTAATATCGGCGCGATCATATAAACTATCCACGACGACATTAACAGTTCCTGCATTTTCATCAACGGCAATGAAGAAGTTATACCAAGCCGCTGATCTAAAAGTGAAATTCTGTTGTTCTAAGAAAGTAGACTCACTACCATTCGTATAGAAAAGCTTACCACCACGATTTTCTAAGATGACATCTTGCAAACCATCTGCACTCTTGCCACTCCAGATAACATAATCCTCTGCCTTTTCTGGATCGATTGGCTCATAGTCAAAGTTAATATAATATTGTTTCTTCTGTGAAGCCGTGAATGAACGAGTTGCAAATGCATTTAAAGTGGAATTATCACCAACTCGCATTGACCCTTTAGCTGACCAATCAACTGGTTGCAGCATATATGGATAATACATATAGAAAGAGCTAACAAATCCAGCTCCTCTGGTACCACGGTCAGTATAACATTTAGCATCTACACACGCTACAGCATTTGTTTTGATAGTATTAAAGGATTTTGCGGATATACCAAACGTTGTTTGTGTCTGATCAGCGGCTTTTTTACGAAGAGCAGGAAGATCATCTACGCCGAATGCTAAAGACGGATGTGTCATTTTAGCACCCCAATCAGTTCCCACTTCAAAATTCCAAGTAAAATCCTGTCCCAAAACATCACCGTATTTATTGGCTAAGTCTTTGCTAATTGTCACGGTATATTTTGTTTTGAAAGCAAGAGCTGTTACTGGAGTTAAGGTCACCGTAGTGCCTTTTCCTTCTTCATACGTTCCTACTACAGTAGTCACATCAACTGCATTATTATCAGCATCTTTTAATGTAATATTTTTTGCAAAATAAGCTGAATCAGCTTCTTTTGTAAATTCATCTGTAAATGTTACGCTAATTGTAGGAAGGTTTGATATACCTGTTCCCGTTGGGCTGTAGCTTTTAACGTCGATATTTGGCACAACATATTCAAATGGGCCAATATCCGTCGCATTATAGCGCTTAGTACCTTTTTTATCGACACTAGGAGCCTTCACATCTGTTCCTTTATCGACGGTCACGCTAGAACGTGCTACGTTGTAACTATCGTCATAAGTTGGTTCACCTATTATGCTATTTTCTCCACCATTTGTAGGAATAGCTTTGGTGTAACAGTTATAATTGAAAGTTGTACCATCTTTTGGTATAACGCTTCCGTAAAATATGTTGTTCTGGAAAGTTGTTCCTGTCACACCATCTGGAATGGCACTAACAGAATAATCCGATGTTTTAAACATATTGTTAGAAAACATGGTGTTGTTAAAAGCTTGATCAGCATAAATACCATAATACCCAGTCAATACATTATTATAGAAATTATTGCTATCTGAAGCTCTTAAATATATGTCCTTTCCACCAGCATTACTGAATTCGTTGTTATAGAAAGTGCTGTTTGCTGTACCACCATCTATGTACAAACCGACGTCACTATTCGTAATAGAGCAGTCATGGAAAGAAGCTTTATTAACGTTGTTAAGTCTGACGGCCGGTGTTTTCATATCGCCATCAAATTTAAGACCATATATATCCACGTTATAGCTATTTGTAACAACGACACTGTTACCGCCTTTAAGGGTAACTTTGCCAGCATCAGCAGGATAAATAGTAACTGGAGCGCTATCTTTAGAACCCACGCTCGTTATATTAATCGAATCATTATCATATTCGCCTGCACAAATAGCCAGACTATCACCACTTCTTAACTTGCTAGAAGCTGTAGCCAAAGTTTTTAAAGGACTAGCTTGTGTACCACTATTATTGTCATCACCGTCTGTAGATGATACAAAATAAACCATACCACAAGCAAAAGCACCAATATCAGCCGGCGTCATGCGGCTTAATCCATCAAAGTCCGTTTCGGGACAGATTGTAGGATTACCTGCACGGATCGCAGGGCTTCCAGCAACGATATGAAAATCTCTTGCTGTTTTATCTGATTCATCGACATTTAAAAACTTAACATCACTTGTTGTCGCATCATGCGCACCAAGTGTATTAACAGGGGTGCCTGTATATAAGTTATAGTCAGTCGTTACATCACCACTGTCTGCTGTGACACCAGTCGTCATAATGTTGTTATTAAAGTTAGCTGTGCCTACAGCTGCCACTTTATCAGCTTTAGCATCAAGAACAGCATCTGTATTATTAAATTGCATGGTATTATTATATACATTTATTTTATCAGCACCATCATAAAGATGGACAGCATTCCCTTGGTTGTCATAAAATAAATTGTTAAAAACATCAACAGTGGAACTTGTACCATGAGCTGCAAAGGCAGAAGTACCGCTAGCTTGGTCTCTAAAGATATTGTTATAAATCTTGATATTAGGACCGCATGCTTCTCTAATATCGATACCTGTCGAAACATTTTCCGAAATAATATTATTATGGAAGTTAATGTTCGTGCATGCATTTCTTAAATACACGCCATCACCAGCAGCGCGGAATATACAATCATGTATATCTATATTGCTACTTTGATAAACAGCCAGAGCTGCCATTCCACTCTGGGCATCCATTCCATCGCCTTCATCGTTTTCGTAATTGAACTCAAGACCACTCATATCAACATAAGTTGAGTTTACGATATAGCCAACAACGAGGTTTGTCCAACCAGCAGAATGATATTTTGTAGCTGCCGCTTGTTCATTGTCACCTTTATGAATGACAACTTTTTCATCCTTATAGTTTTTAATAACGAGGTGATCATCTTTGGTAGCACCTTTTTTTTCAAGCAAGAAATAATCTGCGTAGTCACCACCACGAATCAAAAGTGTATCACCTGCTGCTAATTTTTTACCAACTGCATACAATGTTTGCATCGGTTTATCAATAGATTTACCATCGTTTTCATCGCTACCATTGTTTGCTACATAATAGGTAGTACCACTACCTTTACCTACTTCTACGTCATCATCCCCGGCCGCATATGATAGATTGACCGGCAAATATGCGCAGAGCATTGCCAATGCTATAAAAACACTGAGCATTTTGCTAAATACTGTTTTTTTCAAACCAATTCCTCCTTTTGCTTTTCTTCACATATTTTAAGTGATGTTTTTGTTAATATATCCCCCTTATAAAACGCTCTGTAGATGCCCCCTTCCTGGTGATACATTTTTTTGGAAAACCTAGAAAAGCCTCCTTCCAACATCATTAACTTAATTTTAATTATACAACTAATCAAATTTAATGCAATGATTAATCGCCATTTTGTCTATTTTTCACAAATTCATTGTCCGTTTTTCTACGTTTTAATCAAACCTTGCTCTACAGGCGGACGGAAAGCTAGATTTTTACATATTTTCGTGAGTTATTTACATGTTTTCAAATTTTCTTATTATTTTCCGTACCATGCGCAAATAAAAGAAGAGCATCTGCAAATGTTTTTTTAGGTTATTTCTTTTGTGTATAACGCTGACCTCTATGCTACCTTTTCGTTTATATGAATAAGCAATACAGCACGTCTACTTTGATGTGTTTTGGGACAAGTTAAATTGATATAATCCATATGACTCAATCAAATTCAGAAAGAAAATTGTTTTTGCATAGTTGTCCGCTATTTTTAATATCTTTGCATACGGTGATGGCGAGCGCCCATCGTTATCGTCTTTAATTTCACTGGTGTCGCGGCAGCCATACTCTTTTGACGATCCAGCATTTGAGTCGCAAACTATGAGTGCCGTAAGTGCAAGTGTAGCGAGTGTAAAATGGATATTAGTTTTTTCATAATTCAATTCCTCCAAACAATTTTTTTAAAATTTTACTTTCTTTTTTCTTGTACACCAGCAATTTCCTGCAATACTGTACCACTACAACCAACAATGCCCACCATCGCAGAATATTCTAAAATAGCAGTTACAATTGCTGCACCAACAATTAGTGAAGGTTTTGTCTCAGGTATCAATACTTTCACTATAATACTATGTGGACTAGCGCCCATATATAACACCGCCTCGATGACAACATTGTCAATCTCCAATGAATTTATAATAAAAGGGACATTCGTCCATTTGCCCTTATGTGTCAGGTTATAGGCATAAAAATACACGTCTGTTGTCATAGACGTGTATTGGATGAATAGATCAGCCTCCTAAAGTTACATCACAATCTTGGTACCATCTCAAAGCATCAAAGAACTGTGATTGATTAAAATCCGGCCAATAGTCATCAATAATATAAAAATCCGAATAAACAGATTGCGCTGGTAAAAATCCACTTAGACGCCTTCGTCCTCCCCAGCGGATGATTAAGTCAACACGGGATATTTCAGAAGATGCCAACTGTTTATTGTCCATCAAGCTTTTTAAATCCCATTCCCAATCATAATTCACAAGAAAATTCAGGTTGATTAATCCCCGACCAAACGGGACCCTTTTATTTGCATACTTTTTTAATTCCTCGGGAAATGCTGGAGAATTGGCATTACCAATAACCAATAAATTGGCGTCTTTACCGCTTAACGTTTCTACAGCACTCACACATGCCTTGGTAAAAGCCTCACGCTGCCCCTTCTCTCGCTTATTGTTATCTTTCGTAAACCCATAAAAAGTAGCTTCCTTAATCCCATATTGGAGCATCATCTCATAAAGATCAAATCCCGGCATAATCCCATACTGGTATCCATCTTTTTTTTGATACCCATTTTCCACTGCCCACCTTCTATTGCCATCGGGTATTATGCCAATATGGGCAGGTATTCTTTTGAATTTTTCCATATTGTACCTCTTTTTATTGTTAAAATTCACTTCCGTTTTAACCTATTTTATCCATTTAAAATTTTTATAAACCAATTCACTGTCATAAAATATCTAACATATAACTAAATAAAAACATCCATGATGATGATGTCATCATGGATGTTTTTATTGTTTGTAGGCAGATAGTATTTTCTAAACAGCAAACTGTTTCATTTTTTCATACCATCCAGTCCATTATCTTTCGTAATACCATTATCTCTCTTTCAAGCCAAGAATTGCTGTCAGAACTAGCCTCTTTCAATATTTTACAATTTTTCTCATAAGCTTTTTGAATAGAAACAAATTCTGGCTTAAAATTAAGTTCCTGTTCATAGTCGTCCAGATTCTGGCTTTCAATTTCACCTGTAATGCTGCATAGATAATAATAAGATTTCATCACAAAATAAGCATCTGATTCAAAAGAATCCGGTTTCTGTTCAGTAACGATACCAATCATGGTCACATCATTGGATATTCTATACCCTGTTTCTTCAAGCACCTCACGTTTTAACGAATCCAAATGCTCCTCGTCACTTTTAACGCCCCCTCCTGGGAGCTTATAATCACCTTTGTTTGTTTTTATCATTAAAATTGTATCACCTTTTACAACGATACATCTAACGGCTTCCCGACACATAATTTTCATATCTGGAGGAATTTTTTCTATTCCCATAACAAAATCAAAATACATTTGTACTCCTCTCTTACTAAAAGGTCATGCCAGAATTACCGACATGACCTTGTTTTTTATGTGTTTTATTTCTGGAAATCGGCATTAATATCGCCGCTACTATTGGAAATGGTCAGGCTATTTGCTGCACCGCTATTTTCTTTCACCTTCGGGGCATCTTCGTTGCCGTTCACTTTAATATCTCCAAATTTGACGGATAAGTCATAGCTATACTGACTTTCTGGCAGAGAGGTTGAAAAATCAACATCACCAAATTTTGACACAATATCTGTCTTTCCACCTATAGCACCACTGAACTCCATGTCACCGCTGTTGCATTGGGCGGTTAATTGAGTTGTAGTTATATTAGAAGCACCTATTTTACCAAACTTGTTCGTTACATTCATATTGTCAACCTTACTGTTTCGAATGGTATAATCCCCGCTTTTCATAACACTCGTTAACTGGGAGGCGGTCATGTCATCAATTGTGATGTCGCCAAAATAATCATTGACTTGAAGCTTTTTTGCATTGATATTTCGCAGGATACCGTCACCACTGTTAATGGTCACTGAAAGTGTATCACTGCAAACGTCGTGCATCGTCACATTGCCAAAAGGCACTTTAATATCAGCTTTTTGCGCCGTAAAATTGCCTAGATTCAAGTCACCGCTTGCATTCTTAATGGTAACATCTTTTAATGATACATTTGCCGGCAAATATACTTTAATTGCATTGGAACGATTAGAAATTCCAAAATCTATATTGAAAAAGATGAACTCGTTTTTCCCTGCATTCGTAACCTTTAGAGTACCATTTTCTACCGTATACAATGGTTTACGCGTATCTCCTGAGTAATGAATCTCTATTCCATAATGATCGGACTTAATAAAGTCCACATCGGCACTTTGAATGTCAAAATCAATTGACTGGAAAGCCTCAATATTAGGGTTCTTTAGAGTATACGGTGTGTCTTTTAATAGATGAATACCATTTTGACCGACAGTAAGCGCTTTTGCGCCGCCGCTTATGAATCCAATTCCCGCCAAAATCAGTCCGAGCGCCATGGCACATGCAGCTATCTGCCATATAATTTTTTTATTGTTCTGCATTTTGCACCCTCCTTGGTAGCCATTTGCTAATCATTTTTGTCATTCCGCTAAACCCTTTTTTGCTGAGCATAATCACCAGCAGACTAATCAATACTCCTGCGCCAAGCAGAAACAGCCCTGCACCAAGATAAAAAATTGTGGCTGCTAAACTTTGAGCGATCAGACAAACGCCAACTAAAACACACACAATGCCACATAATGCAAAACTAAGGGCAATGACTGCCAAAGATAACACCAATGAAAACACCACAATCACTAATGCAAATGCCACAAAAAATATGGCCAGTACGAGCGGAATAGCAATAGGCGATGCGAAAGCTGCCAGTAGTACTACCCAAATGGTGGGAAATACTTTTTTTGCGGATGGTGCCTCTTCCATATCTTTTACCGCGTATTCGGCAGTAATTTGTGAGGCAATTTTGTATGGATTGCCTAACGTGGCAATTGTGTTTGCCTCATTGGAGGCGCCTACATCATCTAAATATTCTTCGTAGTAACGAATGGCATTACTGGCTTCATCCTCTGGAAGTCTTTTCAAATATTTTTTAAGCTTTAATAAAAACTCTTCTCTACTCATTGCCAACACCCCTCAACAAAATTTGGTCTACTTTCTGCTTGTAACCCACCCATTCGCCCACATATTCGCCAAGCTTTGTTCTGCCATCCTCAGTAATGGAATAATACCGGCGATTGCGCCCTTGGAATGGCTGGTCATATGTTGTTAGACAGTTGTCCTTTTGCAGCCTTCTTAATACGGGATATAAAGAAGATTCCGACACTTCTATGATTTCCTGCACCGTTTGTGTCAGCACATAACCATAGGTATCTTCATCTGACAAAACAGCCAATACACAGGCATCCAATAGAGCGGATCCTAATTGAAAAACCATGAATCTGTCACCTCGCTTATAATAGTTACTTGATTTATTAATTTAATAATATTATACGACGTATAATATTATTTGTCAATATAATTATGGCGCATTTTTTCTGCAAAGTTACTCAATCAATCATG
>Ga0183100_1001346_pt1 | contig 12697 bp, 10 predicted proteins | sample Biomet2_FD_127789 | JGI IMG/M metagenome (GOLD analysis project Ga0183100, IMG submission 127789) | Microbial communities from bioreactor (seeded with anoxic lake sediment) at LBNL, California, USA - Biofuel metagenome 2 | ecosystem: Engineered > Bioreactor > Anaerobic > Unclassified ...
GCATCTGCGGGCGTTTTGCGTTACGTGCTCTGGTTCTCGCCTCAATTCTGAAGTGGGCGCGCGGAGGGCCTTTTGCAAGGCTACCCCTCCCCCGCAACCACCCACCATAAAGGGTACTAGCTGTGGATGTCGCAGCAGCTTTTGGCGAGTTTGTCATAAAGCCATGTCATGTCCATTGAACCGTGTTTTTCAATTGATTGCAGCTTTTTTAAACCAGCTTCCGTAATTTTGCGGGCCTGTTCCGCCACAGAAGCTGCCTCCTGCCGACGGATGGACACAATGCCGTCCGCATCCGCCACGATCAGATCGCCGGGCTGAATAACCACGTTGCCCATGCTCACAGGTACGTTAATCTCGCCGCAGGCGTCCTTGTATGGCCCGTTGGGCGACACCGCCCGCGCGTAGACGGGAAAATCCGTCTGCCGCAGGGCTTCGGCATCACGCACGGCTCCATCAATCACAAAGCCTGCCAGACCGCGAGCCTTGCCAAGTGCCGCTACAATTTCACCAGCTACGGCTCTTTCCGTATAGCCCGCGCAGGATATTACCAGCACGTCGCCGGGTCTGGCGTTGTCTACAGCATAGTAGAGCAGCAGATTTTCACTTGCTGGCAGATTGACGGTATAGGCTGTACCCAGAATGCGGTTGTTGTTAAAGGGCTTGAGCGCTGACGGCAGGGCGGCGTTGCGGCCCAGAGCGTCGCAGATGTCCGCAACAGCCAGATCAGCGTACTGGCGCACAATTTCAGACGAAAGGCGGTCAATCTGACAGTTGATGGCATACCGCATGTTTTGTCCCCTGCGCTGAATGCTTGCCCACCTTTGCCAAGCGGGGTTGATCAAATGTCTATACGGTAATGCTTAACAACATCCTCATTCACGTCTATGCCCAGCCCCGGCGCGTCAGAAACTGTTATTTTGCCGTGGACAGGCCGGAAATCCGGGCTGATGAAGCTTTCTTCAATGGGGGTGGTGCAGATTTCCATTTCGTTGCCAAAGGGGTTTGCCATGACAAAATGGGCTGTGGCCGCCACACCTGCGCCGTAATAGAACGAGTGGGTTATCAGGGGAATATTCCAGGCTTCTGCCATGCCCAGAATTTTGCGGCAGCAGGACAATCCTCCGGCCTTGATAACGTCGGGCTGTAAAATATCAACGGCGTTTTTTTCAATCAGGGTTTTGAAGCCATAGTGGGTGTATTCATTTTCGCCTGCGGCAATGCTGATGTTGCTGTGTTCGCGTATGAAGCTCAGACCATCATAATCATCCATGGGGCTGACGGGCTCTTCAAGCCAGCGGAGGGAATATTTTTCCATGCGCTGCGCCATGGTAACCGCTTCCCGCCTGCTCCAGCAGCCGTTGACATCCAGCGCAAGTTCAACGTTGTCGCCAATGGCTTTTCTCGTTGCAGCCACAGATGCCACATCCCGCTGGTGCAATTTGACCATATGATAGCCGTCTCCGGCCTGGGCCGCGGCATCCTCCGCTGCTTCTTCCGGCGTCGGGTATGGAGGGAGGCTGGCGTATCCACGAATGGAACTGTGGTGCGCGCCCCCGAGCAATTTGTAGACCGGGAGGCCGCTCATTTTTCCCAGAATGTCCCACAGGGCGATTTCAACGCCGCTGATGGCGTTCAGTACCATCCCTTTGCGCCCGTATCTGAAGGTGGCGATGTACATTTTTTGCCACAAGGCATCGATGCATGTAGGGTCAGCGCCCATCAATCGGGGTTTGAGAGCTTCAACAATGAATTTTGCCACGGCGCATGGCGTGAGCCGCCAGGCCTCGCCAATTCCGGTTATTCCTTCATCCGTGTGAATTTTTACCAGTACATGGCCGTCGCTTTCAGTGTTAAAACATTTTTCAGATTTTGAAGCCTTTATTTTTTGCGGAATGCGCAAAGGTATAGCCTGCACATCAGTAATTTTCATCCCACACATCTCCATGTAATGCAGTGAATCACAACAAACTTGCCGATGTTCTATTCAGGCATATTTCTAAAAAAACATGCCTGTGGGCGTGGGTACATTGAGCAGTTTCACAAAGCTGAGCCAGATCAAGAGGCAAAATATCAGGGAATACAGCGTGCTGACTTTGGCCAGATGCCCAATACCTTTGTTTTTGTCGCCCAGAATCATGGACGTGCAAAAAATAAAGGCAGCCGTGCTGACAAAGAAGCCAAGGATTGATAACAACACCGCGTAAATCAATGCTATTGCGGCAATTATTGCTACCTTTTTCCAGGCAACGGCTTCGGTTTCACAAGAAGTATTGTCACGCCGTTTCAGGTATATCCCCTTACCGACAAACCACACCCCGCCAAGGGCGATCACCGTAAGAAGCGCCGCAGGAAAGACGCGCGTCACGTCTTCCAGCTCTTGCATCTGCACGGCGAAAGCGGCGCTGATTGCCAGAAAACACAGTCCGCACAGGATATCTTGATTGCTTTTACACATTGGTATTCTCCGGGCGTTCATCCTGACAGCGACATTTTGCTTCATTTTCCTGCATACGCAGTTTTTTCAGGTGCAGCAGATACGGGGTGGCCAATGAAAGCGCCAACGCAAGCACAAGCACCTTGCTGATGGTGCTGTTGAGCATGATGGCAGGGAGGCCGCCCGGCACGGAGTGGGCAAGATCAAGGCACTTGCCAAGGTTTTCTTCAATCATGGGCCCCAGAATAACGCCCAGGGCCATTGCTCCGGTGTCCATGCCAAGCTTGCCGCCAAAAAAGCCCACAAAACCGAACACCATAACAACCCATATGTCGATTATGCTGTTGGAAATGGCATAAGCGCCAATATATGACAGAACCACAATGCCAATGGCCACAAAGGTCAGCCTCAGCGTCAGCAGTTTTGCCATGCAGCGGCACAGAACAAAGCCAATGGGAATCATGAGCAGATTTACGGCAAACTGCGAAAATATGAATGTGTAGGCCAGATCGCCTGTGGCAGAAAAAATCTTGAATCCAGGCTGGATGCCATGCGCCATAAGCGCCCCAAGAATCACGGCTGCAACGGCGCTGCCGGGAATCCCCAAGGTCAGCATGGGGATAAGAGAACCACCGATGACCGCATTATTGGCGCTTTCAGACGCGGCAACACCCTCTATGCATCCCTTGCCGTAAATGGAAGGATCTTTGGCCCATCGTTTGCTCTCATTGTATGCGATGATGGAGGCAATTTCTCCGCCTGCTCCGGGCAGCATTCCCACCCATGTGCCAATAAGCGACGAGCGCAGCAGAATTTTTTTGCATCGGCGGGCGAGGTATGAGGCTGTTTTTCCAAACGTGCCCTTGCGGGGATTGTAGTCAGCCACAAATGTTTTATCAGTACCAATCAGATAAAGCACTTGCGAGAACGAAAAAAGGCCAATCATGCACGGGATGACGGAAACACCCTGAACCAGGCCGTAAGAACCAAATGTGAACCTGGGTACGCCAGCATTGGGATCAATGCCAATGGTGGAGATAAGCAGCCCTATCGCGCCAGAAACAATACCCTTGCCCATGTTTCCGGGGCTCATAACGGCAATGGTGCTCAAACCAAAAAGACACAGCCAGAAATTTTCCGGCCCGCCGAATTGCAGGGCAAATCGAGCCAGAGCGCCAGCAAGGAACAAAAGGAAGAATACACCTACAATGCCGCCAAAAGCAGAGGAAAGCAGCGAGGTATACAGGGCTTTGTCCGCTTCGCCGTGTTGCGTAAGCGGCCAGCCGTCAAAAGTTGTGGCAACAGAAGAAGGCGTACCTGGTGTGCAGATGAGCACCGCCGAGTTGGAACCGCCGTAAATGGCGCCTACATAAATGGCGCCGAGCATGACAAGACCCGAGGTAGGATTCATGGCAAAGGTCGCGGGGACCATCAGGGCAACACCCATGGTAGCCGAAAGACCCGGCAGGGCGCCAATGACTATGCCGCCTGTGAGGCCGACAACCATAAGGAAGATATTCAGGGGATCAATGAGGTTCAGAAGCGATGGAACGATAAACTCGGTCATATGTGGCTCCTGGGGACAGGATGGCCAGTCTGCTGCCCATCCTGTCCAAAAAATCTATTTGAGTAGGCCGGCTTCTGAGAGCAGAGCTTTGTCTTTTTCCTCGACAGATCGGATGTAGGCTGCTGTGGCAGCTCCATCCAGGTACTCCGCAGGTTGGCCGGCTTTTTTCATGTCCGCCAGATATCCGGGATCGTTGCAGATTTTCTTAAAAGTTTCCCGCAAAAACGCCATTTTGTCCGCGGGGGTGCCCTTGGGGGCAGCAAAAATGCGCCGTATGTCAGAAACAAGATTCACGTTTTGTTCACGCAGGGTCGGCACATCGGGCAAAAAGTCATTGCGCTTTTCTGCCGCAACATTGAGCACATTAAATTCGTCAATGGAGCGCATGACATCGTTGATATTGCCAAAAATCAGATCAACTTCGCCGCCAAGCAGGGCCGCGTTCTGATCAGCGGCTCCTTTATAAAAAACACGGCTCAGCTTCACATCAGGGAAGAGTTTGTTGAACTCCAGAAACATCAGATGATGGCCGCTCAGCGGGCCGACAAGCCCAACCCTGACTGCATTGGGAGAAGCCTTTGCGGCATCAATAATATCCTTGAACGACTTGAACTTACTTGACTTAAGCACGGCGATGCACTGTGGGTCGTTGACCACCTGGGCAATGTATTCAAAGCTGTCTGCATTGAAAGAGGCGCGCTGTGCAAGGGATTGAAGTACGAGATGCGGGACGTTAAGGCCGCCGATGGTGTAGCCATCAGGGTTTGCCTTGGCTATTTCCGTAAAGCCGATAATGCCGCCAGCGCCGGGTTTATACACAAACACCCAGGGTTCTTTGACATATTTATCCCAGTACTTTTGCATGATGCGTGCTTGAACATCACTGGAGCCACCTGCGGTAAAAGCAATGATCATGCTGACGGGTTTGTCTGGGTACGCGGCGGCAACCGGATGGGCAGCCATTGAAATGAGGGAGAGGGCGAGGAAAAGGCAAGGTAAAATGGCTTTGAACTTCATCTAGGCCTCCTTTTCGAAAGCAGTATCATTCCTTTTTTGGGGAGGAAAGTATCCTGGGAAAGCAACTTTCCCAGGATACATAACGCAACTTAGGCGCTTTCGTACAAACGGGTCATAATGAATTCTCTGTGTCCCAGAACTTCAGCGGATGTATTGCGTCCATTGCAGGTGCGGAACATCATTTCAAGCAGCTTGTCGCCAGCGGCATCAAGGTTGATTTCGCGGCGCAGAATACCGGAAACGTCAACATCGATGTGCTCGCTCATGGTGCGCACGGTACGGGGGTTGGCCGAAAGTTTGATCACCGGCAGAATGGGATTGCCGATGATGTTGCCCTGGCCCGTGGGGAAAAAGTGCACCACAAAACCGGAGGCCGCGCAGAGCGTAACCATTTCAGCAGCGGCGGAAGAAGAATCCATGAACCACAAGCCGGGGCCGGTGGGCATTTCAGCCTTGTCGAGGCAGCCGATAACAGGGGCTTTGCGGCCAATTTTCTGCACATTGCCCAGGGCTTTTTCTTCAATGGTGGTCAGGCCGCCTTCAATGTTGCCCTTGGTGGGCTGGGAGTCGCTGAGGTCGTCTGTTTTGTGGTCGTCCACAACCTTGGCGTAGCGGTCAAAAAAGCCCTTGAACTTGGCCCGGACCTCATCGTTGGCGCAACGTTCCATAACCAGATGTTCGCCGCCGGTGATCTCAGTGGTTTCACCAAAGAGGGTGGTGGCGCCCTTTTCCCACAGTTTGTCAAAAGCGTTGCCAACGGTGGGGTTGGCGGCAATACCGGAGGTGGTGTCGGATTCACCGCACTTGGTGGAAACCCACAACTCGTTTACCTTGCATTCGGTGCGTTGCAGTTCGGTGGCGAAGTGCATGAATTCCTTGGCCTTGCGGGAGGCGCTGCAAATGGTTTCAAGGTCGCCGTGCTGTTCGATGGCAAATCCTTCAACGGGCTTGCCGGTCTTGGCGATACCGTCTACCACGCGCTTGGTCCACTGGGGCTCAATACCGATAACGATAACGGCGGCAACGTTGGGGTTGGAGCCCACGCCGATCAGCGTGCGGAAATGCAGGTCAAGGTCTTCGCCGAACTGAAGGCGCCCATAAGCGTGGGGAAGAGCCAGGGTGCCCTTGACGTTGTTGGCTACCGCTTCGCAAGCGGCGTTGGAAAGATCGTCCAGGGGCAGAATGATAACGTGGTTACGGATGCCCACGCGGCCATTTTCGCGGCGATAGGCCATAAATGTCTGTTGCATCAGATCACCACCTCTTGGTTTTGACGTTGTGGACATGCAGGTGCTCGCCACGCTTGATGGGCTGCACAACCTTGCCAATGTCGGTGCCGTACTTGATGACGGTGTCGCCCACAGCCATATCCTTAAGGGCAATCTTGTGGCCGATCGGAATGTCGTTCAGCGTTTCAAAGTCGATGCTCTGGTTGCCGTCCATGACCCAGCCATTGAGCTTGTCGCCTTTCTTCACCCCTTCGACAACGATAACGCCGACGCTATCGCCGGGTTCGTGAACCACAAAATGGGTTACCATACCGCTCTCCTTTAATAACATTGCTATAAAAAAGTTTTTTGAAGCAAAAACTTAATGGCAGTATGAGCAAAACAAGAGTATATTTTGCAAAATTATTAGTTTGTATCTGTGGCGTATTGTATATCCACACATAAATACCAATAATATTTTCTGCCTTTAAGCCTTGCTGCAAGATATAGAGCAATTGGTGTGCCAAAAAGTATGCTGCCAGATATCTCATGAGAATGATGGACTTATTTTCACAAACTTGATTGAATAACCAGTGAATACATTGATTTATTGGTAAAAATGATTATATTTGGGCATAAAATTACCCAAATACAGGCGGACAGAATGAAATATAAAATTACCCCTAAGGGGCTGAGCAGCCCCTCTCTCACTGTCGGACAGGTTGTTCACCATCTGGCGCGCATTGTGGCCGGAAAAATCGACAGGAACGCTTTCTTTCAGATTTTATCCAAACAACTTCGTGAACTTTTTCACTATGACAGATTTTGTATTAATCTCTATGACGCAGAACGGGAATTTCTGAACCTGTTCACCGCTGCGGACGGAACCGTGGTAGAATCGCTTTCAAATACGCGCATAGCGCGCAACACGGTTGCTGGGCTTGCCATATCCTCGCGCAAACCTGTGGTTATTAATGACCTTTCTGTGCATAATCTGGGCGATGGCCCCATGCCGCTCTCGTCAGTGGGCCTTAACGCAACTATTGCCCTGCCCCTGATCATCAACCGCGAGGTCATTGGCACGCTGCACGTCTCCTTTGTAAAACAGCCTGATAATATTGTTGAGATTCTGAATTTTCTTATTGAGCTTACGCCAGTGCTCACGGCTTTTCTGTTCGCAGTCCTGGCTGAGGAACGCATGGCAAAGGTCAGGCCAGTGACGGAGCATTCCGGCAGAATGCAGGATGACTCAAGCAGTATTCTGCTTGAAAGCAAGCTGCTCGAGACGCCGCCCATGGTGCGCACAATGGCTGTGGTGCGCAAAGTTGCAAAGTTGAACATTCCCGTGCTTATCACCGGAGAAACAGGCACGGGTAAAAGCATGCTGGCGCGTTGGCTGCATCGTCACAGCCCGCGAAGGGAAGAAAACTTCGTAAAGGTCAACTGCCCTTCTATCGCCCCCACGCTTTTTGAAAGCGAAATGTTCGGCTATGCAAAGGGTGCTTTTACCGGGGCCACAGCCAAGCGTATTGGCCGTATTGAACTGGCCCAGCACGGGACCCTGTTTCTGGATGAAATTGGCGAACTTGCGCCGGAAATGCAGAGCAAACTGCTGCTGGTCATGGAAGAAAATTCCTTTGAGCGCGTGGGCGAGGCTGAATCCACGGGCGTGGATATCCGCGTAATTTCAGCCACCAATATTGATCTGGCAGCAGCCATGGCCGAGGGGCGACTGCGGCGGGATCTGTATTACAGGCTCGGTTCAGTGGTTGTGCGTATGCCTTCGCTACGGGAGCGCAAAAGCGATATTCCCCTGTTTGTGGACCACTTTATTCATCAGTTCTCCAAGGAGTACGAGATACGCCCTCCCCGGCTGAGCCGTTCCGTGGTGCAGGCCCTGCACGGGCATTCGTGGCCCGGCAATATCCGTGAACTGCGCAATGTGGTGAGCCGTATGCTGCTTCATTCGCTGGATTCGGCGGTCACGGAGGATTTTGTTTTGGAGGCCCTGCACCAGTGGGAACCTGAATCTGCTGAGAAACAGCCTTGTGAGTCAGCCGTTTCTGAGGCGGGCGGAATTTCTGGGAGCGTTGCTGCCCCGGTATCTGGCGGCCCAGGCAGCGTGCAGGCGACAGCCCCGGAGCGCCTCCCCACACTTGAAGAAAATGAGCGTGCCCATATCGAACGGGCGTTGCGCCAGTCCGGCGGGCGAATTTCGGGGCCGCGAGGAGCAGCGGTGCTGCTGGGCGTGCCGCGCTCTACCCTGCAACACAGGATGCGCAAGTTGGGTATGGACAGGTAGCGTTTTTTGCTCCCGCTCGCGGTGCCGCAAGTCGATAGGTGGCTATTTTCTTTCGTACTGTTCCTGTTGTTGAGTTTCCCACAGTTTGCGCTTATGATGCCTCCTTATCTTTTGGGAAATACCGCATCTCGGAGTAAGCATGCTTGAGTATATCCGTTCCAATTCGCAGTCTCTTGGCGTCAAACTGGCTTTTGGCCTCATTATCCTTGTCTTTGTTTTCTGGGGCGTGGGCAGTATGAAAGACCGGGGCGCGGGCAATGTGGTCGCCATGGTTAACGGCGAGCCCATTACTGTGCGTGATTTTGAACTCGCCTATCGCAATGCGGAAGAATCCGTGATGCGCAACAACCCCGGCGCAACGCGCGAGCAGGTCCGTCAGGGCCTTGGCCGTCAGGTGCTGCGCGATCTGGTCAGCCAGACTCTCGTGCGTCAGGAAGCTGCCAGCGCGGGCATTACCGTGACGCCGCTCGAGCTGCGCATTGCCGTGGGGCAGATTCCGGCTTTCCAGAACGCCAAAGGGCAGTTTGACCCTCAGGCCTACAAGCGGGTTTTGGAAATGCAGCGCATTTCGCCCGCGCAGTACGAGCATGACATGAGCGAAGACCTGCTGCGGCAGAAGCTCTTTGCCCTGGTCACTGCCGCAGCATGGCATGACCCTGCCGAAGCCCAGAACCGCTACAACTTCCTGCGTGAACAGCGGGTGCCTGACTACATCTTTATTCCTGCTGCCGATTTCATGGCAAACGCCAAGCCTTCGGATGCGGAAGTAGCCGCCTATTACGACAGCCACAAGGCTGAATTTGCCATTCCTCCCAAGGTGGACGTGGCATATATTCGTATTTCGCCAGAAAATCTGGTCAAGCCCGAAGCCATCAGCGAGGTTGACGCCCGCAAGTGGTACGATGCCAATCTCGCTCGCTTCAACCAGCAGGAAGAGGTCAAGGCCGCGCACATTCTTGTGCCGCTGGCCGAAGACGCCGCCGAGGCGGACGTAAAGAAGGCCCAGGAATCTGCTGCGGCCATTGAAAAAGAACTCAAAAGCGGCAAAAGCTTTGCCGATGTGGCCAATGCCCACAACGGCCCCAATGCTGCCGGCCCCGGCGGCGAGCTTGGCTGGATCAAGCGCGGCACCACGGTCAAGCCTTTTGAAGACACTGCCTTTGCCCTTGAACCCGGCAAGGTTTCCGCGCCTGTGCGCAGCCAGTTTGGCCTGCACATCATCAAGGTGGAGGAAAAGAAGGGCGGTGACACGCAGCCCTTTGCCAGCGTTGCCGCCGACGTGCGCAAGGCCATTGCCAAAGAACAGGGCGCGGACAAACTGCGCGATGTCCTTGATAACCTCATTGAAGACAACATCCTCGGCAAGCCGCTTGAAAAAAGCGCGCAAGCCCTGGGGCTGGAAGCCCAGCAAACGGGCATGGCCTCTGCGCAGGAGCTGCAGCAAAAGATGGGCATCAACGCCGAAGCCGCCGCGAGTCTTGAAAAGACCCCGGCCAATTCGCCGGTGGACAGGGCGCTTGAAGCCGGAGACGCTTATGTGGTGGCTCGCGTGCTCAAGGCGGAACCCGCATCCACCGCGCCGCTTGAAGCTGTGAAAGATAAAATTTTTGCCCGTTTGCAGGGCGAAAAGGCCCTTGCCGAAGCCATGCGCACAGCGGCGGAGCGCCGCAAGAACCTCGCGGACGGCCCCATCAACCCCACAGTTAAGACGGGCATGGGCATCAAGACCGCCAACCCCATGGATCGCAGCGGAAGCCTGGCAGATTTTGGGGCTGACCCTGAGCTTGCCGCGGCCCTGTTCCATGCCAAGGTCGGCCAGTGGCTGCCTGCGGCCTTTGCTGTCAACAGCCCCAAGGACGGTCAGGGCGCCGTGCTCGTGCATGTTGGAGCTGTGCAGCCTCCCGATCCCGCAGAGTGGGACATGATCAAGGACATCATGGTCAACGCCGTGGAGCGCGAGCGCCTTCAGGGCATGTATGAAACTTTCATGCAGCGTCTGCTTTCGACCGCCAAGGTTGAAGTGCACAACATGGATATTGTGGACAGAAAGAACATGTAGCACTGCCCTGCCGATGGCCCACTGCCCCCGGCGCGCAGACGACAGACACATTGAACTCCCGACCGGAACCGCGTATTGCGGTTCCGGCCTTGCATATTTCCCCCCAACCCTCTCCGTTCTGGCGGCAGGGATATTTACAAAACGACATACCTACCTATTTCTCACAGGTCGACCGAGAGGTCTGTGAACGGGCCTTGCCCGGCGATAAAAGGAGGCACTCTATGTGCGGCATTATCGGTTATGCGGGCCACAGGCCTGCGGTACCCGTTGTAGTTGAGGGCTTGCGCCGTCTGGAATACCGTGGGTACGACTCTGCGGGCGTGGCTTTTGCCCGTCAGGGCGATCTGCATGTGGTGCGCGCCACCGGCAAATTGGCCGCGCTGGAAGAAAAGCTCGCCCACGAAGAAGGCGTGACCACGCCCACCAGCGCCATGGGGCACACCCGTTGGGCCACGCACGGCGTGCCCGCTGAGCGCAACGCTCATCCCCACCGTTCCAACGATGGCACACTCGCCATTGTGCACAACGGCATCATTGAAAATTATCAGGAAATCAAGGCTGACCTGACGGCCAAGGGGTATACGTTCAGCTCAGAGACAGACACCGAAGTGCTGGTGAACCTCATAGCCGAACGCCGCAAGACCGAGCCTGACCTGTTGCACGCTTTTGCCGCCGCCCTGCGCGAAGCGCACGGCGCATACGCGGTCTGCCTTATGGACAAAAACGAGCCCGGCGTCATCTACGCCGCGCGCATGTCTGCTCCGCTTATCTTTGGTCAGGGCACGGGCGAAAACTTTGTGGCGTCCGACATCCCGGCCTTTCTGCCCTACACGCGCCAGGTGGTGTTTCTCGAAGACGGCGAGCTGGTGCGCGCCACTGCCTCCGACTACGCCATCATGCGCCTTAAGGATCTGAGCCCGGTGCAGCCCGAGCCGCAGACCATCCAGTGGGACATGCAGGCCGCGCAAAAGGGCGGCTACCGTCACTTTATGCTCAAGGAAATTTTTGAGCAGCCCCGCGTTATCACCGATGGCCTCACTGGCCGCATTGAAGGCGACCACAGCGATGTGCGCCTTGCGGAGCTGGACAGCCTGCCTGTGCCGCGTCGCCTGCACATCGTGGCCTGCGGCACGTCTTACCATTCCGGCCTGTGGGGGCGGCATCTGCTGGAGCATTGGGCGCATGTGCCCGTGCAGGTGGAAATCGCCTCCGAGTTCCGCTATCGGGACACCCTGCTGCTGGACAAGGACGACATGGTGCTCGTCATCAGCCAGAGCGGCGAAACCGCCGATACCTTGGCAGCCCTGCGCATTGCCAAGGAAAAAGGCGTGACCGTGCTTGGCCTGTGCAACGTGGTGGGCTCGTCCATTGCACGTGATGCCTCCGCCGTGCTCTACACCCAGGCCGGGCCTGAAATCAGCGTGGCCTCCACCAAGGCCATGTGCAGCCAGATGCTCATGCTGGCCCTCATGGCCCTGTACTGGAGCAAGCGCAACGGCACCATGTCTGCGGACGAGCGCCGCAAGATAATCCACATGCTGGAAAATCTGCCTGCGCTGCTGGATGCCTCGCTGCCCGCCATGCACGAAAAGGCGCGCGAGCTTTCGCGCAAGTACGCCCAGGCCCGCAACTTCTTCTATCTTGGGCGCGGTCATTGCTACTCCCTGGCTCTGGAAGGCGCGCTGAAGCTCAAGGAACTTTCGTACATCCATGCGGAAGGCTACGCGGCTGGCGAAATGAAGCACGGCCCCATTGCCCTGATCGACCCCTCGTTCCCCACTTTTGCCCTGGCGCTGGATGATGTCCTGTTGCCCAAGGTGAAGTCCAATATGGTCGAGGTGCAGGCCCGGCAGGGCAAGGTTATCGCCCTGACCAACGAAGGTTTTGACCTTGGCGCGGAAGATACCTGGGTTATCCCCTCCCTGCCCGCTCCTCTGGCGGGCTTTATGGCCCTGCCTGCGCTCCAGCTTTTCAGCTATGAAACCGCCGACTACCTCGGCAAGGATGTGGACCAACCCCGCAACCTGGCCAAGAGCGTAACGGTGGAATAGACATATCAGCCCCCGGCGGGAACTGCGTCGCCGGAAAAACAGTTGCCCCGCGCCTGTCG
>Ga0183100_1001347_pt1 | contig 12692 bp, 18 predicted proteins | sample Biomet2_FD_127789 | JGI IMG/M metagenome (GOLD analysis project Ga0183100, IMG submission 127789) | Microbial communities from bioreactor (seeded with anoxic lake sediment) at LBNL, California, USA - Biofuel metagenome 2 | ecosystem: Engineered > Bioreactor > Anaerobic > Unclassified ...
CTCTTACGCTCCACCAAACGTTAAAAAAGCCTAGATTCTATCTAGGTTTTTTAATTTTCCGTACCACACTTTTACCACAGCCTCTACCACACTTTTCAACCCATTTTCTTATCCCAAAACTGGCCAACTTTATCAATTTCGCCAGGTAGCAAATGCTCATAAACCGAAGCCGTAACGATCTCATTAGAATGACGAAGCCACTTGGAAACCTCCCGAAGAGGAACGCCCTGGCTAATGAGGTAAGAGGCACAGCTATGACGGAACTCGTGAGGCGACAACCACTTTAGGCCGGCCTTCTTAGAAACAAGTTTTATGCGGTTGACAACCGTAGTTTGACCGAACGGTTGAGAACCGCCTCGGCCAAGGAAGCACCAAGAGCAAGGATCCAAGCCGGGCAAGACATAACGGTAAACCGCCTCAACCTTCGGAAGAGTGGAAACGCTAGAAGCGGTTTTGGGAAGCGTGACCTCAAGCTCCTTTGAAAGGTTTTTGACGGAAACCATGCGAGCAATGCGAAGACCGTGGCCCGTGAAATCGCCCCATTGAAGGCCCAAAGCCTCACCAACCCTCAAACCGTAATAATAAAGCACGGAGAAAAAGAGAATCCAATTCGGGTCTTTCTCGAAGGAAAGAAACCTCTCAAACGTCGGAAGATCCCACACATGATAAACATGAGGCTCACGAACCTTCCTCTTATTGGGATAAAAGCGATTCGGATCAAGGCTCAAACCTTGCCGATTGAGAAAGAGGACAAAGTGGCGGCAAACGGAGAAAAGCCTTTGAGGATCCTTCACGGAAACCGAAAGATTGAGTTTCCGATTAACAAATTCAAGGAAGCCATCATCAAGAGCGGAAACCTTCACACCTTTGAAATGAGGGGCAACGTATTTGTCAAAAACCTTTGCAAAACCATAAACGGTAGAATCTTTCAGAGAGCCCTTCAAAGAAAGGACGAAAGGCTCGAAGAAAGAATCGCACAACCCGGAGGCAACGGGGGCCTCAACCAATCCGGAGACGAAAACAGGCTCATAATCCTTAGCCAACTGCTTGGTAACGAAAACGCCGGAAGAGGAACGGTAGCAGTAATAAAGCTTCCCCTTCCAAGAATAACGGATATACCAGGCGTTGCGAGACTTCGAGAAATAAACGGCCATAATCAAGCGCCTTTCAGATTAAGGCCGCAATCATCAAAGAACGAACCATAGCAAGAATCTGCATAGTCCTTTTCGGAAAACAAACCTTTAATCTTGCAAGGAAATAGATCCTTCTCAACCATCAACGGAAGAGGATTCTCAAACATAAACGTGAGTTCTTCCTGGCAATAAAGGTATTTTTTACTTTTCCTGTCAGCCCGAAGCTCGTCTATCCTTTGCTTGCGAGGCTTCCAACCATTACATTTTTTACGCAAAAGTTGAAACTTCTTCTTATAGAAAGACTCAGCTTCCTTTTCAGTCAGAAAATCGAAAGCAAACTCATAACACATTTCATCTTTCCAGGTCACGCGCCTACCATCAATAAAAACGAAAGGATAGTGAGGCTCATAATGATCCTCAATACCGTTATCGGTGTAATAACCAAACGTGAAAGTAACAATGTCCTTCATAATCACTTACCGCCTTTCTTTTTCTGTTCCGGCTCGTCTTTCAACGCTTTAACCAAGGAATCGAAATCATAGGTAGAATTTCCCAACTTAATAGATTGACCGCCAAACAAATGGCTAACCTCGTCCGGGGAATCCTTTAAAATATCAAGACACCCGGAAGCGTTACTAAAAGCCTCGGCTTTGTCTTTGAACGGAGGAAGACCCTTCAACCGACGATAGTTGTTAATAGCGATCAAATCCTTAGAAGTAAAACGAGAAAAGCCGCTATTAAGCAAATGACAAAAGGCAGCATAACCATTTTGCGGAGAGGCGAAGGAAAAACGAGCAAGGGCCTTGCTAGCGTCCTTATACAACCATTTAGCATTGGAGCTAACTGTGGACTCAGCGCGCGCCTGGCAGATGATTTTATGAAGAGAAACGCCTTTTAAGAAACGCTCCCACGGCCTCCAGACAGGATAACGCGACAAATGCGCACGGTCAGCATTAACAGGCATAGAGCGAAACGAAACGATACCACCGAGCAACCCAGCCACGAAAGCCGGAAGACGGTTCTCTTTAAGAGCGGCAGACACCTCCGGAGCGCAAGCAATAGCGTAATCGTGATAATAACGAAGCTCCCAACGTGTCCATGAGGGAATATCAACAACACCGCCTTTTGACTCACGTTCGGACTTCTTGTTATAAACGTTGAGCATAACGCACGACTTGGAACCGATGTAATAGCTAACAGATTCACCAATACCCTTCTTCTCGACAAGAGGATCCTCCAAAGTGCCATCACGACCGCGAGAACGAAGCGAAGAAAGATAAGAACGGCTTTCGATCTTCTTGATAACGGACCTATAAGGAACACAACCGGAGAAATCATCATTGGCAAGGTCGATACGGGTAAAACGGCCACCAAACAAAAGAGCGGTATCAATGAACAAAGCCCATTGACGGGCAACGGCCTCGTCCAACATAGAGGAAGTCACACCTTCGGGGTGCGAGGCAAGGAAGCCGCAAACAAAGCGTTTCTCGAAGCAACGGCAACCCGTACCGGAAATATCAATAATCCAGGTACGACGGCTAGTAAGGCTCCCGTTCCTTTCGCCGCCATACATAACGCAAGTATCCTCGTCATAGAACCTTTTAGTAGTGTAGCCATAAAGGCCTTTTTCATCATCAACATCGGCACGAAAATCTAAGCAAAGCGGTTCCGCGAGGTTTTTTGCAACTTCACAATTAGGCTCAAAGTCCCCATCAAAACTGATAGTAATGTAGTCAATTAGAGTATTGAAATGTGGAGAGCTACGGGGGGTGTTACCCACCCCCCGCGCGTGTGCGCTCGCACGAGGAGCGACGGAAACGGCTTCATTAGGGGCAACGGCTCCGGAGGCCCGGATTAACTCGTTTTCACTCACGGCTCGAGCCTCCTTTCAAAACGTCGGCACGGCCCTTTCCGGCGCGAACAGGCCGACTGGCCTTGTTCGGCGCCAAGGAAATACGGGCCTTTGCCATCGACGCGTTTTGAGAAACGGAGGTCTTCTTACCAGCCGAGAGGTCGGAAACGAGATAAGATCCCTGGGCTTCCCATTCCTCTTTGGTGTTCTCAACCCCAGAGAACTTAGGAAGATCGGTAAAGCCACATACGGCAAGATTTTTGCCATCGTTCAAAAATCCGCTCATGCAGTTGCTTTGATAACGGTCAGAGAAAGCCAAGAAATAAGGTGCGTAGAAATCAACCTTTTCGCCTTCCTGTAAATCCCCAGATGATGTACAAGTGGCAGTAACGAGGCCGATTTTGTCGTAGCCATACCTATTGCGAACAAAGGAAGTGACGAAATAAGAGAACTGTGAGGCTTTCGAGACAAGCCATGAAAGCAAGGTGGAATCCTCGCGCGAAAAACGATACTTCTTATAGAAGCCATCGCAAAAGGAAATTACCTTCTCTAAAATAATCGGCTCAATCCACCAAAAGGGAACGGCGTTCCTTTCAGAAACATTCTTTCGATCAACGGTAAAAATGTTTTGTGCGACAGAAACATCAGTCAAACTTAAAGCGCCTGTGTATTGCATATCCCCGAAAATCTTAAAAAAGTTAACATTGTCAATAGAGGCGATATGACCACCAAGTTTGATCGAATAACCAAAGAAATCATTTTTTGGATTGGCCACATCGTCAGAAACCTTAGAAGAAGCGTTGGAATCGCGATTGCCGCGTTCCTTGTCTTCTTCGGTGATTGCGTAAATGCCGGGGCCAGCAGAGAGGTTGAAAGGGTCTTCGGGGTTAACACGAAGCCCAAGCCTCAAAGAGTCGAATTTAAGAATATGAGAAAAGGTAGAAAAGCCGAGCAAATCCCGATTATCCCGGTCGAAAAGGTCGTCATTCCAAAGGAAAAGGTGACCCCGATCCATGCAAATCTCATCAGTCCGAATAGAAAAGTTGGAAGCGATAAATGTGTCATAGCGCGCATAAAGGTAAAACGCCTGAGCATAAGCTTTCATCGCGTAGAGCAACGTAACGTTTTTACAACCATCGTAAAAAACCGTCCTTTGAGTCGAAAGGTCATACCGGAAGGAAAGAAATTTCCCAGATTTAATCAAGGAATAAAGCTTAGAAGCATAAAACTGAGCTTGAATGATATTGAAAATCCTTCGGCCTCTTAAATGCCGGGAGGTAGACAAGTATAAAATCCAATTTTCAAAAGCTTGCCAAGGAAAATCAGAGAACATGGTACTAAACTTCCTCATGATCGCAAAGGCGGCCTCTCGGTCGTTCAAGGACTGAAAGATAGCAAACAAAGTCATTAATTCAGTCTTACCGCCCCTCATCTTCCCGACAATCAGAGTAAACACGCCAGTAAGCTTCTTCAAAAAGGCTTGGCAAGCCGGTATAAGCCTTTGAGAGATGAATCTATCAGCATGGCGGAAACAGAGCCACCTGAACGCAACATAGCCAAAAACGAGCAAAAGCCAAACCGGAAGGAAAGACAGCGAGAAGAAAAAACTAGTAAGAGTGGACAAGACGAAATCGACCAAAGAGAGAAAATCCATCGAGGCGAAGAAATAGAAGAACAGGCCCACGAAATCGAGGGAGTAGGAATAGGCGTTCAGGCCGTACAAAAGGAACAGGACGAGGGGCAAGGCCCAAAAAGACCGAAAGAGCCAGCCAAGATAGCCAAAAACGCGTTTTAGGGCATTGCCAACGAAAGCAAGACCGGCCTTGAACCGGACAAGCTCGCGAGAGCTGGCGAACCAAGGAAGACCGGATTCCTCGAAATAGGAGCCGTACCAAAGCCTAAAGGTCAGATAAGCGACGGCAAGAAGCATAAGGAGCCTAACCACAAAGAAGAGAAACGAAGAGCCGTCAGACAAAAACATCATGGCTTGCCCTTTGGTGAAAAGGAGCCGGAAATAGACGAGCAATCCAGAAAAGAACGCTTTAGGGTCGGGAGAGGCGATCCAAGACGGCAACTCGCCCATGGAGGTAACGTAAGAAAGCAAATAAGGCGAAGAAGGTTTCCGGCCAAAGAAGAGGGTAACGAAGGAAAAAAACCGCTGAACCAAAAGAACAAAAGAGGCAAGAAGCCGAGGAAACGCCCAAGGCTCGACAAAGACGACGAAAGCGAACGCGCCGCAGAAAATGGCAACGGCCAAAAAATGGGGCCAAAGGACTTGCAAATAAGTAATTAGCTTTTTCATCGTCCAGCCCCCTGAATAGACAAAAGCTCTTTGGGGCAGGTGGTACGAATTTCGAGATCCTTCTCGCCATTCCCATACTTGCAACACCAAGTGGATCGAATGGAAAAGACAAGAACCTTCTCAACACGACAAAATGAACCAATAAGAACAAAACAATAGGCAAAACCCCAACTTTGAGGCGCACGTTTTAGAGGCTTTGTGCAATCAGGATCGGAATAAAGACCGTTAATCGGATACGGGTGTTCAATAACCTTTAGGTTCTCGAAATGAAAGGCATAAAGATTCTTGCCCTCCCCATATAAATGCAACTCAGCTTCGCTCAAACCCGACCTTTTGAGAAACGACTGATAAGGAATAGGAAAATTGCGACCGTCTATGGCAAGCTGACAATCCATTAACGGCAAACTCAAAACTTCTTCACATTCGCAAGAAAATGAAACCAATCCATTAAGGTCTTGGTCGTCTTCGCCTCTTTCAAAAGGGTCGGAGTGTTCACTCAAAAGAAAACGCCCAAACGTTTCGTGGTTAGGATTGCGGTCCTCAAAGAGAAAAGGTCCGGCTTTGGTAACATAGATCAAAACAGGATATTTCATCTTTCGGCCCCTTTCTTGAACAGGTACGAGAAGTCATAAAGAGAATAGAAATCGCCGTTCCCAAGAACCTTAACGACGAAATCGGTTTCCCCATCGCAGTCGAGGGAGCCGGCCGAATACTTGTAAACGAAATCGAAAGAGACTTTCCCGGAAACGAGGCGGCCAGAGCTTCCGTCCTTGATTAGGACGTAATGATCCGAAGCGGAAACGTAAACGCCCGGAAGAGTATCGGCGGCGACGTTAACGCCATCTTTCAAAGACACGCAGGCGGAAACGCAATAAACGACGAAAACGGTTGTGATGACAACCGTGAGAACCTTCCAGAACCGAAATGACTTATTAGGATCGGAGTTGCGGCCAAAATGAAACATAAAGACCCCTCCTTTCGGGTCAACGGCGGCGACTGTTCTTGAAACTCGCCTCCAGCTTCTTAATGCGACGGCCATTCTTCAAAGAGGAAAGGCCAAAAGCGAACCGGATACCAAGAGAAAGAAGATAGCAAACGCCGACGAAAGCGACCACGCCGAGAACGATCTTCAAAGCTGCCAAAACCTTATCCCAAAGCGAAGCCAGGTTATCGACGATCCCGTTAACGTGAATGGTGTACGGCTGCGTGATGTGGGCAACGGTGGTGTCAACAGGAGTGTCAACGCAAGAAAAGGCAATATCGCCGCCCAAAAAGTCGTTGTGGAAGGTAAGAGTCAAAAGACGAACGGAATCGACCTGATGGCAAGCGGTGTTCCCGTAATAGCCTTCCCAACAAGAACCATGGAAAACAACCGACCTTTTATATTGCTGATCGTTAAGCAAAATCGCGTAATCGTAAGACCCCGAACCTTCGGAATCTGAATAGTCCCGGTATTCCTTGCAGAGATCCACAAAAGGCTTAACGCGGGCCCCGTCGGTCTCCTGAAAGGCTTCCTTAACGCTCAACGCGGCCAAAGAGACATCGTCGAGCTTTTGGATATTGTCAAAGGCGTAGACAAGATCATCATGGCCAAACCACGCCTTGTAAAGAGGATCGCCGGTCTCGGGAGCGGTCAAAACCGTAAGGCCATTTGAAATAACGTCAAGAACGGTGGGTGAAGTTGATACAACGTGATCTTGAAAAGAGATCGAGACAACGGAAGAAGAAGGATACTTCCCAAAACCTTTTTTAGACAAGCCATTATCAAGATAAGAAATATAAGCGGAAGGATCCTCATAAAGTCCGCAATAGACATGGAAATCCATGGCGCTGTGGTGAGATTCGGTAATGAGTATCCGGGAATGTTCCGAAGCGACATAAGAAGAAAGAAAATAAGAGACACGAGCACTCCGAAGGGAAGAAAGATCGGCTATCCCTTGAGAAGAGCCGCCAAGCTCAAAGAAACACCAAAAGTTCTCGAAGGCCGATTGAGGCCGACCGCTCGCGTTGGGAACCAAAACGTTATCCAAAACGCAAAGCTTTCTCTTTATGACAACGTAATCATCAGAGAAAGTTCGAGCGATAGGGTCAACGCCGTCAGCCACGTCTTGCCAACAAATCTCGAAATTGGAACAGGAGCGGAGAACGGGAAGGATTTTCGTATAGCCTAAATAGGAAACCGCGACACGATGGTAAGAGCCGACGACGTATGGATAGGCGTTCTTAATCACCGACTTCCGGAAATACCCGAAATCGGCCGGCTCGGTGCTGATTACGCTATTAGAGAAAGAGTCGTGATAAGTGCCGTCTTCGGAAACCTCGGAAACGAAGCTCAAACCGGCAAACGTAAAAGGATCTGAATCGCCGGTCACCTTGGAGTAGTAATAGAAATAAAGGTCGCCTTTGTAAGGAACGGCTTGAAGAAAACGAAAATCGGAATAAAGATCGGCTTCGGATCCGGAACGAACAGAGGAACGCGGAAGAAGCCAGGCTAAAGTTTGGCCCTCACAACCGGCTTCTTTGGCTTTGCCATCGAACATGGCTTGAAGGTCAACAGCGGCGTTTGAAGTCTCGATCTCGATATTGGGAACGGAAGCGAGGCACGGAACCGACAAAGAAGCAATAAGAGCCACGGTAGCGGCGAAGATTGAAAGGCTCATTGTTTGGCCTCCTTGGAAACTTGCCCTTGCGAAACATGATCGACAGGAACGAAAGAAACGCCGTCACAGAAGCCACCGGAACGAAAAACGAAGCAATTACAGGCTTTGCGACAACGGGCGCACCATTTATCGCCATCGCCTTTCGACGGCTCCGGAGGATCGGCAATGATAAAACGAACAGAACGATGACAGGGAGATTTATAAATAGCCTTTTCCTGTTCCAAATCGCGGTCGGTCTTCCTCAAAAGCCAACCGGCCTTAGCGACCTCCAAATACTCGGAATAGGAAAGTTCCGCCAACGACTTCGAGCCAGAATAAAAAGCTTTCAGAACCTTCTCGGCTTTCCGGCCTTTGACGAAAGACAAAGCAAGCCAAATGGAGGCCAGTACAAAGGAAACAAGAAGCCAAATAAGAAAGGCAACGAGCCAAGGATTCATAACGATCCCCCTTTCACGACGTAACACGGCTGATAGGTGCCATCATCGCCCGGGTCAAACCCATAAGGGGCCTGGCCGTCTTCCATCGCGGCCGACACGAACCAAACCCCGGCTTTCGTGATGGAAACCGGAGAACTCACGACAAGGCCGCCGAGGGCCGAAGTGGTGGCGGTAAGACTGTTTTGGGGATCCCCGAGCCAAGCGCCGAAGGAAAGCTCGCCGACGGCCTTGTTGAAGGAATCCCAAAAGGCGAGATCAAGAAAAGCCGCCGACCCGTCCTGACCCTCCATGGCGGCGAGATCAGAAGACGGGAACGAAGCGGAAACGGCCGGAGAACTTCCGACCTTATATGACAGGTTTAGCACGACGGGGAAGCCGTCGGCCTCCACAGGAACGCCAACGATCAGCTTCGACAAATCAAGAGTCTTGACCGGAACGGAGCAAGAACACAAAACCAAGCAAGCGAGGATAGGAATCAACAACTTTTCCTTTTTCATTTTTCGGCCTCCCTGGTTAACCTTCAAAGAAGATGAACTAGGGAAGCCCCTCCCCAAGGACAAGGGAGGAGCCGAGGAAAGGGCGACGGATCACTCAAAGACGACGGAGCCGGAATCCGCGGTCACACCAGTCGGCGCGACGTAATCGAGGACGGAATAAGAGAAGGTCGCTTGCTCGAAAGTCACGGTATTGGAAGAAGCGACAGAAGAGACGGCGGCAGTGGTGGAAAGAGCGACGTACATAAAAAGATAAGGAAGGCCGCCGGTTTTGTCGAAGACGGTACCGGCAGGGCCGGCCGAGGCCGTAGGATTCGCGGAATTGTCGTAAGCAACGACGTTGAAAGCGAAAGCAAGGTAAGCGTGGGCCGAGGCGGTCAAAAACCAACAAGCAGAGGAAGAATCCTTATCCCAAGAAAAGAAAATGGGATGGCCAGTGGGAGAACCGTAGTAAAGAGCGGAAGCGCCGGCCGGGCAAAACTCCTGAACCTTGACGGTGTCGAGATCGTCCCAAGAGGTGCAATTCGGGTCACCAAGAACGTAAACCCCTTCGAGGTTCAAACCGGTGACGGCGTTGTAGGCGGTCACGGGAAAGGTGAGAACGGCGGTGGTCAAAGCCTCGGGTTTCGCGGTGATGCTGACGGTCCCGGAGAAATAGCCGGCCACAAGGGTCAGCGTCACGGCAGAGCCGGACAGAACCTTTGCCGGGGAGACGGTGACCTTGGACGTGTCGGACGAAGCCACGAGAACGTACTTGTCCGAAGCGTTCGCGGGAGCGACGGTGAACACAACGGTTTTAGTAGCGCCGGCTTGCAATGATTCAAGCTTGCCGCCGGCCCCGAAAACCGTTCCGCCGTAGATCTTCGCGGAAAGAGGCCCGGACGAAAGCGTTTCGGCCGGAGCGTCGCTGTCGGTGCTTCCGGAAGTGGCCGGGATAATCTTCCCGATCTCGGAATCGACCCAATCCTTAACGGTGTCGTTAAGCTGATAGGCCGCTGCGGCGGCGCCGGCGATAAGAGCCACGGCACCAATGATGGAGAGCCAGACACGAGCGCGTTTCTTCATAATGAATTACCTCCAGGTAATAGGGCGTTGCGCCCTTGGGAAGCCCCCTAAGGAAAGAGGGCCTCGCAAGGGAGCCTTGCCGAAGCAAGGCCCCGAACGGATCAGATTGCCGGCTCGGCGGCGGAATCGGCTTCGGCTTTCAGAGACTCCTCGAACGAATCGTCGGAGAACGCGGCTCCGTCGAACGCGACGGGGACCAACTCCGGAGGAATGAGCTTCTTGGCAACGCGGAGAAGGAGAAGCTGAATGAACGGATCATTGGCCTGAAGCTTGTAGGAAAGGGCAAGCAGATTGCCGAAGTAGACCTCGACGAGATAAGTGACCCGTTCCTTACCCTGATCGTTCTTCCCCCAGACGAACTTGGTGATCCGAGCCTTGGCCTTGGCGATGAACTGCTCCGGAACGAACTTCCCTTCCTGGATCGTCACCAAGATGCCGTACTGGTTCCCGGTGAGGACGATGTGGTACTTGGTGATGAAATCGAATTTGACGTCGGCTGAGTAGCTGTCCTGGACGGTCTTGGTCCGTTTGTCGGTGCGACTGGACTTGGTAACGGTCACATCGACGGACGGAAGGGCGAGAATCGACTTCATATCGAGCGAGCGCAGACCGACGAACTTAACAGCCTCGGCTTTGACTTGGTTTTCCATATTGGATAACCTCTTTTCTGGCCCTTAGGCGGACCGAACCTTTATGCTTAGGGCCGAAGCCCCGGAAGCCGGATCAGCGATCCTTGTAAGGAACGTAAGGCTTGCGGCCGTAATGAACCTTCACAGGAACTCCGGCGCGCCGATAAGCCTTAAGGTCTTTAAGAAAGTCCTTTCGGGTGTAAAAATCGGCTTCATTGAAATCCTGGACGTATTTCTTTTTTGGCTGCGAACCACCAAAATAACGAATGGTAGTGTAACGAACGATTCTTTTTCTATTTTTGTTTGCCATAATTGCCTCCTTAGCGAAACGATTTCTTCTTAGAAGCGGAGTATTTCGCGCGTTCCTCACCGAACCATTGGCACATGGCCTTCCAAGCCGGCGTGTGATTGTCCACGCCCTTTTGGAGAGGGATCCCATAGTTGTGGGAATGGCCGTCTTCCGGAGTGGAAGCGACCAGATAGAAGGTATCCCTACCGCAACGGCCGACGTTCTCGACTTTGAACTTCTTTTTGCCGTCCATGAATCCGGCCATGATCAACGACCACCTTTCTTTCGCTCTGCGAACCAACGGGAACGAATCCGCTTGGCCTTTTTGTAAGCTTTACCACCGCAGAAAGCAGGGCAATAAATCGCGTGACATTCGTTGGAGGAATGAGGATTCCGATTAGGACGAGGAATATAAGAATAAACATGAATGGTCCCGTCCCTTTCAGTACGAACACCGCGAACTTGAAGAAGCTTTCCCGGACCAAAAATGGAATAAACGCCTTTTTGAATGATCTTCATAATCAGCGGCCGCCTTTCTTGTAGTCGATAAGAGCCGAATCTTGGTAGCCCATGCGGTGAAGCACGACGCGATAGCCACGAGCCTTGCCGGACTGCACGGCCCGGTCAACGTAGGTTTTGCCGAACTTGGCGTTTTCGCGAATCTCGGCCTCATTGCGGAAAAGCTTGGCGGCGTTGTCCATATTCGACTTGGCCTCGTCACGACCGATCTGATAGCCGTTCCAATAAGCCTTTTTGGTGAGAATCGCCTTGAAGGAACGCTTTTTGTAGAAGCCCATAGGACTAACGGCCCCCTTTCATCGGAAGATGATTAGAAGCGGCAAAGGCGCGTTTTTCATCATTGGTGAGAACGCGATTCTTACGACCGATTTCTGCACAACAGTCACAGTGATAAAGCGTTTTTTGCCTTTCAAGAGAACCCTTAGCACCAAGAGGTTTTGAGGCTAAACGATGATGGGCTTGATAAGAACGGACGGCTTTCGGATCAGAGACAACACCGAAGAAGGTAGAAATTTTCATAGGTCTTTTTGACCTCCTAAACCGGTTTCAGACAACGACTCTCTAAGAAAGAAACTTTCCTATTTAGTTACATAATAAGAACTTTTATAGGATAAATCAATAAACAATAGGAAATTTTCTTATACTTAAAGCATGGTTAACCACCTTAAAAACTTTCGCGAAGACGCAGATTTAACGGCTAAAGAGGTCGCGAAAGTCTTTAGCACGACCGAAAAAACCATCTACAACTGGGAAAGCGGGCATTCAGAACCAAACATGGAACAACTATGCAAACTTTCAGAGATCTACCAAGCGACAGTTGATGACCTAATCGGCAACACAAACATTAAAAAGACAAACCTAACCGAAGCCGAAAAAGAACTGATAAAAGAGACGATCCCAATTCTTCAAAAACTCATTAAATAAGGGGAAACCTATGATTTTGGATTACATTATTTCGGCTTCGGATTCGACGACTGACACAAGCGTAGCGCACATAACAACGCCGGGAACAACGCACACACCTGGATTAGTAGACATTCCGGGAGCGATACCGGTTTTTATCGGAATGGTCTTAGCAATCGTTATCCTAACGATAGCGGTCACAATCCTTACTTGGAGCCGATTCTTACTTAAAGAAGAACTCAAAAAAATCAAAGAAAGATAAAGCCCGTACCACACTTTTACCACGGTTCTATCCTTTACAGGATTGGAAAACCTAAAAAACGAGAAATGGAGTTTCCCAAAATAAGTAAAGACATAACCTTATTTTGGGCAAAAACCAAATAATCAATTCTCTTACGCTCCACCAAAC
>Ga0183100_1001348_pt1 | contig 12672 bp, 10 predicted proteins | sample Biomet2_FD_127789 | JGI IMG/M metagenome (GOLD analysis project Ga0183100, IMG submission 127789) | Microbial communities from bioreactor (seeded with anoxic lake sediment) at LBNL, California, USA - Biofuel metagenome 2 | ecosystem: Engineered > Bioreactor > Anaerobic > Unclassified ...
TAATAAATTTAGTAACGTGGGACAATGAAGCTCTTGAAATTTTAAGCACCTCTGTTCCACCAGCCCTACAAGAAGTCATCAAAAAAGCAATTACAAAGAAAGCCTTTCAAAAAGGTGAATCTGCTGTAACCAAAATAACATTACATAAATATATGTCACCATTTTTTATTAGTTAGTTTATTCATACAATGAATTATAGAAAAGGAGATAACCTATGAAAAATATTGTAAATTTTAAAAAAGGTACTTTCAATTTCCATCCCAATCCAAATTTTAATTATCAATTAAACCGCACTTACGCATGGAGCAATGGTGATTTTGAAGAGCTCAAAGCTGTCGCAAAAAAAATTACAAATGCAGAAACGTGGGAAAAAGAATTTCTGGAAATTGCAGATAATGCTTTGAGTAAAAAACGCATTGAGGCAGCCATTGCTTATTATCGCATGGCAGAATTCTTTATGTATGACGGTCATCCAGCCAAAATTACAACCTATGATAAGGCAGTTAATCTTTTTTATGATTATTACGCAGATCTCTTTAAATCTGGTATTATAAAGAAAGCTTCAGTTCCATATGAAAAAGCACATCTTCCTGTATTATATACTGAGCCTGAAACAGAAAGCCCTATCGACACCATTCTATTACACGGTGGTTACGATTCGTATATGGAAGAATTTTTGCCGATGATGCTTTATCTCCGTGAAAACGGTTTCGCAGTTTATCTTTTTGAAGGTCCTGGTCAGGGTGGTGCCTTACGAAAAGAAGGATTACCTTTTATTCCTGAGTGGGAAAAGCCAGTTACCAAGCTTTTAGACCACTTCGCCTTGAGCGATGTGACAATCATAGGACTCTCTCTCGGTGGAATGTTAGCACCAAGAGCTGCTGCTTTTGAAAATAGAATTAAACGTGTTGTTGCTTGGAGCTTGCTCCCAAACCTTTTTGATTTGTTAATATATGATATGCCTGAAAATTTTCAGGAAGTAGTTCGATTGCTAATGAAATTAGAAGATGCAAACACTTTGAATTTTATTATGAAAAATTTAATGGAAAAAAATCCATTGCTTGATTGGGCAATCAAGCATGGAATTCATAATATGGGTGTAACTTCTCCCTATGAATTTTTAAAGAAAATTAAAAAGTTTCAGTATTTGGATGTTGGGTCTAAGATATCCCAAGATTTTCTGTTATTAGGAGCTACAAAAGATCACTTTATTCCTACCGAATTCTCCACCCCCATTATCGCCTGCCTAACCAATACCAAGTCCTTAACATACAGACTCTTCACCGAAAAAGAAAGTGCTGAAAATCATTGTAATGCAGGCAACACAAAACTGGCGCTTGATACAATTATAGATTGGATAAAATTAATTAAGGACTAAACCCTTTTATGAAACATTTATTTGCTGGTAACCATGCTACAATTTTATAATTAGTTTTAAAAACTGTACCCCAAATATTATTTCTAATATTTGGGGTACAGTTTAAATGTTTATTAACTTTTTCTGGAATAAGTTTTATAGTTTCATTAACCGCTCGTTAATCGCTTGTAAAAATTCTTCAGTATTAGCAATATGTTTTCCTTCAATGTCAGACAAGGCCGCAAGATCTCCCGTTAGTACCCCATCCTCAATTGTCATTATGGAAGCTTTTTCCAACTTATCAGCAAAGGCAACCAATTCACTTAGACCATCAAGCTCTCCACGTTTTCTTAAGGCACCGCTCCAAGCAAAGATCGTGGCCATAGGATTTGTAGATGTTTTTTCGCCTTTAAGGTATTTGTAGTAATGCTGTTGTACTGTTCCGTGTGCTGCTTCATATTCATAATATCCTTCAGGTGATAGCAAAACAGAAGTCATCATGGCTAAACTGCCAAAAGCTGTGGCAACCATATCTGACATTACATCACCATCATAGTTTTTGCAGGCCCAAATCATACCACCTTCGGAGCGAATAATCCTAGCAACTACATCATCAATGAGAGTGTAGAAATACTCAATACCAACCTCAGCAAATTTAGTCTTATATTCTTTGTCAAAAATTGTTTGAAATATATTTTTAAATTCATGATCATAAGTTTTGGAAATAGTATCCTTGGTTGCAAACCATAAATCTTGTTTTTCTTCCAAAGCATAGTTAAAACAAGCCCTGGCGAAACTTTCTATAGACTTATCCACATTATGCATTCCCTGAATTACTCCTGCACCGGAAAATTCATGAATTGTTTTTCTAGCAACTTCGCCATTTTTATTTGTAAATACTATCTCTGCTTTTCCTGCTTCCGGAACACGATACTCGACACTGGCATAAATATCCCCATAGGCATGTCTAGCAATAGTAATAGGTTTTTTCCAGGTTTTGACAAAAGGTTTTATTCCCTCAACTATAAGAGGTTTTCTAAATACAGTACCATCTAAAATTGAACGAATAGTCGCATTGGGGCTTTTCCATATTTCTTTAAGATTATATTCTTTTACTCTTGCCGCATTCGCTGTAATAGTTGCGCATTTTACACCAACGCCGTATTTTTTGATTGCTAGTGCTGACTCTTCTGTTACTTTGTCATTAGTCTTATCTCTGTTTTCGATTCCAAGGTCATAGTATTCGGTTTTTAATTCGATATATGGAGTTAACAATATATCTTTAATCATACTCCAAATAATCCTTGTCATTTCGTCTCCGTCCATTTCAACCAACGGCGTTTTCATAATAATTTTGCCTGTCATTTCAATTCCTCCCTAATATTTTTTATTTTTACAAATTATCTATGTAATTATTATTTAAGACTACATCATATACAAAGACATAAAAACAAAAATTACTGCGCCAACAATAGTAGGAATAGCATTACGTTTTGCCAGTTCAATTGGATTAACGTTCGCATATCCGGAACATATAATACAAGCCCCGGCAATAGGACTCATGGTACGTCCCAAACCGCCGGCCGCCGCTACAGCCGCCCCTAGATGCAATGGGTCAAGTCCAAAGGACGCGGCATGTACAGTGACCGCAGTATTAAAGGAAATGGCTGCCGCGTCGCCTGAACCACAAATCGTAGCCAAAATAAACGGTCCAGCCGTTCCGGCAATTTTGGCAATGGCATGGTGCGCAGACATAGCTGTAATTAACGCTTTAACAAGCCCTATTGCATTCATGCCTGCCACAAAGACCAATGAACAAGTCACTATGCCATAAACATGACCAAACCCTTCGCCCATACCGGCAAAAAAGTCTTTGCAAATATCTTTAGGTGTAGATTCTTTTCTGGTAACAATAAACGCAACAATTGCACCAATAATCATAGCGTGAGAAATTTCAAGTTTAGCCATGCCCGGTAAATAGCCTGTTTTAGCTAATAGTAAAAGAGCAATAGGAACTATAGGCACTATAGCCTTAAGTAAGTCCACTTTGAAATCTGCTTTAGTATCATCAACATCGGCAATGTAGCCTTTGTGTTCTTTTTTCATCACAGCAATAATACAAAGAATTACCGCTACCACTATAGATACTACTAGTACAGGTAGTGCGGAATACGTAACAAATTCCATAGGAGTATGCTTAGATACTTCTGAGGCAATTACAACCTGATGATATCCCGGATTAACAAGCGGCGAGCCAAATGTCCCCAAAAAAACTGCAGATGCGGCCATAGCTGGATGTACTCCCATACGCATAAGCAGAGGGATCAAAATAGCTCCTACAGCAGCCGAACAGCCTGAGGAACTTGTAATAGATATATTTATGAAAGCGGTAATCAAGACTGCTCCAGGTATAATCAAGTACCCAAAACTATGCAGGTATTTAGCTAAAAAATGTACAAGGTGCCTATCACATTTTGTGTATTTCATAACATAGGCAAAACCCATAGAGGCTACAATCGGTTCTATTACTTTTGCATTACTCATGGCCTTACTAAATCCTACAAGGGCTGCCATGGGGTTTAATGCAATACACGAAAGAATTATTCCTGCTGAAAAAAGCACTAACCGGGATTCATACCTTTTGGCAAGGCAATAAATTGTACAAACTATAACTATAATTCCTAAAATCATACTGATACTCACATTACCATCTCCCTATCGTAATAAAAATAGCCCTACACACCTCTTTCAATAAAAGATAAACTCTCCTCGCCTCTTTTCACAAGCATAAATATACGCCAGCTTATTCATTTTTAGATTTTATGATATAATTAAACTCAATTGAGGTGTGCTATGAATAATAATGATTTGTTATTTCTAAAAATACTAGCTGATGAACATAATCTGACCAAAACAGCTAAAAAACTTTTTATTTCTCAACCAGCTATAACTGACAAAATAAAGAAATTAGAAAAGGAATTTGGCGCTAAACTAATTATACGTAAGCCCCGCGGTATTGAGTTTACCCCTGAGGGAGATATATTAGTTCAATACGCAATACGTTCCCTCGCTGAATTTGAAAAAACCAAGAACCTGCTGGCAAATATGAATACAGATGAATTGCACGGCTCACTGCATATAAGCTGCTCTAATGTTTTTGCCAAATACCATCTGCCCAAACTACTGTCCGATTTTCAAAAGCTCTATCCCAAAGTTGAAATCACTTTTAAAAGCGGCTTTAGCACAAACCTTTACCGGGACTTCCTACGTGGTGAAAGCCAGTTGGCAATCCTTAGAGGAGATCATCTTTGGAGTCAGGAGAAAAAGTTGCTATTACAAGAACCTTTATGCATTTTCAGCGCCTTTCCACTGGATCTCGATAATTTACCAGAAGTACCTTATATACATTACAGCACTGACCCCAACTTACAGACGCTTTTGGATGAATGGTGGGGAAATAATTATCAAAAAAAGCCTCATATAGTAACAGACATCGATGCCATGGATACTGGGATGAAATTAGTGCAAAACGGCCTCGGTTATACGATCTTGTCAGAAAGTTGTGGCAGCGATACGCCCGGGCTCTACAAGTATCCTCTTAAATTACTTAATAAAGATATTATCTATCGAAAAACTTGGCTCTACTACAGAAGCGACTGCAATTCTTCCCGGATTGTTAAAACCTTTATTTATTTCATTCTTAAAAAATATAGACCCATTCCCTTATAATTATAAATTATCTGAAAACATCTAAATCAAGTGTACTTGATATGACCTATTTGCACAAATATGTATTTTGCCAAGTAAGACATAAGTTTTTGCTTATATCTAGTTCTAGTCCAAATGAAGCTCTACAAATAGCCAAAAAGCGTCTTCCGAAAAAACTCAGAAGACGCTTTCTGTACATTAATAGAACTATTTACCTTGGGAAAATTCCAGAAGAAGCGTAATCAGCATTTTGCTACGAGTGAAAAGGCTTTCAACATCAGCCCATTCCTCAGGAGTATGATTTCTTGCCCCTTGCACGCCCATTGCGCATAGAGTCGGTACTCCTGCTGCTACAGAATATGCCGCATCACTACCTCCACCGCATATTCTCTGTTTTGGTATAGCAAATTCATTTTCTTCTGCAATGGCTTTTACCTTTTCTAATAATTCCATTGTTGCCGGCAATCTCTTCATAACACCAAAAGTAGGTCCGTCAGAAAGCACTGTTCGCGTACCATCAACATAAGTATGATCACAAATATTTTTTACCGCTTCTCGAAGCCTTGGCAGTTCAGTATCTTGCAAATAGCGTACATCAACTTCAATTTTGCAATAATCCGGTGCCGCATTTGCCACCGTACCTCCTGTAATCGTTCCTACATTAAAGTTATAACATTCCTGAAATGAGGTCAAGGCTTCAATCTTAATAATTTTATGAGCCATTTCCAAAATAGCATTACGTCCATTTTCCGGATCGTTACCTACATGACACCCTCGGCCAAATACTTCCACAAAAAACCGCCAGCAGCCTTTGCGTTGAACAACAAGACTAGCATCAGAAAAGCCTGTTTCAAAATTAAAAGCACATTTAGCACCTTTTGCTTCTTGTACTATTAATTCCGGTGCGTTGGAAAAAATATGTGCCGTTTCTTCGTCTGCATCAAGGATTACCTTAATTCCAACCTTGTTATGAATGTCAGCTGCCTTTAGAGCTTGCAACGCTGAAAGCAAAATAACGATACCGCCCTTCATATCCAAAACACCTGGGCCAAAAGCCTTTCCCTCTTTTATCATAAATGGACGTTTGGCAGTTTCACCACCTAAAAAAACTGTATCCATATGTCCCATTAGCAAAATAAACGGGTTTGACATATCCCCTTGTTCCGCAATAATGGTATCTCCACACTTTTCATATTGAACACGTCTGATGGAAAACCCCAAGCTTTCCAAAATGCCGGCACACAAGTTGCCCATGTCCATTCCTCCGGTTTTAACGCCGATTCCAGAATCTATATTCACCATGTTTCCCCAAAGGTTAAGCATGTCTTCGTGATGTTGATCAATATATGAAAACGCCTTTTCTTTTAATGTCATAAGTATTAATCCCTTTCCTTAGTGCTCCGGCAGTATATTTTTACTTTCCTTGATTCGGTACTTATCTTGTAAGTTTTATAATATTGTCAGTAAGTTTGTCAACAACTTCTTGGTTAATTGCAAATCCAAGTCCCGGTTCTGTAGATACAGGAATCATGCCATGATTGTCAATAAACGTAGACGGAGTAACAATGTCTTCTGCATAGTAACGATCACTTGCGGGAATGTCATTAGGCAAGAGATAATTTGGCAGACTGGCAACCGCTATGTTATGGGCTCTGGCAACTCCACAATCCAGCATGCCGCCGGACCATACAGGAATGCCATGTTCCGCACAAACATCATGAATTTTCTTCGTTTCCGTTAATCCGCCAACACGAGCTACTTTAATATTAATATTGCGACAGCTGCCCAACTCTATTGCCTTGCGTGCATCTTCTGCCGAATGAATACTTTCGTCCAAACAGATTGGCGTCTTAATTACCGCCTGCAAATGCCTATGGTCAACAATATCGTCATGGGCTAAAGGCTGCTCAATCAAGAGCATATTAAAGGCATCAAGCTCTTTAAAAATTTCAATATCTTTAAGAGTGTAGGCGCTGTTAGCATCTACTTGCAAAAGTATATCACCAAATTCTTTCCTTACTGCCGCCATATATGCTACATCATAGCCCGGTTCAATTTTGCATTTAATTCTGCGGTAGCCTTGTTTTAAATATTTTTCAATAGTGCGCAGTAAATCATCCGGTGTTTTTTCTATCCCTAAAGATACTCCTGTTTCGACTTCAGTTTTCGTACCACCAAGCGCTTTGGCAAGAGGAATACCCTGCTCCTGCGCATATAAATCCCAAAGTGCGCAGTCTACGGCAGAACGAGCCATTTTATTCCGGCGGATCCAATTTGTAGCTTCATAAAATTCAGCAGGTCCCTTCAAGTTATCAAAGGAAAATAGCGCCGGGGCTAAAAACTGCTCAATAATATTCATTGCTCCTAAATCAGTTTCTTCATTATACCATGGCCTGGCATTTGCCGAGCATTCTCCATATCCCTTTAGCCCATCAGCAGTTTCTAGCTCTACAATACTGAATGCTTTATCCTCGTTCGAACCGAAGCTTGTGCGAAATGGAACTTTGTGCTTAATGGATAAATGGCGAATCGTGACGTTTGAAATTTTCATGAGAAATACCTCTTTCTGATTTTTAATTTTTTCTTCTAGTCATTATTTGAATTTACATTCCGGTCTTCTTTCGCTGCATAAAAACAAGCTACTTTATGGCTAGCTAGGCCGTTAATTTGCAGAAACTCCGGTCTTTTAGCCAAACATTCCGCCTGACATCTGGGGCAACGAGTACTGAAAACGCAGCCTGTTGGCATATCAAGGGGCGAAGGCATTTCACCCTTTAGCGCAATATGTTTTTTGCGTAAATGGGGATTAGGTGGAGCTACAGCCGAGAGCAAAGCTCTCGTATACGGATGACGAGGGTTATTAAAAAGTTCTTCCGTCTCTGCCTCCTCTACTAAATGTCCTAAATACATAACACCGACTCTTTTAGAAATATGTTTTACAACACTCATATTATGCGTAATAAAAAGATAGGAAACCCTTGTATCCTTTTGGATTTTTTCCAAAAGATTAATAATCTGGGCTTGGACCGAAACGTCCAGGGCAGAAACCGGTTCATCACAAATAATTAACTTTGGTTCAAGAATCAAAGCCCTTGCCAGGCCAATTCTTTGGCGCTGCCCACCGGAAAACTCATGGGGGTAACGATAAAAATGCTCTGACCTTAATCCAACTTTTTCCAAAATATTAATAACTATTTCAAACCTACTCTGTGCGTTTCCAATATTGTGAATCGCAAGTGCTTCTTCTAAAATATTTCCTATTCGCTGTTTAGGGTCTAATGATAAAAAGGGATCTTGAAAGACGATTTGTACATTTCTGCGCATCTTACGCATCTCGTCACCTTTTATTTTTGTAAAATCAAGCCCGCATATGTTTATTGCTCCTGAAGATGGTTCCTCTAAACGCAGAATACAACGACCAAGGGTACTCTTCCCACAGCCGGACTCACCAACCAAGCCATAGGTCTCCCCTTTTTTTATGGAAAGACTGACATTATCAACCGCCTTTATTACTTGTTTCTTTTGAGATGGAGACCTTCTAACGGCGGGGAAATATTTTTGCAGCCCCTGAACCTCCAGTACATTTTCATTACTCTGCATGGTCAGTGCCTCCTTCCTCCACAAGCCAGCAACGCACATTATGGGCTTTATCTATTTGTTTCAAATCAGGCATGGTGGCAAAACAAATATCTTTTGCGTAAGAACACCGCGGTGCAAACCTGCAGCCCTGAGGTACTTCAGACAACAAGGGTACTGTTCCCTTTATGACAAACAATTCTTCCGGGCGTTCGTTTGCAATATTAGGAATAGAACGAATTAGGCCTTTGGTATAAGGATGCGTCGGATGATCAAATAAATCACAAACCTCAGCTTCCTCTACAATCTGCCCCAAATACATAACAATTACCCTGTGGCAAACCTGAGCAATTACTGACATATCGTGCGTAATCAAAATTATACTCATAGACAATTTTTTGTTTAACTCTAAAAGCAGATCAATAATTTGGGCCTGTATCGTGACATCCAGTGCGGTAGTTGGTTCATCTGCTATTAATAATTTTGGATGACAAGAAAGGGCAATGGCAATCATAATACGTTGGCGCATGCCGCCTGAGAACTCATGAGGATATTGGTCCACACGTTTTTCCGGCGAATTAATGCCAACTAGTTTTAACAATTCTATAGCCTTTGCCTTACGTTCCGGCGGATTTAAGTCAGTATGGATTTTTAACATTTCCTCAATTTGATTTCCTACGGTAAAAACAGGGTCAAGGGCACTAAGCGCATCCTGAAAAATCATGGAAATATCACGCCCGCGAATTTCCTGCATTTTCTCCGAAGTTAAAGAAAAAAGATTAGTATTTTCCAGCAATATCTCGCCCCCGTAGTCAACGGACTTTCTGCTTTCATCATAAAGACGCATGACAGACTGCATGGTAACACTTTTCCCACAGCCCGACTCGCCCACAACCCCTAATATTTCTCCTTCTTGTAACGAAAAAGAAACCCCATCTACAGCTTTTAAAAAACCTCTATCTGTTTTAAAACTTGTACTTAGTTGTTTAATTTCTAGTATTGTTTTATTCACAACAGGCCCTCCCTAGCGAGAATGCTGATCCAACGCATCGCGCAGACCATCACCCAACATGTTTAAGCCCAAAATGGATAGTGCGGTAACCCCACCTGGGTAAACTACCATCCACCAAGCCTTATAAATAACTGTTTTAGCTTCATAAAGAATATTGCCCAAACTAGGCGTAGGAACAGGTACTCCGACACCAAGAAAGCTTAGTGCGGCTTCTGTAATAATGGCTTTTGCGAAAACGAAAGAAGTCTGTACAATAACCGGGCTTAAAATATTTGGAGCAATATGACGCCAGATAATTCTAGTTGGCGAAGCCCCCAAAGCACGCATAGCTTCAATGTACGTTAGCTCCATTATCGACAGTGCCTGTGAGCGAGCAATACGCGCAACCGTGGGAATATAAACCATGGAAAGACTAAGTATCACATTTTTTGTGCTGGAGCCAAGCACTGCCATAAAGGCAATTGCTAACAAAATTGCGGGGATAGCGCTTATTCCATCACATATACGCATTAAAATCTGGTCAAGGAATTTATAATAACTGGCATATAAACCAATTATCAAACCAAACACCAAAGAAAGCAGGCTGACTGAAGCCCCAATTTCCAAAGAAATCCTCGTACCATAGAGGATTCTTGCCAGCAAGTCACGGCCAAAGGTATCCGTCCCTAGCAGGTGACCATTACCTGGGGAAGCTAAGCGATTAGAAACATCAAGAAAGTACGGCCCTGCCGGTTTAATCACAGGTGCCAAAATTGCAATTACAGCAAGAAAAAACAAGATCATTAGCCCATAAACAGCAAGCTTATTTCGGCTAAAACGTTTGAGTATAATGCAACGCTCATCTTTTTTCATTGCTTCCTTCACTTCCTCTAGGGAAGCTTTTTTAGCACTTGCTTGAGCGAATTCCATATCATTATCCTCCTTTAACGATTCAATTTAATTCGCGGATCAATAAACTGATATAGAATATCAACCAAAAGATACATCAATACGTTTATTACCGCAATAACTAGAACAATAGCCTGAATAACATCATAATCTCGCCTAGTTACCGAATTTACAATCAATTGCCCAACACCCGGAATATTGAATATTGTTTCAATTACCGTGGCGCTGGAAATAACTGCTATCACAGTCTGTCCCATTACGGTAAGAATAGGAAGCGATGCATTTTTCAAAGCATGTTTTATAATAATGACCAGTTCGCTTACACCCTTAGCCCGTGCCATTTTTATATAATCATTTTGCATCACATCAAGTAGAGAAGATCTAGTCATCCTAATTAGAAGTCCTGCTTCCACAAGCCCCAAAGCCATGGCAGGCAAAACCATGTACCTAAAATTGCCTTCTATGCCAAATTGAGCAATAGGCTTATACCCTGCTGAAGGTAATAGCCCGGTTTTTACGGCAAAAAACATAATCATTAGCAAGCTGAGTAAAAAACTCGGAGTGGAAATCCCTATCATAGCCAAGGAAGAAATAAAACTGTCACTTCCTCTCCCTCTGTTCTTAGCCGCAATAATGCCAAGTGGTAGTGCCACAATGAAAGCGAACAACATAGAATAAAACGTCAATTGAAGGGTTGGTATCATATGACTTTTAATAATTTCTCCCATGGGTTGCTTAATAAAAATTGATTCGCCGAGATTGCCCGTAATAATTCTTCCCATCCAATGCGCATATTGCAAGGGAATTGGGTCATCTAAACCCATTTTTTGATGTAATACAGCAACTTCTTCTGCCGTTGCCTCATCGCCAAGAATTACTTTCGCAGGGTCTCCCGGAATCAGATGGATTAGCATGAAAACAACAAAAGACATAATAAGAAGCACCGGAATCAAAGAACTACATCGTTTCATTAAATATTTTCCCATAACTATCTCCTTTTAATCTTAGAAACGACAAAAGTCATTTATAATGAGAAGCCTGGCTGTTAACCAGGCGCCCCAGTTATTTTTCAACAGTTACATTCCAAGCATGCGGTCCTTCAAAAAATACCATTCCTTTAACTTTTGAAGATGCTACATCATAAATATAACGGTTGCCGAACTTGGCTTCAGGCACATAGTCTTTCCACAAATATTCTTGTAATTGACTCCACTGAGCTTTGGCCTTATTTTTATCTGTTTCATGAGAAATTTGATTCATACTATCCACTAGGTGCGGATCAGTACTCCAGCCATTCCAAGTTGTAGATAGATACAAAATAGTGTTTGGAACAACCCAGGTTGCAAAACCTGTAATAAAACCATCATAAGCTTGTGGATCTTTTGCTTTAGTCAAATAAGTAGACCAATCAACAACGTCTAGCTTAACGTTTATACCAGCATCTTTTAATTCTCTTTCAACAACAACAGCTGCATTATAGAACTCCTGATAATGCGAGGAAACAAGTAATCTAAAAGGTTCTCCGTTGTAACCCGCTTGTGCGAGAAGCTCTTTGGCTTTTGCAGGATTTGCTTGGTTATAAAATTCCTTACCTGCCTCAGTGTACCAAAAATTTTTCTTATCCTGCACATAGCTTGCGGTTAAATCATAGAAGTCATCTTCAACATAAGCTGCTTTCATAATATCCTTATTATTTAAAGCGGCAATGACAGCCTGTCTGAAATACTTGTTTGCAGCAATACCTGTCTTTTTATTGAAGGTAAGCCCTGTTTCTCCTTGGCTTTCCTTATAAATTTGGAATTCCTTCTTGTCTTTAAACTGTCCATAATTATCTACGGGCATTTGAATAGCTAAATCATATTCTCCGGATTGAATGCCGGCTACGCGACTTGAACTATCACTTACAAAATTATAAATAATAGTCGGTGTTTTGGCTTCTTTATAGCCTACCCAGCCACTAAGCTTACCTTTTTCACCATAAGGGACATATTGATCAAACTTCTTTAAGCGAAGATAGCTATCGTGAACCATCTTGTCCACCATGTATGGTCCTGTTCCAATATATTCTTTAATCATACCTGTTTTGGAATCGGCATTATCAATAACTTCCTTTGGTACTATAATCGCCATG
>Ga0183100_1001349_pt1 | contig 12672 bp, 12 predicted proteins | sample Biomet2_FD_127789 | JGI IMG/M metagenome (GOLD analysis project Ga0183100, IMG submission 127789) | Microbial communities from bioreactor (seeded with anoxic lake sediment) at LBNL, California, USA - Biofuel metagenome 2 | ecosystem: Engineered > Bioreactor > Anaerobic > Unclassified ...
AACGAAAAAGCGTTGCCAAAAAAAAACAAAACAACCCAATAAAGACGTGGTCCGATAAATCGGACCACGTCTTTTGATCGGCGATTACAAAGGTAAAACCCGTAAACCGGTTTTGGTTTTACTTCTTGCAAAAATCAGTCAAACGGTATATATTATTTGATAATGTCAATGATTCTATCAGGTGGTGACGCCTGTCTCATACACTTCCCCTATGTTATCGTCATGAACCTCGCAAGAAGAAAGACAAATCAATGGAAGAGCAAATTTTAAAGTCGAAAAAAATAGCCGAACTCAAAGAGGTTGCGGCGGCTTTTGGCGTTGCTGGCGCGGAAAAAATGAAAAAGGCGGAAATCATTGAGGCATTGCTGGCCCTCCGCGAAGAGCCCAAGCCGGAGGCGGAGCCAGCCATGGAAACGGTGCCGAAACAACGGGCGAAACCTGTTGGCAAGCGGCGTCCAAAAGCGGAGATCCCAAAGGAACAAAATCCTGAAACCGAATCGGTCCACGAGGCGCAACCGGAACCGGAGATGGAGGCTCTTTCTGAAAACGAAATCGTTACAGAGGAAGAAGAGAAGACTCCTGCCGCTCCCACGGACCAACGTCCGGAAGTGGAAGGGATCCTGGACCTGGCGGAAGGCGGCTTCGGATTTTTGCGGTTCTCAAATTTCCTCACCAGCGACAAGGACATCTATGTTTCCCCTTCGCAAATCCGACGTTTCAATTTGAAAACCGGAGATAAAATCAAGGGAATCAGCCGGTTGCCCAACCCCGGTGAAAAGTTCGGCGCGTTGCTTTATGTGACGACGGTCAACGACGACGAGCCCGGCGTGGCCAGAAGACGCCCGGATTTTGACAGCCTGACACCGATTTTTCCCAACCAGCGGCTGACGTTGGAAGGAAGAAGCCAGGATTTGGCCACCCGGGTCATTGACTTGGTGGCGCCCATCGGCAAAGGCCAAAGAGGCCTGATCGTCGCCGCGCCCAAAGCAGGAAAGACTGTTCTTCTCAAAAAAATTGCCAACAGCATCGAAAAGAAATATCCGGATGTAGAAATGATAGTTTTGTTGGTGGACGAGCGTCCGGAAGAGGTCACCGACATGAAGCGCTCCCTTGTTGGCGGCGAGGTGATTTACTCCACCTTTGACGAACAGCCCCAACATCATGTCAAAGTCGCCGAAATGGTTTTGGCAAGAGCCCAAAGACTTGTGGAACACGGCCGGGACGTGGTGATTCTGTTGGACAGCATCACCAGACTGGCTCGGGCATACAATCTGGTGGTCCCGGCGTCGGGCAGAACCTTGTCTGGCGGTTTGGATCCGGCGGCCTTATATAAACCAAAAAAATTCTTTGGCGCCGCCCGCAAAATGGAAGAGGGAGGTAGCATCACCATCCTGGCGACTGCGCTGATCGAGACGGGAAGCCGTATGGACGATGTGATCTTTGAAGAGTTCAAGGGCACGGGCAACATGGAGCTTCACCTGGACCGCAAACTGTCGGAGAAACGGATTTTCCCGGCCATCAACCTGAACAAATCCGGCACCAGAAGAGAAGACCTGTTGATGACCCAAGAAGAGATGGAAGCCATTTGGTATATGCGTCGGGCGCTCAGCAACGGAGACACCCAGGAGGTGACCGAGGCCATCATCGACCATTTGTCACACACGCGAAACAACGCGGAGTTCATTCAACTGATCAAAAAAATAAAGCTAGAGGGGTAATATGGATTTAAACAGAATCTTTTTGAAAGATTCCTGTCCGACCAAAACCGGCGGTCAGGCGGTCATGGAAGGCATCATGATGAAAGGCGCCAAACGGGCGGCTGTCGTGGTGCGCCTGCCGGATGGAACTTTACATATCAAAAACGAAGCGTTGCCGCCCCCCCCTTCAGGAAGCAATATCCCAATCATCCGGGGCATTGTTGTTTTTCTGGGATCTCTGGTCCAAGGGGTCAAAACCTTGATGTATTCCGCTGATGTGCTGGAAGCCTATGAAGGCGAAGATGCCATGGAAGCGGATCGGTTCACATTGTGGCTGGAAAAGAAATTCGGCAAAAAAGGCGCATGGAATGTGATGATCTACATATCGGTGGTCCTTGCATTGGCATTTACCATAGGCATCTTCATCATCGGACCCACGGCGGCGGTTTCATGGCTCAAGATTTTCACCCATAATGAAGTGGTCCTCAACTTGGCGGAGGGATTGCTGCGTATCGTGCTGTTTGTGCTGTACGTGGTGTTGATCTCCAAAATGGATGACATCCATCGGGTGTTCGAATATCATGGGGCGGAACACAAGTGCATCCATTGCCTGGAAAAGGGCGAGGAACTGACTCCTGAAAACTGCCGGAAGTATTACACCCTGCACCCAAGATGCGGAACCAGCTTTCTCATGTTCGTCATGGTCATCAGCCTGGTGCTGTTTTCCCTGCTGGGTTGGCCCAACCTGGTCTGGCGGATTTTGTCCAGACTGCTGCTGATCCCACTGATCGCCGGGCTTTCCTATGAGTTGCTGCGGTGGGCCGGCAGAAGCGACGGATGGGTGGTCAAAATTTTGAGCTTGCCCGGTTTGTATCTGCAGAAGCTGACAACCGCAGAGCCGGATGACAAACAGCTGGAGGTGGCCATCGCCGCCGTCAAAGCCGTCACCAACGAAGAAATACCGTTGGGAGAGGGCCCCTGCGATCTGGAGGGCAGACTGATAACAAACGATGAAAGCCATAAGGCCGTGAATCGGGAAGACATTGCAGAAAATATAGAAATAGAAAAGGAAGAAATAGAGGCATGAGTTTAGTCGTAAAAGATTTGGTGAAAATGGGACAGACGCAACTGGAAAAGACAGGATGCCCGGAGCCCAAACTGGATGCGGAATTGTTGTTTTGCTTCATGAAAAACATTGATAGAACGGAGTTCATCATGGAATGGTCCGATCTGGTGGAGGATCGGATTTGCGAACAATACTTCGACCTGATCGCCATACGGGCCACCCGGAAACCCTTGCAGCATATCATTGGAACGCAGGACTTCATGGGGATGACCTTTGGGGTTTCCGAAGATGTGCTCATTCCAAGGCACGATACAGAGACCGTGGTGGAAAAGGCCGAAGAAATCATCGGCAAAAACAAGATCAAAACGGTGCTGGACCTGTGCAGTGGCAGCGGCGTCATCGCCATTTCCCTGGCCAAGCGAAAACCCGGATTGAAGGTCACCGCCACGGATGTCAGCGGCGCGGCCAAAAAACTGACACTGGCCAACGCCAAACGGCATGGGGTCAAGATGGACTTTCTGCTTGGCGACCTCTACGAACCGGTGGGCCGCAAAAAATTCGATTTGATCATCAGCAATCCCCCCTACATTCCCCGGGAAGTCATCGGCACCCTGGAGGACGAAGTCCGACGCTTCGAGCCCCAAAACGCTTTGGACGGCGGCCCGGACGGACTGGACTTTTATCACAAAATCATCAAAGACGCCCCGGCACATTTAAACAAGGTCGGATGGCTGGTGCTGGAAATCGGCCACGACCAAGGCGAGGCGGTCACGGACATGCTCCGGGAGACCGAAGCGTTTGAGGAAATCCAGGTCTTTTCGGACTTGGCCGGCCATGACCGCACCGTGGTGGCGCGGCTGGCAGAGAAAAGCAAACACCGCAAGCGAATAAACAAGGCTTAAAGCTATAAAAAGTCCTTGCCAGCCGGAGCTGAATGTGATATATTAAACAGGCTGCAATGGACTATGCAGTAATTATGCAAGGGGCAACCCTGAGCAGGAAAGAGGTGATATGCATGAAGGAAGGAATCCATCCTAAGTACCAGGAATGTAAAGTTACTTGCGCATGCGGAAACGAGTTTGTCACAAAGTCTCTCGAAAGTGAAATGAGACTGGACATTTGCTCAGCGTGCCACCCGTTCTTTACAGGACAGCAAAAGTTTGTGAACCGCGGCGGAAGAGTCGAAAAGTTCAAAAACAAGTACCACATCGACTAGGAAGTCAAAAACCGGAATGTATTTTCCGGTTTTTTTATGATACAAATCATGATATAATAAACAGTTGAGAAACACATTGAGGAGAAATGCATGTTTGATAAATTAGAGTTCATTTCCGACAAGTATGATGAACTGTCCGCCAAGGTTTCGGATCCCGAAGTCATTGCGGATCAGAACTTGTGGCGGAAGCACATCAAAGAGATGGCGGAGATGGAACCCATCGTAAATAAATACAAAGAATACCGTAAAGTCAAAGAAGACTTGAGGGGCGCCAAAGAGATGCTGGATGAAGGCGGTATGGACGACGAGCTGAAAGAGCTTGCCAAAGAAGAACTGTACGCACTGCAGGACCAGCTTCCCCCCTTGGAACAGGAACTCCAAAAGTTGCTGCTGCCAAAAGACCCCAACGACGAAAAAAACGTTATTCTTGAAATCAGAGCGGGCACCGGCGGAGACGAAGCGGCGCTGTTTGGCATGGATTTGCTTCGCATGTACCGCATGTACGCAGAGCGGATGCGATGGAAGTCCGAAATCATCGAGATCAACGACACCGAAATCGGCGGCATCAAAGAAGTTGTCGTTTTGATCAAGGGCAAAGGCGCCTATTCCAGACTGAAATATGAAAGCGGTGTCCACCGGGTGCAGCGTGTGCCCGAAACAGAAGCTAGCGGGCGGATCCACACCTCAGCGGCCACGGTCGCCGTGCTCCCGGAAGTGGAGGATGTGGAAGTGGATCTGAATCCCAACGACGTTCGGGTTGATGTCTACCGGGCATCGGGCAACGGCGGACAGTGTGTCAACACAACGGACTCAGCCGTTCGGCTCACCCATGAACCCACCGGGTTGGTGGTGACCTGCCAGGACGAAAAATCCCAGATCAAAAACAAGGAAAAAGCATTCAAAGTTCTAAAATCCCGCTTATACGACCTGAAACTCCAGGAGCAAAACAAAGAGATTTCCGAACAGCGAAAGAGCCAGGTGGGTTCGGGGGACCGAAGTGAACGGATCCGGACCTACAATTTTCCACAAGGCAGGGTATCGGACCACAGGACCGGCGCCACCTTATACAAGCTGGACAATTTTCTGAAAGGCGAAATGGACGAAATAATTGATGGCTTGATCACCCACGATCAGGCGGAAAAGATGAAGAACTTCTAATGGAAACAAAAATACTGGACACCACAAAACAAAATATTGAAAAAGCCGCAATCATCATCCGTCAAGGCGGACTGGTTGCGTTTCCCACCGAAACAGTTTACGGGTTGGGCGCCGATGCGTTGAATCCTGAAGCGGTGGGACGGATATACGAAGCGAAGGGAAGGCCCAGCGACAATCCTATGATTGTCCATATCGCCAGAGCCAGCGACATCGGACAGCTGACACCGTTTATCACGCAGGACATGATTGCCTTGATCGACCATTTTTGGCCGGGGCCCCTGACCCTGGTGGTCAAAAAAAAGGCGGCCGTGCCGCTGAGAACAACGGGCGGCCTCGAAACCGTCGCCGTGCGCATGCCGGATCATCCGGTGGCATTGGAGCTTATCCGAATAGCGGGGGTTCCAATCGCAGCCCCCAGCGCCAATCTTTCAGGAAAGCCAAGCCCCACGCAGGCCGAACATGTCAAAGAAGACTTGATGGGCAAGGTGGATGCCATCCTCATGGGCGGTGACTGCCGTGTGGGAATCGAGTCCACAGTATTGGATTTGACCGGTGAGACACCCATGATTTTGCGCCCCGGCATTGTGACGCCAGAAAGCATTGAGGCGGTATTGAACAAGCCGGTGAAACTGGATCCGTCGTTGAACGCGGTGCCGAACCAAGACGTGGCGCCCAAGGCCCCCGGCATGAAATACAAACACTATGCGCCAAAGGCGCAGATGCTGGTGGTGGAAGGCAGGCGGGAAAAGGTAAAAGAAGAGATTGAACGGCTTCGCGGCCTCAACGAAAACCTGGGCAACAAGGTGGGGGTCATCCTTTTCGAGGAAAAGGCCTTTGTGGAGGCGGCTCATGACTTTTTCGCACAGCTTCGGGAGATGGACAAAGACGATGTGGACCTGATTTTGGCCGGCGCGCTGAGCGATACCGATAGTGTGGGATTTGCAGTGATGAACAGAATGCTCAAATCCGCAGGATATAACATTGTGAGGGTTTAATTATGAAAATTGTATTGGCAAGCGACCACGGTGGATACGACCTGAAGGAAATCATCAAAAAGCACTTGATGGAAAAGGGATATGAAATTTTGGATCTCGGCACCAACTCCGAGGCGTCTGTGGACTATCCGGACTATGGGTATGCCGCAGGTGTCGCAGTGGCTGAAGGGAAGGCTCCCTTAGGCATTGTATTTTGCGGCTCGGGAATCGGCATTTGCATCGCGGCCAACAAAGTGAAGGGAATCCGATGCGCCCTGGTCAACAGTGTTGAAATGGCGGTGTTGGCTAAACAGCACAACGACGCCAACATCATTTCCCTGGGCGGCAGGTTGACTCCGCCGGATCTGGCGATCAAAATTGTTGATACCTGGCTTAACACGGAGGCTGAAGGCGGACGCCATCATCGACGTGTGGATAAATTGAACGAACTATAAAAATCAACTATAAATCAACCGTATTGTAACATGTAATTGGAGGGAAACCATGGGCAAAGTTTATGTATTCGATCATCCGTTAATTCAACACAAAACCGCCATGATCCGAAAGACGGAGACAAGTGTCAAGGATTTTAGAGAACTGGTCAAAGAGATTGCCATGTTGATGGGCTACGAAGCCACACGAGATCTTCCCCTACAAGAAGTTGAAATTCAAACACCCATTTGCGCGGCCAAAATGAACATGCTGAAAGGTGAGGACATCGCCATCGTTCCAATTCTCCGTGCGGGACTGGGACTCGTGGATGGTCTTTTGGCCTTGATTCCCAATGCCAAAGTGGAACATGTTGGTCTGTACAGAGATCCCGAAACCCACAAACCTGTGGAATATTACTGCAAGCTGCCCCAGGATTTGGACAAACGCAAAATCTTTGTGGTCGATCCCATGCTGGCCACCGGTGGAAGCGCTTCGGCCGCCATTGACTTCATCAAAGAAAAAGGTGGCAAAAACATTGTTTTCCTGTGTCTGATCGCAGCGCCGGAGGGCATTGCAGTCCTCCAAAAAGAACATCCGGACGTTGATATCTATATTGCGGCCAAGGATGAGAAGCTGAATGAACATGCGTATATTGTTCCCGGACTAGGAGATGCCGGGGATCGATTATATGGAACGAAATAACTGAAGAGGAACAGAGTGGAGGAAAAAGATCATGACATCATCAATTGGGACGGACAATCCCATGACGACCAACACCAGAATGCTGAATTGGATCGGGGACGTCGCAAAAATTGCCAAACCAACATCTATCGTCTGGATTACAGGAGACCCGGGACAACTGGAAGATCTCCGAAATGAAGCATGCGGCACCGGAGAGCTGGAACGTCTCAACGAAGAACTGCTGCCCGGCTGCGTGCTGCACAGAAGCAACCCCAACGATGTGGCCAGAGTGGAGGACAGAACATTCATCTGCTCCCACAAAAAAGAAAATGCAGGACCCACCAACAACTGGATGGACCCCGCTGAAATGTACGCCAAGCTCAACGGCATACTTGAAGGCGGCATGACGGGCAGAACCATGTATGTCATTCCATTTTCCATGAGCGTTGTCGGTTCACCCTTTGCCAAATACGGCATCGAACTGACGGATTCCATTTATGTGGTACTGTCCATGGCTATCATGACACGCATCGGCAAACCGGTCATCGACGCCATCGGTGATTCCGATGACTTCACCCGAGGTGTGCATTCCAAGGTGAAGCTGGATCCACAGGATCGCTACATCGCACATTTCCCCGAAGACAACACCATTATTTCCTTGAATTCCGGTTATGGCGGCAATGTGCTATTGGGCAAAAAATGCCTGGCCCTCAGACTGGCTTCCTTCCTTGGAAAACAGGAAGGGTGGTTGGCGGAGCATATGCTGATTCTCGGCATTGAAAATCCGCAGGGTGAAGTGCGATATGTGGCTGCTGCGTTCCCATCGGCATGTGGCAAGACCAATCTGGCCATGCTGATTCCCCCGGCCCACTACATCAAAGAAGGTTGGAAGATTTACTGCGTCGGCGACGACATCGCCTGGCTCCGTATTGGCGAAGACGGCAGACTTTGGGCGGTCAACCCTGAATTTGGTTTCTTTGGCGTCGCGCCGGGAACCAACGCCAAGACCAACCCCAACGCCCTTGAGACAACCAAAAAGAACACCATATTCACCAATGTGGTGAAGAATCTGGATGACAATACCGTTTGGTGGGAGGGTCTCACGGACATTCCGCCCACCAACGCCCTGAACTGGAAGGGAGAACCCTGGACGGCTGCTTCCGGCGAAAAAGGTGCTCATCCCAACTCAAGATTCACCGCACCGGCTGAAAACTGCCCGTGCGTTTCACCGGAATTCAACAGCACCAAGGGCGTGCCCATCTCCGCCATCATCTTCGGCGGCAGAAGAGCCAAGACCGCTCCGCTGGTTTACCAATCAAGGGATTGGAACCATGGTGTCTTCGTAGGATCCATCATGGCTTCCGAAACCACCGCGGCCAAGGAAGGCGCAGTGGGTGTTGTCCGACGTGACCCAATGGCCATGCTTCCCTTCTGTGGATACCATATGGGAGACTACTGGGGCCACTGGATTGAAATGGGCAAAAAGATCAAGCATCAGCCCAAGATTTTCAACGTCAACTGGTTTCGCACCAACGAACAGGGCAAGTTCATCTGGCCCGGATTCGGCGACAACCTGAGAGTGTTGGAGTGGATATTGAAGCGCAGCCATGACGGCATCGACGCTGTTGATACACCCATCGGCATGATGCCAAACCCGAAAGACATCGATATCAGCCATCTTGATGATGTGAATGACGATGTCATCCGTGATTTGCTCAATGTTGATGTGGATCTTTGGAAGCAGGAAATGGAAAATGTAAAAGACTTCTATGCCGGCTTTGGCGACAGATTGCCAAAGGAACTGATGGAAGAATTGAACGCTACCGAAAACAGACTCAAGTAAGAACCAACAGTCCGGCGGCCTTCGGGCCGCCGAAATACTATCCCCCCTCCCGGGGTTTTTGGAGGAGAACATGAATTTAATCAGAGATGATGTGAGCAAGCATACCAATGTGTTTGACGTGTTGAAAGAAAGAGGCTTTATCGAGCAGTGCACCCACGAGGACGAGATTCGTGAACTGTTAGGCAAAGAAAAAATCCGATTCTACATCGGTTTCGATCCCACGGCGGATTCCCTGCATGTGGGCCATTTCATGCAAGTCATCATCATGATGTATATGCAAAAATTCGGACACACGCCCATCGTTCTCATCGGCGCCGGCACCACCATGGTGGGAGACCCGTCGGGACGGACGGACATGCGGCAAATGATGACGGAAGATACCATTCAGGAAAACGGTAAAAAGTTCAAACACCTTTTTGACCGTTACCTTGAATTTGACGATGAATATATTTACCGAGGCGGCGCTTTTGGACAAAAAGCCACAGCCAACAAAGAGCCGGACGCGGGCAAAGCCATTTGCGTCAACAACGCCAGCTGGCTGATGCCCCTGAACTATATTGAATTCATCAGGGATATCGGCAGGCATTTCAGTGTCAACAGCATGCTCAGGGCGGAATGCTTCAAGCAGCGTCTGGAGACCGGCCTTTCCTTTTTGGAATTCAACTATATGCTCATGCAGTCCTATGACTTCATGGTCATGGCCAGGGACATCGACTGTAAAATGCAGTTTGGAGGCAACGACCAATGGTCCAATATCCTGTTCGGTGTGGATTTGACCCGCCGGGAATTGGGCAAGCAAGTCTATGGCATGACTTTCGCGCTGCTGACCACCAGCGAAGGCAAAAAAATGGGAAAGACCCAAAAAGGCGCCCTTTGGCTGGACAAAGCCAAGACCTCGCCCTATGAGTTTTTCCAGTATTGGCGGAATGTGGAGGACGCGGACGTTGAAAAATGTTTGAGAATGCTGACGTTCCTGCCCATGGAGGAAGTGGAACGACTCTCTTCCCTGCCGGATGCCGAAATCAACAAGGCCAAGGAAATACTGGCCTTCGAAGTGACCAAATTGGTTCATGGTGAAGGGGAAGCCCAAAAAGCCCTGGATGGCGCCCGGGCAGCCTTTGGCGGCGGTGGAGATTTGGAGAACATTCCAACCACCAAAATGAATTCGTCCGTTTTCCAAGGGAGCGGCATGGGGATCGTCAACCTGATCCGTGAAATCGGGCTGGTGCCCAGCAATGGCGAAGGATTCCGAACCATACAGCAAGGCGGTCTTTTGGTCAAGGGCCAAAAGGTGACGGATCCCAAAAAGATGATCACCGCTGAAGATTTTGAGGAAGGAAAGCTCCTGATTCAAAAAGGAAAGAAGACATTCCACCTGATTGAGATGGAGTAAGGGGGTCACATGAATTGGGGATGGATGGCCGTTTTTCTTGAAGAGGTCAAGGAGCAAAACCGGCAATTGCAGGAGAATAGACGGGAAAGAGAAAAAGAACAATCTGAAAACTGGAAGACGATTGCCCGAAGCATAACGGGGAGCCGACTCTTCCTTTTTTTTGCAGGAAAAATCCGAAGCAAAGAGAGGGCGGGGTGGTTTGAACGAAACGGTGGCACACTGACCGTTGTCATCATTTTCGCAACCTTGATTGGTTCGGCGCTGACTCCAATGATTGTTGACAACTACGTGGGATCATCCCGAGAGGGGGACCACGCTGCATGGATTGTCATCGTCAAACTGTTGGTGCTTGTGGGATTGCTCTTGTTTCCGTTTGCGTTGGGCAAAAGGAAATTTGATGCCAAAAGACTTTCCGCCATGCGGCTTGTTCGCCTGGATCAGCAGGGCATGCCCAACGGCAGGGAAGTGCCGATGACCAGGCAGGACATGAATCGGGTCTGTTCCATTTTTTGCAGGCCCGCCAGATTTCTGGGGTTGGGAAGCTTTGGGATTTGGAAATACAGCATTTTAGTCGACAAAGACTACAAAAGAGCGTTCACCTTGTATTTCAACTCGGCGGACCGCCTTGCTTTTCGGGCTTCCAGACATTTTTGGAACTGGCATTTGACAGAAGAGGAGGGGAAGCAGTTTTATGAGATCATGGATAAGTATGTGGACCGGTTGGGACAAACCAGAGAAGAGAGAAATGACCAATAAAATGTTGAATCAACTGAAAAAATCCAACATCAAAGATAATGCCGTATTGACTCTGGATGCAAAACCAACATTTGAATTAATCCAGAAAAGATGTTATTATGGCATAACCATAAAAAATATTGAGGACAGAAACCATGAAAGATAAAATGAGTGATACTCGGAACCGGGGACACATATTTGATTTTAAAACGCATTTAGTGCGTTTTTTTCTTTATCTGGATAATCAAGTATGTATATATCGGGTCCAAAGCCCTATATCTTTTGATGCCGCTGCAGTTCGCCTCACGACTTATGGTGGAGATAGGACGTTTCAACATTCCTCCAAAAGGACTTTGAACTTTTGTAAAACTACAGCAGTGCATTTTGACCGGATTTATAATATATTTTGCTTAAATTCAGCACAAGAGAGGGTGTCATGAAACAGAAAGATCAGAACTGGGCCGATGCGGTTCTTCGGGCATACCCGAACAAGGATATCATCGACCTGACCAAGTGGTGCGGGTATCTGACCCAAATTGGTTATATCATATCAGCCTTGATAGTCCTTGCCCATGTCATTTGGTACTTTGCGGCATGGAGCATTTTGGCATGGCCGCCGGAGGTCTATCTCAGGCAATTCATCGTGTTTCCGGCAATCGGATTGTTTGCTGTCTGCTTTCTGGCGGATCGGCTGGTCCGTTCACCCGGCGTTCCGCTTCCCGCGAAGGAGTTCATCTCACTTTCGATTCACCTGATTTTTTCCTTGTATCTGTCCCTGACCCATGAAATCGCCAGCGTCCTGCTTTGCTCCTATATGCTGCCGATCTTTGCTTCCGCACTGTTCTCCAATTTAAAGTTGACCCGCTGGCTTGTCGGGTTCAGCATCGCGGCGGTCCTCCTGACCGCTGTCAAGAAATATTATGCCGGACAACTGGACAACGATATGATCATGGCCATTTATGTATCTTGCTTCATGTTCATCTGTGCCTATTTTTTGGTTGTGGTGTTGATTCGCTTCGGCCGGTCAAACCTGGACGCCCTGATGAAAGCAACCCAGGAAGCATGGAACAGCGAACTGGCATTTCTGCAGATGCAGATCAAACCACATTTCCTTTACAATACTCTCAATACCGTTGTATCCTTTTGCTATACAGACAGCGAAAGAGCGGCGCGGCTCCTGGTGGAGTTCAGTAAATACCTGAAGCTGGTCTTTGATTTCGACCATAAGGAGACAAAGATTCCGCTTGCCAGAGAACTCAGTGTGATCAAGGCATATGTAGAGATTGAAAAGGCTCGCTTTGGGGACGCGATTCGGGTAGAGTACGAGATCGACCCTGGGCTGCTTGAAATGGGAATCCTTGCATTTTCCATTCAGCCTCTGGTTGGAAATGCGATCAAACACGGACTTCGCAAAAAAAAGAATGGCGGAGTCGTGACGGTATCCGTGAAAAAGAAGGATGAATTTCTTGTCATCATG
>Ga0183100_1001350_pt1 | contig 12670 bp, 11 predicted proteins | sample Biomet2_FD_127789 | JGI IMG/M metagenome (GOLD analysis project Ga0183100, IMG submission 127789) | Microbial communities from bioreactor (seeded with anoxic lake sediment) at LBNL, California, USA - Biofuel metagenome 2 | ecosystem: Engineered > Bioreactor > Anaerobic > Unclassified ...
AACAGCGCTGCGTTGTGGCAATCCGACGTCAGAGTAAGCTGCCCGCCTAAATCGTGCCACGCGTCCAGCAAAAATTCCGCCGGATACGGTTTTACATCCGTACCACGGGCAATGTTGCCTGTGTTCACTTCCAGAACCGAGCAACCGCGCCGTGCCTGTTCCAGCGCCGCAAGCGCCGCCTGCCGATACGCAGGCGAAGCCGTGTCCAAACCAAGCTTGGCGGCATACTTGCGCACAATGTCAAAATGGCCGATGATGTCGGGGCGATCGTTTTCCACATACGCCCCATGGATTTGGTAGTACGCTTTCGCCATCGCCAGCGGGTCGCCGGCAAAGCGCTCGGTCACATACTGCTGCAACAACTCTGGCGGCCCATCCACCGCGACCCACCGATCGCCCAGCGGTTCGGGAAAATAATGCGTAGAGCCGATCAAATAATCAAAATCGACCCTGTTTTTCTTCTTTTCCGCGTCGGGCACCAGCGCGTCCTGCTCAAGCCCCGCATACACCTTGGGCGCAAGGTTCCATTCCGCCAGTTTATCCTGCATACAGCGCAGCTCCGCCAAGTACGCAAGTTGTTTTTCCGCGTTCATGCAAAACGCCCAGTCAAAGCCTTGCATGGCATGGCCGGAAAAACCAAGGCTTACAAAGCCCAGTCTCTGCGCCGCGGCCAGCTGTTCGCCCGCGGTGCTCACCCCGTCGCAGTAGGTCGTGTGTGTGTGCGCGTTGGAAAGAAATTGCATCTATTGCATGCGCTCCTGTTTTACTTTATGGTCGATCACGTGGCGTCGCGCCAATTCGCGCACCACTTCTTCCAGCGATATGCCCATGTCCGTCATAAGCACCATCGCATGATACACCAGATCGCCCAATTCGTAAATAGTCTCTTCTCGGTCGCCCTTCGCGCCGGCAATCAGCACCTCCGTGCATTCCTCGCCAACTTTTTTCAGGATTTTTTCCCGACCTTTTTGGAACAGGTACGTCGTGTAGCTGCCCTCTACCGGATGGTCACGCCGCCCCTGTATTAATGTAAGCAAATCGGCCAGCGAAAACGAGCGAAGTTTCTCATCCTCATACACGGTTTCAAAAAAGCAGCTCTCCGCGCCAGTGTGGCAGGCCGGGCCTGCTTTTTTCACTTCCACCACCAGCGCGTCGCCGTCACAATCCGCGCGAATGGCGATTATTTTTTGCGTATTGCCGCTGGTTTCGCCTTTGCGCCAAAGGCAGTTGCGGCTGCGGCTCCAAAAGCAGGTGTTGCCTTCCGCAAGGCTGATGGCCAAACTTTCACGGTTCATGTATGCAAGGGTGAGCACCTCGTGGGTAACGTAATCCTGTACAATCGCGGGGATTAACCCCTGCGCGTCAAAGCGCAGCTTGCTTTCCAGTTCTTCAAACGTCATGGTATTCCTCCGTTACAGGCGCATTGGTACGCCGTTTTGGGCCAAGTAACGCTTTAGCTCCCGAATATCCACCTCGCGGGAGTGGAAGATGCTGGCGGCCAGCCCCGCATCCACACGCGGCAGTTGAAACAGCGTCACAAAGTCGTCGCGGGTTCCCGCGCCGCCGGAAGCGATCAGCGGGAGGCTAACCGCGTTGCCAATCGCCGTAAGCATTTCCAGATCAAACCCCCCGCGAACGCCATCGGTGTCAATGGAGTTCACCACCACTTCGCCCGCGCCGTGTTCCTCGCCAAAGCGAACCCATTGGATCGCGTCAAGGCCCGTATCTTCCCGCCCGCCCTTTGCGAACACGTGAAACGCCCCGTCCACCCGCTTCACGTCCATGGATAGCACCACGCACTGGTCACCGTAGCGTTTGGCCGCCTCCGCGATCAGCGCCGGGTTTCTGATTGCGCCGCTGTTGACGCTCACCTTATCCGCGCCGCACTTGAGCACACGGTCGAAATCTTCCAGCGTATTAATGCTGCCGCCGACCGTCAGCGGAATAAAAACCTCCGCCGCCACGCGCTTGAGCGCGTCCGCAAACAGCGGCCGGCCTTCAAAGCTTGCGGTAATATCGTAAAACACCAGTTCGTCCGCGCCGGAATCGTTGTAGAATCTGGCAAGCGCCACAGGATCATCCACATCGCGCAAGCCCTCAAAATTCACGCCCTTCACCACGCGGCCGTTGCGAACATCCAAGCAGGGTATAATGCGTTTTGTCAGCATTCTACGGCCTCCCCTCTGGCGATGGTCAGCACCCTTGGCAGCGACAGTTCGCCGGCGTACAGCGCTTTGCCCACAATCGCGCCGTACACACGCAAATCGCGCAGCGCGGCGACTTCCTGCTCAAAGCTGATGCCGCCGCTCGCCACAACCTGCAAACCGGGAATGGTTTGCAGCTGCGCGTACGCCGGCAGGTTGGTGCCTTCCAGCAACCCGTCTTTGCTGATGTCGGTATAAATTACCGTGTGGATGCCAACCTCCACTAATCGACGGCAAAAATCAAAGCTGGGGGTGTCCGTAACGGTTCTCCAGCCGTGTATGGCCACAAATCCATCCTTTGCATCAACACCCACCGCCAGATGATCGCCGTACTTGCGGCCCATGCGGGTGGTAAAATCAAAATCGGTAACCGCTGCCGTACCCAGAATAACGCGATCAACCCCCAAAGCAAGCGTATCCTCAATATCCTTTTCCGTGCGAATACCCCCGCCCACCTCCGTAAAGAGCGGAAACCGACAGAGGGCCGCGATCACTTTCCGGTTTTGCGGGTTTCCGTCTTTTGCTCCGTCTAAATCCACCGCGTGCAGGCAGGTGGCTCCCGCGTGCACAAAGCTTTCGGCAGTCTCTTCGGGGTCCGCGTCATACACGGTCATTTGGTCGTAATCGCCTTGCTTTAAGCGCACCACACGGCCGCCGCGCAGGTCTATGGCAGGAAAAATCAGCATGTTATGCGACCCCCTTTGCAAAAGCGCTCAGGATGGTCAACCCAACCTCTCCGCTTTTTTCGGGGTGAAACTGCGTGCCACAGACCCGGCCGTTGCGCACAACCCCCGCGACCTTCGCGCCATAGGCGGATGTTGCCACCAGCGCCGCGTCGCACCCGGACGCGAAGTAGCTGTGCACATAATACACATAATCCCCCTGCCGTATGCCTTGCATCAGGGGATCGTCAGGCTTTACAATATCCAGGCTGTTCCAGCCCATATGCGGCACTTTGAGCCCCTGCGCCTGCGGCGTAAGCGGGATTACATCCCCCGCAATCAGCCCGAGCCCTTCGTGAACGCCATATTCCAGCCCCCGCTCAAACAGCAATTGCAACCCAAGGCAAATGCCAAGCAAGGGCTTCCCCAGTGCCGCCTGCTGCTTGAGCAGCGTATCCAACTTTAGCGCGCGAAGCTTGTCCGCCGCGTCGCCAAAGGCGCCAACGCCGGGGAGGATGATCTTCTCCGCAGCTTGGAGTTCCTCCTCGTCCCGGGTTACCAACGCTTGCGCGCCGATGTGGCGCAGCGAACAGGTCAGGGAATACAGGTTGCCCACGCCATAATCCACAATCGCGATCATGCTTTGCCTCCCAACGTCCCCTTGGTGGAAGGGATTTCATCCGCAAAAGCCGGATCGATGGCCGCCGCCGCTCTCAGAGCGCGCCCAAACCCCTTAAAAGCCGCCTCCAGAATGTGGTGGCTGTTTTCCCCGGACAACTGATGAAAATGCAGGGTGATCCGCGCTTCCCGTGCCAACGCCAGAAAAAACTCCTTGCCAAGCTCCGTGTCAAACGTGCCTATCTTTTGCGTGGGCAGGGCAAGGGCATACGTAAGCGCTCCGCGACCGCTTAAATCCAGCGCGGTCAGCACCAGCGCCTCATCCATAGGTAAGGCAATATCGCCATAGCGCACCACCCCGCGCAGTTCGCCCAGCGCCGAGGATAACGCCTGCCCAAGCGCGATGCCCACGTCTTCCACCGTGTGATGATCGTCCACCTGCGTGTCGCCCGCGCAGCGCACTTGCAAATTCAGCCGACCATGCCGGGCAAACAGGGTCAGCATGTGATCCAGAAAGCCGCATCCGGTGGCAATTGCCGCTTCGCCGGTGCCATCCAAATTCAGGGTCAGGGCAATGTCCGTTTCCGCCGTTTTTCGGGTTACGGAGGCAGTTCTCATACAGTTTCCTCCTTGAGAATGTCCCTTGTGGCGTCCGTCAGCGCGCGCATCTGCGCCTCGCTGCCAACGGTGATGCGTACAAACTGGCGAAGCGTCGGCTGATTCAGGTATCGCACCAGCACGCCGCGCTCCTTCAGCTTTTGGTAATAGCGCAATCCATCCATGCCCGGCGCGGCTGCAAACAGGAAGTTGGTAGCGCTGTCCAGCACGCGAAATCCAAGGCTTCGCAGTTCCGCCGCGCTCACCGCCCGCTGCTTGCAGGTGCTTGCCACGCAAGCGTCAAAATACGCGTGGTCACGCATGGCCTCAATCCCCGCAACCATGGTCAGGCTGTTGACAGAGTAGGGGTTAAAGGTGTTTTTCATCCGGTCGAGGTCCTCAATCAATGCCGGGGACGCCAGCGCGTAACCCAGCCGCCCGCCAGCCAGCGAGCGGGATTTGGAAAACGTGCGCACAATCAGCAGATTGGGGTACTTGGCAAGCAGCGGTATGCTCGTTTCACCGCCATAGTCCACATACGCCTCATCCACCAGCACCACGCCGCGCGGGTTTTCCGCGATAATGCGCTCCACATCGCCAAGCGGCATCGCCAGGGACGTCGGCGCGTTCGGGTTGGCGAACGCCACAAGCTGGTTTTGCCTCAGGAATTTTTCCACGGGCAGGGTAAAATCCTCGTTCAGCGGCACCACGGTAGGCTGTATTTGGTAACGCTTGGCATACACCTGATAAAACCCGTAGCTGACTTCGGGGATTGTGACGCCATGCGTCTGATCCGCATATGCCATAAAGGCAAAGCCCAATACATCATCGCTGCCATTGCTCACAAACACCTGCTCCGGCGATACGGCATACTCCAACGCAATGGTTTCCCGCAGCGTTTTAGCCAGCGGGTCGGGGTACAGGTTCAACCGGGCGATGGCTTCGCGGCTGAGCGCGTCCATCACACGGGGCGAAGGCGGAAAAGGGCTTTCGTTGGTGTTTAGCTTCACATATTGCCGATCCTGCGGCTGCTCTCCGGGCACATACGGGTCCAGTTGGGCAAAACGGGGCAGTAGAAAGTCACTCATGCCTGATCCTCCATGCGAATCGCTACGGCATTGGCGTGGGCGGTAAGCTCCTCCCGCTGGGCAAAGCGCCGCACATCCATGCCTACGGCTTGCAACGCCTCTCGCGTATAATACAGGTAGCTGGAGCGCTTGCAAAAATCATCAACCCCCAGCGGGGAGGAATAGCGCGCTGTGCCGGAGGTGGGCAGGGTGTGGTTAGGGCCCGCAAGATAATCGCCCAGCGGTTCAGGGCAATAGCGGCCCAGAAACACACTGCCCGCGTTTTCGATGAGCGGCAGCAACGCAAACGGATCCTCCGTGCTCACTTCCAAGTGTTCCGGGGCGATGTCATTGGCGACCTGCACGGCGGTAGCCAAATCCGGAACGACAATCACGCGCCCGTTTTGATCAATCGAGGCGCGGGCAATGCTTTCGCGGCTCAACAGAGGCAGCTGCTTTTCCAGCTCTGCCCGCACCTGCACGGCAAACGCCTCGCTGGTGGTAACCAGCCACGCGGCAGAAAGTTTGTCATGCTCCGCCTGGCTGAGCAAATCCGCGGCAATATGCGCGGGGTTGCTCGCCGCGTCCGCGATTACGAGAATTTCGCTGGGCCCGGCCACCATATCAATATCGATAAGCCCCTGGGCAAAGCAAAGCTGTTTGGCGGTAGCAACGTAAATATTCCCCGGCCCGACGATTTTATCCACCCGGGGGATGCTTGCCGTGCCGTAGGCCAAGGCGGCAATGGCCTGTGCCCCGCCGAGCTTGACAATGGTCGATACCCCGGCAATTTTCGCCGCGGCCAGTATGACGTCCGGCACATTGCCATGCGCGTCGGGTGGGGTGGTCATCACAAGGCTGCGAACACCGGCGATTTTCGCGGGAATCGCGTCCATTAACACGGAGCTTGGGTAGCGCGCGGTTCCGCCCGGCACATACAACCCTACGGATCGCAGCGGCAGCACCCGCTGCCCCACCACCACGCCGTTTTCCTTCGCATCCATAAACCCGGTACGTTTCTGCTGCGTGTGAAAACGGGTTATGTTGGCGGCTGCCAGCTCCATGGTGGCAATCATCTCCGGCTCAACAGCGGCGTATGCGCGCTCGATCTCCTCCGGTGTTACCAGCAAGCCTTGCGGGCGCGTACCGTCAAAACGTTCGCAAAAATCTAGCACCGCCTCGTCCCCACGCGCCTTTACCTCTGCCAGTATGGCATTCACGGCGTCGGTAACGTCCTTTTGCGGGGCGGAGGCCCGGTTAAGCAAGGTTTCAACAGGCTGACCTTCGTAACGGATCATGCGAATCATGCCTTTTCTCCTCCCGCCTGTTTGGCTTGTAGCGCTTCGAGCAACGGTTGCAGCTCCGCCGCCTGAAAACGCATGGATGCTTTATTGGCGATCAGACGCGCGCTGATGGGCAAAATGGTTTCTGTCACTTCCAAATGGTTTTGCTCCAGGGTGGCGCCGGTTTCCACAATATCCACAATCACGTCGGACAGGCCGAGAATGGGCGCCAGCTCGATGGATCCGTTCAGCTTGATGATCTCAATTTCGCGGCTTTTTCCCGCGTAATACCGTTTCGCGATCCCCGGGTACTTCGTTGCTACCCGCAGGGGAGCGCTCAAATCCTCCCGAAAGCCTACCGGCGCTGCCACGCACATGCGACATACGCCAAAACCCAGATCCAAAAGCTCGTACACATCATTGCCGCCTTCCAGCAGCACATCCTTGCCCACAACGCCCACATCGGCCGCGCCATGTTCCACATAAATCGCCACGTCACTGGGCTTCACCAGCAGATACTGCACCTTGCCATTCTCGTCGCGCAGCACCAGCCGCCGGTCATCCTTCTCCATCGCGGAGCAATCGTACCCGCAGGAGCGAAAAAGCTGATACACCTTATCTCCCAGGCGACCCTTGGGCAACGCAATATTCAGCATGTCAGGGCACCTCCTTGAAGCACTCGCCATCAAACGCTAACACTTGAGCGGCTCGAAAACCCTCCGGCCGGTGATCGGCCGCAAACACCCGCAACCCATTGGCGGCTAGCGCAAACACGGCGTTATTCACCTTCGCCAGATCGTCTCCCGCCTGATAAAGCGCCAGCACATCCGCATCCCATTGCGAATGGTCTGCGAGCACGCGGGTCAGTTCATCCAAGTAAAGGGCAAACCCAATCGCGTCGCCATCTTTGCCAAAACGGCGCATCAGATGGTCGTAACGGCCACCGGAGAGCACCACGCGCGGCGCGCCCTGCACATATCCCTGAAACACCAGTCCGTTGTAGTAGTTCAAATCGTTGAGCATGGAAAAATCCAGCTGCAGACAATCCGCTAAGCCGATAGCGGTTAGCAGATCATACTGCGTGCGCAATTCGGTTAACGCCTGCTGCATTTCCTCGCTGACGGCGAGTTTTTCCGCACGGGCCAGCGTTTCCGGGAAAGCGCCGCATAAGCCCGCCAGTTGCGCAATTCGCTCGGCGTAAAAGGGCGCTACCTTTTCCTGCGCAATGGCTGTTTGCAACTCATGCGCGTTTTTTTGCCGTATCAGCCCAAACAGCCGCTCCTTCTGCTCCGACGCAAGGCCGGCCGCTTCCATCAAACCGGAGGCAAAGCCCATATGGTTTACATCCAGCACATATTCGCCGCCAACCGCCCGCAGGCTTTCAATCGCCAGGCGAAGCACCTCCAGCACCGCATAGCGATCCAGCGCCCCAAGGGCTTCCACCCCCATCTGATCGATCTCTACGAACTCCCGCGCGGTGGCAGAAAGTCGATATACGCTTTCTTTATAATATACTTTTTCCAGCCCCAGCCGTTCACGGCGAGCGTGTTTCACAATGGAAAGCGTCACATCCGGCTTTAGCGCCATCAGCTTCCCATCCGGGTTGGTAAAGGTAAGCACGCTGTCACTTTTCAGAAAGCTTTTATTTTCCAGGTACAGAGCATATTCCTCAAACCTGCGCATGGAAAAGCGCGTGTAGCCGAGGCTTTCATACAGGGCGCGCAGGCGGCCCATCAGCTGTTCGCGGCGCGCATCGGTGTGTTGTTCCATAGTTCCTCCCGCCAGTATGGCTATCGGTTTCATATGGTCCCCCTCCCTTGTAATTAGTATAGCACAACCCGTGTAGGGAAACCATGCGTGTAGCATAACACACGCAAACGCTTTAGTCAAGTATCGTGGTAACGTATTGATATTCGTGGAAAAGCAAAACGGCGCGCGAACGCCTGCTCGCGCGCCGTTTTGCTGAGGGTAACGTCCGTTGCCTATTGCGCCAACGGATTGATCGTTGAGGGATAGGATACCCATTCCCATTTATCCTCAGGGATATTGTAGTTGTACTGCAGCTTGCCGTTGTGATCGTAGTATCCGCTGTCGGTGCACCAACCGGTAATCGTGAAGCGCAGGGAGTTTAACCCGGCAAAATTGCTGGGATGGTAGTAGGTAAACTGGCCGTGCCGGGTGCTTTCGCCCTCGGCCAGCGGAACATTGTACGCGCCCTCCAGCGTATACACATCGCCTACGGTGCTCATCACGATCGGTTGCAGTGACTGATCGTACCCCTGAATTTCAAAACGCACCTGCGAGATGTTCATGTTGGAAGGATTGCGTAACGTCAGGTAGGGCTTGCCGTTTTTGATGCTTACATCCTTCACAACCACCGCGTGGCGAAGGGTTCCCACATCCACATAAATATCCACCGTGAAGCCGCCGTCGGTAGTGGTGCCGGTAATTTTGCACCGACCCCAGCGACGACCTTTTACCGTAAAGCGATTTGTGGTACCCGAAACGGTGGCGATGCCCTCGTCGCTGCTCACCCAGGTCATGCTCTTGTCGCTCGCGTCCGAAGGCGCAATGGCGGCCGTGAGGCTCGCGCGGTTGCCTGTACCCACGCGAACATCCTTGTACTTGTAGCTTACGCCGGTAACCGGTACAATCACCTCGACGGTAGCCGCGGCGCGCTTCTTGCTTCCGTCAGCCGTATAAGCGTACACGACGGTTTTTCCGCCCTTGAGGCCGGTAACCACGCCGTTTTCATCCACAGACGCGATCTTTTTGTTCTTCACGGTATAGGTAACGGATTTATCGGTCGTGGTTTGCGGTAAAACGCTTGCGTAGAGCTGTGTAGTCTGGTTTACCAACACGGAATACTGCGTATTGTCAAACGCAATGCTTTGCGCCAGTTCCAGCCCCCTCACGGGCACGCTGGCGGTGATGCCGGGCGTACTATTGCTGGTGGCGATAATCTGCGTATCCCCTACGCTCATAAAGGTCACTTGTCCCTTGGCGTTCACGGTTGCCACGCTTTCATCCGCGGAGGCCCAGGTGACTGTTTTATCGCTCGCATCGGTTGGCAGCACGCTGGCTTTGAGCTGCACTTTTCGCCCGGCGGCCGCTTGCGCGCTTTCCGGGGTAATGTCGATGCTTTCCACCGCTTGCGCAACCGTCACTGCGAACACCGCCTTGGCATAGCCATCCGCCGAGCGTACGGTGATCTTCGCCGAGCCACGCTTAACGCCCGTCACCACACCCTCCGGCGATACGGTCGCTACACTTTCATTGCTGGATTCATAGGTCGCGCTTTGCACGGTTGCGTCGGCCGGTTCATAGGCAACGCTCAGGGCAAGCGTCCCATTGACAAACACCGTGTCGCTGTCCGCGGTCACGGTCATGGTTTTCACCGGCACCACTACGCGCACCGGTATCGACTGGGATACGGAAGGATCATATTTGCTGGTGGCAATCATCTGGCACTCGCCCTGCGCCACGCCTTTTATGTTCCCCTTCGCATCAACAGTCGCAATGCTTTCGTCGCTGGTAGTGTAGGTAACGCCCTTTTTATTGGCTGCATAGGGTTTAACCGCAGGGCGGACCGTAGCGGTTTTCCCAACGGCGATCATCACCGTTTCTACCGCGAAGGTAATGGTGGTATCCTCCGCTAAGCTCGCCGCAGGTATGCCGACGGCACCCAACAGAAAAACCAGCGTCAGGAGTAACGATACACACTTTCTCATGGTGTTACCTCCTTGTTTGATTGTATGATGCTCCCAATTGGAACAAACGAACGTGTTCGTAATGATTATAGCATATCTATAACCGCTTGAAAACAGGTTTCCCCATCAACGGTTGTAAAATTGTATACAAAAAACCGGCTCAAAGGTTCCTGAACCCTTGCGCCGGTTTGCCGAATACCTAAGGCTCTTTGCCGGGAAAAGCGCTGTTTATGATCTCGACGATTTTCTCACACGCGTGCCCATCGCCAAAAGGTTGGTTCTGCTGCGACCATACCGGCTCCACGCTGAGTTTCGCCGCAATATCCTCCCGGTTGGGCGCAGAGAGTACGTTGCACTGGCCAACCATGGTTTCCGGCCATACGGCGCAATCAAATACCGTAACGCAGGGCACCCCCGCAAAAAACGCCTCCCGCTGTACGCCGCCCGAATCTGTTACCACCCGCTGCGCGCCCGAAACCAGCGCCACCGATTCCAGATACCCAAGCGGGGACAGTAACCGCACATTCCGCAACCCGAGGAAAGCCGACAATCGCACGGCCGCTTCCCGGTTGCGCGGGTGCACAGGGTATAACGTCGGGTAGGGCAATCTTTCCATGGCAAGGAGGATTTCGCTCAGGGTTTGGTCGTTGCGGGTGTTCTCCTCCCGGTGGCAGGTAAGGTAGAAAAAACGTTCGGGCGTAGGTACCGGCTGCCCATCCAGCCCGGGCAGGGTTGCCGGCATTGCGCCGCCGTTTGCATTGCGATAGTACATAAACGCGTCCAGCATCGGATCCCCTACGAGCCATGCGCGCGCCTCCAGATTCTCGCTCCGCAAAAAATCCATTGCGCTGGGCACGCACGCAAACAGCATTCGAGCCATGTGGTCGGTCAGAATGCGGTTGACCTCCTCCGGGTTTTTCAGGCTGCCAAGACGGTTGCCCGCCTCCACATGCAATACGGGAATGTGCAACTTGACCGCCGCCAACGCCGCCGCGAGGGTGGAATTGGTATCCCCATACACCAGCAAAGCGTCGGGCTTCTCCTTAAGCAGCACGTCTTCCAATGCTACCAGCATTCGCGCGGTCATTTGCGCATGCGTGCCTCCGGAAATCCCCAAATCATAATCCGGTCGCGGTATATGCAGCTCGGCAAAAAACACGTCGCTCATCTGCGGGTCGTAATGCTGCCCGGTGTGCACCAGCACTTCCGTATGCGCAAGCCGCAGCACGCGCGACATCGCCGCCGCCTTGATAAATTGCGGTCGCGCGCCCACAACGGTTACAATCTTCACATGGCCACTTCCTGTCTGTTTCGTGTTTCTGTCAACCCGGCTCCTACTAGCCGTCCTGTATTTACCGATGTAAATCGCCTGCGCGTTCTTCGCGCCGCAGCGTCCCCGGGGGTTGCCGCTCCGCGACGGCCAATGCGAACCTCGAACATGCCCCGCGTATCCAAAGCTTTCGCGCCTTCCATCCTACAGCGCACCGCGTTATACGTTCTCCATCCAATCGGCCAAGCGGGCGGCAATTCCCCGATAATCAAACGCCGAAACAGCTTCCCGGTCTGGGGCGTACGGCGACGGTTCTCCAAAGAAACGCGCGCGGTATAGCCCCCGCACGTAGGCCCGAAACATAGGCATATCGGCCTCGGCGCTGGTTTCCTCATATCCCGCGCCAATATGGGTTGCATCCACCAGCCGGCGCGCTTCACTCCTGGGCACACAACCGCTGACGCAACACAGCACCGGCTTGTCGGCCATCATGTACTCCATCAGCTTGCCGGTGATAATCCCGCGCCGCTCCATCGTGTTCCAGGTTGCCATCAGCAGTCCGTCCGACGCCTGCTGCAACCCAAGCGACGCCGTGCGCGGCAGCATCCCATGGTCCGTTACCCGATCCGCCAGCCCGTAAGCCGCAGCTTGCTCCGTAAACATGCGACCCTGACGCCCCGCATAGTGGAAGCGGATTCGCTCTACATCGCAGGCGCCTGCGTCAGCCAGCGAGCGCACCGCCGCAAATACCGGGGAAAGATCGCTGTGGCTTGCATACATCTGTCCGCAATAACTCAGGTTAAGCATTGTTCGATCCACAGTTACCGGCGTCGCGAGTTCCGCATCCTCCAAGTCAAAACCGTTAGGCAACGACCGCCCAAAAGCGTCAAGCCGCATCACCCCCAGTATACCTTCGGATACCACAGTAATCGCGTCCGCGCTTTTCCGAATCAGGCGGATGTAACGCTTCAGCCAGCTTCGTTGCCAGCTAAACGGCACGCTTGCCTCGTCACGAAAATCCGCAATCCACCGGTCGGCCATCCGAAACCGTTTCGCCCTTCGCGCGACGGTATGCACACTCAATGGCCCATAACAGGAAAAAACCACATCGAAATGCCGATCCATCGTCAGCAGCTTTCGGGTACAGGCGCGGGCAAATGCCTTATCCCCGCGATAAAAAAGCCATACGTATAAGCGATCCAGCAAAATCTGGCGCAGCCCATTCCGACGCGGGGCAGCCACGGTCGGTTGCTTGGCAG
>Ga0183100_1001351_pt1 | contig 12663 bp, 7 predicted proteins | sample Biomet2_FD_127789 | JGI IMG/M metagenome (GOLD analysis project Ga0183100, IMG submission 127789) | Microbial communities from bioreactor (seeded with anoxic lake sediment) at LBNL, California, USA - Biofuel metagenome 2 | ecosystem: Engineered > Bioreactor > Anaerobic > Unclassified ...
GGTTCCATGTCACCGGAGACCTTCCTGATCATGATTTTTTTGGCCATTCAATAGAGGTTTTAATCAAAAAGTTATTCGAGATCTTCCTTCCAAAGTCTGACAGCCGCATCGCTTGGCATACGCCAGTCACCTCTTGGAGAAAGACTGATGGAACCGACTTTGGGCCCATCAGGAAGACACGATCGTTTGAACTGTTGTGAGAAAAAACGCTGATAGAAAATTTTCAACCATTTGAGAATGGTTTCTTCACCGTATACCCCATCAAATGCCCTGCAAGCCATCCAAAGAATCTTTTTCGGACGGAAACCAAAGCGAAGACTATGATACAGGAAAAAATCATGCAGCTCGTACGGTCCTACCAAATCTTCTGTTTTTTGCGAGATTCTTCCATCATCAGTGGCTGGAAGCAATTCGGGACTGACAGGTGTGGCCAGCACGTCAGCCAATGTCTTGGCCGTTTCGTTGTCCATTTGATGCTCAGCCACCCATTGAACCATAAAACGGACCAAGGTCTTCGGCACGCCAACATTAACAGCATACATCGACATGTGGTCTCCGTTATAAGTCGCCCATCCCAAAGCCAGTTCGGATAAGTCGCCTGTTCCGATGACAATCCCGTTTACCTGATTGGCCACATCCATCAGAATCTGAGTCCGTTCACGGGCTTGGGCATTTTCATAGGTGATGTTATGGAGAGACGGGTTATGATTAATGTCTATAAAATGCTGTGAAACAGCCTTTTTAATGGATATTTCCCGGAAATTCACGCCTAGTTTTTGTATCAGATTAACAGCATTCATATACGTACGGTCTGTCGTACCGAAACCCGGCATCGTGATCCCGTCAATGTTTTGACGTGGAATGCCGAGTTTATCGAACGTCTTGATGGCAACCAGCAAAGCCAAAGTGGAATCCAGTCCACCGGAAATACCAATCACAGCATGTTTGCAGTTCATGTGCACCAAGCGTTTTGCCAATCCTTGCACTTGTATGGCAAACAGCTCCTCGCAGCGTTCTTCCAGTTCTTTACCGGACGGAACAAACGGATGCTGAACAAAGGTGCGATCGATCACCGTTTCATCAAGTACCGGCAAGGCAAACGGAACTTCGCGGTAGCGGGGACTTTCCGGCAAATTACCGGCGGTAAAGCCTGTATGACGCCGGCGGTCATTGTTTAGCCGTTCGGCATCAATGTCGGCAATAAGTAATTGATTATGCAGACTGAAACGCTCCGAATCGGCTAAGCGGACCCCATTTTCGACGATATCGGCATTTCCGGCAAAGACGACATCTGTCGTCGATTCGCCAAAACCACAGGAGGCATACATATAAGCAGCGATGCAGCGGGTAGATTGCTGAGCGACCAACTGCCTGCGATAGGTGTTTTTTGCTACCAACTCGTTGCTGGCGGACAAATTGAACAGTAGATTGGCTCCGTTCAGGGCATGGTAACTGCTGGGCGGAACAGGCATCCAGAGATCCTCACAAATTTCTATACCGATACCAACCTCACCGTTTTTTAACAAAATATCCGTACCGAACGGAACAACCTGCCCACATAATGTCACATGATCGGCCAGGACTTCACGGGATGAACTGAACCATCGTTTCTCATAAAACTCTCCGTAATTGGGTATCCATGTTTTGGGAACGACAGCCAGAATCTGGCCATTCTGAAAAGCGACGGCCGTATTCATCAGCCTGTTGTCGACTCGTACCGGCATACCGACCATAACGAGCAAAGGCAAGTCCTGGGTGTCGGCCATCAAGGTGGCCAGCGAAGCTTCGGCCTCATCAATCAGGAGTTTTTGTTGAAATAAATCCCCGCAGGTGTAACCGGTTATGCCCATCTCCGGAAAGCAAAGAGCCTGTACATGCCTGTCAGCTGCTTCCCGTATCAGGCTCTCCGTCTGTTCAGCATTATACCGGCAATCCGCCACCTTTAACAGCGGCACTGCCACTCCTACCCGTACAAATCCGTAGTCCATGATTGTTAGCTTTGTGTTACACAAAAATACACCATAAATTTGAAATATCCCATGGTCAAGCGGTTAAAGTAAGGCTGACAGCCTTTTCCTCCGCTATATGTTTAAAACCGGATCATCCGTACGACCTGTTCCAGGTATTGTGCATCGACTTCATCAAAGGCATCCAAACGGTCACTGTCAACATCCAGTACGCCTGCCACCTTATCGTCCTGCAAAACAGGCACGACAATTTCCGAACGGGACTTTGAACTACAGGCAATATGACCGGGGAATTGGTCCACATCCGGAACAATGATGGTACCGACCTTTTCCCAGGCTTTTCCACAAACACCTTTACCTTTGTTGATGCGGGTGCAGGCGACACTGCCCTGAAACGGGCCCAACACCAGTTGAGGCCCCTCCACCAGGTAAAAGCCGACCCAGAAAAAGCCCAACGCCTCTCTTAGCACAGCTGTCACATTGGCCAAATTGGCAATGCAATTGGATTCGTCTGCCATCAATGCCTTGAGCTGAGGTAGCAATTCCTGATAAATAATGGCTTTGGCCGATCCTTTCGAATAATGCAGTGATTCGCTCATTTCATACAAGGTTAATACGCTTCAAAAGTACATAATTTTAGCGACCAGCGATCGCTTTTCTACCGGATATAGGCACCGGCCATAACGAACAAATTTTCTTGCCAACTGTTATCTATATCAATTGATACTTTCAACATCTAATCTTAAGCAAAATGAGAAACAACGCATCCATTGCCACCCTGTTATTTGTTGTGATAGCCGCCCTTGGACTTGGTTTGGCCTTTTCGTACAGCAGCGACTTGTCATCGACTGCCAGTCAGCTCATTTTTTCCATCAGTCTATTTGTCGCCATTGTCATGGCTTCCGCAACGAAAGTGGCATCGCAATGGACCAGAGCGGTAGTATTACGTCTGGGAAAATTCAGGAGGCTCAATGGGCCCGGTATTTTCTTTATCATCCCTGTGATTGACAACATTCCCTACTGGATTGATATCAGGGTTATCAGCACGTCCTTCAAGGCCGAAAAAACCCTGACCAAGGACACTGTTCCTGTCGATGTTGATGCCGTGCTTTTTTGGAAAGTGATCGATCCTAAAAAAGCATCCATGGATGTTGCCGATTATTACAGCGCCATCAGTTGGGCTTCACAGACAGCCCTTCGTGACGTTATCGGCAAAACAATGTTGTCTGACATGCTGGAAGGGCGTGACAAGATGAGCCATATTTTGCAGCGAATCATTGACGAACGCACGGAACCATGGGGTATCAACGTCATCTCGGTGGAAGTGAAGGATGTGCTGATCCCGGAAGGACTGGAAGCAGCGATGTCCATGCAGGCTCAGGCAGAACGGGAGCGTCAGGCCAGAGTCATCCTGGGCGATTCCGAACGCCAGATTGCCAACATGTTTAATGAAGCAGCCAAGAGTTATGAGAATAATCCGACCGCTTTTCATCTTCGTGCCATGAACATGCTGTATGAAGGCTTAAAGACCAATTCCACCATCGTTATTGTGCCAAGCACGGCTGTCGAAACCATGGGCCTGGGCGGTATCAACGGTACCCTAGGACTCGTAAAGGGCATTCAAAAAGAAAAAGAAAAAGACAAGACTTTTCCGAATGTCATGTAGTGTCTCTGATTTTCAAAGATTGCTCGTCGTCGTTCCGGAATCTGCTCGTTCCGATATCATATCCGGTTATCATTTTTGATTCCGGTATTCCTTGGGCGTCACGTGGTATTTTTTTGAAAATTCGCGATAAAAATACGCTTTGTTGTTAAAACCACAGAAGAACATGATTTCCTGAACCGTTTTATTGGTCGTCTTCAATAATTTTTCAGCATGCTTCAACCGGATAGAACGGATGTACTCCGTCGGTGTCTGTCCGGTTATTTCTTTGATTTTACGGTATAGCTGCATTTTGCTGATAGCCGTCTCACGGGCCACAAAATCAAGGGAAAGAGCCTCATCGTCAATGTGTTTGTGAATGATGTCCGTAATGTGGAGCATCAGCTCTTTATCTTCTTTATGAATAAACTTCCCTTCATATTGTTCCAATGAAGCATAGACCGACTCCCCATATTCAAGTACATCCTTGTTCCGGTGCAGCAAGCTTTCGATCAATGCTTCAAGATGTCTCGGATGGAACGGTTTGTTTAAATAAGCATCTGCTCCGGTTTCCAATCCTTCAATTTGATTTTCAATCGTGCTTTTTGACGAAAGTAAAATAATAGGGATATGGCGCGTCAGTTCCTGTCCCTTCATAATCTTGACAAATTTCACACCATCCATAACTGGCATGATCACATCGCAGACAATCACGAGTGGTAAGCGGATACGCATCAGTTCAATCGCGTCCTGGCCGTTGGTCGCTTCAGCCACTTCATATCGTTCATTCAAGATATCCTTCAACAGCTGTCTGATGCCTTTGTCATCATCGATCACCAGAATCAGTCCGTCTTTTTCAACATCCGGTATTGGGCTCAATGGCTCCTGGAACGGTTCCTCTTCGTCAGGAACTTCTTCCCTTGGTGCCGTTCGTGTTGCTACCACCGGTTGAGCCGGACTATCTGCCTGGACCGGTTCCGGCACAGTTTGTACCATAGGTTGCTCAGGCACAGAAACCACAAACGTCGTGTACGTTTCCCCGTCACTATCAACTTCGATATTCCCGTGCAAGACTTCGACCACATTCTTGCACAAGGCCAGTCCTATACCGTTTCGCGTTTCATACCCTTTGGATACTTGCATTTCGAAGCGGTCAAGTACTTCGAAACGGTCAAAAATCTGCCGTTGAAACGTTGGTTTGATACCGACACCCGTATTGGTGACAGATAGATAAAGCAGCTCTTCCTTTTTTTCCACCTTGACCGTAATCGTCTCTTCGGCTGGTGTATATTTAACAGCATTTGAAATCAGGTTGAACACAATTTTTTCAATGCTGTCCCGGTCTGTTTGCCAGAAGGTCACTTCGGGCGAAAAGTCCAGTGTCAGACTGATCTTTTTCTCCTCCAGCCGTTCGATGAAATTGTCCAGCACAAACTTGATCAGTTCCGGAATTTCAATGCGTTCAATATCAAGTTTCAGGTGGCCTGTCTCCGCTTTCCGGAAATCGATCATTTGCTGAATCAAGGTCTGCATCCTTTCGGAATTGGACTTGATGATGTTCACGTATTTACGGGTTTCATCATCGTTCGAATGTCCTCTGAGCAACTGTTCACAGGGACCGTAGATCAACGTCAGCGAATTGGAAAATTCATGGGCAATATTGGTAAAAAAGCTCAGTTTTGCCTGATGGATGGCTTCAATCTTTTGCTTTTCAAGTTCTTTCATACGAAAATCACGACGAACCGTCAGCTGATACCTGATCAACCGTCTGATGCCATACAGGATCAAAAGGAATAAAACAAAATAGCAGAAATAAGCAAACGGGCTGGCCCACCAGGGCGGCAGGATGATGACAGGCAAGGTGTAATAGTGTTTGCTCCAGATTTTGTTGGCATTGCTGCAACGGACTTTCAGTATATAATGGCCGGTCGGCAGGTTGGAAAAGACGATCGTATTTGATGTGCCCAAATGAATCCAGTCTTTCTGATAGCCTTCCAGCAAATACGACAGTTCGCATTTGGAACCTGAAATGTAATCAAGTGGAATAAATTTAAAACTGAATGACTTGTCCTTATACGGTAATACCAACGTATTTCCGGCCCGTTTTTTCTGCAACATATCCGGCAAATTGGTCTCTGAATTTTCTACGTAAAAGGCATCCAGCAACAGGCTCGGCATATAATTGCTATGAGTGATTCCGGAGGCATTGAATACATTAAATCCATTAATGCCACCAAAATAGAATTTGTGAGAATAGGGACTTTCGTAAAAGGCACCGTCGGAAAATTCATTGTTCTGCAATCCGTCTTTTCTGAAATAAGGGATAATACGATACGTCCCATGTTCAAACAGCAGGTTGGCTATGCCGTTATTGGTACTCAGCCACATCGAATGCTCTTTGTCCTGTAGCATGCCATGGATGGTATTGTTTGGCATGCCCTCTTTTTCTGTAAAACGGACAAATACCGGTGACTGGTTATGGAAACGCACCAGCTTATTCAATCCCATGCTTGTTCCGGCCCATAAGAAACCTTGCTTATCCTTGTACAAACAAAGGATGTCATCACTACTGATCGAGTTGGGGTCAGCTGATGAATACCGGTAACTTTGAAAGGTCTCTTTCTGACAATCGAACCGGTTCAGTCCACCGCCTCTGGTGGCAATCCATAAATGGTTTTTGTCACCACGGATAATGGAATAAACAATGTTGTTGCTAAGGGCCGTCGAGCTACCATTCCTGAAAATAAACTGTTTGTAGTCTTTGATTGTGTAAGGATTGGAGCTCCGGTCTATGGTTAGTTTGTACATGCCATAGCCACTCGTTCCAACCCATAATGTATTTTGGTCAGCCGGCAAAATGGAATAGACCGAAGACAGGTTGACATGGCGGCGCAGCTCCTCTTTGACGAACAACGACTGAATCCGTTTGGTATTGATATCGTAATAATTGATGCCCCGTCCGTCAGTGCCTATCCAGTATTCATGCTGTTGACCCTGAACGATTGTGAAAACGGCATCGCTAAGGAGACCATCTTTCGTGGTAAACCGTTTGGCATAGCCTGCTCCCGGATATTCTCCATTAGGAGGGAATAAATAAATACCACTGCCTTTAGTTCCGACCCAAAGCGTGTTGTTTCTATCTTCAAATATCGCTCTGACGGCACTTCGCCCGAACAACGGAATGGTACCTGACGAATAAGACCGGATCTTTTCTCTCGGAGGGGAAAGCTGCCAGACACCCTGCATGTCAGTACCTACCCAAATGATCTGTTGAGTGCCACTAAGAATGGATAAAACGGACACATTCGGCAACAACGTTTCCAGTTGCCTGGTCTTCAAGTCATACCGGAACAATCCGTCGGCTGTTCCGATCAATTGACGATCTTCTCCGAAAATAACCGTTCTGATACTGCCGATCTGCTTAAATGCCACCGGATATTCGGTTAACAGCCCTTCGGAAATTTGATAGGAATAACAGGTCCCGCCCGATGTTTGCAACCATAATTCATGGTCCGGATTATAAAAGACAGCGTCAATATCTTTCAGATGCTGGAACTTCTCGATATGTCTGATTTGAGGAATGGTTGAATGGCCTTTTCTAAAAATAATCTTGAACAAGTCTTTTTCTTCCGTGTAAAACCACAAATGGTCATCCTGATCAAAAAAAAGTTTCCTGATTTTGACATGGCCGGACAGATTCAGCCGAACAAACCGATGGCTGCCGGCATTAAAATAAAAGAGTCCCTGATCGAATACGGCAGCAAATACATCATTCGAACTGGTTTTCGCTATCAGGAAGGAATGTTCACTGAACGCACGTTGGCTGCCTGCTTCCACGAAAAAACGTTCAAAAGCATGCTTGCTTTCATCCAACCGGTTTATACCACGATCGGTCGCTATCCAGAGTATGCCTTTAGGCGCTTCAACCATATCACGGATGATATTGTTGCTGATCGTCCGATTATTGCCTGGATCGGGTTTGTAGGCAGTGAATTCCCGCCCATTGAAAGCATTCAGGCCATCCCAGGTCCCAAACCAGAGCAATCCCTGAGTGTCCTGAAAAATCGTATTGACAGAACTGTTTGACAGTCCGTCATTGTTAGTCAAGTTGCTGACATCATAATTGATGGCGTTCAGCGAAACCGAGGCATATAGACAAAAGGTTAACAGCAGGTTTCTCATCTGCAGGAATGATTGTTTTTATTCACTTAGACAAATATACTTAATTTCAGAGGTCCCTATCACCGAAAAGGTATACTTTTTCGACAAAAAGGTATCGTACCGGAAAGAAAGGCAAATAGGTACACAAATGTTACAATAGGATACCTCAAAAAAAATGATTATCTCTACCTTTAGTCCACTAATTCATAAAAAGCACATCAACTATGGATATCGCCAAAAGAAATCCCAATAACCCATTGCTACGTCCCGGTGACCTGAAGGCTCTGATAAAAGGCATGGAAATCACTTGTTTACTCAACCCCGGCGTTTTCCGGATGAACGGCAAAACATGGTTATTGCTGAGGGTTGCCGAACGCCCTACCCAGGTAGACAATCAAATCAGTTTTCCTATTTACAATAAAGAGGGCCGGATTGAAGTGCTCCGTTTCGATAAGAATGATCCTCAACTGGATGCGACGGATCCGCGGGTCATTCTGTACAAAGGGAAAAATTATCTGACCACCCTTTCTTATCTACGGCTTGTCTGCAGTGATGATGGCTGCCATTTCTATGAAGACCCGGCCTATCCTCCCATTTTCGGAAAAGGAAATCTGGAATCATTCGGCATCGAAGATTGCCGGGTAGCTACTATGAAAGATGGCTTTTACCTGACATACACAGAAGTTTCATCGGTTGCCGTCGGAGTAGGCCTGATCCAAACCAACGACTTCCGGCTGTTCAACCGCAAAGGCATGATTTTTCCACCTCACAACAAAGACTGCGCTCTTTTCGAAGAACCGATCAATGGGAAATATTATGCCCTTCACAGGCCAAGCAGTCCAGAACTTGGAGGAAATTACATCTGGCTGGCCGAATCGCCTGACCGATTACACTGGGGCAACCACCAATGCCTGGCCGTCACCAGGGAAGGCAACTGGGATGAAGCCAGAGTCGGAGCCGGAGGTCCACCCATCAAGACAGCGGAAGGATGGCTTGAAATTTACCACGGTGCCGACAAACAACACCGTTATTGTCTGGGAGCCCTGCTGCTTGATAAAAATGACCCGTCAAACGTACTGGCCAGAAGTTACACTCCGATTATGGAACCGGTTGCCGGTTATGAGCAAACAGGTTTTTTCGGAAATGTGGTGTTCACCAACGGTCACGTGGTCGACGGCGATACCATTATTTTGTATTACGGAGCCAGTGACGAAGTCATTTGCAGTGCGACCTTATCCATTACCGAAATCTTAAACTCACTCAAATAACCCACATGCTGATCAACAAACTGACAGGAGAACTTTCATTCTTCAAATCGCAGCCCTTAAATATTCGTACACTATTGATTACAAATATGTTGTACGCTATTATCCTGCCAATCATCGAAATTTTTGTCGGGGCTTATATTATGCGCAACACAGGAAATTCTTCCTATGTGGTTATTTACCAGTTGTGCATGTATGTCGGGATTGTCTGCACGTCTGCCCTGAACGGAGAATTGCTTAAATACTTCAAGGTGAACTGGCTGTACAGTTTTGGTATCTTACTGTCAGCCATTGTCCTGATGGCGATGATGTCCATCCACTCCATCGGGATCGAACAGCTTGGTATTGCCGGTTTTATACTGGGAGCATCCACCGGTTTTTTCTGGACTAACCGGTATTTACTGGCGCTCAACTCGACCAACGACGGAAACAGGAACTACTTCTTCGGATTGGAATCCTTTTTCTTTTCATTTTGGAACATTATCGTCCCCTTGTGCGTCGGAGCCTTTCTTGGAAGTGTGGAAGGAACGAAATTGTTTGGTAAGGTGATGGATGTGAATAAAGGTTATCAGGTCATCACCTTCATTGTGCTGTTCATTGCCATCGGTGCCTGTCTGGTTCTTTCAAAAGGTAAGTTCTCGAATCCTGTTCAAAAGAAATTCTTCTATGTTCATTTCCATCCATTGTGGAAAAAATTTCTGGCGTTGGCCGGACTGAAAGGTATGGTTCAAGGATTTCTGGTAACCGCCCCGGCTATTTTGGTTATGCGGCTAGTCGGCAACGAAGAATCGTTGGGCCTGATACAAAGCATTGGTGGGGCTCTGACTGCCATCCTGGTTTACGTACTTGGGCGTGTCACCAAACCAAAGCACCGGATGATCATCTTCGGTTTTGGACTGATCGTCTTCTTTATTGGAACGATGGTCAACGGTCTTTTGTTCTGTGCCATCGGCGTCATCATTTTCGTCCTGTGTAAAGTGCTTTTCCAGCCCTTGCATGATTTAGCCTATTTTCCAACCATGATGAAGACGATCGACGCCGTGGCTGCCATTGAAAAGCGCAATGAATATACATATATTTTGAGTCATGAAATCGGATTGTTTATCGGACGTGCTTTCGGCATGATTCTGTTTATTGCTCTGGCCTACTTGATTTCTGAAACATTTGCCCTGAAATATGCCCTGATCATCGTGGGTGGGTTACAACTGCTATCACTACCCCTCGCCAAACACATTATCAAAGAAATCGATACCAAGTTTTCCAAAACAAACAACTAATGCAAACGTACAGATACGTGCTTTTCTTTCTGCTGGTCAGTTGCCTGACGTTCTCCTGCACGGCCAGCGACAACTATGGGAAAGCTGTGGAACAAGTGCCTGTTCAACGGGTTGAACGGATGCCAAACGATCCGGAGCCCTACAAGATCATTAACTGGAAACAAAAGGCCATTGATTTCGATACATATGTCTATGATTTCAATCCGGATATTCCTGCCGGTCCGATGATTTGGCTTGACAACAGTCAGCGCAACGTTCCGCAAATTACGTTCGGATTGTACACCGCTGTTCATGATTGCCGGCAAGGTCCCGATCACAACCACGGCGAATTTCATGAGAGCCTGAATTCGTTGGCTTCCATTCTGGGAGCAGGACTTATCGGTATTGACAAGACCCATCAAAACGGATACAACTACGTAAAAATGATCCAGAATTATTTCAATTCCGGAACCGGCTGGAACATCATGATGAACAATACCAGCCCGGAAGTAGCCAAACTTGGCGGTGGCTATGGCCGTGACTGGTGGTATGATGTCTGGCCGAATGTCTTGTATTATGCCATCTGCGACGTTTTTCCAAACGTCGAGAAATCCGGTGACATTCAGCGAAGCATCGCCAATCAATTCTACAAGGCCGATTCAACGCTGAACGGGAATTACAATTATTCGTATTTTGATTACGGCAAGATGAAGGGCATGATCAACCAGATTCCATTTGAACAGGATGCCGCCGGTGGTCATGGGTATGTATTGTACGCGGCCTATGAAAAGTTCAAGGACAAACGGTACCTGAAACATGCCGAATCAGCCATAGCAGCGCTGAATGCACAGAAAGAAAGCCGGTTCTATGAAATCCTGCTACCGATGGGTGTCTATACGGCGGCCAGACTCAATGCGGAGCAAGGAACAAACTACGACATCGGGAAAATGCTCGGTTGGGTCTTTGACGGATGCAAAAGTCCCAACGGACGTAACGGTTGGGGCGTCATTGTCGGAAAATGGGGGCCGTATGATGTTAGCGGCTTGCAAGGCAGTACCATTGATGGCGGTGGCTATGCGTTTCTGATGAACAGCATGAAACTGGCCTGGCCCTTGGTTCCTATGGTTAAATATCAGCCACAGTATGCCAGGGCTATCGGAAAATGGATGCTCAACAATGTCAACGCAGCCAGGTTGTTTTTCCCCAATGAAATTTCAGACAATAACCAATGGCTGCCGGAACTGAAAAACTACACGCATTCGATTGTGGCCTATGAAGGGTTGCGCTACGAAGATTGTTATCATAAACCGGCACTGAAAGGTGTCCATCCGGTTGCCTTGGGCGATGGTCCAAACTGGAATCCGAACAATCCGAAAGAAACGATGTTTAGTATATACAGCACGTCACCGGTCGGTATTTTCGGTGCCATAGTCGATACAACCGATGTCAAACGCATTTTAAAACTAAACTGTAATGCCACCGATTTCTATGCCGACAGGAAGTTTCCGGTTTATTTGTTTTTCAATCCTTATCACGAAACAAAAAAAATCACTTACCATCCAGCCGGACGTTCAGACCTGTTTGACATCCTCTCCAAAAAATACCTGGCAAAGAATATAACCAGACCGACCAGAATTTGCCTTCCGGTGAATCAGGCCTGTATCGTAGTCGAGTTGCCGGCAGGGACGAGAATCGAGCATAAAAGGAACCAGCTGATTGCAGATGGAACCATTATTGCCTATAAATGACCTTAACTAAACATGATCATATGAAACGAACACTAGTATTACTTTGCCTTTGCCTGTTTGGACTTGCAGTCCAGGCCCAAAACACAGTCAGGGTAACAGGTACCGTCAAAGATGGGGAAACAAGCGAACCGCTCATCGGACTGACCGTATCCGCAACAGGAACCACGACAGGAACCGTCACTGACGCTTCCGGCGCTTTTTCAATCACGGCACCGTTAAACGGTGTGCTCAAATTTTCGTATATCGGCTACAAGGCACAGGAATTTGTCGTGAAAGCAGCCTCCGCCAATCTAACCATCAAGATGATGCCTGACAAACAAGCACTTGACGAAGTGGTTGTTGTCGGATACAGCGTCCAGAAAAAACGGGATATTCTGGGAGCTGTCAGTAAAGTTAGCAGTTCTGACATCACCAGATTGCCTGTGGCTTCCACGCAACTGGCGCCACAAGGACGTGTTGCAGGCGTACAGGGAACCACGCAGACCGGAGCGCCAGGGTCAACTATTTCGGTACGTATCCGTGGAGTCGGTTCAATCAACTCAAGCAATGAACCGTTGTATATCGTGGACGGCATTCCGGTGGAAGGGGCTCTCAATAATCTGTCGCCCGATGAGATCGATAATA
>Ga0183100_1001352_pt1 | contig 12659 bp, 10 predicted proteins | sample Biomet2_FD_127789 | JGI IMG/M metagenome (GOLD analysis project Ga0183100, IMG submission 127789) | Microbial communities from bioreactor (seeded with anoxic lake sediment) at LBNL, California, USA - Biofuel metagenome 2 | ecosystem: Engineered > Bioreactor > Anaerobic > Unclassified ...
AGCTCCTCCGCATCGAGGAGTTGCTCGGCGATCTCGCCATCTACGGCGACTGATTTCAATATCGAGGGAGCAAAGGGGGGGGGTGGCGCCCCCCCCTCCCCCCCCCCCCCCTGCCACTGGTGCCACGTGATGGAGCGGGAATCGTTCGACGACCAGGAGGTGGCCAAGCTCCTCAACGAGAACTTCGTGCCGGTGAAGGTGGACCGCGAGGAGAGGCCGGACGTGGACTCGACGTACATGACAGCCGCACAGCTGCTCTCCGGAGGGGGAGGATGGCCCCTGACGCTCGTCCTCACCCCAGAGCTCAAGCCGTTCTTCGCCGCCACCTATCTGCCCAAGGACAACAAGAGCGGTATGACCGGCCTCATGACCTTGCTGCCGACGATCGTGGAGTTCTGGCGGACCAGGAGGCTGGAGCTCGAGGAGTCCTCGGTCAAGGTCGTGGAGGCCATACTGGCCGGTCAGGGTGGCACTGCCGGAGGCAGCATGGGGGAGGAGAACCTGATGACGACCTTCCAGAACCTCATGGGAGCCTTCGATGAGGCCTACGGCGGGTTCGGCCTCGCCCCCAAGTTCCCGACCCCTCACCGCCTGACCTTCCTGCTCCGGTACTGGGACCGGACCGGCGACCCCAAAGCGCTGTCGATGGTCGACCACACCCTCAAGATGATGAGTAAGGGGGGGATGTACGACCAGCTCGGCGGCGGCTTCCACCGCTACTCCACCGACCGTGTGTGGCTGGTGCCCCACTTCGAGAAGATGCTTTACGATCAGGCGCTCCTCGCGATCGCGTACATCGAGGGCTCGCAGGCGACGGGAAAGGAGGGGCACGCCCGCATCGCCCGGGAGGTGCTAGACTATGTTATCGACAACCTCACCTCGCCAGAGGGAGGGTTCTGCTCGGCCGAGGATGCCGACAGCGAAGGAGAGGAGGGCAGGTTCTACTTGTGGACCATGGAGAAGGCCGCGGCCGTCCTCAACGACGAGGAGCTTCGAGCCGCGAGCCGCATCTTCGGGCTGACCGTTGAGGGCAACACTAAGGAAGGCCCCCCGGGAAGCTCTAGCGGCAGGAACGTTCTGTACCTCGCCGACTCCGATGCAACCTCCGACCCCCTGTACAGAACGGTGAGGGAAAAATTATTGGCCGCCCGGGACGCAAGGACCAGGCCCGCGCGGGACGACAAGGTCATGGCCGACTGGAACGGCTTGATGATCGCCGCCCTGGCCCGGGGGGCGTGGGTGCTGGGGGAGGAGCGCTACCTCCTCGCGGCGAGGGCAGCGGCCGAGCTCGTCCTTTCCAGGATGCGCTCTCCGGACGGCTCGCTGCTGCACATGTTCAGGGACGGACCGGCGTCGGTGCCCGGCTTCCTGGACGACCATGCGTTCATGGCCTGGGGGCTCATCGAGCTGTTCCAGGCGGACCAGGACCCCCGGTGGCTGGAGGAGGCGCTGTCCATCGTCAGCCTTATGACCGAGAGGTTCTGGGACCCCGCGCAGGGAGGCTTCTTCCAGACCGCTCCCACGAGCGGACCGATGCCCAGGCACAAGGAGATCTACGACGGCGCGGTCCCCTCGGGCAACTCGATCGCCGCCCTGGACCTCCTGCTGCTGTATCGCATCACCGAGGAGCCGGACCTCCTGGAGCGGGCGGACGCGACGATCGCCGCGTTCTCTGGCACGGCGTTCAGCTCCCCGGAGAACTACGTCCAGCTCATGAACGCCGTGGACATGCGGCAGGGGCCATCATACTCCATCGTCATCTCCGGAAGGAAAGGGGCAGCGGACACGACCCTCTTCTTCAACATGCTGGCCCCGCGCTTCGTGCCCCACAAGGTCGTCCTGCTCAACGAGCCGGGGGCAGCAGGGGAGAGGGTCAGGAAGCTGTCCCCCCTGACCCAGGGACAGGGCATGAAGGAAGGAAGGGCCGTCGCCCATGTTTGCACCGAGCAGGCATGCCTCCAGGAGACCGCGGACCCCGAGGCCTTCGCCTCCCTGCTCCGCCGGGACTAAAGGAGGTCGAGGGCAGCGGCCATGGCCCCTTCCTCGGCCCGCTGCAGTTCCTCAGAGGTCCCTACGATAATGACATCACCGTCCGCCAGGTCGAACAGCCTGCGGATGGCCGCAGCGACCTCGGGACGGTCCTTGTCGAGATCGTAATCGACCGGGACGGTAAGACGGTCGCCCCGCACGATGATGGTCGTGGCACCCTCCGCCCCGGCCTTGATCGCCTGGTCCCGCTGCTTCATCCCCGAATCGATCTTCGATGCCGCGCCCCTTACCTGGACCGCCACCGACTTTTGCCCCAGGGTGATGTCCGGCACATCGAGAACATAGACCTGGAGAGGGAGGCGGCTGATGAAGTCCTGCCCCTTCTTGCTGATCCTTATGCCGGTCTGCTTGACGTCGATCAGTCCCTCCTCCCGGAGGTAATCGACGATCGTCCTCATGCTCCCCTCTCCGACCCCGATCCTGTCGGCCAATTGCTTGCGCCCTTTCCTCCTGCCGTCCGAGAGGATGGAGAGGGTCTTGTATACGTGATAATCCCCGAAGCGGAAAAGTGGTCCGTACTTCGGCCGGTCTATGAGCTTCACGTCCCAGAATACCGCGATTTGCCCATAAACAATTTGCCGTCCTCGCCCTTGGGCACGGCCGATGATGATCGGTGCCGCCAGGCCTAGGCACGTGGAGCGTTTCCGTTCCTGCGACCTTCATCCTCTTCCGGTACCCTGGACCGGCTGGCCTTCCGCCCTCTGATCTGGAAGGTCATGAGGTCGGAGGCCGCGAGGACGTGGGGGAACACCTCTCTGGCCTCTTCCTCCAGCACCAAGGCGTCGTCGTAGCGATTGGATATGTGCGTCAGTACGAGCTGATCGACCTCGGCGTCCCTGGCCACCTCCCCCGCCTCCCGGGCGGTGGAGTGCCCGTAGCTCTTCGCTCCTTCTAGAAGCGAGGAGTCCAGGGTGGCCTCGTGCACCAGCACCGCGGCGTGCTTCGCTGCCTGGGCCAGCTTCTCGGTCGGTCGGGTATCTCCGGATATCACCACCTTGAGGCCCTTCCGCGGAGGTCCCATGACCATCGACGGCGTGATCGTCCGTTCGCCGACCCTGACCTCCCGGCCCGACTGGAGCTCGCCGAACAGCGGCCCCGGGGGCACCCCCAGCTCCGCGGCCTGGTCCGGACGGAACCGCCCCCTGCGCTCCTTCTCCTCGATGACGTAGGAGAGAGCAGGCACCGAGTGCTTCCCCTCCACGGCAGTCACGGTGACCGCTCCCAGGTCCACCGTGTCCCCGTCGTTCATCTCCCCGGCCGATACCGGAAAGCCCAGGGCAAAGTAGCCCAGGTTGACGAGGGTCTTGGCCAGCTCGATCATCCCCGGAGGGCCGTAAATGGCCAGGGGCGCCTCCCGGCCGGAGAAGTTCATAGACTGTATCAGTCCCGGCAGCCCCAGGAAGTGGTCCCCGTGGAAGTGAGAGATGAAAATGGTGGTGACCTTCATGAAGGACACCGATGACTGCATGAACTGGCGCTGGGTGCCCTCGCCGCAGTCGAAAAGAAGGACGTCCCCCCCGACCTGCAGGGCGACCGCGCTCACCCCCCGGGAGGGCGACGGCATACCGCCACCCGTGCCCAGGAAGGTCAGTCGTAGATCTCTAGACATCGCCGCGTCCGTTAGCTCGCCTCGCGGTCACGGCAGGCTCACGTCCCGGTGACCGCGCAGGGCTCATCGGCCCAGGCTCTCCAGCTTCCGCTCGTCCTTGGTGGCCTTCTTGAACTCCTTGTTGTGCTCCTTGCACAGGTGTATGCGCCTGTTCTTCTCGTCCGCAGCCTTCAGGCCAACCTTCTCCACTGTCTCCCGGGAGTATGATTTGACCGCCGGTTCGCTGCAACCGGCCACGCCGCACTTATCCTCGGCCATGCTCCAGAATCCCAACGACCATCTAAAAATCTTTTCCTATGGCTAACTAAACTGGAAGCGACCTGCACGATCGGCCTTTCCTTCGCCGGCATCGGGACCGGGACGAATGCCTACTTCCTATGGCTCCCTTACCGCGGCCGTGCCCGGACCTTCCCCTATGCCCCGCCGAGCGATGGGACTGTGACGGCAGGAGGTCCAGGTCGTCCGATCATCTCGATGCAGCGGGGACGATCGTCTCCACCCAAGGTGCTGGATCGCAATAGATCAAGCTTGGTCGTTCTCGCTACTGTCCTCCGTGAGGCGGCCGCCCCGAGCAGTTAGCATCGAGCGCGCCAATGGCCATCCAGTGTCCCGCCTGACACCGGTGGTATGACCAGGGAGGTCCAGCTTTGGCGCCATCCGCCGATATGGTCGTTCCAGCTACAGTGAATCGACCCATAGAAATGGCTTCAAGCCCTAACTCGCCCAAAATGGGAGAGGCGAAAAGATGGCAGAGAAGAAGAAAAAGATGACCACGTCCGAGGCCGGCCGCAAGGGAGCGGAGCATGAGCCGAAGGAGGCCAAGCGCAAGGGCGGGGAGCACTCGCACAAGGACGAATGATCCTCGTTGTTTCTCCCCAAACCCTTCGTTTTCCTATTATCAGATTATTAGCAATAATCAGTCCGTTACTGCCTAGGCCGGTGACACCGAGTCACACATACGGCCGTCCATCGCTCCGCATCGTCAATTTTATCAGCATGCGGCTAGAATTATTTGTATGGAGAACATGTCCGCTATCAAGAAGATACTGCTGGGCATCGACGGATCCGAGGACTCGTACAAGGCCGCCAATTTCACAGCGGATCTTGCAGAGAAGATCGGAGCCTCGGTAACCCTCATCTATGTGGCCTCGGACAAGTACACCGGGAGCTTCATCGCCAAGCCTACCTACACCACCGGGCCGAACGTCCTGGTCGGCGACCGGTTCGACCGCCCCAAGAAGTATCTGCAGGACAGGAACGTCCCCTTCGATACCATGGTGGAACTGGGCGACCCGGCGGATGTCATACTCAACACCGCCGCCCGGGGGTACGACGCCATCGTGGTGGGGACGCGGGGCCTCACCGGCTTCCGGGAGATGGTCATGGGCAGCGTTTCCCAGAAGATCGTGCAGGGCTCCAGGATCCCTGTGCTGGTGGTGCCCTAAGCCCACTCCCCCAAGCCTATATAGGACGCAGGCGCTTCGCCAGGGCATGACGAAGATCGCTCCATCTATCCTATCCGCTGACTTCAGCCGGCTGGGGGAGGAGGTCCGCCGCCTGGAGAAGGACGGTGCGGACTGGGTGCATGTGGATGTAATGGACGGCGTCTTCGTACCCAACATCACCATGGGGCCAGGGGTCGTCAGTGCCCTCCGGCCGCACTGCAGCCTGCCGTTCGACGTGCACCTCATGATCATCCAGCCCGAGCGCTACATCGAGGAGTTCGCCCGGGCGGGCGCTGACAGCATCACCATGCACGTGGAAGCGACTGACAGCATCAGGTCCAACATCGACCTGATCCGCGGGCTGGGTAAGAAGGCCGGGCTCTCCCTTAACCCTGAGACCCCGTTCGAGGACGTGCTGCCATACCTGGACGACATCGACCTTCTGCTGGTGATGACGGTCCACCCCGGCTTCGGGGGACAGTCGTTCATCGCCGACTGCGTGCCCAAGATCGAAAGAGCTAGGGAGTACTTCGACTCGGTCGGCTCGTGCGCCGAGATCGAGGTCGACGGGGGCATCAACGGCCGGACCGGCCGGCAGTGCGTGGAGGCCGGCGCCACCGTGCTCGCCGCCGGGAGCTCGCTCTTCAAGAGTGCCGACATGAAGGGCGAGATGGACCATTGGAGGAAGTTCAGGTATCCGGAAAGTGAATGACGTCGGCAAACATTCATTAACGGGCCATTTAATCATCCCCTCGTTCCCATGAAATTCGACTTCACCGGTTCCAAGTGGTTCATGCCGTTCGTCGCCATCATACTGCCACTGCTGATCCTGGTCGTGATCCTAGCGCTCAACATCAACATCTGCTGGGTAATGATCATGATCGTGTGGATGGCCATGGGCCTGATGGTCCTGTACCTCCCCAAGACCAAGGAGTAGGCCGGGCAAAAGCGTTATTACTGGGGCCAGCGTTCTTTTTCGGCGATGGGAGTCAACCTATCGGGCATCGTACCGGTCGAGCGCAAGGAGCTCGCCGACCTCAGCGGCCAGACCCTGGCCATAGACGCCTACAACGCGATCTACCAGTTCCTCTCGATCATCCGCGGGCCAGACGGCACGCCGCTCAAGGACACCAAGGGACGCGTCACCTCCCATCTGACCGGCCTGATGTACCGCAACATCAATCTCCTGGAGGCCGGCATCCGTCCGGCGTACATATTCGACGGGCACCCCCACGCCATGAAGGCCCAGACCCTCGCCGAGAGGTCCGTGCGGAGGTCGAAAGCGCATGACGAGTGGAAGGAAGCGGTATCCGAAGGGGACATCGAGAAGGCCCGCACCAAGGCCACCCAGTCCTCGAGGATCAGCAATGATATCGTGGAATCGTCGCGCATTCTCCTCACCTATCTGGGGATCCCGGTGGTCCAGGCGCCCGAGGAGGGCGAGGCCCAGGCGGCATACATGGCGTCTAAGGGGGACGTATGGGCGGCGTCCTCTCAGGACTACGACTCGCTGCTGTTCGGCGCCCCTCGCCTGGTGCGCAACCTTAACATCACCGGCCGCCGCAAGATGCCCGGGAGCAAGGAGTACCGGGACATCCACATCGAAATCGTCGAGCTCCCCAAGGTCCTGGAGGCCAACGGCCTCAAGGACAGGGAGCAGCTCATCGACCTGTGCATCCTGATGGGCACCGACTACAACCGAGGCATCCGGGGCATAGGGCCGAAGAAAGGCCTGAAGCTGGTCAAGGAGCAGGGCACCCTGGAGAAAGCGCTGCAGGCGATCAACAGCACCATCCCGGACGTCGATGTGGTCAAGGAGATCTTCCTCCGGGTGGAGCACATCGATGAGTACAAGCTGGAGTGGAAGGCGCCCCAGCGGGACAGGATCGTGGAGTTCATGTGCGGGGACCACGAGTTCTCCGAGGCCCGGGTCACCGCCGCGCTCGACCGCCTGGAGAAGCACAAGCCGGTCAAGAAGGCCGAGGTCATGCCCAAGTCCCAGTCCAGGCTTGACATGTGGGGATAGGCCTGCTTTCCATCACCGTGGAAAGTTGTTTATCCAGCAGGACCTAGGGAACCATCATCATTATAATAAGCAAGGACTTTACCCGCCCTAAAGGGACTGCGATGATAAAGCAGGTTCAATCGAATTATAATCCCCCCGACCTCGAGAAGCGGGTGCAGAAGTTTTGGAACGACACCAACGCCTACAAGAAGACCAAGGAGCTGCGCGCCAGCGGAGCTGACTACTACTTCGTTGATGGGCCTCCGTACACTACTGGTTACATTCACCTCGGCACTGCCTGGAACAAGACCATCAAGGACACCGTCATCCGTTTCAAGCGGATGCAGAAGCTCAACGTCCGCGATCAGCCAGGCTACGACATGCACGGCCTCCCCATCGAGGTCAAGGTCGAGCAGGCGATCGGCATCAAGAGCAAGAAGGACATCGAGACCTACGGTATCGACAAGTTCGTCGCCACCTGCAAGGAGTTCGCCCTGAGCCATCAGGTCAAGATGACCGAGCAGTTCAAGGAGCTCGGGGTGTGGATGGACTGGGAGAAGCCGTACATGACCATCGCCCCCTCCTACATCGAGGCCGCGTGGTGGACCTTGAAGAAGGCGTACGACAAGGGCCTGCTGGCATCGTCCAATCGCGTCATCTCGTGGTGCCCGCGGTGCGAGACCGCCTTGGCCGAGGCGGAGATCGAGTACGCCGACGAGAAGGACCCCTCCATCTACGTTCGGTTCCCGCTGAAGGGGGAGACCGGGGTCTCCCTGCTCATATGGACCACCACCCCCTGGACGCTGCCCGCCAACATGGCCGTCGCCGCGCACCCGGACTTCCGCTACGCCAAGGTCCGCTACCACAAGGGCGCGGAGAGCGATACCGTCATCGTGCTCGAGTCCCTCGTCGACCAGATCGGACAGCTGGAAGGATGGGAGGAGATCGAGGTCCTGCAGCTCATAGAGGGCGACGACCTGGTGGGGTTGGAATACATACCCCCGTTGTACGACGAGGTCGAGTCCCAGCGGGGCATGTCCGGGAAGTGGGTGCATAAGGTGATCCCTTCCAAGACGGTCGAAGCGGACATGACCGGCCTGGTGCACATCGCTCCTGGCCACGGCCCCGAGGACTTCGAGCTGGGCAAGGAGTTCGGCCTGGAGCCGTACTGCCCGGTGGACGAGGGCGGCAAGTTCACCAAGGACGTGGGGGCCCGCTACTACGGCATGCACGTCAAGAAGGCTAACACCCAGATCATGGAGGACCTGCAGGACAAGGGCCTGATGTTCCACCGCGGCACCATCGACCACCGTTATGGTCACTGCTGGAGATGCCGCTCCGGCATCATCTACAGGAACACCAGCCAGTGGTACCTCAGGGTCACCGCGGTCAAGGACCTCATGCTCGACGAGATCGCCAAGGTCCAATGGACCCCGGAATGGGCCGGGTCGTCGAGAGAGTATGACTGGACCATGAACGCCCGGGACTGGTGCATCTCCCGCCAGCGCTACTGGGGCATACCCCTGCCGGTATGGACCTGTAGCTGCGGACAGATGAAGGTCGTCGGCTCCGCCGATGACCTGGTCGGCGCGGAGGGCTACAAGAAGGGCATGGAGCTCCACCGCCCGTGGATCGACGGCGTGGTGCTCAAGTGCGACAAGTGCGGCGGGAAGATGAAGCGGGTGCCCGACGTGCTGGACGTCTGGTTCGATGCCGGGGTGTCCTCCTGGGCCCAGCTGGGCTACCCCCGCAACCGGGCGGAGTTCGAGCGCTGGTGGCCGGCCAAGTTCATCACCGAGGCCCACGACCAGACCAGAGGGTGGTTCTACTCCCAGCTCGGCTCGTCGTGCATCTCCTTCGGCCAGGCCCCGTACAAGAGCGTCCTCATGCACGGATGGATGCTGGACCCCCAGGGCCAGCCGATGTCCAAGAGCAAGGGGAACGTCATCGAGCCGTCCAAGGTCATCGCCGAGTTCGGCGCCGACGCCATGCGCTTCTACTTCATGCGGGTGTCCGCCCCCTGGGAGGACATCTCCTTCCAGCACGAGGGGGTGAAGAACGCCCGCAAGATGCTCAACATCCTGTGGAACGTGGTGAACTTCGCCTCCACCTACATGTCCATCGACAGGTTCGACCCGGCGAGCGTGGACCGGGCCATGGTCCGCTCGGCCCTTCGCCCCGAGGACAAGTGGCTGGCGTCCCGCACCGAGAAGCTGAAGCTGGAGGTCACCAGGAACCTCGATTCCCTGGAGCTGCACCGGGCCTGCCGGGCCCTCGAGGAGTTCATCCTCGATGACATGTCCCGATGGTACGTCAGGCTGATCCGGGACCGCATGTGGAGCGAGTCATCGGACTTGGACAAGGTCGCCGCGTACGTGACCTTGTACGACGCTATCATGACCACGGTGAAGCTGCTGGCGCCGTTCTGCCCCCATATCACCGAGGAGATCTACCAGGCCCTCGACGGGAGCCTCGGCTCGGTCCACATGTGCGATTGGCCGGTGTCCGACCCCACCGTGATCGACGACCGCCTGGAGGCGTCCATGAGGACGATGCAGGAGCTGGTCGATGACATCACCAAGGAGAGGCAGAAGAAGAACATCAAGCTCCGCTGGCCCCTCAAGCGCATCATCATCCAGCCCCGGACCCAGGAGACCCTGGATCTCCTCCGGCCCATGGAGGAGGTCCTGCTGTCCCAGGCCAACGTGAAGACGGTGGAATACGTCCCCGCCGGACAGACCTGGCACGAGCTGAAGCTGGAGGTCGTCCCCAACCCCAACGCCATCGGGAGGGTGTACCGCCAGTGGTCGGCCAAGATCGCGGTCATGCTGAAGAACCGCCCGGCCGAGAAGGTCAAGGAGGCCATCGAGCGCGGCGAGTACTCGCTGGGCATCGAAGGCCAGGCCGTGCGCATCGAGCCCAACATGATATCGTTCACCACCACCATTCCGGAGAACGTGACCGCCATCCAGTTCGCTGACGGTGACCTGTTCATCGACTTCGAGGTCACCCCCGAGATCGAGGCGGAAGGATACACCCGGGAGCTTATCCGCCGTATCCAGCAGATGCGCAAGGACATGAAGCTGGACGTGGAGGAGTTCATCCGCACCGAGGTCCATGCTCCCACCGCCCTTGAGGACTACTTCAAGACGTGGAAGGAGCACATCATGAAGGAGACCCGGTCGCTCCAGCTGGAGTTCGTTCCCGAACCGGCGGGCGAGCACACCGCGAGCTGGGAGGTGGAGAAGCACAAGGTGGACATCGCCCTGTCCTCCCTCCGGCTCAAGGAACGGGTGAAGGAATTCGCCAAGGTGCCGGGCGTCTCCCAGGAGACCGCTCTCGCCCTGATCAAGGCGGGCAAGACCTCCTTGGACGACCTGAAGGGAATGGACGAGGCCGCGCTCTCGTCCATGGAGGGGGTCAGCAAGAACGACGCGAAGAACCTGGCCCATTACCTTGCGCGCCAGGAACCGACGAAGGCCGAGGCGCCCAAGCCCTCCCCGCAGGACGATAAGAAGAAGATCGTCTCCTACCTGATGCGGGTGCCCCGTATGAACCAGCTCAAGGCGGAGATGGTCTATGACGCCGGCTACGACTCGCTGGACAAGATCACCACCGCGACCAAGGACGACCTCCGGGAGGTCAAGGGGCTGGGGTCCAAGACGGTGGATTCGATCATGGAGCATGCCGCGACCGGAGGCTTCACCAAGGTCACCGAGTGCTGCAACTGCAAGGGCCCGGTGCAGCCGTACGAGACCGAGTGCCCGGCCTGTCACCGCCCCGTGGAGGTGGCCGAGGCAGAGGACGAGGCCGACGATGGCGCGAAGGGGCCCAAAGGCACCTCCGCCCTGGAGCCGTCGTTCACCTACCTGATAAAGGAGGAGAAGGGCGGCCGCTCGTACTCGCTGTTCGTGGAGGCGCTGGAGAAAGGGATGAAGGGCTTCTGTGTGACCCGCGACTATCCTCTAAAGGTCCGCTCGAAGTACAACCTGGGAGAGACCCCCATAACCTGGCTGACCAACATCGGCAAGGAGGACAGCCTCCGCCCCAAGGACCTGGAGAAGCTCAGCTTTTCCATAGAGCAGTTCCTGTCCAAGAGCGGCGGGGTCATCCTCATGGACGGGCTCGAGTACCTCATCACCAACAACAACTTCCTAACGGTGCTGAGGTTCATCCAGTCGCTGAGGGACCAGGTGGCCATACACCACTCCATCCTGCTGCTGGCCCTCAACCCGTCGACCCTGGACCCCCACGAGCTGAACCTGTTGGAAAAGGAAGTGGACGTGACCTTCTAGAGAAGGTCGCGGACTATCTCCACCAGACCGGGAACGGTCTGGAAACCTTCCATCTCCTGGGGGCGGACCCAGCAGAACTCGGTATGCTCCCAGTCGATCTCGACCCGGGGGTTGGACGCCCGGAACAGATACGGGTGCACGTACCATACGATGCCCCCGTCCCTCACCGCGACCGTCCTCCCCTCCTTCGAGAACTTTAGGTCCAGGCCGGTCTCCTCCCTCAGCTCCTTGCATGCCGTCTCCGGGGGGGTCTCGTCCTCCTCGACGAACCCGCTCACCGCTGCCCAGCAGCCCTGGAAGGTCCCGACCTTGTCGCTGCGCTTCAGGAGCAACATCTTTTCGCCATCCTGCACCACGCAGCTCACGACGTGCGTCTCGCGGACGTCGGGCAGCTCCACGGTCCCTTGCTCTCCGTCCACTACGGCACGGTCCCCCTCCCGCAGCAGCGAGAGGTCGATGCGGTCGACCATGGGGATGTGGGCCATCACCGATCCAGTGGCGACGATGGGTTCGGCGAAGGAGTTGATGATCGCCGCCGGGAGCGTGCCCTGGCGCTTCATCTCCAGCAGGACGTAAGACCCTACGGTGCTTCCCTTGCCCCGGGGGAAGGCGAAGACGTGGTCCCTGATCGATTCGCCCTTGCCCCCGACGATGTTGCCGGTGGCGGGGTCCACGCCCCCCAGGAACGAGATCGGGGCCTCGCTGAGCATGACCCGTCCTTCGCCCCGGCCCTTGGATATGCCCCTGCCCTTCAGGATCAAGAGATCATCTCCAGCAGTCCCTGGGTGGTGCGATACACGACCTTCTGGGAGCACAGGTTGGGCAGGTAGCTGCACGCCTTCCCGGAGTTGGTGGCGGTGGTGGTGAACCTTTCCTCGATGGGGGTGACGATCATGCAGGTGTCGCAGACCACCTGGCCGAACCTGGAGAGCACCTCCAGCTCGCGGGGGCACTTGGAGGCGGTGCACCGGGAGGTGCAGAACCACACCTCGGCATCCCCCTTGCGCTTCTTCCCCTTGAGCTTGGAAGCGAGGTCCCTGATCTCGTCGACCGAGAGATGGGGACAGCCCAAGGCGATGAGCTCGGGGTCCTTCCCGGTGTCCAGCCTGTTCCTTGCCGCCTCCAGCTCCTCCTTGCCGAGGTGAATGCGCTCCAGGCCCTTGATCGCTTGGGGGTCCGCCTCGGGGGTCACGCCCTCGACGTGGAAGAGGGCCACCGCACCGGCCGCGGCCACGTTCGCGCCCCTGACGCGCGCC
>Ga0183100_1001354_pt1 | contig 12652 bp, 9 predicted proteins | sample Biomet2_FD_127789 | JGI IMG/M metagenome (GOLD analysis project Ga0183100, IMG submission 127789) | Microbial communities from bioreactor (seeded with anoxic lake sediment) at LBNL, California, USA - Biofuel metagenome 2 | ecosystem: Engineered > Bioreactor > Anaerobic > Unclassified ...
GTGGACCATGTGGCCACCCTGCGCCAAGCCCGCCTGGGCCAGGAGCCTGATCCCGTCCTCGGCGCGCACGAGGCCGAACTGGGCGGCGCGGCAGGCATCATCGTGCATCTGCGCGAAGACCGCCGCCACATTCAGGACCGCGATGTGGAGATTCTGCGCCGCACCGTGAACACCAAGCTGAACCTGGAAATGGCCGCCACGGCGGAGATGCAGCAGATCGCGCTCACCATCGGCCCGGAGAGCGTGTGCCTGGTGCCCGAGAAACGGCAGGAGCTGACCACCGAAGGCGGGTTGAATTGCGTTGGCCGCGAGGGGGAGCTGCAAGTCTTTTTGGCTCCGCTGCTTGAACGCGACATGACCGCCAGCCTGTTCATCGACGCCGATCCGGCCCAGATTCTGGCCGCCAGCCAAACCGGCGCGCAGTTCATCGAGATCCACACCGGGCATTACGCCAACGCCACCGCGCCCGCCGCCAAGAAGGCCGAGCTGGACAAAATTCTGGCGGGCATACGCTATGCGCAGGATCTGGGCCTCAAGGTGAACCTCGGCCACGGCCTGGGCTACGTCAACGTGCTGCCCTTCGCGCACGTGCCGGGCATCTGCGAATATTCCATCGGCCACAGCATCATGGCCCGCGCCGTCTATGTGGGCCTGCGCCAGGCCACCCGCGAAATGGCCGACATCGTCCGCGCCTTCGCGGACTAGCCGGGGCCGGGCATGATTCTGGGCCTGGGGCTGGACGTGGCCGAACTCGACCGCATCCGCGAGAGCCTTTCCCGCCATGGGGAGCGTTTTGTGGCGCGCGTGCTTACCACGGCGGAGGCCGCAGCCATGCCCAAGACCAACCCGGAGGCATACGTGGCCGCGCGCTTCGCCGCCAAGGAGGCCTGCGCCAAGGCCCTGGGCACCGGCTTTGCCGATGGCGTCACCATGCACGGCATCGAGGTGCGCAGCCTGCCCGGCGGCGCGCCCGCGCTCACGCTCAGCGGCCGCGCCCGGGAACTGGCCGAGGCCATGGGGGCCGAGCGCCTGCATCTTTCACTGACCCACGGGCGTGACACCGCCGCGGCCGTGGTGATACTTGAGGGCTCCCCCCGGTAAAGGCCCGACTTCCGGCAACGCCGCAACGCCCCTTCACTGGGGTGACGAGGAGGACACATGTTCGAGCCCCTGCCCACCCCCACGGAGATGTCCGCCTGGGACAAAGCCGCCATCGAGGACTACGGCCTCAAGCCCGAGCTTCTGATGGAAAACGCCGGGGCCTGCGCCCTGGAGGCCCTGCTGGAGGCCTTCGGTCCTCTGGAGGGCGCGCGCGTGCTGCTGGTGGCGGGCGGCGGCAACAACGGCGGCGACGCCTTCGCCCTGGCCCGCAGGCTCCTTGACGAAGGCGCCGTGCCCCTGGTGCTGCACACAAAACCCCGCGCCGCGTACAAGGCCGAGAGCCGCTACCACATGGACCTCGCCCTGCGCGCCGGAGCCCAGCTGCGGCACATGCCCCTCGCCCGCGCGGAACGGATGCTGGCCGCCGCCCAAACACTGGACATTCTGGTGGACGGCCTGCTCGGCACCGGTTTTTCGGGGCAGCTCTCGCCGGAGGCCGCTTCCTGCGTGGCGGCCATGAACCGCCTGGGCGAAAACGCCTTTGTTCTTGCATTGGACATTCCCTCGGGCCTGTGCGGCACAACCGGCCTGCCCCGCCCCGACGCCGTGCGCGCGGACTTGACCGTGGCCCTGCACGCCGCCAAGCTGGGCTGCGCCATGCCCCAGGCCGAGCCCTACGTGGGCGCGCTCACCGCGCGGCCCATCGGCATTCCCCGCGCGGTGGAGACCGAAAATCCGTCGCGCCAGTTTTTGATGACCGCCAACCTCTACGATCTGCTCAAAACTCCGGCCGCGGACCTGCACAAGGGCAAGGCCGGGCACGTGCTCGTCATCGGCGGATGCGAGGGGTTGACCGGCGCGGCGCAGCTGTGCGGCATAGGCGCGCTGCGCTCCGGGGCCGGGCTGGTCACCATCGCCTGCCCGCGCGGCGTGCTGGCCGAGGTGAAGGCGGGCATGCCCGACCTGATGGCCCTGCCCCTTGGCCAAAGCGCCCACTGGACGCCCGACTGCCTGGAGGAGCTATTGCCGCACCTGGGCCGCTTCGACGCCGTGGTCATCGGCCCCGGGCTTGGGCGCGACGCCGGCGCGGCGGAATTTCTGGCCGGTTTCGCCCGCGCGTTCGCAAAATATTTCAGCGAGGACATGGGCCGCGCCTGGGCTCCCCCCTGCGTAGTGGACGCCGACGCCCTGTTCCACTTGGCACAGGCTCCCAAACTCATGGCCGAGCTGCCCCAAAACGCCCTGCTCACCCCGCACCCGGGCGAAATGGCGCGCATTCTCGGCATCGGCATGGGCGAATTACAGACCGACCGCCCCGCCGCGGCCCGGCGCTTCAGCCAAACGCACCCGCAGGTGCTGGTGCTCAAGGGCGCGGGCACGCTGGTGGGTTTTGGGGGCGTGCTGCACCTGTGCCCCATCGCCGCGCCCAACCTGGCCGTGGGCGGCAGCGGCGACGTGCTCGCCGGAATCATGGCGGCGTGCCTGGCGCGGGGCATGGCCCCCTTGCAGGCCGCCTGCCTTGCGGTTTATTGGCATGCGCAGTGCGGCGAGACGCTCGCGCGCGAATTTCCCGGCCGGGGCAATCTCCCCACGGAGATAGCCCACACCCTCCCACTCGTCCTCAAGGAGCGAACCTCATGCTGAAGGCCATAGACATCATGACCCCGGACCCCGTGACCCTCTCGCCGGACACCGACATCCGCACCGCGGCCACGCTCCTGCTTGAGCGCAAGATCAACGGCGCGCCGGTTGTGGACAAGAAGGGCATGCTTGTGGGCGTGCTGACGCAGAGCGACCTTGTCGCCCAGCAGAAACAGGTCACCATGCCCTCCATCTTCGCCATGTTCGACGGCTTCATCGCCCTGTCCAGCCGCGAGGACTTCGAGCGGGAGATCCACAAAATCGCCGCCACCACCGTGGCCGAGGCCATGACCGCCAGTCCCAAGGCCGTCACGCCGCAAACGCCCATCGATGAGATCGCCACGGTCATGGTGAACGAAAAGCTGTTCACGCTGCCCGTGGTGGATTCCGGCAAGCTTGTGGGCGTGGTGGGCAAAGAAGACATTCTGCGCACCCTGCTGGAGCACAAGAACAAGTAGGACAACCGGTTGCGGCTCTATATTCCCGACCAAGACGGCACGCTGGCCCTGGGAGCGGTGCTGGGGCAGGCCCTTGCAGCCAGCCGCGGCGACGCTGGCGGGCCCTTGCCTCTGCTTCTTTCCGGGCCGCTGGGCTCCGGCAAGACGACGCTTGTGCGGGGGCTGGTTTCCACCCTGCCCGGCGCGGACATGGCCGAGGTATCGAGCCCCAGCTTCAACCTGGTCAACATCTACCCCACCACGCCGCCGGTGGCCCACTTCGATCTGTACCGCACGGCAGGAGCCGCGCCCGAGGAGTTCTACGACGCCCTTGAGGCGCAAGATACCCTGGTTGTGGCGGAATGGATCGAGAACCTGCCCCGGGCCGACTGGCCCCGGGAGGCGCTGTTGCTCGCGTGGTCGCCTGTTCCCTCTGGACGGACGCTCGAAATCAGGGCATGGGGAAAAGCGGCCGCGGGCCTGCTTGAAGCATTGGCCCCCCGGCTCAATACTTGGGAGAAGGATCTTTAGCGATGAAGAACATTGTGGTTCAAAAGTTCGGCGGCACCTCCGTGCGCAATCTGGAGTGCATGCAGCAGGTGCTGAACAATGTTTGCCGCCCGCTGGCGAACGGCGACAAGGTCATCGTGGTGCTTTCGGCCATGGCGGGCGAAACGAACCGGCTCATCGCGCTCTCGCGCCAGTGGTCGCAAACGCCCGACCCAGCCGAAATGGACAGCCTCGTCTCCACCGGCGAGCAGATCTCCGTGGCGCTTTTCGCCATGATGGCCAAGGACGCGGGCATCAAATGCCGCTCGGTTCTGGGCTTTCAAATACCCATTGAGACAGACAAATCTTACGGCAAGGCGAGAATCGAAAGCATCGACGACGAGAAGCTCGTGGCCATGCTGGAGGTTTACGACGTGTTGGTGGTGGCGGGCTTTCAGGGCGTGGACGCCCTGGGCCGCGTAACCACCCTGGGCCGCGGCGGTTCCGACACCTCGGCCGTTGCCGTGGCCGCGGCGCTGAAGGCCGAGATGTGCGAGATTTACACCGACGTGCCCGGCGTGTTCACCACCGATCCGAACATCTGCGCAGAGGCCAAGAAGCTCGACCGCATCGCCTACGACGAAATGCTGGAGATGGCCAGCATGGGCGCCAAGGTGCTGCAGATCCGCTCCGTTGAATTCGCTAAAAAATACAATGTGGCCGTGCATGTGCGCTCGACCTTCAGCGATGAGCCCGGCACCATCGTCACTCAGGAGGATAAAATCATGGAAGCAGTCCAGGTCTCCGGCGTCGCCTACGACAAGGACCAGGCGCAAGTCACGCTGGTGGGCGTCATCGACGAACCCGGCGTCTGCGCCTCGATCTTCATCCCCATCGCGGAAAAACAGATTCTCGTGGACATGATTGTGCAGAACCCCAGCCGCGAGGGCCGCACCGACATCACCTTCACCGTCACCCGCGCCGACCTGGACGCCACCCTGAAGCTGATGGAAGGCCTGAAGCATGAAATCGGCTACAAGGCCCTGCTGTCCGACAAAAGCGTGGCCAAGGTGTCCGTCATCGGCGTGGGCATGCGCAACCACTCCGGCGTGGCCTCCAAGGCCTTCCGCGCCATGCGCGACGAGAACATCAACATTTTGATGATCAGCACCTCGGAGATCAAGCTCTCCTGCCTCATCGAAGACAAATACACGGAGCTTGCGGTGCGCACCCTGCACCAGGCCTTCATCGGCTAACAGCAAACAACAGAAGGAAGACAATGCGCCAGGCCAGCATCTACGATACGACCCTCAGGGATGGCACCCAAGCGGAAGAACTGCACCTCACCACCGAGGACAAGATTCGCATCGCGGGAAAGCTAGACGAGCTGGGGATCCACTACATTGAGGGCGGCTGGCCCGGCTCGAACCCCACGGACAAGCAGTTCTTCAAGGAAATCAAGAATTACGCATTGAAAAATGCCGTCATCTCGGCCTTTGGCAGCACGCACAACGCCAAAACCGCGGCCGAGAGCGACCCCAACCTCAAGGCCATTGTGGAGGCCCGGGTTGAGGCGGCGGCCATTTTCGGCAAAACGTGGGACTTCCACGTGACAAGCGCCCTGCGCGTGCCCCTGCCGCGCAATCTGGAGCTTATCGGCGGCAGCTTGGCCTTTTTGCGCAAGCACGTGCGAGAGCTGTTCTTCGACGCCGAGCACTTCTTCGACGGCTTCAAGGCCAACCCTGAGTATGCCTTGGCCTGCCTGAAGGCCGCGCACGAGGCCGGAACCGACGTGCTTGTGCTGTGCGACACCAACGGCGGCACCCTCCCCGGCGATCTGGGCGAAATCATCCAGAAGGTGCAGGCGGAACTGCCCGGCGCGGCGCTTGGCATCCACACCCACAACGACTCCGAGCTGGCCGTTGCCAACAGCCTGGAGGCCGTGCGCCTTGGCGCGGCGCAGGTGCAGGGCACCGTGAACGGCTACGGCGAACGCTGCGGCAACGCAAACCTCTGCTCCATCATCCCCAGTCTGGAGCTCAAGATGGGCGTGCGCTGCATCGGCCCGGAGAATCTCAAGAAGCTCACCGGCATCTCGCTCTACGTGGCGGAAACGGCCAACCAGCGTCCCTTCCCCCGGCAGCCCTATGTGGGCGGCTCGGCATTCGCCCACAAGGGCGGCGTGCACGTCAGCGCGGTGGTCAAAAATCCGCACACGTACGAGCACATCGAACCCCAGCTTGTGGGCAACAGCAACCGCGTGCTGCTTTCCGACCTGGCCGGCCGCAGCAACATTTTGTTCAAGGCCCGGCAGTACGGCTACGACCTGGACAAGGACGATCCGGCCGTGCTGGACCTGCTGGCCGAACTCAAGCGCCGCGAAGGGGCGGGCTACGAGTACTCCGTGGCCGAGGCCAGCTACGAAATCCTTTTCTTCCGCATGATGGGCTGGAGCAAGCGCTACTTCCAGATGCTGAACTACCGCGTGCTCGATGCCGTCAACGACGACAAGGAGCCCTTCAGCGAAGCCACGGTGATGCTGCAGGTGCGTGGCGAGGTGGCCCACACCGCCGCCACGGGCCATGGCCCGGTGAACGCGCTGGACGTGGCGCTGCGCCGCGCGCTTGAGCCCTCGTACCCGAACCTGCGGCAAATGCGCCTGCTGGACTTCAAGGTGCGGGTCATGTCCCTTGCGAACAAGGACGGCGGCACGGCCTCCTTCGTGCGCGTGCTCATCGAATCCGGCGACAGGCAAGACCGCTGGACCACGGTGGGCGTGTCGCACAACATCATCGAGGCCAGTTGGCAGGCCCTTGTGGATTCATTGAACTACAAGCTCTTCAAGGACGATCCGCAGAAATGGCCCAAGCCCGGCGGCAAGCACGACGCACCGGGGCATGGGGCCCCACGGTCCTGATGCCCGCCATGCACGCTGCCGCGCCGAAACGCCGCATCGCCGTGCTGTGCGACAACGAGTCCGGGCGCGAGGACTGCGGCTGCGAGTGGGGCCTGTGCCTGGCCATTGACCTGGGAGGAGCCCAAACCGGCGAGCCCCTGCGCGGCGAGACCGGCAGCCTATGGCTGTGGGACACCGGCCAAACGGCGCTGTTCCTGCAAAACGCCGCCGCCATGGGCGTGGACCCCGCAGCCGCGCAAGGCCTGGCGCTCAGCCATGGGCACTACGACCACACGGGCGGGCTTAGCGCCCTTATGGACCGAGGCTTCACCGGAGAGGTCCACGCGCATCCGTCCTGCGCGCACGCGCGCTACGCTGTGGAGCCCGACGGCAAGCCTCGCCGCTTCATCGGACCACCGCACCCCCTGCCCGCATTCACCCCCGCAGGCCCCACCGCGCGCCTGGCCCCGGGGCTCACTCTTTTGACGGACATCCCCCGCGCCCCGGGCCGCTTTCAATCCGTGGCGGGGTTCTCGCTGGACCCCATGGGCAAAAGCCCGGACAACGTGCCCGACGACGCCTTTCTGGTGCTCGAAACGGCGCAAGGGCCGGTGGCCATAATGGGCTGCTGCCACAGCGGGCTCATGAACTCGCTTTGCTGCGCGCGAGAGCGGCTGGGCATCGAATCCTTCCACGCCGTGCTGGGCGGCCTGCACCTGTACGCCGCGGACCATCAAGCCATTAAGGAAACGGCGGAAGCTCTTGCTCAATTCTCCGTGGCCCAGCTTGTGGCTGGGCATTGCACCGGCCGCGCCAGCGCCGAGGCGCTGCGCCAGCTGATTTCCGCCTGCGATATCCGCACCATGTCCGCCGGGCAGATGTGGATATATTGAAGCAATAAAGCAATCTTTCTTCAAGGGCCTTCCCTTCCTGGTCTTTCTCATATAGAGAGAAGACTCTTCCTCACGCTTTGCAGAATGATGAAGGACAGACGGAGGCGGAACATGAAGACTGCGTCACTGCTCGACCTCCGCAAGTTTTTGGCGCCGGAAACTGTTTTCGGCGCCGGGGCCTCGGAGCTGGCGGGGCGCTATGCCCTGAACCTCGGCGCGCGCAAGGTGTTGCTCGTCACCGACGAGGGCGTGCGGGCGCAACACTGGTTTGCGGCCATTCTCGACTCCATTTCCGAAGCGGGCCTTGGGGTGGAGATATTCCAGCAAGTGCACGCCAACCCGCGCGACGCGGAGGTGATGCACGGGGCCGAGGTGTACCGCGCCACCGGGTGCGACGCCATCGTCGCCATTGGCGGCGGAAGCCCCATGGACTGCGCCAAGGGCATCGGCATCGTGTGCACCAACGACCGCCACGTGCTGGAGTTCGAGGGCGTGGACAATGTGGAGAATCCAGGTCCGCCGCTCATCTGCGTGCCCACCACGGCGGGCAGCTCCGCGGATGTCAGCCAGTTCGCCATCATCAACGACACCATGCGCAAGGTCAAAATCGCCATCGTCAGCAAGGCCATGGTGCCCGATGTGGCGCTCATCGATCCGCTGCTCACCGTCAGCATGCCCCCGGATCTTACCGCCAACACCGGCGTGGACGCGCTCACCCATGCCATCGAGGCCTACGTCTCCAACGCGCACGGCCCCACCACGGATCTATTCGCCTTGGACGCAGTGCGGCGCATCGCCGTCAATTTGCCGCGTGTCATGACCGAACCGGCCGACGAGGAAGCCCGCGCCGGAATGATGCTGGGCAGCATGTACGCGGGGCTCGCCTTCTCCAACGCCATTCTGGGCGCGGTGCATGCCATGGCCCACAGCCTGGGGGGGCTCATGGATCTGCCCCACGGGCAGTGCAACGCCATGCTGCTCGACCACGTCATCGACTACAACTTCGACGCCGCGCCCGAACGCTATGCCGACATCGCCATTGCCCTGGGCGCGCAGCTTGCGCCCGATGCCGACGACAAAATCCGCCGCGAGGCAGTGCTTGCAGCCGTTCGCGGACTCAAACGCGCCGTCGGCGTCACGGCCGGGCTGGGCAGCCTTGGCGTACGGCCGGAGGATCTGGACGGCTTGACAAATTTCGCCCTGCACGACCCCTGCATGGTGACCAATCCCAAAGCCCCCACGGCCGGGGAGATACGCGCCGTGTTCCAAAATGCCCTCTGACGACGGCCGCCCGAACAACTCCCTGCGCGACAGGCTCATCGGCCTGGGCGAGCGCTCCATGGCCAAAAGCTACTACCCGGAGCTGCGCCGCAAGCTGGACGAGCTGGAACGCTTCCGCGCGGTGGTGGACCACGCCAACGACGCCATCTTCATGTTCCACACCGAAGACTGGTCCGTGGCCGACGTGAACGAAACAGCGCTGATGATGCTGGACATGGAGCGCGCCGAAGTGCTGGGACGGCATATTTCCGGCCTGTTCCCGCCGGAGATTGTCGCCCGCTACGCCGGTGTGGTGAAGGAAGCGGAAAACGGCGAGAGCCAGCTGCAATTCCGCAACGGGCATATCGTCACCACTCTTTCCGGGGCGCGCGGACGCACCGTGCCCACGGAAATCACGGTCACGCTGCACTCCTTCGCTGGGCGCGGGTACGCCGTGGTCATCGCGCGCGATGTCACGGTGCGGCTGATGATTGAGGCCGAGCTGGACCGCAGTCGGCAGCTTTTCGCCTCATTCATGGAGAACTCCCCGGCCTCGGCCACCATCAAGGGGCTGGACGGCCGCTACCTGTTCTGCAATCCCGCCTTCAGCGCATACCTCGGGCTTGCCCCGCAGCAGATTCTGGGCCGCGCAGACGCCGAACTCTGGCCGCTGGACGTGGCCGCCATGATGCGCGAGAGCGACGACTACGTGCGGCGCGAAGGCAAGGCACTCACCGTGCAGCAGCTTCTGCGGCAAATGTCGGGCGGCGTGCCGCGCTTTCTGCAGGTCACCAAGTTTCCCCTCATGCGCCAGGGCGAGATAACCGGCGTGGGCGCCATCGGCCTGGACATCTCCCGCCAGGTGGAAACCGAGCAAGCCCTCAAGGAAAGCGAGGACCGCCACCGCATTGTGGCCGAATACACCCACGGCATGGAATGCTGGGTGAGCCCAATGGGTGAAATGCTCTATGTGAGCCCCTCGTGCGAGCGCATCACCGGCTACCCGCGCGAGTATTTTCTCTCCGACCCGCGCGGGCTGGAAACGCTGGTGCACGAGGAAGACCTGGCCGACTGGCTGCAATTCCACGAGCAGAGCCACGACGACGAGTCCCTCGACTACCGCATCCGCCTGAAAAACGGCCAAGTGCGCTGGGTCAACGAGGTCAAGCGCGAGGTAATGGGCGGCAACGGCGGCTCCATGGGCAGCCGCCTGTCCCTGCGCGACATCACCGGCCGCAAGGAGATGGAGCTGCAACTGCGGCACTTGGCGCTGCATGATCCGCTCACCGGCTTGGCCAACCGCACCCTCTGCCTGGACCGCATCCAGCAGGCCATGGAGCGTTCGCGTCGGCTCAAGCGCTACTTCTTCTCCATCATCTTCCTCGACCTGGACCGCTTCAAGGTGCTCAACGACAGCCTGGGCCACGCCTTTGGCGACAAGGTGCTTGTGGTGGTGGCCGAGGTGCTGCGCGCCAGCGTGCGCGCGTTCGACACGGTCTCGCGCTTCGGCGGCGACGAATTCGTGCTGCTGCTGGAGGAACTCGCCTCCCCGCGCGAGAGCATCCAGGCCGTGCAGCGCGTGCGCCAGGCCCTCAGCAGGCCGCTGGTGGTGGCCGGTCACGAAATTCAGCTTACCGCCAGCCTGGGCATAACCCTGGGCATGCTGGACGCGGAAAGCCCGGCGGATCTTCTGCGCAACGCCAACGTGGCCATGCACCAGGCAAAGAAGGCCGGGCGCAACCGCTTCAAAGCCTTCACCCGGGCCATGCTGGACCGCGCCAGCCGTCTGCTGGTGCTGGAGACGGACCTGCGCCGCGCTGTTGGCCGGGGCGAATTTTCCCTGGTGTACCAGCCCATCGTCCGTCTGAACGACGAAGCCGGGCTGCACGGGTTCGAGGCGCTGGTGCGCTGGAACCATCCGCGCAAGGGCCTCATCTCCCCGGCGGAGTTCATCCCCGTGGCCGAAGAGTCCGGGCTTATCGTGGACATTGGGCTGCTGGTGCTGCGCGAGGCCTGCCGCACCCTCAAGAACTGGCGTGAGCAAAACGCAAGCGCCCGCAATCTGGTCATGAGCGTGAACCTTTCGCCCCGGCAGTTCTCCGAGCCGCTGCTGGTGGAGGACGTGAAGGCCGTGCTCGTCGAAACCGGCCTGCCGCCGCAGGCCCTCAAGCTTGAGATCACCGAGACGGCCATCATGGACAACGCCGCCAGCGCCGTGGACAAGCTGCGCAAACTCAAGGCGCTGGGCATGGCCCTGTCCATCGACGACTTCGGCACCGGCTACTCATCCATGAGCAGCCTGCAACAATTCCCGCTGGATACGCTCAAGATCGACATCTCCTTCGTGCGCCGCCTGGAGGAAGGCCCCGAGGGACAGGAAATCGTCAAGGCCATCATCAGCCTCGCCCACTCCCTGCAATTGCAGGTCATCGCCGAAGGTGTGGAGCACGCCTCGCAGCGCGACATACTGCGCGCCCTCAAGTGCGAGTTCGCCCAGGGCTACCTGTACGCCAAGCCGCTGGCAGAAAGGGACGCCTGGAAATATCTGCTCGGCTGCGCCAAGGACGGCTGCCGCCTCACGGGCGGGCGCTCCGCAGACTGAAGCCCGCGTCCGGCGCGCGCCACGTGAATTCAAGCATGCCACGCTCCGGCGTGGCCGTCAGCGGAATGCCCCGCAACGCCAGCTCCGCAGCCACATCCTTGTTCGGGAAATGATACTGGTTCTGGAACCCGCAGCTGGCCACGGCCTGCACCGGGGCCACGGCCTCGTACAACATGCCAGAGAGACTTGACTTTGACCCGTGGTGCGGCAGCACCAGCACCTGTGCATGGAGATCCCGCTTGCGGTCGATCATGTCCTCAATGCCATCGCGCGCCACATCGCCGGGCAATACCGCCAGTCCTTTGCCGCGCCACACCAGACGCAGCACAAGCGAATTTTCATTGGTGCCCCGGCCCGAATACTCCGCAGCCGGGTGCTCCACCTCCAGCGCCACGCCGGAGCCGAGGTCCAGCCGCTGCCCGGCGGCAAGCCGTTCCGGCGCGAGCGTTCCCCGCGCCACGCCATCTAGCAGCGAGGCGTTGAGCTGGCCATCCAGCCGCCCTTCCGGCCACTGGCCATTGGTGTAAAAGCGCCCCACGCGGAATTCGCGCAAAATCCAGGCCAACCCCTGCGCATGGTCGATGTCCGGGTGGCTGAACAGCGCCGCATCGAGCCGAGGCGGCCGCCCCCATGTTAGCGCCGGTCCCACCACGGAGCGGCCCAAGTCGAAGGTGCGGCTGAAGCTGCCGCCCGCGTCGATGAGCACGCGCCGCCCGCCAGGAGCGCTGACGAGCAGCGCCTGGGCTTGCCCCACGTCGATGACCGTCAGCCGGACCTCGTCGCGCGCGTTGTCCGCCAAGAGTTCAGCCTGCGGCCAGGCCATGAGCAGCAGCCCGCCAACAAGCAGCACGAGGGCCCGCGATTGAAGCCGCACGGCCCTGGCGCAGCAGAACGGCGCGGCGGCCAGCACCGCGCCCGCGCCCAAAAGCTCCGGCCACCGGGGCCGCAGCAGCGCCCAGGTGGGAAACAGCTCCACCGCCACCAGCCGGTGCAAAACGTCCAGCATCCAGTCCTGCACGTTGGAGGCGGCGGCGAGCAGCGCCCCGGCGATTGCGGCGCAGCCCGGCAGCGGTGCCAGCCCCATGCCCAGCATGCCCAGCACCTGCACCACCAGCCCCTGCACCGGCAGCCAGGGCAGGTTGAGCAGAAAGTCCGGCGGGTAGGTGCCGAAGTACCACACCGTGACGGGCAGCAGCGCCAGATTGGCGCACAGGGTGAGGGCGAAGGCGTCCCAGCACCAGTGCAGCGGCCGCAGCCAAAGCGTCCGCGGGCGCGGCGCCAGCGCCGTGACCCATGAATACAGCAGAGCCATGCCCGCCACGGCCACGGCCGA
>Ga0183100_1001357_pt1 | contig 12624 bp, 10 predicted proteins | sample Biomet2_FD_127789 | JGI IMG/M metagenome (GOLD analysis project Ga0183100, IMG submission 127789) | Microbial communities from bioreactor (seeded with anoxic lake sediment) at LBNL, California, USA - Biofuel metagenome 2 | ecosystem: Engineered > Bioreactor > Anaerobic > Unclassified ...
CATGTCAAGCTGTTTTTTGATAAACTCCTTAGGCATAAAATGGCGCGATACATCAAGATGAAGTCCGCGGTATCCAAATCTGGGCGTATCTTTAACAAGCAGAGCAGGAAGCTTAATGATTTTAGAATCTTCGTTTTGATTTGCTAATTGTAAAAGTGTTTGCATTCCATAAAATAGCCCTGCCCCACTGGTAGCTGAAATAGTAATCTTTTTCGGTGAAACAGAGAGCTGATAGCTTTCAGGAGAAGCGTAGTCATCCGATTTATCAACCAATAGAAGATTTACTGTATTCTTCTTATTTTGTTTTCCTTTTTTATACAGTTTTAAAGTCGATTCTTTTAAAAGGCTGAGCATATTCACTCGCTCCTCCCCCTCAAGATTGGTATAAACTGAAGTCTTTTTATTAATCACAAAGGTGCCCTCCTGCCGTTCTTCATACAAAGGTTTGGGAGTTATGCCCAACTGGGCACTTACGTTATTACAAAATAGCGGAAGCATAAAGATTAACATGGTTGCCAAATACTTTTTCATTTCTTCGTTTTTTCTGTTAGCTAAGCCTGCTTATTAGTTTAGTGATTCTAACCAGGCATATTTCTGAGTTGATTATTTAAGTTTCAAAATTAGTGTTTGCCCCTGAATATTACAAATACAACCGAAAAAAGAAAAACAACTAATGAAAATCAACTAAAACAAAAGAAAAATAAAAATAATCATCATCAATAATAATCCCACTATTTTGCGTAAATTTGCACCCGAATTCATTTAAAAACAGCCGAAGGTTAAAGAGTTATGAGAGAATATATTATTGCAGACAATCAGGATATTACCAAAGCCGGGATACTTTTCCTGCTTGGCGGATTGAAAGATGTAGGTGATATTGTAGAAGCTGATAGCCGTTCTGAGCTCATAAAAGAACTGCGTACATACCCTGAAGCTATTGTTATTCTGGATTATACTCTTTTCGATTTTGCCGGAGCTGATGAACTTATAATTCTGACTGAAAGATTCCCGAAAGTTAACTGGATACTATTTTCTGATGAACTTAGCGAAGAGTTTGTGAAACGAATCTTATACAGCAGTCAGCAGTTCGGTTTTGTAATGAAGGACAATTCGAAAGAAGAGATAACCTCAGCCTTACAATGTGCAGCGCATAAAGAGCGATTTATCTGCAATCACATAAGCAATATGCTGATTGGAAAACAGAACTCTGCTCCTGCTGACAATAACATACTAACCAATACTGAAAAGGTTATATTAAAAGAAATTGCATTAGGAAAAACTACAAAAGAAATTGCAGCCGAACGTAACTTAAGTTTTCATACAATAAACTCACACCGAAAAAACATTTTTCGGAAACTTGGAGTCAATAACGTTCACGAAGCTACTAAATACGCCATGAGAGCAGGGATTGTTGATCTGGCGGAATATTATATATAACATTTATTTTTATGGAAATTGCAACATTACTCTCAGGAGGTGTAGACAGCTCGGTTGTGGTACACCTTCTAAAGGAACAAGGATATGATCCGGCTTTGTTTTATATCAAAATCGGAATGGATGACGATGAGGATCTTTCATGTACAGCGGAAGAAGATATTGAAATGGCAACCTATATTGCAAAAAAATATGGCTGCCGCTTCGAAATAATTGATCTGCAAAAAGAATACTGGGATAATGTCGTGGCTTACACCATCGATAAGGTGCGTCATGGCTTTACTCCAAATCCGGATGTTATGTGTAATAAACTAATTAAGTTTGGTTGTTTTGAGCAGAAGTGCGGAAAAGATTTTGATAAGACTGCAACCGGGCACTACGCATCTACCACAGAAAAGGATGGAAAGGTTTATCTCTCAACAGCTATTGACCCTGTGAAAGATCAAACCGACTTTCTTGCCCAGATTGATTACCTGCAGGTATCAAAACTAATGTTTCCTCTTGGCAATATGATGAAGAGTGAAGTGCGCGATGCTGCCCTTCGCGCTCAGCTTCCTACTGCAAGAAGAAAGGACAGTCAGGGCATTTGTTTCCTTGGAAAGATTAACTATAACGACTTTATCCGTCGCTATCTGGGTGAGAAAAAAGGAAAGATCGTAGAACTGGAAACAGGAAAAGTTATCGGCTCTCATAACGGATACTGGTTCCATACCATAGGACAACGCAAAGGTTTAGGATTGGGAGGCGGTCCTTGGTTCGTCATCAAAAAGGATCTGGACGAAAACATCATATATGTTTCCCGCGGATACGAAGTAGAGACTCAATACGGACAGGAATTCAGCATGCACGATTTCCATTTCATCACAGACAATCCATGGGAATCAGTAAAAGAATCGATTGATGTAACTTTCAAGATTCGACACACTCCGGAATTTATTCCAGGAAAACTTACACACGACGGAAACATCTACAGAATAGAATCGTCAAAGAAGCTGCAAGGCATTGCTCCCGGACAGTTTGGCGTGGTATATGATAAAGATGCTCATATCTGTGTAGGAAGTGGAGAGATTCTTTGCAAAGACAAGTAAATAAATGTAGCCGGGACTTCTTAATTTTCACAAATTAAAAAGCCCCGGCCTACAAAACCACTTAAAACAACAACAATAAAAGAATAAACAGAATAACCACTAATTGCGGTTATATATCATAATTCCAACTCCATCATTATATTACAACGGCTGTAAGAAGCCCCATTTCTAGGTATTTCCAGAAAACCTAATTTCCTGTATAAACTGATTGAAGCTCTCATTTTAGTATTTCCCTCCAGAAAAAGTTTTTTATATTCATTACCTCTGGAATAAGCCAGCACCGCCTGCCCAAGCAGACTTCCTACTCCCTTGCCCTGATATGCAGGAGAGACAGCCATCTTTGCCAACTCATATACTTCTTGCCGGGAGTGCGCAATCAAAGCACAACACCCTACCACTTTTCCATTTTCATTGACTGCAAAAAAGATTTGTCCGCCTTTATTCAGAATATATCCTTCTGGGTCGTTAAGTACAACTCGGTCCGATTTTTCCAAATGAAAGAAAGTCGTAATCCATTCCGTATTAAGCCGGACAAAATCTTTTAAATAAGATGGCTGATACAGTTCTATTCTCAGCCCATCCATACTAATCAGAGTTTGCTTAAAGCTTGCTCCAGGTCAGCCTTAATATCATCAATATTTTCAATACCGGCAGACAGACGAAGCAATCCTGGCACTGCACCCGAAGCTATTTTATCTTCTTCAGAAAGCTGATCATGTGTTGTAGTTGCCGGATGTATAATCAAGGTTTTAGCATCACCAACATTTGCCAAATGGCTGATTAGTTGCAGATTATTAATCAAACTATCAGCATGTTCGCTTCCACCTTTTAGCTTGAAAGAAAGAACTCCACCAAAACCTCTTTTCAGATATTTCAAAGCAAGTGTATGATAAGGACTGCTTTCCAATCCCGGATAATTCACATATTCCACTTCAGGACGAGATTCCAGCCATTTAGCTAAAGCCAAGGCATTAGATACATGACGTTCCACACGAAGTGAAAGAGATTCCAGTCCTTGCAACAATAAGAAAGAATTGAATGGAGAAATGGTATTACCCCAGTCACGCAATCCTTCTGTACGTGCACGAAGTGTAAAAGCAATATTTCCGAATGGGCCGTTTGCCCCAAAGACATCCCAGAACACTAATCCGTGATAACTTTCACTTGGTTCTGTAAATGCAGGGAACTTACCATTACCCCAGTTAAACTTACCACTATCGATAATCACACCGCCTAAAGCTGTACCATGACCGCCAATCCATTTTGTAGCACTTTCCACGACAACGCTCGCACCATGTTCCAACGGACGGAATATTGCTCCACCAGCACCAAAGGTATTATCAACAATCAATGGAATACCGTGTTTATCAGCTACCGCAGCAATTGCCTCGAAATCGGGAATATTCAAATCAGGATTACCGATAGTTTCCAGATACAAAGCTTTTGTTTTATCATCAATTAGCTTTTCAAATTCTGCAGGATTATCATTCGGAGTAAAATGAACGGTTACCCCTAAACGTTTAAACTGATTTTTAAACTGATTATATGTTCCACCGTACAAGTGAGAGGTAGATACAAAATTATCACCAGCCTCAACAATATTGTTCAAAGCAATGAACTGAGCTGATTGTCCGGAAGAGGTAGCCAGGGCAGAAAGTCCACCCTCAAGGGCTGCCACTCTTTTTTCGAAGACATCAGTCGTAGGATTCATTAACCGTGTATATATATTGCCAAACTTACGTAGTCCAAACAAATCAGCACCATCCTGTGCATCTTCAAAAACATAAGAACTTGTCAGGTAAATAGGTACTGCACGTGAATGTGTTGTTTTATCAACTTCCTGTCCTGCATGTACCTGCAGTGTCTCAAATTTCAGTTTACTTGTATCGATAGCCATATTCGTAATATTTTAAGTTTCTTATTTAATTAATTTAACCGGGGTATTTTTTGCTTCTACAAAGGATATTCTTCAAAAGCATAAAGTAAAGTAGAAAGATAACGTTCACCTGTATCAGGAAGCAATGCTACAATATTCTTTCCTTTATTTTCTGGTCTTTTTGCCAACTCAGATGCTGCGAAAGCTGCCGCTCCTGATGAGATTCCGACCAATAAACCTTCTTGTGATGCCAGTTCACGTCCGGTGCGTATTGCATCATCGTTGCTCACCTGAAGAATTTCGTCTACTACATTATTATCAAAGTTACCTGGAACGAATCCCGCACCAATTCCCTGAATTTTATGAGGACCGGATTTTCCACCTGATAGTACCGGAGAATCCAATGGTTCCACAGCTATAATCTGGATATTGGGATTATGTTTCTTCAAAGCCTGACCTACACCCGAAACAGTACCACCTGTACCAACACCGGCAACAAAAATATCTACTTTACCATCTGTATCTTTCCAGATCTCTTCAGCAGTAGTCTTACTGTGAATTTCAGGATTAGCAGGGTTTTCAAACTGTTGAAGGATAACTGCATCCGGAGTTTCTTCCTTTAAAGCATTTGCTCGGGCTATAGCTCCTTTCATTCCTTCGGCACCCGGAGTAAGTACAATAGTTGCTCCAAGAGCTTTCAACAGATTTCTTCGTTCAATACTCATCGTATCGGGCATGGTAAGAATCAGTTTATATTTCTTTACAGCAGAAACAAACGCCAGTCCGATTCCCATGTTTCCACTTGTAGGTTCTATAATCACACTATTTTGTTTCAGAATTCCTTTTTGCTCTGCATTCTGAATCATTGCAAATGCAGCACGATCTTTTACACTTCCGGCAGGATTAAAATACTCAAGTTTTGCAATCACTGTTGCAGGAAGATTTTTAACTGCATTAAAATGAGAAAGTTCTAATAAAGGAGTGTTCCCAATAAGGTCTGTTAATTGTTTTGCGATCTTTGCCATAACATTCAATTTTTTTAGTTATTTTCTTATGATGCAAAGATAGTGTGTCGGCATAGGGTAGACAATCACGTAAAATAGTCATTTTCGTACCACATTTGTGGTATAAATAAATCCGAATTACTATTTTTGCACTCAGTGTACGTTAAAAATGGAATACAAATGATTAAAAACAAATATATATCCCTCATTGTTCAGGTACTGCTATACACACTAGTACTGGCTTCTTGTGTAGGTGAAGACAGAAGACTTGATTACCGTGAAACGAAAGGTGTTAATGATACCATATATAATACCATGATGAAAAATTATCTGTGGTATGACAAAATACCAAGTTACGAAAAGCTCAATCTTTACGCAGATCCGGATGTTTTCTTTTATACGTTGCTTGCCGACAGTGAAAAGAAGAACAGCAACTACTATTCATATATAGAAAAGAAAGAAGTTACCACTAAGAGTATAGATGAAAGCTCTTCCTACGGATTTGAGTTTCTAAGCTACACAACAGATAGCACATGGTATGCCCGCGTATTATATGTATTGCCGGGAAGTCCAGCCAATGATGCCGGATTAAAAAGGGGTGACTGGATTTTATCAGTAAATGATCAAAAGATAAGCAAAACAAACTATACTGATCTGTATTCCGGAAGTGGAGCTAAATTAATATTAGGATCATACACCGGAAACGCTAAAAAGCCTTTCAATGAAAGCGATACTATTACACTCAGTACAGCACGTGCGGTAAACAATGATCCAATACTGGTAAAAGAGATTCTCACCAGTGCCTCAGGAAGTAAAATCGGTTATCTTGTTTATAATCAATTTTCTATAGGGCCCAATAATAGTACAACTGACAACACATATGAAAATGAGTTAAGAGAAGTCCTTGCTTCATTTAAAAGCCAGAATGTACAGGACTTTATTCTCGATCTTCGTTATAATCCCGGTGGATATGTTACCACCAGTCAGTTGCTCAGCACAATGCTTGCACCCACAAGTGCACTAGGTAAGTTATTTTGTACGGCAAAGTTCAATGATAAACAAGCCCAAAGCAGTGAAACTTATACATTCAACAGCAACCTGATTGGCAGCGGCGCTAATCTAAATCTGGCTAATTTATATGTATTGGTAAGTGGAAACACTGCTTCAGCTTCTGAGCTACTAATTAACGGGTTAAAACCTTTCATGAACGTTAAACTGATTGGTACTACCACCGAAGGAAAGAATCTTGGATCAGTGGCTTACGATATAGAGAACTGGACTATTCACCCGATAGTGTGCAAATTCTATAATTCACTAAATTCATCTGATTATGCAAGCGGATTTACTCCCGATGTAACCGTGGATGAGACAAAAAGCTATATAGCATATAAAGAGCTAGGTGATGAAAATGAACTACTGCTGAAACAGGCACTAGCATTAATAAATGGTGCCAGCATCACTAAAGCTGCCAGCACCAGATCTGTATCTACCGGATTAAATACCGGTATATCATCATTAGACAGAAAAAGGACTAACGGAGTATGGTTAGTTCCGGGCAGAACGTGGTAATCACTTTCCGTCGAAGAATTTTTTGAAAAATAAAAGCTGGTAATCTATTGAGTTATTCCAGTATTTACCATTATGAACTCCCGGGCGGGTAATGAAGTCGTGATCTATTTTCCTTGCCAGCAAACGTTCATGCAGCTCTTTATTTACATTCAGGAAGAAATCTCCCTCGCCGCAATCAATGATAATAGCCAGGTCACCTTTCTCTATCTTATCAATCTGGTTGATCACAGTGTGTTCGTCCCATGATTTCTTGTTGTATGCAAACTCGCCCAGTTGTTTACTCATTTCCCAATTGGTAGGGAAAGGACGGATGTCTACCCCACCGCTTGTACTTCCGGCTGCACCAAAAATATCTTTATGACGGAAGGCAAGCCACAATGCTCCGTGGCCGCCCATGCTCAGACCGGTAATAGCACGATCTTTCCTATCGGCAATTGTTTTATAATGACCATCAATGTGCTTTATCAGTTCATCGGAAACAAATGTTTCGTACTTATAAGAAGGATCTTTCGGACTATCCCAATACCAGCTATTTTTACCATCAGGGCATACAATGATTATCTTATTCTGATCGGCTATCTGTGGAAGATCGGGTTTTAGTTCTATCCAGCTCTTGGCATTGCCACTGTAACCATGTAAAAGGTAAAGCACCGGATAAGTTGCATTTTTTGTTGCCTTAGTAACTTCCGGAGCAATTACCACTACCTGAACATCTTTGTTCATCGACGGACTTTTCACTAGTAATGTATCAACCTTTGCAGCATGCAGACTCACTGCAATAAAACACAAAAAAGCTGATAAAGAAATAATACGGTTTTTCATATTCATTAATTATTAATACTTATATTGATGTGCATTTAAAAACATGACAAAAATAAGGAAAAAGAAAAAGGATTATAACATTTTTATTCCGATTTTTGTTATTGATAAGAATACGACAGCTTATGAAAAAGATAATATCCTTGATTATATTTACATTGATTACTTTGACTGCCGGAGCGCAGCAAAAACACTCCATTAAAGGAATAGTGATTGACAAAGGAAAACGCGAGCCTATCTCCTTCGCAAGCGTTGGCATATACGGAACCGGACAAGGAGCCGTAACGGATTCTGTTGGGAAATTCACTATTCAGAATGTAGTACCGGGAATATATATCCTACAGATTTCAGCTGTAGGATATAATACAGTGCTCACTCCCGAATATATTGTCTCCACAAAAGATCTCTTTATAACGATAGAACTAGAGGAAAGTGTTACTCAACTGGGCGAAGTAAGCGTTACTGCTGCTATGTTCAGAAGAAATCCAGAAAGTCCCGTTGGTCTTCGCCTTATTGGATTACAGGAAATAGAGAAAAGTCCGGGAGCAAACCGCGACATTTCACGCATAGTGCAGAACTATGCCGGTGTGGGATACTCGCCTGTGGGATATCGCAACGACCTGATTGTCCGGGGAGGCGGACCTTCAGAAAACCGTTTCTATATGGATGGAGTGGAGATTCCCAATATTAATCACTTCAGTACTCAAGGAGCATCCGGTGGACCGGTTGGAATTATTAATGCCGACCTCATCCGTGAAGTTAGTTTTTATACCGGGGCTTTTCCCGCAAGCAAAGGAAATGCACTGAGCTCCGTGCTCGATTTCAAGTTGCGTGACGGAAATATGGAAAAGAACTCTATGAAAGCCACTCTCGGAGCATCAGAGTTTTCTTTAACCTCTAATGGTAAACTAAGTAAAAAGACAACTTATCTGGCTTCTGTTCGTCAGTCATACCTGCAATTCCTTTTCAAAGCTTTGGGATTGCCTTTCCTGCCTACATACACCGATGCGCAGTTTAAAACAAAGACACGATTATCACAACATAATGAAATTACATTCCTTGGACTTACAGGTATTGACAACATGAAGCTCAATAAAAGTCTGACAGGCGAAAAAGCAGAATACATACTCAGTTATCTGCCCACTGTCAAGCAGCAGACATTCACTCTTGGATCGGTCTACAAACATTATGCAGGCATACATAATCAGACAGTTGTTTTGAGTCACAGCTATCTGAACAATCACCTAATTAAATATCTGAGGAATGATGAAAGTAGTCCGGATAATCTGACACTGAAATATGGCTCGCTGGAGCAGGAAACCAAACTACGTGTAGAAAACGCCTCCACTTTTGGCACAGTTAAACTAAGTTTCGGAGTAAATCTGGATCATACGCAATATACCAATAATACTTTCCAGAAAGCCTATACTGATCAATCAAAAACATATAACTATCATACCTATCTGGATATACTGCGCTGGGGATTCTTCGGAACCATGAATTATGAGTCGCCCGATGAGCGGATGACTGTCTCACTCGGAGTAAGGGGCGATGCCTGCAATTATACTTCGCAGATGGGTAAACTCGATAATCAGCTTTCGCCAAGGTTATCCCTCTCCTACCAGATTATAGGAGATGTTTATTTCAGTGGCAATGTAGGTCGATATTATCAGTTGCCAGCCTATACGGCTCTTGGCTATAAAGACAACAACGGAAATTATCTGAACAAAGGTCTGGGGTATATCACCGTTGATCAATACAGTGCCGGAATAACATACAAGCACAGTGAAAATCTACAGATTACCGCTGAAGGATTCTACAAGAAATACAATAACATTCCTTTTTCCGTGAATGATAACATCCCATTGGCAGATAAAGGAGCCGACTATGGCGTGGTGGGAAACGAAGAACTCACTCCCACTGCTCAGGGACGTTCGTATGGTATTGAACTGATGGCGAAATGGATTATTGTGAAAAAGCTGAATCTGTCCTCCGCCCTCACCATCTTTAAAAGTGAATACCGGAAAGACGAACAAAGTCCGTACATCGCCTCTTCATGGGACAACAAATACATCTTCAATCTGGGTGGAACATATAATTTTACCAATAACTGGAGCTTCGGAGCAAAAATCAGCAGCATAGGCGGTGCGCCCTACACTCCTTATGATGTAGACAAGTCGTCATTGGTAACCGCCTGGGATGCACAAGGCAGGGCATATTACGACTATTCCAGATACAATACCGAACGTTTATCTGCCTATACCCGCATTGACCTGAGAGTTGACAAGACATTCTATTTAAAGAAATACATGCTTGGTTTCTACATTGATTTGCAGAACATAACCGGAAGCCAGGTTAAGCAGGCCGATGCCTTAATGAGTACCGGAGTAATTGAAAATCCTTCTGCACCAATAGATCAACAACGGTATAAAATGAAATACATTAGCCAGGATAGTGGTACAGTTATTCCTACTTTGGGGATTACTTTCGAGTTTTAGTGAATAGACTTTCATAAAAACAATGTTCACCGAACCCCGGACTTTTTGTTGTTTCAGCTTAAAAGTCTTTCGTTTCGGTGAACACACATTGCTAACTTCAATTTTAAAACAATAATTATTTACCCCATTTCTATATTTAACAAATCTCTTATTTCAAAATAACCGTCACCTCTTTAGCGCCATGAGCACCCTTAACCAGAGCTTGTTCAATGTCGGCGGTTTTAGAGGGACCGGATATAAAAACTCCAAATCCATAATCGTTAAACTGCTGTCTTTTGTAGGCTTCATGCATAGTATCTACCAAACTCTCTTTATCGAGAAGGATTACCAAACTATCAGCAATAAAATAGAGAGCTCTCTCTTTTACATGCTGAGGAATCCATACAGCTCCGTTTTCCGCAATTCCGAATGCTCCTTCAACTATTCCAAGATTAACACCGTCCAATTCCTGAGGATTGTTGACAGAATCCGGATCCATAGTCGACTTAATACCGGGTACATTAGATGCAATTGTTTTAGCATCCGGATACAGTTCGGCTATTAATTGATTTACATCCTCACCCTCCTTCAATAAAACGGCATTGCCACCCACAGCTTTACTAACCTCAATAAACTGGTTTATTTTATCAGGAAACTGTATGGCATCCAGTTCAATTACAGGCATATCATATTTTTCCAGATTATGCTGCCTAATATTATTTAAAATCTGTTCTTTGCTATTCATCGCTTAACGTTTTTCTTCCACCAGGAGGTAAATGATTCAGGGGCAAACTCCGGCAATTCTCTTCCAATGCCCCATTCATTGAGTTTATTATACTTCAGCGAACGCGGTATTTTATTAACTATCGATGCCATTTTCAACGCACTGTGAAAAAGTCCCGGATGATTAAAAAGAAAACTCATTCCGCCAGACAATACCTTTTTAGCAGGATTCGCTTTGCCTATTGCATCCAGTCCCTGCCTCCATTTATATATCTGATTACCCAAATCAATTTTAACCGGGCACACATTGTTACACGAGAAGCAGAGAGTACAAGCCGGTAAGTTGGTGTAATATACCTGCGGTGCTTTCAGCATTCCCAGATTAATACCAATAGGACCAGGAATGAAATACGAATAAGAATAACCGCCACTTCTCCGGTAAACAGGACAAGTATTCATACAAGCTCCGCAACGGATACATTTCAATGTTTGCAAGTGATCCTTGTTTCCTAAAATATCACTTCTGCCATTATCCACTAAAATAATATGCAATTCGCCTCCCTTACGGGGTTTACAATAATGAGAAGTATAAGAAGTTATTGGTTGTCCGGTTGCCGATCTTGCCAACAGACGAGTAAAAACGCCTAATGACTCACGATTAGGAATCACCTTTTCAATCCCCATTGATACAATATGAATATCAGCCTGAGATGTTCCCATGTCAGCATTCCCTTCGTTTGTACAAACCACAATATCACCCGTCTCGGCTACACCGAAATTAGCTCCGGTCATCGCCACTTTTGCAGAAAGGAACTCTTTCCGGAGATTCTCACGCATACAACCGGTAAGATAAGTGGGATCGGAATTTCCTTTTTCGGTATTCAGCTTTTCTTCAAAAAGCTCCCCTATAATCTGCCTTTTCAGGTGAATGGCCGGCATAACAATATGGCTGGGTGGCTGCTTTAATAGCTGAAGAATCCGTTCACCCAAATCACTTTCTATAACATCAATGCCATTTTCAATCAGGAAATCATCCAAATGACATTCCTCCGTCAGCATCGACTTACTTTTTACAACCTTCTCCGCATTGTTTTTACGAAAAATTTCCAGAACAATATTGTTGTGCTCCGTATCATCTTTAGCCCAATGTACGGTTGCACCATTCTTTTCAGCAGCCTCAGCAAATTGCAGTAGATAATGATCTAGATGAGTAATGGAGTGCATCTTTATCTTACTTGCCAGTTCGCGCAACTCCTCCCATTCAGGAATACCCTTCGCCAGATTATCTCTCTTTACGCGTGTACCCCAAAGAGTTTCGTTATGCCATTGCGCCCCCTCTTTATTACTAAGGAAAGCCTCTGCAGCTGTAACATGATTTTTATTCATAATCCACTAGCTAATATTTCGACAGCATGAATGAACTTAACAGGTAATTTATCCCTTCGGGCTATCCCCTGCATGTGCATTAGGCACGAACTGTCGGCACCTGTAATATACTCGGCACCAGTATTCATGTGATTCTGTAGCTTATCTCTTCCCATAGCACAGGACACCGCCTCTTCCTCGACGGCAAACATACCACCGAATCCACAGCATTCATCAACTCTTTCCGGTTCTTCAATTTTAATTCCCTT
>Ga0183100_1001358_pt1 | contig 12618 bp, 6 predicted proteins | sample Biomet2_FD_127789 | JGI IMG/M metagenome (GOLD analysis project Ga0183100, IMG submission 127789) | Microbial communities from bioreactor (seeded with anoxic lake sediment) at LBNL, California, USA - Biofuel metagenome 2 | ecosystem: Engineered > Bioreactor > Anaerobic > Unclassified ...
GATTCCTTGACGGATTTTATTTTCTCGGCATCGCCTTCAGCGATAACATAGCCGCCGCCGGCACCAGCCATCGGCCCGATGTCAATGATGTGATCCGCCGCATACATCGTATCTTCATCATGCTCGACAACAATCAGTGTATTGCCCAAATCCCGCAGATGCTTCAGCGTCTTGAGCAGACGGTTATTGTCCCTTTGATGTAAACCTATACTAGGTTCATCAAGAATATACAATACCCCGACCAAGCCTGAACCGATCTGCGTCGCCAGGCGGATGCGCTGCGCTTCCCCGCCGGATAAAGTTCCGGCAGCCCGGCTCAAGGTCAGATAGTCCAGCCCGACGTCCAGCAAAAAGCCAAGTCTGGCATGCAGCTCCTTGAGTATCTGCGCCGCTATTTTTTGTTCGCGTTCCGACAATTCAAGTGTATAAAAAAAAGCACTGGCCTCTGCAATAGTGAGGCGCGTAACCTCATCAATATTTCTATCCCCGACCCGAATTGCCAGAACCTCGGGCTTCAGCCTGGCGCCATGGCATACCGGGCATGGTGTTACGCTCATAAAGGATTCATATTCCTCGCGCATCATGTCAGAATTCGTCTCGCTGTAACGACGGGCAAGCAGCGGCATAACCCCCTCAAAGCTTGAAAAATATTCCTTGTATTCGCCATACATATTCTCATAGGAGTAATTGAATTTTTCCTCGCCTGAGCCGTAGAGCAGAATCTTTTGGACCTTCTCCGGAATTTTTGTCCATGCATCCGCTACCGTATAGCCATATTTTTTTAAGACAGCATCGATCTGGCACATCGCATAGGAATTCGCGTTGCTTGACAGCGGCGCAAACAATCCCTCGGTAAAACTCAATTCCGGATTCGGCAGCACCAAATCCAGGTCAAACTCCATATGATTTCCCAGACCACTGCACGCCGGGCAGGCCCCAAATGGGCTGTTAAAAGAAAACATGCGCGGCGCAATTTCCGGCAGGCTAATGCCACAATCCACACAGGCAAAGTTCTGGCTGAACATCAATGTTTCGCCGTCAACAACCTGAACATAGACGACACCTTCCCCCAGAGCCAGGGCTGTCTCCAATGAATCTGCCAGCCTCTGTCCGATGCCTTCCTTGATGACCAGCCGGTCGATAACGACTTCAATTGTATGTTTCTTTGTCTTTTCCAGGGTGATCTCCTCGTTGACATCAACAACCACGCCATCGATGCGCACCCGGACATAGCCTTCCTTGCGGATATTCTCCAGGATCTTGCGATGCTCCCCTTTTTTTCCATGAACAAGCTGCGCCATCACCATGATTTTCGCACGGTCTGGCAGCAGCAGCAATTGATCTACCATTTGATCTACCGTCTGCTGAGTGATCGGCTTACCACATTTAGGGCAATGGGGGCGTCCAGCCCGGGCAAACAGAAGTCGCAGATAATCATAGATTTCCGTAACCGTGCCAACGGTCGATCGCGGATTGCGGCTTGTCGTCTTCTGATCAATGGAAATTGCCGGGGACAAACCCTCAATATAATCAACATCCGGCTTATCCATCTGCCCCAGAAACTGCCGGGCATAGGCCGACAGGGATTCAACATAGCGCCGCTGTCCTTCGGCATATATCGTATCGAAGGCCAGGGAGGACTTCCCTGAACCACTGAGTCCGGTGATCACGACCAGCTGATCGCGAGGAATATCAATATTGATATTTTTCAGATTGTGCTCACGCGCGCCTTTTATTCTGATGATGTTTTTTTCATTTTTATCTGCCATACTGCACCTCTACTTTTCTTTGCGCTTGCGCTTTGAAACTGCTTTTGCCGGCAGACTGCCTTTAAGTTCGACAATCATATCGCGCAGGCTCGCCGCACGTTCAAAATCAAGTTTATGGGAAGCTTCCCGCATTTCGCGGGTAAGCGTCGCAATCAGTTCTTCCTGCTCCGCCGCTGACATATTCAGCCGTTTTTTCGAACGGACCTCATACGCCTTTCCGTCCTCGGCCACCAATGTTGTTTCGATAAGATCTTTTATTTTCTTTTTAATGGTCTGCGGCGTAATATTATGCTCGCGGTTATATTCTTCCTGCACCGCCCGTCGCCGCTGGGTCTCATCGATAGCCCGATGCATAGAATCCGTAATCCGATCGGCATACATAATGACGAGCCCCGCGGCATTGCGGGCGGCACGCCCAATCGTCTGAATCAGCGAGGTATCCGAACGCAAAAAGCCCTCTTTGTCGGCATCAAGAATCGCCACCAGCGAGACTTCCGGCAAATCAAGGCCCTCGCGCAGCAGGTTGATGCCGACGAGAACATCAAAGACCCCGGCACGCAGATCGCGGAGAATTTCCGTGCGCTCAATCGTCGCAATATCAGAATGCAGATATCGCACTTTGATTCCGGCTTCCTTCAGATAATCGGTTAGATTTTCCGCCATTTTTTTCGTCAGGGTTGTCACGAGGACGCGTTCATCGCGCTCGACCCGCTGCCTTATTTCCCCCAGCAGATCATCGATCTGCCCAGCCAACGGGCGCACCTCGACCTGTGGGTCCAGCAATCCCGTCGGACGAATAATCTGCTGCACGACCTGATTGGCCTCACCGAGCTCATATTTGGCCGGCGTAGCGGATACATATATAATTTGATTGATCCGCTGCACAAATTCAGGAAACTGCAAGGGCCGGTTATCAAACGAGGACGGCAGTCTAAAGCCGTTGCCTACCAGCGACTCCTTGCGTGAGCGGTCTCCCGCATACATAGCACGTATTTGTGGCAGCGTAACATGCGATTCGTCAATGACAATCAAAAAGTCCTCAGGGAAGTAATCGAGCAAAGTAAACGGTGCTTCCCCCGCGCCGCGCTGCGTCAAATGCCGCGAGTAATTCTCGATGCCTGAACAATAGCCCATTTCCTGCATCATTTCCAAATCATATCTCGTCCGCTGTTCTAATCGCTGGGCCTCGACCAGCTTGTTTTCTGCCCGCAGAGCCGACAGACTGACCTCGAGCTCAGCTTCGATGGTATCGACCGCTCGCTGCATATGTTCCCGGGAGGTAACATAATGTGAGGCCGGATAGATCATGACATGCTTGCGTTCACCGTAGACCTCACCGGTGAGCACGTCGACTTCCAGGATGCGTTCCACCTCGTCACCGAACAGTTCAATTCGGATGGCGCGATCATTAAAGCCGGCGGGGAATACTTCGACCACATCCCCTCGTACCCGGAACTTACCGCGCACGAAATTCACATCGTTGCGTTCATACTGAATGCTGACCAGTTTGCGTAAAATAGCATCCCGATCATAAGATTGCCCTTCGCGCAGCGATAGCACCAGATCATGATATTCCTCCGGTGACCCCAGCCCATAAATACAGGATACACTCGCAACGATAATGACATCGCGCCGTTCAAATAGAGAACAGGTAGCCGAATGGCGCAGCTTATCAATTTCATCATTGATCGCTGCATCTTTTTCTATATAAGTATCTGTCTGGGCAATATAAGCTTCCGGCTGATAGTAATCGTAATAACTGACAAAGTATTCCACAGCATTATTCGGGAAAAATTCCTTAAACTCACTGGCCAGCTGTGCTGCCAGGGTCTTATTGTGCGCAATTACCAGCGTTGGCTTTTGCACTTTTTCAATCAGCTTGGCAATGGTAAATGTTTTACCTGTTCCGGTAGCCCCCAGCAGCACCTGTGCCGTCTGGCCGTTTTCAATCCCTGCCGCCAGATCAGCAATCGCTTGCGGCTGATCCCCCATTGGTTCAAAGGGGGCCTGCACCTGAAAGGGAATTTCCGACTCCAGATGCAACGTATTTAATTTTGGGACTTCTGCCATACCGGGCGCCTCCTCTAATCAATAACCATTATTCGTTATTATAAATTATAAATTATCCATTCCCACATTACTAGCGAACATACATACTATTATATAGCAAATATGCGGCAAAAACAATCAAGCAGCAACCGCCGTTTTATGGGGTGCAGATTGTTTTTACCGCATATATCAATGGCTCTGCCGGCTCCGGCAGGTATATACTTCAATAAATTTTCTTGCCATAAACGGCACGAACAGCATGATGAATAAAAGTCTTACCAACTGGTAGGCTGTCATCGTAGAAATATCTGCTCCGACAATCAGCGCAGTAATCCCCATTTCCGTCAACCCACCGGGAGCTGTGCTCAAAAAAGCCGTTACGAGCGAGGTCCCAGTGAAAACCACCACCAGCTCCCCCAGCACCAGCGAGACCAACAGAACAAAAGTGACGCCCAATGTCAGACATGAGCCTAGCCCGCGGTATTGCTTTATCTTGGCCAGATTAATGCTGGTACCAATATAAGTTCCCACACATATTTGTGCCACATTGATATACGGCAGTGGCACCAGGGGCGCCGCCCCGCCGCTGAGCAGCGTAAACGCCGCTGTGCTCAGCAACGGTCCCAAAAGATACGGGGTTGGCAGGTTCAAATAACGGCCAACCAGTGCGCCCACGATCGCGATGATCCCATATACCCAGTCAGCTGCCACCGGTATGGCATCCGCTGCCGAAAGAGCAACTGGCCCCGGCGGGGGCAGGACATGCAGGGCGAGAAACGGCACCAAAAAAACCACCGCCAGCATTCGCATCGTCTGCATAATTGTCACTGCCGTCTGATCAGCATCCTCAACCTCATCGGCCAAAATCACCATCTGCGACAGCCCGCCCGGCACACAGCCAAGCAGGCAGCTTGCCAGGCTCAGACCCGTTTTCTTATACGTAATCCAAGCCGTAAGCAAGCCGGCAAGAATTGTAAGCCCGGTTGCCGCTGCCATTATTGGCAATTGGGTCATAATGGCCTGCCCGGTTGCCGCTGTAAACGGACGCCCCATGGCATAGCCCAGCAGGATCAAAGCTGTATTTCGCACCTTCAGCGGCCAGTACAATGGCTCTCCCCGCCAAAGAGAATATAGTGATATAGCCGCAATCGGGCCGAGTGTCCAGGGGAGAGGTAATTGTATAAGGGAAAATATCGCCCCGCCAAAAACGCCAATACCTAAAGTTTTTCCTAAGTTTTTCATTTGTCTATCATCAGGATTCCTTGCCTTCTTTTATTGCTGCCCGCCTTGGCAGCAGTTGTCTGATTTTTTGCCACCAGCACCGAAGCGGGTAGCGTTCAAAAAAGAGAAATATAATCGGTATGATAATCAGGGTAAACACAGTCGATGTCAGCAAGCCGCCAATAATGACCCATGCCATGCTGACACGGGTTTCTGACCCATCCGTCATGGCAAAAGCGGTCGGCAGCATGCCGACAATCATGGTCAGCGTCGTCATAAAAATCGGGCGCAAACGCACTTTACCAGCTTCAATTACCGCCAACCGGGCCGACATCCCCCGGGTTTCCATAAGTGTCAGGGTATAATCCAGCAGCAAGGTTCCATTTTTCGCCACAATTCCATCCATCACCAAAATTCCGATCAGAGAATACAAGTTCAGGGTATTGTGGGTCAAAAACAACAGCAATACCGAACCAATAAGCCCGAGCGGCAGGGAAAACATCCGAATAAACGGTGTGACCGTGGACTCATAGAGAACAGCCAACAGCATATAAATCAAGACCAATGCCAAAAGCAGTGCCGCCAGCAATTCAGCAAACGAATCCGACATTTGTGTTGCCTGCCCGCTAAAGCGGTAACTGACACCAGACCCAAGATTTGCTGCCTGCAAAACTTTTTTGGTGTCCTGCATCACATCATTCAGTGGACGTCCACTCAGACTCGCGCCAATGGTGATGGCCCGCTGTTTATCAACGCGGCGGATGCTCACCGGGCCCACGCCATTTTTAATATCCGCTACGCTGCCGAGAAACAATGTTTTGCCACCGATATCAAGCGGAATCGCTGCCACATCAGAGGCTTTAAAACCATCACTGTCCTTGAACCGAACTTTAATATCTGTGTCCTGCCCATCATTCTTCTCATCATTTGCAATCACACCGGCTGAGCGCCCAATAACCGCTGAGGAAAATGCCGTCTGTACATCCGCCAGTGAGGCCCCATACGCTCTCAGTTTTTCTCTATCCACGGAAAGCTGAAGTTCCGGCATGCCTTCTGTATAGGAGCTGTTGATATCGCCAACACCATTGACCTCAGTTTTTAACAACTGCTGCACTTTATCAGCGGCTCCGATGAGCGCCGGCCAATCATTGCCACGCAGTTCAATTTGCAAGGCTCCGCCGCCCCCGCGTGGTCCGCCTCCGGAGACGCCAGCTACCGAGGATTGGGTTTCTTGGACCCGAACATCGGCTGACTTAATATTTTGCGCGGCAAAAGTCCTGACCTGATCGGCAACTTCCCAGACAGAGCGGCTGCGATCCTTACGATCGTAAAGCTGCACTTTTATGCGCCCTTCATTGGCCGCTGATCCGCCCCCCTGGGTCAGGCAATATTTCACTTCATTAACGTTTGCCAGATAATCTTCCAGGGCTCCCATTACATGATCTGTCTGTTCAAGACTTTTCCCCACTGGCAACTCAACCATAATTTCAAAACTGCTTTCGTCCGTCTGTGGCATATATTCTGAACCCACCAGCCCCAGAGGAATAAAACTCAGCACCGCAAAAAAAACAGTCATTGCTGTCAAAAGCACCTTTTTCTGATGCAACAGACTCCAGCGAAGAGCCAGCTCATATTTATCAATTGCCGCCTGTTCCAGCCAATCCATAAAACTCCATATTCTCCCTTTTGGCGTTTCCGGACCAGCAGCGAAGAACCTTGATGCCAGCATCGGTGTCAGCGTAAAGGACACAAACAGGGAAAATAAAGTTGCAAAAACTATCGTCAGCCCAAACTGGCGAAAAAACTGTCCCGTCATTCCATTCATAAAGGCAATCGGCATAAATACAGCCACATCACAAAGTGTAATCGCCACTGCTGCCATACCGATCTCATTACGCCCGTCTTCCGCCGCCTGGCGTGAGTTTTTCCCCAGATGCAAATGCCGCGTAATATTTTCCAACACAACAATAGAATCATCGACAAGAATGCCCACACACAATGTCATTCCCATCAGGGACATCATATTAAAAGTAAATCCGGCGGCGTACATCGCAAAAAAACTTGAAATCAGCGACGTCGGAATAGCCAGCATAACCGCCAGTGTCGACCGCCAGCCGCGCAAAAACAAAAACAGGACAAGCCCTGTCGTCATCAACCCCTCAAGCAAAGTTCCCAGGGTATTGTGCAGCGAGTTATTGACATAATTGGCGTCGTTGCTCACCACAACAAACTGATAATCCGGATAATCATGCTGGAGCCGAGTAACATTTTGCAGCACAGCCGCTGCTGTCGAAACCACATTGGCATCACTGTTTTTATAAATAGAAAATGATATCGCATCCTGTCCGTTGACTCGGCCAAAGCGTTCCGGGCGGGCATCCTGCTGGCGGATAGAGGCCACGGCGGTCAGGGGGATATTAACCTTATCGGAATTTTCCACCGTAAGCTGTTCGATATCCTTAACATTTTTATACTGCGCAATAACACGAACATCGGCTTTTGTCTGTTCGGTATACACGGACCCTGCTGGAAGTAGCTGATTCTCTGACTTCAGCCGGCTGACGACCTGATCCAAGGTCAAATGATAGGCCGCCATCTTATCCTTGTCAACCTCAACAGCAACTTCCTTGTCACGACCACCATTGATTTCAATTTCCGAAACTCCCGAGGACTGTTGCAACACATCCTGAAAAGTGTTTTCGGCTTTTGAATACATCGTCGACAGGGAATACGGTGAAACAACTGCCAGTTCGACAATCGGCTTGGCATTCATATCCCGTTTGATTACTACTGGTTCCTCGATTTCATCGGGAAGTTTACCGCGGACCGCATTGACCTTTTTGGTCGCATCAATTGCCGCGGCATCCGCATTGGCGAAAAACTCCATTTCCAGTGTGATCCGCGCCGTTTCATAGCTGGCTGTTGAAGTAATTTTTTTTACATCGGATACGGAAGAAACCGCATCCTCGAGTGGTTTTAAAACCTGCTGCTCAATCGAATCGGCATTGGCCCCCGGATACTTGACTGTAATCGTCACATAAGGCGTATTAAGCGCCGGCAGCAGTTCAACCCCGATTCGGTAAAAACTATACAATCCCAACACGACAAAAAAGGCAACTACCATACAAATGCCTACTGGTCGCTGAATAGAAAGTCGGGTTATATTCATGATCTATCCCCCGCTGCATCGCGATCAATGGCAGACCCATCCTTAATTTTATCCTGGTTGCTGACAGCGACTGTATCCCCATCCTCAAGGCCTTCAAGAATCTCAACGAGCTCATCATTGCTGAGGCCAATACGTACCTCACGTTCCACAGCTGTATCATCGGCCGCGATAACAAACACGCTGTTGCGGCCATTTTTATTTATTATAGCTTCTTTGGGAACAAACAGTGTCTGTGGCCGCTGCAGAATATCGATACTCGTCCGGGCAAACATCCCGGCTCGCAGCGCTGTTGCATCCTCAAGTTCCAGTCGAACAGTATAGGCTTTGCTTGCATCCTCCATTGCCGGGCTCACATAAATAATCTTTCCCGGTACGGATTTTCCGGCAGCATCAATGGCAACACTGACATCCATCCCCGTCTTCAAAACAGCAGCATCTGCTTCTGCCAGCTGGCAATCCACATATAAATGCGTATTATCTACAATTTCAAGTACCTTCGTGCCGGCCGGAGCAATGGCCCCTACTTCCGCTGCCCGGTAACCGATGACACCATTGCGCGGTGCCCGCAGCGTTAAATCCGACAGCTGTTTTTCCAAGGCCTGTGTTCCATAAGCTGTTTTTGCTGCTGCCGCTTGTTTGGAGGCAACGGTTGCCGCCGTATCACCAGTCACCTGGTTCTGTAACGATTCCAAAGCTGATTTACTGGCCGCATACTCTTGCTCAACCGTATCAAAGGCATCCTGTGAAATCGCTCCTACCGATAATAAATACTGATTGCGTTCATATTTATCCTTTTTCAGCCGATAATCTGTTTCCGCCTGAAGGAAACTGGCATTATAGGATGATTCTGTTTCCACGGCATCCGCCTGAGCCTGATTTAAAGCAGCATTATTCTGCCTTATCGCCAATTCCACATCAAGCGTATCCTGTACGAGCAGGACATCCCCAGCCTTTACATGATCCCCCAGCTGAACATTGACAGCAGTTATTTTTCCGGTATATTTGGGGGCAATGGCAACTTTAGCATTCGCCACGGTCTGGCCAAACAAGGAAATGTGCCGCATCATATCTGCCCTGGCAACCGTATAAGTCTGCACCAGTGGCAGCCCCTTATTCTTATTCACCTGGCTTGTCCGCGGCTGCTGCAAAAAATAAAACAGTCCAAGAATAACCAGACAGCCTATACTTCCAGCAAGCATAACCCGTTTGCGGTCAGCTTTGCTCCATTTTTTTCTCATGCTTTCACACTCCAAAATCACTGATTTCTTTCTTCCCCTACCAATACTCCCCTACCATACTTCTTATTTTACCATTTTCCATCACATTAATAATGAATAAATACTGAAAATATTCCCTTATTTTATAATTTCTTCTTATTCTTCTGCTCAATTTGACCATAAAAGCGAATACAGTTATAATTACGCTAATAAAGAGTTAGTAAACCCTGTCAGAAAGGACTTCTATGAATATAAAATTAATTGCCCTTGATATGGATGGCACTACCTTCGACCGCCAGCGGAAAATCACACCGGAAAACCGAGCCGCGATCCGCGCTGCGCAGGAAAAGCAGATCGAAGTTGTCGTTTCCACCGGCCGCTCCAATAGCGAGCTGACCCCGGTGCTCGAACAGCTGCCAGAAATCCGTTATTTTTGCTGCGGCAACGGCACAAAAATTTATGACCGTCAGTGTGGCAGCAACATCTTTGAGGACCTGCTGTCCTTGCCCCCGGCCCGCAAAATCTTGCAGATTCTGCAGCAGCACGATGTTATGCCCGAGCTATATGCCGATGATAGCATTTATCTTGATCCTGAATTTTTTAATCAGCTTCACGCTTATGTAGCTCCGGAAATTGAAGAAATTATTCAGCTTACACGCACGGGACGCAGTGATCTTTCTGGTTTTTTGCAGGAGCGACAAACACCGGTTGAAAAATTCAATGTTTTTTATAGTGATAATAAAATAAAAAAACAGTTGCTTGCCCAGCTAATCCCCTTTGAAGTATCCTTTTGTCAGTCGTTCACTAATACCTTGGAAATTCTCAGTCCGACAGCCAGCAAAGGCAATTCCCTCCGCTATCTGTGCGATAAATTCAACCTTTCAGCTGACGAAGTCATGGCGATTGGTGATGGCAGCAATGATATTTCGATGCTCCAGTTTGCGGGCTGCTCTGTTGCCATGGAAAATGCCGTCACCGAAGCAAAAAATACGGCGAAATTTATCACGGCCAGCAATGATGCCAGTGGCGTTGCCCTGTCAATCTATCGCTATGCCTTAACCTAAAGGAGGTAATAGAGTTATGAAACGACCTATCATTCGCATGCCAGTCCTTACCTCACTGCTTCTCTTTGCCTCGCTGCTCTTCATTGATGTCCCCGGTGTTCTGCAGCAACCGGCCGAAGATTGTCCGACAGCAGAGGCTGCAGTCGAAGTCCCACTTATGCCCGGACCTGAAGCCCTTACTCCTTATCCGCCCGAGGCCCCAGCTTCCCCGGCACCATTGCTATTATGGAGCAAGAATTTTGATGCTGTATCTTATCAATTGGAATTCTTCACCGAACTGCCAGAGGATCTTTCTGCCTCCGACATCTCAGAAAAGCACTGTTATTTTGTTCCAGCAGTCTTTACCAATGCCTATAATCCGGCAATTGATGAGTTTGCCGCCGATAGCATCGGACGCGCCCCCCTGTATTGGCGGGTACGCGCGATGAATCTTGCCGGCAATCCCATTAGTCTTTTTTCTCTGCCGGAGCCATTGTTCACCTCTGCCGCGCAGCCGCGAATCAATTCGCCGCTGCCAAATGCCTTTTATAACAATCATAATGGACAGGTTTTGCTCTATCCCGTCTACAGCTGGATCGGCAATCATGGCGCCGTCCAATACGAGATAGAGGTGCTCGATGAATTACCGGAAAATCCCGGTGGTACGGAACCCTCCGTCCATCGAATCTATGCCGCAATCCAGGCAAACTGCGAGCTCTACGATCCCGAGCCAAGGCTGGGGGCGGAACCTTTTTACTGGCGGGTACGCGGTCTTGATGCCGAAGGAAATCCAGTCGGTGTTTACAGCGCCGCCCAACCCTTCAAGGTCAACCCTGGTGACAACTGGCAAATCGGAATTTTCGGCGACAGCATTAGCCATGGGGGCGGGCATCTTTCCTACGGACCCGCGGACTGGGAATACAGTTATTCAACCTATCTGAACTTTCCTACGGTCAACCTTTCCCAAAGCGGCGACACCAGCCAGATGATGCTCGAACGCTTTGACAAAGATGTCCTGCCATTTCATCCGCATTATCTGTTGATTCTCGGTGGCTCCAATAGTCTGCGCGGCGGTGTCCCCGCAGCCGATGTAATCGCTGATCTTGAAACCATCCGGCAAAAATGCCTGCAGAACAATATCAAGCCCATTCTGATGACTCTGCCGCCTATCAATCCTGACAACATCGCCATTGCCTTTAACGAAGAAACTGCGGGGGATTGGATGACGCAGTTCGCGCTCGTCAATGCCTATATACGCACCCAGGTTCATATTGACCTGGCAGCAGCCTTTGACGGCCCTGATGAGGTCCTACCGACAAAATATGCGCTTGACGGGCTTCATCTCGATGTCGACGGCAAGATCCTTATGGGCGAAACAATCAATGCTGCCTGGCCGTCGGCCTCAACCTTGGCTGAAATGCAAGTGTCGACAGCCCCTGATCACTGATTCTTGTTCCTAATAAATATTTTGTATTAAATCCCCATTTATATTAAAATAAAAACAGTACCTTAAATATATTCTTTTGACAAAGAAGGGTGGTTATACAATGAAAGCAGTTGAAATAAAAAAAGGGGTTTACTGGGTAGGCGTTATCGATTGGTCCCTGCGCAATTTCCATGGTTATTCAACCGGACGCGGCTCTACCTATAACGCGTATTTGATCATCGATGAAAAAATAACGTTGATCGATACCGCAAAAGATACTTTTACCGACGAATTGGTCGCACGCATTTCCTCTGTCATTGATCCTGCCAAAATTGATTATATTGTTTCAAGTCATCTCGAACGCGATCACTCTTCGGCAATTCCGGCTATCATGAAATATTGTCCAAATGCCACAATCTACGCCAGCCAGCCACACGGTGTTAAAGGTCTGACTGCCTATTATGGTGAGTATAAGTATCAGGGCGTAAAAACAGGTGATGAAATTTCCATCGGCAGCCGTCGCCTGCAATTTTTGACAACGCCGATGCTGCATTGGCCAGACAGCATGATTACCTACTGCCCGGAGGAAAAAATCCTGTTCTCAAATGATGCTTTTGGTCAGCATCTCGCTGCCAGCAGCCCCTTCGATGATAACAACGATTTTGCCGTTGTTATGGAAGAGGCCAAAAAATACTATGCCAACATCCTGATGCTCTACGGCAAA
>Ga0183100_1001359_pt1 | contig 12616 bp, 8 predicted proteins | sample Biomet2_FD_127789 | JGI IMG/M metagenome (GOLD analysis project Ga0183100, IMG submission 127789) | Microbial communities from bioreactor (seeded with anoxic lake sediment) at LBNL, California, USA - Biofuel metagenome 2 | ecosystem: Engineered > Bioreactor > Anaerobic > Unclassified ...
TTGTTCGGGATCTGCTTCATTAACAACAAACACTCATCAAACATCCGAAATCCATTTACACGAGGCAATTCCCCAAAATAACTCACAATAATGTTTTTGTATTCCTGAGTTCGAATACTTCTCATCAAAACATTAACGTCGATTTCATCAGAAACAACAGCTTTTCTAATCTCCTCCATTCTGTGAGAATGTCCTTTTTTTGTAATTGCTATAATTCCGATTTTCTCATCAGTTATTATGTACTTCTCAATTAGTGATTCGTGGGTTACAACATAGCATTCCTTAAAAATTTTTGTATAATCATTCAACTGGCCAATTAATCTTTTTTCAGAATCCAGTTCGGTTTTTATTTCAAAAGCTTTACTTGTCCCGTTGAAAAGCACCATGTCTGCTACGGAGTTTCCAACTTTGAATTCATTAATTACAACGGTATTTTTTGTTCCGTACTTTTTTAAAAGCAACTCGTTGATCAATTCATTTTTATAGACATACTCACATCTGTAGTCTTTTTTTAACGAATTGTAAACATATTTGATGTAATCAGAATAAGTAAATAAACTTGTACCAACCTTAGCGCCATCGTAACGTTCAATTTTTTTATTAATAAAATCGAAATCGTCACGCTTGAGCAGTTGCAAAAAAGATGTACTTGAGAAAACGCGAGCATAGCTTCTCAACTTTTCTTTTTGGTTATTTGCGATTTGCTTTTTCATAAATAAATCGCATTAGATAGTTTCGTTTTCAATTAGTTTAATGTTCAAATATACAACTTTCAATTGTAGTTTACTTACAAAAAGCACATTATGGATTAAGTAAAAAGACAAAAGGATTTCACTTTCCAAATAGCAAAATCCTTCTGTAAAACTTAAAGAATTAGTATTGCAGCTCTCTACCTCAAACTTGCAATCTGTTCTTCCAGAACTTTGATTTTGGCTTCGGCATCAGCTTGCTTGGCGCGTTCAACGGCCACAACAGCTTCAGGAGCGCTGCTAACAAAACGTTCGTTGCTCAGTTTTTTCATTACCGAATTCAGGAACCCTTTGGTGTAATCCAATTCAGCCTGAAGTTTTTTCAGTTCTTCTTCCACATCAATCGTTCCGCCCATCGGGACAAAGAAAGTGGTCGATTTCACCAGAAATGAAGCGGCAAGTTTCACTTCTTCGGAAACCACATTCAAAGCCGAAAGGTTGCCCATTTTTACCAGCACTGGGTTAAATTCAGGAGCAAAACCCTTATCACCAACCATTACAGCCAGTTCGAGCTGATCTTTATTCGGGATATTATTTTTGGTTCGGATGGTACGTAACCCAGCGATGGCTTCTTTCACATCTTCAAACTGTGCGATCATCGTTTCATCGTAACCGGTCGATTTTGGCCAGGCACTGACCATGATGCTTTCGCCTTGCTCGCGTTCTTTCAGTAACTGCCAGATTTCTTCTGAAACAAATGGCATAAACGGATGCAGGAAGCGCAATACTTCATCGAAAATATCAATCAATTCCTGATAAGTTTTCCCGTCGATAGGTTGCTGGTAGGCCGGTTTCACCATTTCGAGCAACCATCCGGAGAATTCGTCACGAACCGTGGTATAAACGTTCATCAAGGCATCCGAAATACGGAATTTGTCGAAATGATCGTCGGTTTGTTCCACAATCTGGCTGAATTTCTCATGGAACCAACTGATGGCCAGTTTCGAATGTTCCGGTTGTGGAATTTTGTTGTCCACTTCCCAACCATTTACCAGTCGGAACGAGTTCCAGATTTTAGTCACAAAACCAGCTCCCTGTTGCGGCAAACTTTCGTCGAACAGCAAATCGCCTCCGGCAGGTGAACACAATAACATTCCAACGCGAACGCCATCGGCGCCATAAGTGGCAATCAAATCGAGCGGATCGGGCGAATTTCCCAGCGATTTCGACATTTTGCGACGCTGTTTATCGCGTACCATTCCGGTAAAATACACGTTTTTGAACGGGAATTGCTGACGGTATTCGTACCCAGTAATAATCATACGAGCCACCCAGAAGAAAATAATATCCGGAGCAGTTACCAAATCATTGGTCGGATAATAATAATTGACTTCCTTATTGTCGGGATTAACGATTCCATCAAAAACCGAGATTGGCCACAACCAGCTGGAGAACCAGGTGTCGAGCACATCTTCGTCCTGATGCAGATCGCCTATTTTCAAGTTGGCATTGCCAGTTTTTGCCTGAGCCAAAGCCAGCGCTTTTTCGTCGGAATCGGCAACTACAAAACTACCATCGGCCAGATAATAAACGGGGATACGGTGGCCCCACCACAACTGGCGGCTGATGCACCAATCCTTGATGTTTTCCATCCAGTGACGATAGGTGTTTTTGAATTTAGGTGGATAGAACTCAATCGTATCGTTCATCACGTTTTCGAGTGCCGGTTTCACCAAATCATCCATTTTCAGAAACCACTGTGCCGATAATTTGGGCTCAATCGGAACGTGTGTGCGTTCTGAGTAACCTACCTTATTGTTATAATCTTCCACTTTGGCCACATTTCCGGCAGCTTCCAGATCGAGCATAATTTTTTCGCGAACAGCAAAACGATCTTCGCCAACGAACATTCCGGCTTTTTCGCTCAAAGTGCCATCGTCGTTAAAGATGTCGATACTTGGCAAATTGAACCGCAGTCCTATTCCGTAGTCATTTACATCGTGAGCCGGCGTAATTTTCAGGCAACCGGTACCGAATTCCATATCCACATATTCATCTTCTATAATCGGGATGGAACGATTAATCAGCGGAACCAGTACCCGTTTGCCTTTCAGATGGTGAAACCGTGCGTCATTGGGGTTTACGCAAACCGCGGTGTCTCCTAAAATGGTTTCAGGACGGGTAGTTGCTATCGTAACAAAATCAGACTGACTTCCTTCGATTTTATATTTCAGGTAATACAATTTCGACTGCATTTCGCGGTAAATCACTTCTTCATCAGACAAAGCAGTTTTGGCGGCAGGGTCCCAGTTCACCATGCGGACACCGCGATAAATCAGGCCTTTGTCGTACAAATCGACAAAAGTTTTAATTACCGATTCGCTGCGGACTTCGTCCATCGTGAAGGCAGTGCGGTCCCAGTCGCACGAAGCACCCAGTTTTTTCAGCTGTTCCAGAATAATTCCACCATGTTTGTGGGTCCATTCCCAGGCATGTTTCAGAAATTCGTCACGGCTGATGTCGAACTTCGAGATTCCTTCGTTCTTCAGTTTTCCAACTACTTTAGCTTCGGTAGCAATCGAGGCATGGTCGGTTCCGGGAACCCAGCAAGCGTTTTTGCCCAACATGCGGGCGCGGCGGGTCAGAATATCCTGAATAGTATTATTGAGCATGTGTCCCATGTGAAGTACGCCGGTGACGTTCGGTGGAGGAATGACAATGGTATACGGTTCTCGTTCGTCAGGTTCGGAATGGAAAAATTTGTTCTCCATCCAGTATTTGTACCATTTGTCTTCAACTTCGGCGGGATTGTACTTACTTGGGATTTCCATTTTTTTGTATTTTATTGAGTATTTTCTGATTATCTCTTTAAACGAAGGTGCAAAAATAGAAAAATTACTTCGTTGACAGAATAAATTGAATTGAGTAATTAAAAAACAAACATCGGGATAGAACCCAGGCACAACAAACGGAAACAAAACACTCATTAACAAGGCAATCTTTTTATTGCTCAATGTTTCTAACCTGCAATTTGTAAGTTTGTCTTTGGATTATCCACAGAGATTTAAAATGTAAGCTTGTGTTTGCACAGGAACTTTGTTCCTGGGTATTTTTTTATGCCCAGTTCATTTATTCCGAGCTAAAATTAATAACGGTTTTGTACATTTGAAAACCTTTAATCTGAACCAAATCTAAACCTACTTTATGAGACAGAGCATCCTTGTCTTGTTCATGTTTTTGAACTTGCTTTCGTATTCATCCACAAAAAAAAATCCAACAGTACGGCAACGAAAGACTGATGTTCTCGAAAATAAAAAAAACACGGATTTCATCCTTCATGTAAAAAAGGCTAACGAACCAATAACAATTGATGGTTTGATCAGTGAGCCCGACTGGAAAGTTGCCGAAAAAGCCAAGGATTTCCATCTCGTTCTTCCTGTTGATTCGGGATTGGCAAAATCTCCCTCTGAAGTGGTGATGACTTATGATGACAAAGCGTTTTATTTAGGCGTAACGTTCTTCGATACGATTCCAGGAAAGCGCATTACAGAGTCATTCAGGCCCGATTTTGTATTTGGCAACAACGATAATTTTCTGGTTTTTTTCGATACTTTTTTAGATCAGACCAATGGCTTTTCGTTTGGAGCATCAGTTTCTGGAGCTAAATGGGATGGGACACAATCGAATGGGGCGCAGGTAAACCTGAATTGGGATTGTAAATGGGATTCAAAAACAAAACAATATCCCGATCGGTGGGTAACTGAGATGCGAATTCCCTTCCGGTCGGTACGGTTTAAATCGGATGCCGATCGTTGGTATGTAAACTTCAGCCGCCTCGATCTGAAGACCAATGAAAAATCGGCATGGGCGCCGGTTCCGCGTCAGTTTGCCACGGCAAGTTTAGCCTACACCGGCGTATTGCAATGGGATAGGCCGCTCCCCAAATCAAAAATGATGTTTTCAATCATTCCATATGTTTTTGGTGGTGCGGCTAAAGACTTTGAAGCCGGGACACATACCACTTACCGGAAAGATTTTGGTTTTGATGCCAAGCTTGGGTTAAGTACTTCCATGAACCTGGATATGACTTACAACCCCGATTTTTCGCAGGCCGAAGTCGATCAGCAGGTGACCAATCTCGATCGTTTTGAATTGTTATTTCCTGAAAAGCGTCAGTTTTTTCTCGAGAACAACGATTTATTTTCAAGCTACGGATTAGCTACAGTTACGCCTTTTTTCTCCCGGAGGATTGGTTTGGATGCCCCGGTTTTGGGTGGAACGCGGTTAAGCGGTAAACTCGGAGACAATTGGCGTTTGGGTTTTTTAGATATGCAAACCGAAAAAACAGATGATCAGTTGTCTCGAAATTTCATGGTTGCAGCACTTCAGCGCAAAATGTTTTCGCGTTCAAATATTGGTTTGATACTTGTAAATAAGGAGTACATGGACGAACCATTGAAACAAAATTTTAATCGTGTAGCCGGTATCGATTACAATTTGGCAAGCAGCAATAATGCGTGGAGTGGAAAATTGTTTTACCACCGTTCGTTCAGTCCTGAAAATCCCGGGAAGCAATATGCTCAGGGGGCATACCTGATTTATAATACAAGGCGGATTCATGCCGCAATGGGACAGGCAAGCGTTGGCGAGAATTATGTTGCTGAGGCGGGTTATGTTCGTCGGAATGGTTATAACATGCTCAATCCTGAATTCAGTTTTTTGTGGGTCCCCAATAAAAAGGTGGTTAGTCACGGAATTGTATCAACGGCCAATTACTATTTCAATTCAGGCTATAATCAGATGGATCATGAAATTTCGGTGATGTATAAATTTGAATTCAGCAATCGTGCTACCGTTGATGCCGGAGTTAAAGATTATTACGTTCTTCTTAGCCAGGATTTTGATCCAACTCATATGAATTCTGCTGTTTTGGCGAAGGGGACGGATTATTCTTATCAAGTTGGATTTATTGACTATGTTTCAGACACTCGGTCGCTGTTTAATTATGCGGTAACACTTAATCAAGGAAGTTTTTACAATGGAAATATTGCATCCGTTTCAGGTCACGCCACCTACCGTTATCAACCTTACATGAACCTTACCATGAATCTCTCATATACCGACATCAATCTTCCGGGAACTTTCAAGCGTTCAAGGTTTTGGTTGCTGGGTCCAAAATTGGATCTGACGCTGAGCGAAAAGGTTTTCTTTTCATCGTTCGTTCAGTACAATGAGCAAATTGACAATATGAATATAAACCTGAGGTTTCAGTGGCGGTACAAACCGGTTTCCGATCTGTTTGTTGTTTATACCGATAACTATTATACCGGAAACTGGCAATCGCGAAATCGGGCATTGGTGCTGAAACTGAGTTACTGGTTCAATTAGAAATTTTCAAATACGCCCAGTCCAAACAGCGCAAAGTCGTATTTGACGGGGTCTTTCGGATCAAATTCTCGAAGTTTGGCCGTGATTTCCTCAACAGCACGCCAGTCGTTTTGAGTGCGGGTGAGCAATCCGAGTTTGCGGGCAACATTGCCGGTATGAACATCCAATGGAAGCATGAGCGCTGATGCCGGAATCTGTTTCCAAAGTCCAAAATCGACACCTGTTTTGTCGTTGCGGACAAGCCACCGTAGATACATATTCAATCGCTTTGCCGCTGCGCCTTTTTCGACATCCGAAACATGCTTTTCGGTTCGGTGTTCGTGATCCAGCTCAAAAAACACTTTTCTGAAATGCACCAACGAACTGAAAATCGTGTCCCCGTTCCTGAATCCGGCTGTAAATACCTGTTCCAATCCTCCGTGGTTTTGGTAAATATTTTTCAGCGATTTTAGGAAATAAAGGCAGTCGGTTCCGTTAAATGTGCGGTGTTTAAAATCCAGGAAAATATCCCATTCATCTTCCGGCGTATTCGTCAGAAAATTAATGGGATCGTTGTTCATGAGTGTAATCAGTTTCAGTGCATTCCGGATAATGGTTGGCCGTTGTCCCCAGGCCAGAGTAGCAGCAAGGAATCCGGCAATTTCGATGTTTTCTTTGGTGGTGAAAAGCCCAGGAACCTGAATCGGGTCAGTTTCAATAAACGTAAGATGATTGAATGACTGTGCTTTTTGATCTAAAAACGATTGGATATTTTCAGGAGAATCAATCATCTGTTTGAATTAGACTTTTTTTGAACATTGAATATTGTGAATGGAAACTTTCCTCTTTCCCTTTATTCAATGCGTCCATCTTTCATGCGGATAATCGCATCGCTCTGGGCCGCAAAACTCTCGTCGTGGGTAACAATTACCAGTGTTTGCTTAAACTTATCGCGCAGAGTAAAAAAGAGTTCGTGAAGATCTTCCCTGTTTTTAGTATCCAGGTTTCCTGAAGGTTCGTCGGCCAAAATCACCGAAGGATTGTTGATTAGTGCTCTTGCTACAGCCACACGTTGCCGTTCTCCTCCTGAAAGTTCACCAGGTTTGTGGTTCAGCCGGTGCGATAACCCCAGGAATTCGAGGTATTCACGGGCCTTCTGCTCGGCTTCCTTTTTCGAAGTTTTGGCAATATATGCAGGAATACAAACATTCTCAAGTGCCGAAAATTCAGGAAGCAAATAGTGAAACTGGAAAACAAAGCCAATTTGCCGGTTTCTGAAATCGGCCAGTTGCCGTTCGGTCATAACCGAAATATTTTGTCCGTTGATAAATACATTTCCGGAAGCGGGCTGGCTCAAGGTGCCGATAATCTGAAGCAGGGTAGTTTTCCCGGCGCCACTGGGGCCAACAATCGAATAGAGTTTTCCTGCCGGAACTTTCAGGTCGATTCCCTTCAGTACCTGAAGATCACCAAATGACTTCGTTATTTTTTCGACTCTGATCAACCGTTGAGTTATTTAGAATGATAGTTTAAAGCGGTGGAATATTGCGCAAAAGCAGGTTTGTTAAAAAAAATAGGAATGCTTTTGTTTCAGTTATATCTGGGCGCCATTATCAATGGTATTAGCCATCTTTTCGGCTTCTTTGGTAACATCATTTTTTACTCCCGATATTTCTTTTTCGATGTCGTCGGTGTGGTTCTTAATCCCTTCCTGAACGCTGTTTGTGGTTTCCTTTATTCCGTCCTGAATATCGCTGGTGTGCTTTCTGATCCCTTCCTGAATATCGCTTTTGATGTTCTGGACAGTTGATCTGATGTCATTAATATCATCGCCAATTCCACCGCCACTTTCATTGATCTCGCGTTTTATTTCGTTGGTTGCTTTCTGGAATTCCCTCATTGCTTTGCCCAGAGTCTTGGCAATGTCCGGAATTGCTTTCGCTCCAAAAAGTAACAGAAAAACAAAAATAATTAGTACAATCTCACCGCCGCCCATAACTTGTTGAAATTAGATAGTTGGTTATTTTTTTAAACTCAGCAAATATACAAACTTGTTGAGAACTCCGCTCGTGGATCATGAAAAAGTACAAGGCGGCAAAACGACAATATTTCACATGAAATGGCCATGTGTGCCAAAGCCCGCATCAACCGAAAATGTATAAATGGCTATTCCGGAGGTTGAAGTATTACATCTCAGCGAAACACAGATAATCAGAAGTAAATAGTACAAAAAAGAAGCAGGGACTCCATCTGTCGGTTGACCGATGAAGCCCCTGCTTCAGGATTATAAATTAAGCTATTTGCTTATCTTTCTTGAATTTTTTTGATTGAGTGATGGTATCGAAAACAATTGGTGCAGCATTAAATACTGAAGAGTATGTTCCAACGCCAATACCGATCAAAAGTGCAAATGTAAATCCTTTGATGGAAGTACCACCATAGATGAAAATAGCAACCAATACGATCAACACGGTTAACGAAGTACTGAATGTACGACGAAGAGTGGAGTTCATGGCGTGATCCATGGTTTCATGTAACGGACGTTTGGGGTACAAATGACGGTATTCACGGATACGGTCATAGATAATTACCGTATCGTTAATTGAATATCCAATCACCGTCAGTACCGCCGCAATAAACGATTGGTCGATTTCCAGTGAGAATGGAAGGAATCCATATAACAATGAAAATGCTCCCATGGTAATAATGGCATCGTGAGCCAGCGAAACAACGCCGCCCAAACCATATTGCCAACTGTCGAAACGAACAAGAATATAAAGGAAAATTAATACCAGCGAGAATAATACCGCCATGATGGCATCCTTAGTCAGTTTATCTGAAATGGTTGGTCCAACTTTTTGTGTACTTTGTAAGTTTATTTTACTGAACGTGTCGGCAGAAACATCTCCAATATAGTTGGCTTTTTTAAGTCCCTGGTATAACAGTTCTTCAACTTTGTTATCAACTTCAGCACTATTTTCTTCAATCTTGTATCCAGTGGTAATGCGTACTTGGTTAGCATTCCCATAGGTTTTTACGTCAGGCGTTGAATTGAAAATAGGAGTTAAGGCATTCTTAATATCGTCTACTTTAACATCTTTATCGAAACGAACTACATAAGTACGACCTCCTTTGAAATCGATACCTTTATCAAATCCACGCACAACAAAAGAAATCAATGAAGCACCAATCATGATACATGAAAGCGTATAGAAAATTTTCCTTTTTTCGATGAATGGAATTTTCACGAAACGCAACCAGTTCTTGGTGTTTTTAGTGGTGAAGGTAATTTCCCTGTTTTTACTTAACTGACGTTCGAAGATTAAACGTGTGATAAAGATTGAGGTAAACAGCGAAGTCATGATACCGATAATCAATGTAGTAGCAAAACCCCGGATTGGACCTGAACCAAAGATGTAAAGTACGATACCAGTTAATAAGGTAGTTACCTGTCCATCGATGATGGCCGAATAGGCTGCATTAAATCCATCGAAAACAGCAAGCCGAACTGATTTTCCCGCCAAGACTTCTTCCTCGATACGTTCATATATCAATACGTTGGCATCAACCGCCATACCCATGGTCAGCACGATACCGGCGATACCAGGTAATGTTAAAACAGCCCCGATTGAAGCAAGGATTCCGATCAGGAAGAAAACGTTCACAATCAAAGCGACGTTGGCCGCTCCACCAGCTTTCCGGCTATAGAAGAACAACATATAACCGAGTACCAGCAGGAATGCGATACCAAACGACCAGAAACCGCTGGTGATTGCTTCTTGTCCCAATGAAGGTCCAACAACATCTTCAGCAATAATTACTGCCGGTGCCGGCATTTTCCCTGATTTCAGGATGTTTGCTAAATCCTTTGCTTCTTCAACACTTTCTAAACCAGTGATGGAAGAACGACCACCGGTGATTTCTCCGTTTACATTCGGGTATGAACGTACATAACCGTCGAGTACAATAGCAATCGATTTACCAACATTGTCTTTGGTTAAACGGGCCCAAACTTTGGCTCCGGTGCTGTTCATGGTCATGCTTACTTCGGGACGGCTTCCCATATCGGCATAATCCTGACGGGCATCGGTAATTACATCACCTTCGAGTGGTGCTCGGCCGTCGCGGCCTGTTACTTTAATGGCTACTAAACGGAAGAATTTTTCTTCTTTATCAATAGCTTTGGCAGTCCATTTGAAGGTCAGGTTACGTGGCATTAAAGCTTTCACCTGATCCATTTTCAGGTAGGCGTTTACGGTAGCCGTATCTTTCCATTGAGCAGTTCCTACAGCAGCGCCAGGATATAACTGTCCTTGTTGGGTAACACTTGGCGTTAAAATAGAGAATAATGGATATTGTTTTTTTGCATCCGCATTTTTGTCAACGGAAGCTGAATCGGTTTTAGCTTTTTTGTCCAGTTCTTTCAGCAGGCTGTTTGTTTCTTTTGTTGCTGCACCCTTTGTGGTGTCGGCCGGAGCTGCTGAAGGTTGAGATTTGACCGACTGGATTTCGGCAATTCTTTGATTGGCCTGTGCCAAATAGGGATAAATTTCGCTATTGTCATAAGTTTCCCAAAATTCGAGGTTGGCAGTCCCCTGCAAGAGTTTGCGTACGCGTTTTGGATCGTCAACTCCAGGCAATTCAACCAGGATACGCCCTGCTGTCTGCAATTGCTGAATATTTGGCTGAGCAACACCGAAACGGTCGATACGGGTACGGATGATGTTGAAAGAGTTGTCGATAGCAACTTTAGTTTCTTTCTTTAAAACCTCCAATACTTCAGCATTGGTCGAGTTGTATTTGACTTTGTCTTTTAAATCAAGTGTGTTAAAGATAGAAGCCAGTTTGCCGTTCGGTGATATTTGCTCAAACGATTTTCCGAACAGGGTTACAAAATCTTCCTGGCTACTTTTCTGCTTTTCTTTAGCCATCCTGAGGGCGGCTGTAAACGTTGAATCTTTGCTGAAATTTGACAGTGATTTGACCAGGTCAACCACCGAAACTTCAAGAGTAACGTTCATACCACCTTGTAGGTCAAGTCCGAGCCCAAGCTCCAGCGCTTTTACTTCTTTAAAAGTGTATTTCCGGATTCCAAGCAAATTGTAAACTACCTCGCTTGACATCGAATCAAGATAGACTTGCTCTTTTTGTTTGTCGCCTTTTGCAAATGTCTTGGCCGCTTTCTCAACCTGGTTTGCCTTGTAGGTAAACATCAGCTGATACACACAAATCAAACCAACGAGTATTGCAAAAAGTCTAATTGCACCTTTGTTTTGCATTTGTTGAATTTAAAGTTGTTATTACTATTTATTTAGATTGAATTATTTTTTTTTCTGGGTGATTACTCCTTCACCGACAAGTACATCAAAAGGCTAAAACAGCACAGATGTACCTCGACATGACTGACAAGTCAAAAAAACTAAGAAAGCGGAGGAGTATCGTCGGGAATGGCATACAGAACCCGGTTAAATGGAAGGGAATGAAATGAACATACTGATGGAACAAAACAATGTACTGTTTCTGCTTTCATCAATTGAAATGTTCTTAAATTATAGTATTTAATCAAATATTTATCCTGAGAAAAGGAAAGGCGAAAGCGAACTGAAAGATCATTGCCCAAGGTCTTTAAATTGTAGGTTGGCAACTGGTTACAGAAAAACACCTTGTTGCTCTCAGCTTCGTTTGATGCTGGCTGCTTCCGAATGTTATCCGAAAGTTTTTGGTTGGCAACATGATACAAATCGAAAATAGCAGCACCGCTAACCAGCACAAACAGCAGGCATAGGCGCATGATGGAATGTTTCGATATGTACTTTTTTAGGTTCATGAATAGATTTTTCAGCCGCCAAATATATTTATTTTTTCTGAATATAATAGTCTCTATTTTCTGCTATCGGACAGACTACTGGGTTTGAAATTGGATGATCTTGCCAGCATAATCGATTTTGCATCGGTATTGCATCAAAACATCGCCACCTAACAGACCAGCAATGCGGTACGAAGTGTATTTCCCGTAAATATCGTTAACATGGTTGAGGTCAATCAAGGCAACTTTTTGTCCAGTAATTTTCAGGTTGCCAAAACGCAGATAGGTCAGTTTTCCGACCGAGGTTTCCATCATGCCCTGATTAATGCCAGCACTTTGGTAATCTTCCAAATCATCAGAATCAATAAGTTCGTAATACGAATTTAAATTTTTATCGAGTACCGTTTTGGACGCACCCGTGTCAATAATCCAGCACGAAGGAGTTCCGTCTTCAAAATTACCTTCAATAAGGATGTGGTAGTTTTCACGTTCAAGTTCAATGATTTGCAAGGGTATTTCGTTCATGGGTCAATAAAATTCCAGGTTTTGACGGAGTCTGAACTTGTTGTCGAAGCCAGTCTAATCATCTTTTTTTAGCAAACGGAATCACAAAAAAGCCCCGACACAAAAATGTCGGGGCTTCAAATATAGATTTTATTGTTTGTTTTATCCTGAAAAATTAGAGAATATTCATGCCGTCAACAACATCCATGATATCTTTAACCGCTTTAGCTGATTCGTTCAGTAATGCTTG
>Ga0183100_1001360_pt1 | contig 12588 bp, 12 predicted proteins | sample Biomet2_FD_127789 | JGI IMG/M metagenome (GOLD analysis project Ga0183100, IMG submission 127789) | Microbial communities from bioreactor (seeded with anoxic lake sediment) at LBNL, California, USA - Biofuel metagenome 2 | ecosystem: Engineered > Bioreactor > Anaerobic > Unclassified ...
CGCGGCCGGCATCATGGTCGGCCTGTACTACGGCTCCGTGCGCTACGACATGGGCTTCGTCCCCGGCGTGAAGGCCTTCTCCGCCGCTGTGCTCGGCGGCATCGGCAACATCACGGGCGCCATGCTGGGCGGGCTCATCATCGGCATGATCGAAGTCTTTGCCGCGGGTTATATTTCCAGCGAATACAAAGACGTGTTCGCCTTCATCATCCTCATCGCCGTTTTGTATTTCATGCCCACCGGAATCATGGGAGAAAACGTTGACGATACGCGTGTCTAAGCTTTGGCTCGGCTACGCCGTTGCCATGGCGTGGTTTTTCGTGCTGCTTTGGCCCTTGCTCGGCATCAAACCCGAGGGGCTGGAATTCGCATCGAGCTTCGCCGTCTGGATCAAGGTGGCCGCGGCTTCGGCCATTCTGCTGACCCTGTATCAACTCAAGAAAATCGGAGTGTTCGGTTTTGTGGAGCGGCCGGCCCAGGCCGTGGCCAAAACCGTCGGCGCCCTGGCCGCGCGCGTGCCCACATGGCTGGCGCTGGCTCTTGTGGCTGCGGTTGCGGTGGCCTTTCCGTTCTTTACGGAACGCTACGCCCACGACGTAGCCATAAGCGTGCTAGTGTACATCATCCTCGGCCTGGGGCTCAACGTGGTGGTGGGGCTGGCCGGTCTGCTCGACCTCGGCTACATCGCCTTCTTCGGCGTGGGCGCGTACACCTATGCGCTGTTTTCCGTGCACTACGGACTGTCCTTCTGGCTGTGCCTGCCCGTTTCGGGCTGTTTTGCCGCCATTGCGGGCTGCATCATCGGCTATCCCACCCTGCGCATGCGCGGCGACTATCTGGCCATCGTCACCCTCGGTTTTGGCGAAATAGTGCGCATCGTCATCAATAACTGGATGAGTCTGACTAACGGCCCCAACGGCATTCTGGGCATCAAGGCCCCGGGAATCTACTGGTGGAACGGCAAAGGGTTCGAGCACATGCTGCTCAACAGCCTGGAGCAGCTCTACTACATCATTTTGGCGCTGGCGGTGTTCACCATCGTTGCCGTGTACCGCCTCAACCATTCCCGCATCGGCCGCGCCTTCGAGGCCGTGCGCGAGGACCAGACAGCAGCCGAGCTCATGGGCGTGAACACCCTGCGCATCAAGCTGCTGGCCTATGCGCTTGGCGCGGTGTTCGGCGGGCTCGCCGGCACGTTCTTCGCCGCGCGCATGAAGTTCGTCAGCCCGGAATCGTTCACCTTCATTGAGTCGGCCATGGTGCTTTCCATGGTGGTGCTGGGCGGCATGGGCTCCATTCCCGGCGTCATCCTGGGCGCGGTCACGCTCATCGCCCTGCCGGAGATGTTCCGCGGCTTTGAACTGTACCGCATGTTCGTGTTCGGCGGCGTCATGGCCGTCATGATGATTTTCCGTCCCAAGGGGCTGTGGCCCGCCAAACGCCTGGGCGCGCGCAGCGAGGAAAGAGAGTAGCCATGACCACCCAGCCCGCCACCCAGCCAATTCTCGAACTGAAGAACATCACCAGCGCGTACGGCCGCATCAAGGCCATCCGCGAGGTTTCCCTCAAGGTGTACCCCGGCGAGATCGTCAGCATCATCGGCGCCAACGGCGCAGGGAAAAGCACCACGCTCATGAGCATTTGCGGCGTGATCAAGCCCGAGGAGGGCGAGGTCTGGTACGACGGGGCGCGCATCGACGGCCTTGCCGCCGACTTGCTGCCCGAGCGCGGCCTGTGCCAGGTGCCAGAGGGGCGCCGCATATTCCCGCGCCTGACGGTGGAGGAGAATCTCGACATGGGCGCGTTTTTCCGCAAAGACGCCACAGCCATAGAGCACGACAAGAACCGCGTGTTCCAGTTGTTCCCCATCCTGCTGGAGCGTCGTAAACAGCACGGCGGCACACTTTCCGGCGGAGAGCAGCAGATGCTCGCCATGGGCCGCGCGCTGATGAGCCGCCCGCGCCTGCTGCTGCTCGACGAGCCCAGCCTCGGCCTAGCCCCGCTCATTGTGCAGCAAATCTTCCGCATCATCCGCGAGATCAACGAGTCCGACGGCGTGACCGTGGTGCTGGTGGAGCAGAACGCCAACCTGGCGCTCAAGAGCTCCAGCCGGGGCTACGTGCTGGAAACCGGCAGCGTGGTCATGGAGGACAGCGCCGAGGCGCTGCTCGCCAACCCCGCCATCCGCAAGGCCTACCTCGGCGAATAGCAAGATTTCCACAGTTTTGTTCAAATGACGATAGCCCTTGGCGCTAACGACGCGCCAAGGGCTTTATTTCGCGCCATTGTCACCTTGACCCCGGCCCGCCCCTCGCCTAGCGTGCGCCCATGAGACTGCGCACAAACGGTTTGGAACTCCTTGGCCCGCTTGATCCGGCCGATTCCGGCACCACGCCGAAGATACTTCTGCCCCTGCTGCTGGCCGGGGTGCAGGCAGGCTTCCCCTCCCCCGCCGACGACTTCATCGACAAGCGCCTGGACCTGAACGAGCACTTGGTTCCACACCCGGCAGCGACGTTTTTTGTGCGCGCCGTGGGCGACTCCATGCTCGGCGCGGGCATCCACGACGGCGACCTGCTCGTGGTGGACCGCGCGGTGGAAGCCTGCGCCGGGCGGGTGGTCATTGCGGCCATCGGCGGCGAACTGACGGTGAAACGTCTGGAGCGCAAGGGCGACCGCATGCTGCTTGCCCCAGCCAACCCGGACTATCCGAGCTTTGACGTTTCCGAGCGTGAGGATTTCGAGATCTGGGGCGTCGTCACCCACGTCATCCACAAGGTGTAGCGAGGGTTCGCCGTGCCGCTTTACGCCTTGGTCGACTGCAACAACTTTTACGCCTCCTGCGAGCGGCTCTTTCGGCCGGAGCTCAAGACGCGGCCGGTGGTCGTGCTTTCCAACAACGACGGCTGCGTCATCTCGCGCTCGGCGGAGGCCAAGGCGCTGGGCATCCCCATGGGCGCGCCCGCCTACCAATGGGAGCACGTGTTCCGCAAACAGGGCATTGCCGTGTTCTCCAGCAATTACGCGCTGTATGGCGACCTTTCCAACCGCGTGATGAGCGTCTTGGCGGACATGGCCCCGCGCGTGGAGCAGTACTCCATCGACGAGGCCTTCCTCGACATCTCAGGCATCGCCGAGCCGCTCGCCCTGTGCCGCGCCATTCGCGAGCGGGTGGGCAGGCACACGGGCATTCCCGTGTCCGTGGGCATTGCGCGCACCAAGACGCTGGCCAAACTGGCAGCGCGCCGGGCCAAGAAGGACGCGTCCCTCGGCGGCGTGTTCGACTGGACGGCCGCGCCGGATCCAGAGGCCCTGTTGCGCGAAACCGAGGCGGGCGACGTGTGGGGGCTTGGGAGGCAGTGCGCCAAGCGCCTTGCCTCCCGCGGGGTGCGCACCGCGCTGGATTTCGTCCGCCTGCCCGCCGACTGGGTGCGCAAGGAGCTGACCATCGTTGGCCTGCAAACGCAGTTGGAGCTCAAAGGCGTCTCCTGCCTTTCCATGACCGAGGCCCCGGCCGCGCGGCGTTCCGTGCTCTGCTCGCGGTCCTTCGGGCAGCTCATAGAGGAACGCGAACACCTGCGCGAAGCCGTGTGCGCCTTTGCCGCGCGCGCGGCGGAGAAGCTGCGCGCCGGGGGACTGGAGGCGCAAGCCGTGCAGACCTTCGTGCTCACCCCGCGCCACCGCGAAAACCTGCCCCAGCATCAGGGGCAGGCAACCACGACCCTGCCCGGGCCGACGAACTTCACGCCGGATATTGTGGCCGCGGCCCTGCGCGGGCTGGACGAAGCCTTCCGACCCGGATTCTCCTACCAAAAAGCCGGGGTGGTTCTCCTGGGGCTGGAGTCCGCCGTGGTCCGGCAGGCCTCACTGCTCGACCTGCCGCCCGAGGAGCGCGAGCGCAGGCGCGCGCTCATGCGCGTGGTGGATGGCGTGAACCGCCGCCACGGCCGGGGCATGCTGCGCCTGGCCATAAGCAGCGCGCCGGACCGCCCCTGGCACATGCGCCAGCACCGGCGCTCCCCGCGCTACACCACAAGCTGGGACGAACTGCCACGCATCGGGCGGAAGGTGCAAGAGGCGCGCGCCGCAGCCGCCGGAACTGGCCCCGGCAATGCGCGGCGACCTTTTTGAGGCGGGAAGCGCAACGGAATCATCGCCTTCCCCACGCAGGCGAAAAAGACGGGGACAGCGGGTCTGCGCCGCAACGGTCAACTACACAAAATAGTGCGCCACCAGGGCCCACAGCATACGCGTGGCCACAACGACAAGCAGGCAGGCGAAGATCTTCTTGAGCTTCGAAATGGGCATGTTGTGGGCCATTTTCGCTCCCAGCGGCGCGGTGAGGATGCTGGCGGCCACCACGCCGAAAAAAGCGGGCAGATAGATGAAGCCGAGGTACCCGCCGGATATGCCAGGCAGGTTGGTCTGCAAGCCGGTGTAGATGTAGCCCACCGTGCTGGCCAGCGCGATGGGCAGCCCCACGGCCGCGCTGGTGCCGATGCAGCCGAGCATGCCCACGTTGCACCAGGTCAAAAACGGCACGGTCATGGTGCCGCCGCCTATGCCCACAAGGCTGGACACGCAGCCGATGACCCCGCCCGCGCCAAGCATGCCGAGGGGGCCGGGCACCTCGCGCGTGGCCTTGGGCTTGATGTTGAGCAGCATCTGCGTGGCCACGTAGTAGAGAAAGGCCACGAAGAAGGCGCTCAAAAAGCGGCTGGAAAGCAGCGAGGCCACCTTGGAGCCCAGAAAGCTGCCGATGAGTATGCCTGGGGTGATGGCCTTGAACACCGGCCACAAAAGCGAGCCGCGTTTGTGGTGCGCGCGCATGGAGGATATGGACGTGAAAATGATGGTGGCCAGCGACGTGCCCAGCGCCAGATGCTGGATGTAGTCGGCGGGCTGGCCCTGCGCGGTGAAGGCGATGTTCAGGATGGGCACGATGACGAGCCCCCCGCCGATGCCCAGCAGGCCGGCGAGAATTCCGGCGACGGCGCCGGTGCCGAGGTACAGAAGCCAGGCGGTGAGCATGCGGGAACCTCCGGGTTTGGCTCATATCCGCCTGTTGGACTAGCGTCGGCGGACATGGGCGCGGGTTTGAACGCCCTTGTGTACGTTCGCCGCAAGCTGATGTAAAGATGTGGCGAACCCCACGTGCGCGGGCGCAGTGCGCTCCGCGCATTGCCTCCCTGGCGCGGAACTGCTAGAAGGCGCAACATGTGCGGCATTGCAGGCATTCTCGACCCCACCGGGACCAGGTCCCTGGATGAGCTGGCGTCCACCGCCGGGCGCATGGCCGACGCCCAGGCCCACCGCGGCCCGGACGGACGCGGCGTCTACGCCGACCCGGACGGCGGCCTGGCCCTTGGGCACCGGCGGCTGGCGGTGCTCGACCTCTCCGCTGCGGGCGCGCAGCCCATGCCCAGCGCCGACGGCCGCTTCGTGCTGTGCTTCAACGGCGAAATTTACAACCACGCGGACCTGCGCACGCAGATAGACGCCGCCCGCGCCTACTCCGGCCGCCCGGCCCTGGCTTGGCGCGGCCACTCGGACACGGAGACCCTGGTGGAGGCCCTGGCCTTATGGGGTCCGCAGGAAGGTTTGACGCGCTGTGTGGGCATGTTCGCCCTGGCCCTGTGGGACCGCCGCGAACGCGCCCTCACCCTTGCGCGCGACCGCATGGGCGAAAAGCCGCTGTACTACGCCGTGCGCCGGGGGCGGCTCCTGTTCGCCTCGGAGCTGCCGGGGCTTTCGGCCGCGCTGGATTTTTCGCCCGGGGTGGACAAGAACGTGCTGGCGCTTTATCTGCGCCTTTCCTGCGTGCCCGCGCCGCACTGCATCCTCTCCGGCGTGCGCAAAATGCCGCCGGGCAAACTACTCACCTTGCGCGCGGCCGATCTGGCCTCTCTGCCGGAGCCCACACCTTACTGGTCGCTCAAAGCCGTGGCCGAAACAGGCCTGGCCGTGCCCTTCGGCGGCACGGACGAAGAAGCCCTGGACGCCCTGTTGGAGCACTTGCGCCGCAGCGTGCGCGGGCAGATGCTGGCCGACGTGCCTGTGGGCGCGCTGCTCTCCGGCGGCATCGACTCCTCACTGGTGGCGGCGCTGATGGCCGAGGCGGCGGGCGGAGCCGGACAGGCGCAAAGGGTGCGCACCTTCACCATCGGCTACGAGGACGCGGCCTACGACGAATCGGCCCAGGCGGCCGTGGTGGCCAAATACCTCGGCACGGAGCACACCGCCCTCACCTTCCGCGCGGCCGAGGCCCTGGAGCTGGCCCCCAGGCTGGCGCAAGCAGCGGGCGAACCCTTCGCCGACGCTTCCTTCCTGCCCATGCTGCTGGTGGCGCGGCTCACGCGCGGGCAGGTCAAGGTCTGCCTCACGGGCGATGGCGGCGACGAACTTTTCGCCGGGTACAACCGGCACGTGCACGGCGCGGCGCTGTGGGCCCAGCTTTCCGGCGTTTCGCAAGGGCTGCGCGGCGCGGCGGCGGGGCTCATCCAAAGCCTGTCGCCCCGCGCCTGGGACCGTGTGCTGCGCATCCTTGGCCCGGTGCTGCCCAAGATCGCGCGGCAGCGCCTGCCGGGCGAGAAGCTGCACAAGCTTGCGGCGGCGCTTTCCGTGCGCGTGGCCCCGGCCTTTTACGCCGCGCTGGTTTCCGCCTGGCCCGACCCCGGCCTGCTGGTGCCCGGCGCGGCCGAGGCCAGCTGGCCCTTGCGCCACAGCGCCACCTGGCCCGCGCCCGCGCTTTGCCCGGAGGGCGGCACGGCCTGGATGCAATACCTCGACACCGCCTGGTACCTGCCGGGAGACATTCTGACCAAGGTGGACCGCGCCTCCATGCGCGTGGGACTCGAATCGCGCGCGCCCTATCTGGACCACCGCGTGGCCGCCTTCGCCTGGAGCCTGCCGCCGAACATGCGCGTGCGCGGCGGCAAGGGCAAATGGGCCCTGCGCATGCTGCTGGACCGCTACGTGCCCCACGAGCTGTGGGACCGGCCCAAGATGGGCTTCGGCGTGCCCATTGGCGACTGGCTGCGCGGACCGCTCAAAGCCTGGGCCGAGGAGCTCATCGAACCCGAGCGCCTTGCCTGCGAGGGCAATTTTGAACCGGCGCCCATCTCCCGCGCCTGGGCCGAGCACCAATCCGGCCGTTTCAACCGCCAGTACCGGCTGTGGCCCGTGCTCATGTTCCAATCCTGGCTGGAAAACTCGGGAATTTCAGGATAGAGGGGAGCCATGCGCATCCTCGTCGTCGCCGGACACGCTCCTTCGCTGGTGAACTTTCGCGCGCCGCTGCTGGCCGCGCTGGTCGCCCGCGGGCACAGCGTAACCGCTCTTGCCCCGCCGGAACCCGGCGGGGGCATGGCCACCCGCGCCGCCCTGCGCGAGCTTGGCGTGGTGGAGCTTCTGCCCTTTCCCCTGGACCGCGGCGGGGTCAACCCCCTGCGCGACGCGGCGACCGTCATGGCCCTGCGCAAGCTATTCCTGGCGCGCAAGCCGGACCTCGTGCTGCCCTACACCATCAAGCCGGTGATCTACGCCTCCCTTGCGGCGCGCTGGGCGGGCGTGCCGCGCGTGGCCTCGCTCGTCACGGGTCTCGGCTACGCCTTCGGCGGGCTGGACGCGGGCCGCTCCGGCGAATTGCCCGGCCAGCCACAAACCATGGCCCGGCGCTGCCTGGCCGACCTTGTGGTGCGGCTGTACGAAAAGGCTCTGGAACGCAACCAGACCGTTATTTTCCAGAACCCGGACGACCGCGCGCTGTTCGAACGCCTTGGCATTCTGGACCACGGCCAGCGCGTGGCGGTGGTCGGCGGCAGCGGCGTCGATCTGGAGCGCTTCGCCCCCGCGCCGCCGGTTCTCGCCCACCCGCAAACCGGCGCGCCGGTGTTCCTCTGCGTGGCGCGGCTGCTGTGGGCCAAGGGCGTGGGCGTGTTTGTCGAGGCCTGCCGCATGCTCAAGCGCAGGCACCCGCACGTGGTGTGCCGACTGCTGGGGCAGCCGGACAACGTGCCCGACGCCGTGCCCGCGGACATGATCCGCCGCTGGCGCGAGGACCGCGTGGTGGAGATCATCGACACTGCGGACGACGTGCGCCCGCATTTGGCGACCGCCAGCGTGTTCGTGCTGCCGAGCTACAGGGAGGGAACGCCGCGAGCCAGCCTGGAGGCCATGGCCATGGCGCGGCCCGTCATCACCACCGATGTGCCCGGCTGCAGGCAAACGGTGGAGGACGGCGTGACCGGCTGCCTGGTGCCGCCCTTTGAGCCCGGCGAGCTTTCCCGCGCCATGGAGCGCTTCGTCCTTGATCCCGAAAGCATTGTCCACATGGGGCATGCCGCCCGCCGCCTGGCCGAGGAGCGGTTCGACGCGCGCCGCGTGACCGAGGACATGCTGGCCGCCCTGCCCCTGCCGGAAAACGCGGCCCAGCCGGCCCGCCACGCAGCCGTGGAGCAGCGGTGACCGCCAAGAGGCTGTTCGACCTGACCCTGGCCCTGCCGGGACTCCTCGCCCTTTTCCCCGTCATGCTCATCATCGCGCTGTGCGTGCGCATGGCCCTCGGCCCCGGCGTGCTCTTCCGGCAGGTGCGCCCCGGATTGCACGGACGGCCCTTCACCATTCTCAAATTCCGCACCATGCGCCAAGGCGAGGGGACGGACGCCGAGCGTCTGACGCCCTTTGGCCGCTTTTTGCGCGCAAGCTCCCTCGACGAACTGCCGGAGCTTTTCAACGTGCTTGCGGGCGACATGAGCCTTGTGGGCCCGCGCCCGCTCTTGATGCAATACCTGCCGCGCTACACGCGCGAGCAGGCCCGCCGCCACGAGGTTCTCCCCGGCATAACGGGCTGGGCGCAAATAAACGGCCGCAACGCCACCACCTGGGAGGAGCGCTTCGCCCTCGACGTATGGTATGTGGACAACCGCAGCCTCGCCCTTGACCTGCGGATACTGGCGCGCACAGTGGCCGCCGTGCTGCGGCGCTCGGGCGTGAACGCGCCAGGAAGCGCCACCATGCCGGAGTTCATGGGCGGCGAGGCGCGCCGGGGAAAAACGCCATGGCAAGGGCGCGATTGAACATCGGCGGCGCTTCTGGTACCCCAGCAACCGAACGGAAAAGACATCCAACAAAGGACCCGCAATGTCAGAGCGTCCCCCTGTCCGCACCAAGGAAAATTTTCTCGTGTTTGGCTCCCCCGCCCTTGAGCAGGAGGATATCGACGAGGTTGTGGCCTGCCTGAAAAGCCGCTGGATAGGCACCGGACCGCGCACCGCGCAATTCGAGCGCGACTTCGCCGCGTACAAGGGCGTGCCGAGCGCCGTGGCCTTGCATTCCTGCACGGCGGCCCTGCACCTGGCCATGGTTGCGCTCAACCTCAAGCCCGGCGACGAAGTCATCACCACCCCGCTGACCTTTTGCGCCACGGTGAACGCCGTGCTGCACGCGGGCGGCACGCCGGTGCTGGCCGATGTGGACCCGGCCACGCTGAACATCGACCCAGCCAAGGTGCGCGAAAAGATAACCCCGCGCACCCGCGCCATCCTGCCCGTGCACTTCGCCGGGCGCCCGTGCGACATGGACGCGCTCACCGCCATCGCCCGCGAGCACAACCTCGCCGTCATTGAGGACTGCGCCCACGCCATCGAGACCCTGTACCACGGCAGGCACGCCGGAACCATCGGCGACTTCGGCTGCTTCAGCTTTTACGTCACCAAAAACATCATCACCGGCGAAGGCGGCATGGTCATCGCCAAAAAACCGGAAGCCCTGGCCCGCATCAAGGTGCTGGGCCTGCACGGCATGAGCGCCGACGCCTGGAAGCGCTTCGGCGACGAGGGCTACAAGCACTACGCCGTGGTCGAGGCCGGGTTCAAATACAACATGATGGATCTGCAGGCGTCGCTGGGCATACGCCAGCTGCCCCGCGTGGACGCCTACCACGCCAAGCGCGAGGCCGTGTGGAGCCGCTACATGGAGGACCTCGCCACCCTGCCGGAGGGCAAACGCCTGGGCCTGCCCTCCCCCGCCGAGCCGGACACGCTGCACGCCCGGCATCTGTTCACCGTGCTGGTTGACGAGGAGCACAGCGGCATCGAGCGTGACGCCTTCCTCACCGCCATGACCAGGCAGGGCATCGGCGTGGGCGTGCATTACCTCTCTTTGCCGGAACACCCCTACTATCAGGAGCGCCTGGGCTGGCGGCCGGAGCAGTACCCCGAAGCCGCGCGCATTGGCCGCAGCATCGTCAGCCTGCCCATTTCCGCGCGGCTGGTGGAGCAGGACGTGGCCGACGTCATCACCGCGGTGCGCCGCGTGCTGGGAGCGGAGTAGGCAGATGGCCAAAGCGCCCAACAACATGGGGCCGACGTTGAAGGCCCCGCGGCGCCGCCTCTTCGGCGTGCCCGCGTTGGCGGGCACGTTGGTGCTGACGGGCTTGCTCGTGCTGGCCGCCGCCACGTTGTGCCGCGCGCAGGAGCCCCAAGCCGACGCCAAACAGACAGACGCCAAACCGGCTGCGGCCGCGCCCGCCCATACGCCAAGGCAGCTGGAAATCATGGCCACGCTGGACAAGCTGCTCGCGGAGCAGAACTACGAGCAGTTGTCCAAGACCGTCGCCGCCCTTTCCGACGGCCCGGGCATAACCGCCGGGCTGGATTGGGGCCGCGCGCGCACTCTTGAGGGAGCGAGCCTGGTCGTGCCGCTGCTGTACGCGGCCCTCTTGTGGCGCACGGCCGCGCAGAATCCGCAATACGCGGAAATGCGGCAAACCTCCGGCCTCATGGCCTCCTACGCCGTGCTCGTCATGGCGGCGGACAGCCCCAAGTGCGCGGACAAATCCGCCCCGGAGCATCAAATCGCCAGCATCATCCCGGTCTACAAGCCCCTGCTTGCGGCGGTGGCCAAACTTCCAGAAGCGCAGCGCAAAAAGATCGCGGACATCGCCATCTCCCTGGAGCAGCGCCTGGCGCCAAAGCGCGGCAACGACGCGTATCTGTGCCGCTTCGGTCTGCAGGAGCACATCGACACGGCCAAGAAGTATGGCGACAAGGCCTACGAGGAAGTGCCCGCCAAGCCGGGACAGGTGGGCAGGCAAATGCAGCTGCGCACCGACATGTCCTATGCGCCAAAGTTCCGCCCCCGTGAGCAATGGGAGCCGGAGCAGGCCGCGGCGCGGTCCCACTTCCAGGAGCTTCTTTCCACCACGCTGAGCACCCTGGGCGAACAAGCGCGAACCAGCGCCGCCAAGCCCTGAACGGACACTCTCCCGGCAACGGGCAATCCAACGGAGGCGGAAATGAAGATCGTGGTCATGGGAGCAAGCGGGCACGGCCAGGTTGTGGCTGATATTCTGTTCCAGATGTGGACCAAGGGACGCGAGATGGAGATCCTCGGCTTCCTCGACGACGACCCGGCCTTGCGGGGCACCCGCGTGCTGGGCCTGCCGGTGCTGGGGACCTTTGCGGACCTCGCCGCCACCCCGCACGACTGTCTGGCGCTCGGCATCGGCGACAATGAAACGCGCGCGCGCATTTACGCGGAACTGACCCAGGCCCGCAAACGCTTTGTCACGGCCATTCACCCCTGCGCCGTGCTCGCCCCGGATGTGGTGGTGGGCCAGGCCTCCGTGCTGGCCGCGGGCGCGGTGGCCAATCCCGGCGCGGTCATCGGCGAAAACGCCATTTTGAACACCTGCGCCAGCATCGACCACCACTGCGTGCTGGGCGCGCACGCCCATGTGGCTCCGGGCGCACATCTGGCCGGCGCGGTCATCGTCGGCGAGGGCGCGCTGGTGGGCGTGGGCGCGTGCGCGGTTCCCGGCGCGCGCATCGGCGCGTGGAGCATCGTCGGCGCGGGCGCGGCCGTTACCGACGAGGTTTACGACCGGACCACCGTGGCCGGTGTTCCCGCCCGGCCGCTGGCCTAGGAGCACGCCATGAGCGCAAGCCAACCGCCGCGCCTGTTTCTTTCGCCTCCGCACCTGGACGGGCGGGAGGCCGCATTCGTGGCCGAGGCCTTCGCCAGCAACTACATCGCCCCACTCGGCCCGCAGGTGGACGCCTTCGAGGCGGCCTTCTCCGCGCACACGGGCATTGCGCACTGTCTGGCGCTTTCCAGCGGCACGGCGGCCATGCACCTTGCCCTGCGCGGCCTGGGCGTTGGGCCGGGCGATCTCGTCCTCGCCGCAACGCTCACGTTCATCGGCTCCGTTTCCCCGGCCGCGCAGCTGGGGGCGCAGGTAGCCTTTGTGGACGCCGCCCCGGACAGCTGGAACCTGGACCCGGAGCGCCTGCGCGAGGCTCTGGCCGTGCTGACCGCCGAGGGCCGCTGCGTCAAGGCCGTCATTCCCACCGACCTCTACGGCCAGTGCGCGGACTACGCGCGCATCCTCGGCATCTGCGCGCCTTACGGCGCGGCGGTTGTGGCCGACTGCGCGGAGAGCGTGGGCGCGCGCTACGGCGGCGCAAACGGCGAGGACAGCCGCCACGCGGGCTGCCGGCCGGGCCTGGCGGGGAGCATCTTCTCCTTCAACTGACAAAAGATCATCACCACCTCAGGCGGGGGCTTGCTGGCCTCGGCAGACGAGGC